>Ga0075030_100000156_pt1 | contig 52935 bp, 57 predicted proteins | sample LitLauG_LLR_2012_FD_71393 | JGI IMG/M metagenome (GOLD analysis project Ga0075030, IMG submission 71393) | Freshwater sediment microbial communities from Pennsylvania, USA - Little Laurel Run_MetaG_LLR_2012 | ecosystem: Environmental > Aquatic > Freshwater > Creek > Sediment | place: USA... | reverse complement strand
TTTACCCTGTTGACAGGGACTGTCACCGACCGATGTAAGCCGTGCACAGCGGCGGTCGCGACCTGTCGAACACACCGTTCCGGCCTGCTGGCAGATCAGCACCCACAACTAAATGGCTAGGGGCTTATTCACATGAAGCGTTTCAACAACTTACGCATTCGCACGAAGTTAGGTCTCAGCTTTGGCCTGATCCTGCTCATCGTTGCAGGGTTGGGTCATTTTTCCACGATGCAACTGGCGCGAGTGAACGCCACCACCGTCGAAATCACCGCGAGTTGGCTGCCCGGCGTGAAGTGGCTAACGTCGCTTCGCGGTGCTTGCAACGAATACCGCCGCTATGACCTGAACCTGTTGCTTTCAGAAACTGTCGAGCGCAGGCGTAATTGGGTGACAAGGAATGAAGAAGTGTTGACGAAAATCAAATTGGACGAATCGAAATACGAACCCCTGATCAGCTCACCGGAAGAGAAGCGGATCTGCGAAGATTTCCGGGAGAGACTCGACAACTATTTGAGTATTCATAAACGTCTGGTCGATCTTACTCTGGCCAACAGAAGCAAAGAGGCTAGAGATCTGTCCACCAAGGAAGGGGTAGAAGCATTCAATGCGGCGATGGCCATACTCCAAAAAGACATCGATCCAAACGATCAAGGCGCTCAAGACGCCGCTGCGCGGAGCTCAGCGACTTACAGTTCATCTCGATACTCGATCATTTCAATCGTGGTGGGAGCTGTCATTACCGGACTGCTGATGTTTTTTTTTTCAGCCGGGCAATCACACAACCTTTGTCTCAAGTGGTGGACCGGTTCAAAGACATCGCGCAAGGCGAAGGCGATTTGACCGCACGATTGGAAGCGGACCGAGAGGACGAAGTCGGCGAGTTAAGCCGCTGGTTTAACACCTTCATGGATAAGCCGCATGAGGTAATTGCGAAAGTTGCCAGCAGTGCCGAACAGGTTGCCAGCGCCAGCGAGGAAATCTCCTCGGGAGCGACCCAATCCGCTGGGGCAGCCCGAACCCAGTCCGATCAAATTCAGCAGGTTGCCACAGCCATCGGTCCGCTGGGACGCTTTTGAGGATGAACCATCCGCGCCCGGCATTTGAATGTCCAGCAGGAGCAAATCCGGTTCGTAGTCCTTCAGGGCCGCGATGGTCTTCGGGCCATCCGGACATTCCGCCACTACGCTTCGAAGCATCATGTTTTCAGCGGGCCGCCTGGCGCTTTCACCGCGGGCGAGGACGCTCGCGGCATTCTCCTGATGGTGTTGCGGAGGATGGTGGCTATGATGCCGAGGCAACCAGGCGATGGCTACGAGCACGAAACAACATATACCCTGTGTGACCACGATCACGGGTCAGCGCGGTGAGAATCACGGTAGTCCTACAGACCCTTTCGTAGCCTTAGAGGGGAGTATCCCTGTGGATCTCCCTGTCTGCGCCCTGTTGCCTTGAACCACCTAGGTGTTGAGCGCCCGCAATGCTTCGCAAACTTGGCCCAAAGCTGATGCTCTCGCTCACCGTCCTGATCGTTGCGATCAGCGGCGTCAGTGGATATCTCAATTTCCGTACCCAGAAAAAACAGTTAGAGGGGACCATGATCCTGGGAGCGGATCAACTCTCGCGGAGTATTACGGGCGCTACCTGGCACGCGATGCTCGACGACGACCGTAAGGCCGCGTACGAGATCATGCGGGTAATTGCCGACAAGCAAGGGATTGACCGGATCCGGATGTTCAACCGTGAAGGGCGGCTGGTGTTCTCCACCGACGGCAGGGAGCAACTCGGAGTGACCAGCATGTCCAACGAGGTTTGCGCCAGTTGCCATGCGAGGGGGCCGATTCACAACCGGCCGGCTGAAGACTCGCGTGTTCGTTATGCCACTTCGCCGGATGGCGTGAAGACGATCAACATGGTGGCGCCCATCTACAACGAGCCCTCGTGCAGCAACGCCAGCTGCCATGCTCATCGCGCTTCAACCAAGGTGCTCGGCGTTGTGGACATTGCGTTGCGGTTGGATCCGGTCCAGAAACAGACCAGCGCCATTACTTTCCAGACAATCATTTGGACGTTGTTAGAAGTGGGAATCGGAGCGGCGTTCGTGATTTTGTTCACAAAGCGTTTTGTGGCCACTCCGATTGAACAATTGATCGAGGGTACGAAAGCGGTTAGCGCTATGGAATTGGACCGGCCGATCGAGATTACCCGCCGCAGCCAGGAAATCGACGAACTGGCGGACTCATTCAACCGGATGCGCGAGCGCCTGAAGTTAGCAGTAGCCGATCTGAACGAGATGCAGCAGACATTGGAGAGCAAGGTAGACGAGCGCACTCGAGAGCTGCAGGCTGCCCAACGCAAACTCGTCCAATCCGATCGTTTGGCCACACTCGGCCAACTTGCCGCCAGCGTAGCCCACGAGATCAACAACCCCATCTCGGGCGTGCTCAACCTTTCCATGCTGCTCGAGCGCCTAATGGCCAAAGGGGAATACCCACCGGGACGCGAAGCCGAATTCCGGAAGTACCTCAGTCTGATCTCGATCGAAACCGCCCGGGTCGGACGCATTGTCTCAGACCTACTGGCATTTTCGCGGCGTTCCAAACCGCAACGAGCGCCCGCCGACCTGAACAAGCTCGTGCGCACAACGCTTGGTTTAGCCGACCACAAGCTCAAGTTGATCAGCGCCGAAGTTGTTCTGGACTTGCAGGACGATATGCCGCCGGTGGAATGCGACTCATCGCAAATTCAGCAGGTCATTCTGAATCTCATCTTAAACGGCGCTCAGGCGATGCAGCCTCACGGCGGCGGCACGCTTACAATTCGCACGCGGGTGCTCACTGCTGAGGGTGATGCAGAGCTTAGCGTTCGGGACACGGGTGAAGGCATCGCCCCCGAGAACCTCTCCAAGATATTCGACCCCTTCTTCACCACGAAGGCTGAAGGGAAAGGAGTCGGTCTGGGTTTGGCAGTGTTGTACGGGATCGTGAAAGCTCATGAAGGTGAGGTTGAGGTCACGAGCCAGAAGAACGAGGGTACGACATTTACGGTCACTCTCCCGCTCAAGTCGCGAAACGGCGCCCCAGAGTCGCGGGAAGTGCAGGTGCAAGTGGTGTGAATGGACTCTATCTTGTGGCGATCGGAAATGTGCCGGCCAACACATTGGAATGGATCGAAAACGCGACTACGGAGTGGTTCCCAATGCCCATTCGGCGCTTGCCTCCCTTACCGATTCCAGAAAGCGCATATGACGTCAAGCGAGGGCAATACCAGTCGGTAGAAATTATGAAGATGCTGGTTCAACATGCGCCACGCGATGCTTCTCGAGTGCTTGGAGTCACGGACGTCGACCTGGCGATTCCGATGCTCAGTTTCTTGTTTGGGCAAGCGCAGTTTGACGGTCCCATCGCCGTGGTGTCGCTGTGTCGACTGCATCAGGAGTTTTATGGGCTTCCCCCGCAGGAAAGCCTACTTCGAGAGCGCACCGTCAAAGAAGTGCTGCACGAGTTGGGGCACACGTTTGGGCTTGTACATTGTTCGGATCCAACCTGTGCGATGAGTCTCGCTACCCACATCGAATTAGTCGATGCAAAGGCGGAACAGTATTGTGCGCGGTGCGGAATGCAGTTGGTGCATAGATTTGCTGCGCGAGAGGGACAAGTATGAAGAAGAACTGGCCGATCCTGGTAGTGGACGATGAAGAGGTCATGTGCGAATCAATGGGAGCGTGGTTGCGCGAAGACGGTTACCACGTCGACACAGCACCCAATGGCCAGAAAGCGATCGAACTCGCCAAGTCCACGGACTATGCCATCTGCTTTGTCGATTTGAAGATGCCCGGCGGCATGGACGGCATTGAAACCATGATGGAAATTCATCGCCACCGGAAAGAAGCGTCCATCATTATTATTACCGCCTACGCCACGGTCGACACCGCCATCCAGGCCATGAAGGAAGGCGCGCAGGAGTATATCGTGAAGCCCTGCAATCCGCAGGAGATTTCGATGCTGGTTGCGCGCATACTGAAGCTGAAGAAATTGCAGAGCGAGAATGCGATTCTGCGCAAGAAGCTCAACCGCCAATATCGCCACTACGACATCATCACCAAGAATCCCCGCATGGAAGAGATTCTTGCCTTGACCCAAGACGTCGCCAGCCTGCGCAGCACCGTGCTGATTCGCGGCGAGAGCGGTACGGGCAAGGAACTCGTGGCGCGAGCCGTCCATTTTTCTGGCAATCGCGCGGAGAAGCCATTCATCGTTGTAAGCTGCGCCGCGTTGACCGAGACTCTGTTGGAGAGTGAGTTGTTCGGCTACGAAAAAGGCGCCTTCACCGGCGCCAATGGACAAGCGAAAGGCAAGTTCGAACAGGCGGATGGGGGCACGATCTTCCTCGATGAAATCGGCGACATCTCTCCCAAACTGCAGGCTGATCTTCTGCGAGTATTGCAGGACCGTCGGTTCTATCGCGTGGGAGGAAATCAGGAAGTCGAGGTCGATGTGCGAATCATCGCTGCCACCAACAAGGACCTTCCCGAGGAAGTGAAACAGGGAAGGTTCCGCGAGGATCTGTACTACCGTCTCAACGTGATCGAGATTCGCCTCCCACCGCTGCGCGAGCGGCGCGAGGATATTCCCCTCCTGGCGGAGCACTTTGTGCAGCACATCTCTTCCGCCTTGGGCAGGGACGTTGGCGGCATCTCTGCCGCAGCGTTAAAGGTGCTCATTGCCCATGATTGGCCGGGGAATGTCCGTGAACTTGAAAACGTGATCGAGCGAGCGATTGTGACCTGTCGCAACGGCACGCTCGACGAGCAGGACTTCTCCTGGCTCCAGCGGAGCGCTGCGTCAGCACAGAATTGGGAAGTCCCCGACGTTCCTCTCGGGGAACTGGAACGCAGGGCCATCGTCGCGGCACTCGAGCGGAAACACGGCAACGTCAAAGAGGCGTCCGCATCTCTGGGTATCGATCGCTCGACACTCTACGACAAGCTTAAACGCTACGAGATCGTGCACTAAGTCATGGCCGGCGCCGGACATCAAGCCCCCAGAAATGTGTCCGCAAGTACTGTGTCCCAGTCGGCCTCGGGTAGCGCATCCATCAGTCCTGGCATGAGCACTCCGCCGTCCGCCAGGGCCGGAGGAGTGTTGGGAGACCGGAGTTGTAGTTGCAGTCGCTCCATTTCCCGGGTCAGCCAACCCTGAACCTCAGGTCCACGCAGCAAATGACGAAGCGTTAACGGGTCGCTCGAACTAAGTCGCGGACGAATCTTCAGATACCAGCCTTGCTTCGAGCCTCCGACGCCAATAACTGCGCCGTCAATGGGTGCACGCACTTGAATCTCATTCCCGTTCTTTTTCATGCACCATGCCGTCTGATTGACCTCGAGTTCTGTGCCCACCTCAGGCATCTCGATGGAGTCAGGATTGCCGACCAGGCGGTCGGCTAATTCATCAAGGCCGACGGTGAATGTGCCGTCCTCGGCTGGCTTCACCCAAGTGTGACCGCGATGGTAGAAACGGTCGCCAGAATAGTTGAGTCCCAAAGAGTGCACCGGCGCTCTGGCGGGTAACACGGCAAACTGCGAGTATTTACTACAGCGACGACAATCAAAGGCGTTGTCGCAGGTCCGCGATATTACTCTACCCGCAAGTTCGTGGCGGCAGCGCCGGTCGGATTCGGGTAATTCTGCAAAGGACGATTTCCAGCACAACTCGACCGCCTGATTGGTGCGAAAGTCACGGGCCGTCCGCCACGCCGCAGAAACGACCGTCGCAAAAATCGTCGCGACGACGGCGAAAAATAAAGATAGAAATACGACATGACCAATGGTCCAATGAAATCCATCAATCCCCGGAAACATGCGTGTTCTCTCCTCTTGACGGCGCGAACAGCGGCAGATACCGATACGACAGCGAGTAGACGATTACCCCGTAGGCGATGACACCGGCGAAGCTTGCAACCTCTTGCCAGCTCGGCGTGTATTGCAGAAACTCGTCGAAGGCCAGAGTGGGCACGGCCAAAGTCTGCACCGTGAGAACGAAACGGTTCAGCAGTACTCCCGCACACGCCAGCGCGGCTGCACTCAGCAGCCATCCCCGGCGCGCTGCGCTCCTGCGATAGGTCAGCAGGAAGGCCGGGAGCAAACCGAAAAGCACAATCTCGGCAAACAGAATCGGCGTGCCAAATGGCTTGTGGCTGTAGTACTGCCACGGAGCAAAGCCCTCTGACGGCGAAGTGAAGTTCAACCAGATGAGGGTGTCAATCGACTTGCCTGCAACATAGAGGGCCAGCAGGACGCCGGAAATAAACCCCAGGCGCCGGAACAATTCCTGTGGCACAAAGCGTCGACCGGTCACCTTCTCCACGGTAGCCGCCACCAGCATTAGAAAGCTCGGTCCCGACGCAATCGCCGACAATATGAATAGGAAGAACGTAGAAGGCCAGATAAAGAAGCCTGTGCGGAACGCGAACGGACGGCCGCGCAACACTCCGTAGAGTCCGCCCAGCGATCCCTGATGAAAAAACGAGAGCAGGGTCCCAACGCCCGCGAGCACAGGCACCAACTTGTGAAGTTGATGTTCAAAGACAAGGAGCGACGGTAGCTTGCGCAACTGGCGGCTCCGCAGCAGGATCGGAACGTATTCCAGGCAGAGCACCAGCAAATAGCAGGAGATGCAGAACGTCACTTCGGTGAGCATGGAGTGCGTATTCGGATGCCAGAAGGTGAACCAGGCCCGCAAGGGCTGGCCGACGTCGATCATCAGGATGGCAACCGCACCGCTATAGCAGATGAAACCGACAACCACGGCCGTATTCAGAATCGGTCGCAGCTCAGAACGCTTCAGAATGTAGACCAGGAATCCGGTGAAGAACGCGCCCGCGCCCAGGGCGATGATCCCCAGATCGAGGAAGATCCAAAGGCCGAAAGCGAATCGATTGTCCATGTTCGTCTGATTGAGCCCGTAGTACAGGCACAAGCCAGCCGCATAGATCCCAACAACGAGCACAATCGCCCAGGGAGCCAGCCAAAACAGGAATCGAGAGAGCGAGGTTCGCTCTTCACCCCGTGCGATCCACCGGCTGTCGGAAAAGACGGCGCTAGCCATGTTGGACCTCCGAACCGGTCTCCGGACCGTGGCCTGATTTGGACTCCGCTAGCGCTCTCACCCATGCCTCCTTCGACTTGTAATAGACTTTCGGTTCCGTGCCGATCCGCGCCAACAAGCGGAAAGCTTCAGGAGAACGCGCGTCTTGAGAGGCGGGATCGTTCCGATCGGCCAGGTTGCCGAAACGGATCGCTCCGGTCGGGCAAGCTTCAACGCAAGCCGGGACATAGTCAGCCGGATCGATTTCTCTCTTGCCCGTGGCAGCGGCCTTCTCTTTCGCTTCATGCAGGCGGGCGTGGCACAGATTGCACTTTTCCACGACGCCTCGCATCCGCACTGCAACGCCCGGGTTCAAACTCTTCTCCATTCCCGCAGGCCACGATGGATCCCACCAGTTGAAATAGCGTGCGTGATAGGGGCACGCGGTCATGCAATAGCGGCATCCCAGGCAGCGTTGTGGCATCTGCATGACAATTCCAGTGGCCTTGTCCACTTCAACGGCTTGCTGCGGGCACACCTTCACGCATGGCGTGTCGTGCTCGCAGTGCATGCACATAATCGGGATGAAGGCCTCGCGCCGGGCTGCTCCCTCCAATCCATTCGAAACCTTACGGACCAGCATCGGCGTCAGACCGGTTCGGACCGTTGCTTGCTGAAGCGGCGGCACATTGTTCTCAGCCGCGCACGCCATCATGCATGAGCCACAGCCGGTGCAGCGGTCCAGATCGATCACCATGCCGTAACGGGCGCTCACGCGTTCCTCCTCTCGGGCGGTTCCCTCAAGCTCGATTCCTTGTACAGTTTCGAAGCCAACGGAGGTAGCACCGGTGCTGGCCAGGTTGCCGACCAACTCTCGGGACGTGCAGAAGTGGCGGCTGTTGGCCAGACCTGCAATTCGCAGCGCAGGCCATCTGGGCGAGAACGCTCGCCGACCCAGACCGCTCCTTTCCAAAGTTGCTCCTCGAACTTCTGGACAGAGTCGAGCTTTGCGACTGATGTCCTATCCCGGCCGATCAAGGTTCCGATCCGCCCGCGAAAGAGGTCTTCGCAACGGGCGTGAATGATTTTCTCCGCCGTGGTGAGAGTGGGATCGATGCTGCTGAGGAATTGTGCGGCACTCTGTACTTCGGCCGGCGCCTTGACCAAACTGGGCGCTACTGCGTAAGTCTCAATCGCCGATGTCGGCGCCGTCGGAACATCAGTGAGTTCTTCCAGAAAGCCCGGCGCGGGAAGCAGCCAGTCTGCCTTGCTCGACCCTCCATCCCATGCAGCAAAGCGGAACACTTCGGCATCCGTCTGACGAGCGAAATCCCAGGGCACGCTGGAATCGATCAAAACTGCGCGCGCACTGGGGATTGCGGCGTCTGCGCCAACGTACGACGTGGCTGGCTTCGATCTTCGCACGATGCCACCGCTTGCTCCAGCAGCACCTAGCACAACATTCAGGGCTGCGATCGCCGGATTGTCATCGTTCGCGATCGCCACAGCGGGAGGGTGTGCGACGATCGTTCGGGCTAGATCACGAATCGCATCTGTAGTGAGTCCCGTCTGAGAAGCCGCATCCACGAGTGTGAGTGGCGGCATTGGGCCGCGTGCCAAGACGAGGCGCTCTTCAAGAAGTACACGCGCCACGCCCGCGGCCAAGGCGGTCTCACAGCCAGCCTGAACGGGTACCCATCGCCACGCCCGCGTGGCAGTCCGGGAAAGCGATCCGTCCGCCTGGATTAATCTGAGTTGGGGACCCGCGCCTGCAACGCGCTCCGCCCACAACCGAGTGAAACGCCCGGGAGGGCCCCAGCCATCCAGCAACGGTGCACCAAAGCTCACAATCGTCTGGGCGTTCTCGAGGTCGTAACCCAGCGCGGACGCGGGCACGCCGCTCCAGGCTTCGTAAGGCGCCAGAGCGCGAGTCTCCCGGCCCAACACTACGCGATAGCTGCCATTCCGCTTTTGATTGAAGGACTCTAAGACCGAAGAAGCCGCACGCCCGGGATATCCATCGATGATTACGACCGGACCCTCACTGCAGGCTTTCGCGAAAGCAGCCTTGGCTTCACTCCAAGAAGAAGTAGTGGCCCGGCGGCGAACCGTCCGTAACCGTTCGGGATGCCAGTTCAGCTGATGCGCTCCAAAACCTAGAGGACACAATGCCCCCCGGCTGATGGGATGACTACTCCCGCCGGCAACCCCAACGGGCCACCCTGCGGCCATTTTTAGCCGCATTCCGCAGCCATTCGGGCACAGCGTGCAAGCCGACTGTTTCACTTCCACCGGACCGCGCGTGGGTTGTGGAATCCACGGCCAGTTCTGACTCCAAATGGAACTGTCATCTAGCAGCTTCCACGGAACCGGTGTGACCACCAGTCCCGCCGCTGCTCCTGCGCTCCACACCAGCAGGTCTCGTCGTGTGACCTTCATTGCTCTCCCTTCACTCTTCTTCCGTCACTCATGGCAACCAAGACAGCCCACCTCGACGTTGTGCCGGCGGTGACAGTCTTCGCAGTCGCTCATCTTCATGCCCTCGTGCGGTGCCCGCCGCAGTCGCGAGATCGAATGCCCCCAAATGTCGCGGCTGTATCCGCTGATCCGGTTCACCTGGTAAACGCGCACCTGATCAGATTCGCCGTAAGTTGAATGGCATTCCGTACACGCTAGACCGGCCCGCTTCACGTGGATCGCGTGCGAAAACCAGACGTTGGCTGGCTGCCGCGCGTACACCAGCCACGGAGTCTCGTGTCCGGGCTTGATGAAGTTGTCGACCAGAGTGGCTTCGGCCTTGCTTTCTCCAATCCGCTCGGAGTGGCAACCCGCGCATTTCTCCATCGCGGGAATTCCGGCAAAGGCCCCGTCTTCGCGAAGGGCGTGGCATTCACTGCAATCCGCGATGCCAGACTTTTCGGCATGCGTCTTATGACGAAACTCGAGCGGTTGCTGCCGTTGTACATAAAGCGCGCGCGGAAACCCAACCCACCCGGCCACCAGCGCGACGGCAAGCCCGAATCCAAAGATGAGAGTGTTCCGCGACATCCTCATTCCTCCACCGTCCAGCCTCTGTTAGAAAAAAAGTGCTGGAACAGGCACACCAGATGCTGCCGCGATAACAACTGCGCCACTCCCCGTACGGGCGAGCCGCCATCACAGCCGGGCGCGTGGGTTTCATGGATCTCGTGTGACAGCCGCTCTCGTTCCTCCGCCTGCCATGCACTGGCCTGTGGACCCGAGACCAGCCCAACCCGTGTTCGGCCAGGCAGTTCCCAGCCCTCGAACAGCCATCCGGCGCCGTAGGGATCGGCGGTGAGCCTTGCGGGATCACTGCGCAAGCGGCTGTTTACTTTTTGAATCATCAGGGGATTCGGAAAGCTCATGGGCCACTCGACTCCGTGGACCGTGAGCGCCAGAGATGGACAATGAGTGCCGTGGAGGGTGACGAACGTGATGCCGTCCACGCTCCCGGTCACATCCGCCAGAAATCCATCAATTCCGATGTGGCACAACCCAGACTCTTCTGCGTCTAACCAGAAGTGGTTCGGTGAGTAAAGAAGGTGCGCGGGCGGGTTGACCGCGTGAGGTCGCGCGAGCGACAGATAGGAATCGCAAAAGGGGTAGGTATTGCTCGTGCAGCTGGAGAGTTGTGAATCGCTAAAGGGCACAAGCTTCGTAACCGCCGAAATACCGCAATACTGCACGCGGATTTCTTCAAGATGCGGACAGCGATTGTGCGGCACAGCATCCTTCGCAACGAATGCGCATTGCCCGTACTGCGGTGAAGCACAGCGCCCGCCGTCAGCCACACCGGGTCCGTCAAGGATTAACTTCTGCACCGGCGCAGCATGGCAATATCGTGCTCGACCTTCTTTAAGAAACGGGCACGCCATGATTCACCTCTGCGATTTCTCGTCGGAGTCTTCTGACTCGGAGGGCTCGACTCGCTCGCCCCCGTCTGCCATCGTCATCCCCAACCCGGGTACGGACAGGCTGTGCGAACCCGCATGCAACATCGCCCGCAGTTCCGAATCGATATTGTTCATGGAGCGCGCCTCGCGCACTTTGAGGACGATTAAGTCCCAGCACACGGCAACAAATACCATGATCAGGGCCAACACGGTAATCACACCCAACGCGTAGTTGGTCATCATGAGCCAGAACGTCCAATTCTCTCCAGCCATGTACGTAACCTCCTTGCCGCTAAAGAACTACGGCTTGTCCAAGACGCAGCAATCCAAGTGCCGTTGAGCAAATGCAACAACTTGCGAGCGATGTCCTCCCGCAGCGTGTTGGAGTTCCCGACATCAGCGGCGGCTTTCCCGACACGACCTGCGTGTGGACATTCGCGGCCAAAGGGACACGTGTCGTGGAGGTTGCAGGCAGTTGATCCGGAGCCGCAGCTGGCTGGGTCGCACGCGAAGCGATCGCGTTAGAAAAACAGCCAGGCTAGCGGCCCGATTTGGCCCAGCGAACTCAGGCACCTTGACGCCGCAGAAGACTCCAGCAGATCAAAGCACAGCCCAGAAACAAGAAGGCGTTGTGGATTTCAGCTCGGTTCTCATACCGAAGTGGTAAACGGCGAAACCGATTGAGCCAGGCAAACGTCCGTCTCCTGCAACGGAGACCGCACACTGGTGGTCAGTGCGGAGGCGATCCAGCGCTCACTGGCAGTGCGCGTTGAGGGACACGAAGTCGAGGCCGCTTGACCTGGAGCTTCAGCATAGAAAGCGTGCAATCTGATTTTCGGAGAGAAAGGGTGGGAGTTACACTATCGCGCTACTTAACAGGAACTGACAAACCATTTGCACAGGGTCGCATTCCTTTACACAAGATTTACAGACCAGACCTTGACATCGGACGCGCAGGTCGCTATCTTGTGTGTGACTCTGCGATGTGGTTAGACGTTTGGTCGATACAGCACACAACGCGATCACAGGTCTCTGTGCTCGCCAACCACTAGTAGCTCCCCCTGATCGTTGTCCCGGTTCCCATGATAGGTGCGCGTAAAATCTAAGCTCAAAAGTCTAATATAGCGATGGCTCTTGTGGTGATGGGCCTTCGAATGCAAGTTGCGTAACAGTGCAGCCCAGCGATTGAACTCTCCCCCCGATCTTCAGGTGTCTTCTGCCTCAGCCTGCGATCGAAATGAACTTTATTCTTTTGCTGTTTTTGGGGTCACCCTAGGTTTGTGACCCATAGGGCGAAGCTCTGGCCACCTTTATCCCATGGAAGATCCGTTCCCATTTGAGTCCTCACGTCTGACGGAAATAGCCTGCCCGTGAGCGACAGCTTGGCTATTCTTGATGCACTTCGAAGTTACAGGGCCCCGTCGAAAGCGCCATGGGCGCGGCAGGAGGATTCAGTGCTTTGGCACGTGTCATTTGGTTTCCGCCTGAGATCAACACGAGGCAACGGCAGTCACGGGGAAGAGCCTGCCAGTCAAGGCTTTTGAAAGAAAGACGATGGGTCGATGATTCTGATCACAAGGCGCTGTGACCGCGACCACAGACGAACCAAGCCAGTACCTCCAGAATGAGACTCGTTCAAGAGTTGCAAGGAAACGATACCGGCTGCAAACTGTTGCACTCCGAGCTGGCAGCGTTTCGACGATGCGAAGGCCAAGAATCGAGATCCCATCCTTTTGAAGTAGGATGGTTCCTCCCCCCCGATCTCGTTGATGGTACATCCCCCAGGGCAAGAACAGATTCAAAACTACGGGTTGGGTCACAGAGAAGTGACTCAGAGGGCGAAGCTATCCACTGCAATTGTTGCCAGTCATGAGTCTGAGGCAGGCGCCAACCGTCGAAAGATCTGCAGTTACTGGTATTGACAAACGCCGTTGATATGTTAGAATGTCTATTCACATACTATAGTAACACAATCCCTCCCTCTGAATTCTCTCTGTCCTTCCCCTAAGAGGTCTCGTAAGAGGTCTCGAACTGAGACCTAATCATGCCGTTCTCCAGAAAGAAAAGGGCCACCCAGGAAGGGTGACTTAGAGGGCGAAGCTATGGCCACTTTGATCCAGTCTTGGACAAGTTCCGAGTCACAGCCGGGGCAAGCGTGCACTGCAGAGATTTGGTACGCTGTGCAAACGCGTGCGCGGCACGAGAAGGTCGTTGAGCAGCGCCTCCAAGAGGGTGGCGTCAAAACGTTCCTGCCCTTGATGACCGAAGTCCATCGCTGGAGCGACCGTAAGAAAGTGGTGAAGGTGCCCCTCTTTGGTTGCTATGTGTTTGCCAAGATCGCTGCGACCAAGGTCGAACGCCTCCGTGTGCTTCGCGTCGAAGGTGTGCTGAGCCTGGTGGGCAGTGGCAGGGAAGGGACGCCCATTCCCGACAGCGAGATCGAGTCCGTGCGTATCCTCCTCGAAGAGCGTCTACCCTGGAGTTCCCACCCCTTCCTGAAAATCGGACAGCGTGTCCGCATCCGCAACGGGGCGCTCGATGGCATGGAGGGGGTACTGTTATCGCGCAATGGAGATCGCACACTGGTGATCAGCGTCGATGCCATTCAGCGGTCTCTGGCAGTTCGCGTGGAAGGTTACGAAGTAGAAGCCGCTTAACTGAGCTTTCCAAGCGGGTACTTCCACCGATCTCGGCCCTGAGATCGAAATGAACTCTGATGACTGGAGTAACCACGAGAAGGTTACTGAAATACCGTTGTTCGGAGTTCGCACGTTTGCGAAGATCCATTCCATTGACCGTTAGCGCATTATGGCCCCCCTGATGTGCCATTGACGGAGAGTGCGAATGACAATTAGCATGATTATGCCGATTAAGTTACTAATATAACGAACCTTTCCTCCCCCCGACTGGTTTGCAGGTTCTTCTCCTAAGACGCTCTCAAATCTAAGGCCTGCAGAATGCTCGTACTTTTTGATAAACAGAGTCACGTGAAGCGTGACTTAGAGGGCGAAGCTATGGCCACTTTGATCCAATCCTGGGAAGATCCGCAGCTACTGCCGGAGGCTGCCCAGTCCGAGGAAAGCTGGTATGCCGTACAGACTCGAGCACGGCACGAGAAAACGGTTGAGTATCGCCTTCAGGAGCGCGGGGTCACAACCTTCTTGCCCTTGATGACCGAAGTGCATCGCTGGAGCGACCGTAAGAAGGTGGTGCAGTTGCCCCTGTTTGGGTGCTACGTATTTGCCAAGATCGCCGCGACCAGCGCGGAGCGGCTCCGTGTACTTCGAGTCGATGGCGTGCTGAGTCTGGTGGGCAGTGGCAGGGAAGGAACGCCCATTCCCGACAGCGAGATTGAGTCCGTGCGCCTCCTGCTCGAGGAGGGTCTACCTTGGAGTTCCCATCCTTTCCCGAAGATTGGCCAGCGTGTCCGCATCCGTAGCGGGGCGTTGAATGGCGTGGAGGGCGTTCTTGTATCCCGCAACGGAGATCGTACTCTGGTGATCAGCGTCGATGCTATTCAGCGGTCTTTAGCCGTTCGCGTCGAAGGTTACGAAGTCGAAGCAGCCTGAACTTGCCCGCCTGTTTCCGCACCTGGTCGGTACAGCTTTGATTCCCGTCGAAAACACAATCGAAACCATGCGCCTTTTCGTCGTAAGTCGCGATATGGCGGCGCTACGGCCCTTGTGGTCCATCGTGGAATCGAACGCCTGGCGCGTCGAGACGGCCACCAGTGCATGGGAGGCCATGGACCGAGTTCAGTCTGGGGTTGCACCCCACATCCTGATTCTGGATCTGCCTCGCGGGGATAACGATAGCTTGCACATCCTGCGATGGCTGCGGCGCTCGCGGCCGGAACTGCCGATCGTCCTGCTCTGCCACGCAGCCGACGCCGGCAACAAAAAACATGCGATCCAGATGGGAGCAGACGATGTCCTGGTCCGGCCATTCCAGGACGACCGCCTTGAACATACCATTCACCGCCTGGCGCGATTCAAAGATGAGCAGCCAGCCGAAATTGCCAGCGAGAATATCGAGCCGCTGGGCGACGGCGCATTCTTCGTCAGTGCCAGCCCGCCCATGCAGAAGCTTCGCGCCCAGGCTGAGTTGCTGGCGGAAGCCGACATCCCGGTACTCATTCTCGGAGAAAAGGGAAGTGGGAAGGAAACGGCGGCGCGCCTGATCCACCGCCTGTCGGTCCGCTCGGGCTTCCGCTTTCTGAAGGTGAACTGCGCGGCTTTGCCCGGAGATCTTCTGGAAAAGGAACTATTCGGTTTCGAGACGATCGTCTCGGGTTCAACTCACTCGACGCCCGGGAAATTCGAGATTGCAGACAAGGGCACAATCCTCATCGACGACCTGCCCGAAATGCCAAACCACCTGCAGGCCCGGCTTCTGGACGTGTTGCAGAACCGCTGCTACACGAGACTAGGCAGCGACACGATGCTAAGTACCGATGTCCGTATCCTGGCGTCGACCAGCGCCAACATCGAACATGCGCTGGCACAGAAGAAGCTGCGAGATGACCTGTATTACCGGCTAAGTGACTTCACGGTGCATGTGCCTCCGCTTCGCAAGCGCAAAGAGGAAGTTCGAGTGCTACTGCGGCATTTTATGCACTGCCAGGCAAAGCACTACGGATTACCTCCTCGCGAGTTCTCCCCTAAGGTCATCGACGCCTGCCAAAGCTACTCCTGGCCGGGCAACCTGACAGAACTCAAGACTTTCGTGAAGCGTTTTCTGGTCGCCGGCGAGAGCAACGCAGTCCTGGACGAGTTGGATCCGAGCCACCACGGCGGCATGGACTCGGAGCAGGGCGCCCATCATCTGCCGGGCACGAACGGCAATGGAATTGAATCAGCAGAAGGGAATCCAAAGTCCCTGAAATCGCTGATCCATGACATCAAGAGCGAAACTGAAAGGAGCGCCATCGGCGTGGCGCTGAAAAAAACGGGGTGGAACCGCAAGGCTGCAGCCCGTCTGTTGAGGGTTAGTTATCGAACGTTGTTGTACAAGATCGAGCAGTATGACCTGAAGTCTCCGGAATCCTTCTTGCCCGCCGCGCTGCCGGCGGGGACTACCTCGCTTTCCGGAACCGGGACCAAGGGCAAAGTAAGTTGAGCAACACTGACGTCAAGCGTAGGCAGATTTGCCAAGGAGCGGCCATGACAAGAATCCTGGGTGCCGGCTCGGTAAGACGATTGATCATCGCATGGGCATTTGTGGTGCTGTCGAGCGGACTATGGAGCCAGACTGCGCCTGTCGACACAAGTGCCTCCGCAAGCGCAGCATCGCCGACTTCTGTGTCGCAACCAAACGATGATAGTTTCGTGATCGGCAATGACGACGTGCTTGCGATTAATGTATGGAAGGAGCCCGATCTCTCACGCTCTATTCCAGTGCGATCGGATGGCAGGATCTCGCTTCCGTTGGTAGGAGAAGTACAAGCAGCGGGACAAACTCCTCTCAAACTGGAAGCGGACATCGCGAACCGACTCAAGAGCTATATTTCGGAGCCCGAAGTTACGGTGATGGTGCAGCAGATCAACAGCCAGAAATTCAACGTTCTGGGGCAGGTGGAGCATCCCGGTTCGTTTGTGATCACGAACTCTCCCACCGTGCTGGATGCGATCGCTCTTGCGGGCGGGTTCCGTGATTTCGCCAAGCAGAAGTCTATCTATGTCTTGCGCCAAAATGCAGATGGCACTCAGACGCGGTTGCCCTTCAACTACAAGGAAGTCATTAAGGGCGTCAACGTCGCGCAGAACGTGAAGCTGCGGGCGCGTGACACCGTCGTCGTACCGTGAGGGACTCAATGCCAAAAGTCATATTCCTGGGCATGATTCTTCTGGCCAGTATGCCAGTTTGGCCGCAGGTGACGAACGCGGGCGCGGACGATGCCAGCCGTGCAACGAACACCGAGGACCGCATGCTTACACCTCCGCCGGTGAGCGGACAGGCTTATCCGGTTGCTCTCGATTCCGAAGAGCAGACGAATCTCCTGCACTACGGCCTTGCATTCAGTAGTGGCTATAATGACAACGTGCTGGGAGCCGCGACCGGACATCCCGTGAGCGACGTCAATTACTCGGTCTGGCCGACAATCGGTTTCGACAAGACGACTACGCGGGTGCATTGGGATTTGACGTACGCGCCGGGATTTTCATTTTACCAACGCACCAGCGGTAGAAATGAAGCCGATCAGAACGCCTCGATCAGCATGCAATACCGGCTCAGTCCGCACGTCACATTCAGTGCCCAGGATACCTTCTCGAAGAGCTCCAGTGTGTTTAACCAGCTCAACCCGGCTTCCGGGCCTGTACTCGGCGGAGCGCAGGGACCGAACGAATCGGTGATTGCGCCGCTTGCCGATCGGCTGGGCAACTCCGGCTACGTGGGGATCACGTATCAGTACAGCGCCAACGACATGGTCGGCGGAGGCGGCACCTTCAGCAACATGCACTATCCGAACACGACGCAAGTGCCTGGACTGTCGGACTCGAGCTCGCAAGCTGGTTCAGCGTTCTATACGCATCGCGTCTCGAGGCAGCACTACGTTGGCGCCACGTATCAGTATGAGCGCCTGATGTCTTATCCGGGTGGCTTCGACGACGAAACCAGGACGGACTCCGTTTTCCTCTTCTACACGGTTTATCCGACACGGCGTTTTTCTATGTCGTTCTTCGCCGGACCGCAATACTCGGACAGCATGCAACCTGCCGTGGGTTCGTTGGGATCCCCCGCAATTTCTCTGCGAAGTTGGGCACCCGCGGGCGGAGCCAGTCTTGACTGGGAGGGTCGTCTCCTCAGCGCAGCGCTCAACTACTCGCACGTGGTAAGTGGGGGTAGCGGCCTGATTGGCGCAGTGCGGCTCGATAACGCGAGCGCCTCGGTCCGGGTACAGTTTAGTCCCAACCTGACCGCATCAGTCGCCGGCTTCTACGCGAACAATCGGGTTTTGGGGTATTCCGTTGGCGCGCTCAACGGACACACAAATTCCGCCACGGTTGCATTGGAACGAGCCCTTGGCCAACACCTCGTCGCGCAACTGGGCTACACGCGCCTTCACCAAACCTACAACATCCCCCTCATCGCAGAGGCACCGAATACGAATCGCGAATTCTTCTCGCTTTCCTATTCTTTTACGAGGCCGCTGGGGAGATAGCCAATATGGCGCACGATCTCGAAGAAAAATCAGACGGCTTCGATCTCTCGCATTACCTCGGATTGGTCCGGCGCCGGCACATGCACTTCCTGATCCCGCTGTTGCTGGGATGGCTCGTCGTATGGGGCGCGAGCTGGGTTCTACCGCCCCGCTATCGTTCGGGCACACTCATCCTGGTCGAGCAGCCCACAATGCCGAAAGACTATGTCACACCCAATGTCAACGATGACCTGCAAGAGCGGCTGCAAAGCATTACCCAGCAGATTCTCAGCCGCACGCGGCTGCTGCACATCATCGATCAGTTTGATCTCTATTCCCAGGACCACACTAGGCTCGCACCAGACGAGATGGTGGAGCGCATGCGAAAAGAAATCGAACTCGAACTCGTGCGTGATCCAAGGAACCGAGTCAACGCCTTCAACGTGTACTACACGTCGCGAGATCCTCGGGTGGCTCAGCAAGTGACCAGTGAACTTACCAACCTGTTCATCAACGAGAATCTGAAAGTGCGCCAGCAACAATCGGAAGACACCACAAGGTTTCTGAAAGGCCAATTGGAGGCGTCGGAGAAGACCCTTACGGACCAAGAGCAAAAGATACGTGAGTTCAAAGGGCAGCACGTTGGGGAAATGCCCGGACAAGTTGCCAGCAACCTGCAAATCCTGGCTGGCCTGCAGTCTCAGTTGCAGAAGGAATTGGATGCGCTCAACACCGCCAAACAGCAGCGCATCTACCTGGAGACGCTGATGAATCAGTACCGCACTCTTCAGGGCTCGCCGAAGACCGCAGACGGAGCTCTGATCGGGTTACCGGCCGTGGACCAGGAACTGGGCAAGCTTAGGGCGCAACTGTCAGAGCTGAGCTCCCATTACACCGACCATCACCCCGACGTTCGCAAGGTCAAAGAGCAGATTGCCAAGACCGAAAAAATCAGGGATCAGATCGTGGCCGATTTGAAAGCCAAGAGCTCCTTGGCTCAGGCTGACACGACTGCCGGCGAGGCAGCCGGGGACAGCACGGATCTGAGGGATCCGTCTTCTCCCCTGCTCCAGTTGCAGGGGCAGCTGCAAGCCAACCGGGCGGAGATTGCCACTCGGGAGAATGACGTCACTGAGATGAAAGCAAAGGTGGCAGAGTACCAGGCCCGATTGAACCAGGAGCCCGTGCGCGAACAGCAACTTTCCGATCTGACCCGTGGCTACGAACAATCAAAGGCGAACTATGACGATCTCTTGAAAAAGAAGAACGAATCTGCGATGGCCACGAGTATGGAGTTGCTGCAGCAGGGCGAGCGCTTCCGAATCGTTGATCCTCCCAGCTTGCCTCTGAAACCTGAGTTCCCCAATCGATTGAAGTTTTGCGGCATCGGGCTGGGGATTGGCCTCGCCTTGGGCGTGTTCGTCGCTGGAGCCTTTGAGATGTTTGACGACCGGATTTACAGCGAGAAAGAGTTCAAACAACTGCTTCCCGTGTCGGTCATCAGCGAGATCCCCGTCATCAATAGCCCCCTTGAAGAACGATCTCAGAGTACGAGGGCCTGGCGAGGCTGGGCAACTGCCGCTGCGGTTTTCGCCGTCATCGCTGCCGGATCGGTCTTAAGCTATCTGCGCGGCTGATTCGCACCCATGTATAAGAGTTTCTACAATCTGAAACGGTATCCTTTCGAGATCACGCCGGATCCGTCGTTCCTGTTCACGACGAAGAACCACAATGAGGCGTTAGCCTCGCTCTACTATGGCGTGAAGCGGCGAAAGGGATTTGTCGTGCTGACGGGCGAGGTTGGAACTGGCAAGACCCTTCTGGTGCGCTGTCTTCTGCAAATTCTCTCTCGTGCGAATGTTGCCTATGCTTACGTCTTGAATCCACGCTTGAGCCCGATGGAGTTTCTGCAGGACATTGCCGTCGACTTCGGGATTACCACCACCGGCAAATCGAAGAGCGAACTTCTGCTCGATATAAACACCTATGTGATTGGGCGCCATAAGAAGTGCTCCATAACGGTACTAGTCGTCGATGAGGCGCACCATCTTTCCGCTGACGTATTGGAAGAAGTCCGGCTGCTTACGAATCTGGAGACACCAGAGCAGAAGTTGCTGCAGATATTGCTTGTGGGGCAGCCCGAGCTCGACTACAAACTTGACTCCGTGGCTCTTCGTCAGCTCAAGCAACGAATTGCTCTCAGATCCCGGCTTACGGCACTCACTCTGGATGAGGTTGAGGGCTACGTCTATCGTCGACTGGAGCTGGCAGGGAGTAGCGACCCCGCCGCACTGTTCCCTAAAGACACTCTTGCTGAGTTGCAGCGCCAGTCGCGGGGATACCCCCGCTTGATCAACACGCTTTGCGAAAACGCCCTCATTCACGGATATGCGCGGCAGGCAAAAGTGATAGCACCAGAGATCATTACGGAGATTGCGACAGACTTCCGCCTGAACATTGAACACCCGTTAGCTACCGTGCAAAACGGATTGAGCGCACATGCACGTGAAGTGCAACAGGCTGCGACGACTTTACTCGATCTCTACAGTCACTTGCAGATTCTCAAAGAGAACAAGAGAGAGAAAGCTGTACAGTCAAGCGATTGTGGCACCGTTACGGACTCGCAGACTCAGACAACAGATGTAGAAACAATTGATAACGAATCAAGTAGCCAGGTATCCGACGAGCGGCCCCAGTTCCTCTCAATTCCGCGCAAACAAGCAAGCAAGCAGTCCGGGGCTAGACCGAAAGTGGCGGGTCTACCGCGGACAGAGGATCGCCTTAAGGACGCGCACTCTGACCGCTTTCGAACCGCATCCCTCGAATCTTCCGTCTCCCAACAACATGTATTTGACTCTGACCAGGCGGTCGGAGTCTCCAGAGAGCGCCGCAACGATCTGATTTCAGTTGTCGAAAAAGAGCTTCTATGAGCCGTTTATTTGACGCATTACAACGGTCGGGCACAGAGCGGTCCGGTGTCGAGTACTCCGATATGGTGTCAATGGCGACCGAGGTGTTCGAAGCCGCGCAGAACCACTTTGCCCAGGAGCCAGCTATAGCTCTCGCGGATACCCCACTGGTTGAGCCTGCGTCCGATGCTCACGTTGACGAAGGATTCGGACTAGACTTTGCCGAGTTCGCGGGCCCAAGCAATCTCGTTCCCACGTTCGCATCGGTAAGCCCCCGCATTCCGCCAAAAAGTCGTCTGGTTTGCTTCACCGAGCCTGACAACCTGGCTGGAGAAAAGTTCCGGTTCCTTTGCGTTCGCCTTCGTCAAATTCAACAGAGCCGCCCGCTCAAGAAGCTGTTGATTACGGGTACGATTCCTCAAGAGGGCAAGAGCATGGTTGCCGCTAACCTCGCTTGCGCGCTGGCTCGCAGGAGAAAACACACAGCAATCCTGATAGACGGCGATCTGCGCCGGCCTACGGTCGCGACATTATTTGGGCTCGGCAACCTTCCCGGCATCAGTGATTGGTTGCAGGGAAAGAATGGGCTCACAACCAGCATTCATCAGGTAGAAGGTACCCGGCTGCACATAATGCCGGCTGGCACCCCACTCAAGAATCCCCTGGAGCTGATGCAATCAGGAAAACTATCAAATCTGATGCAGCAGTTAGACAATTGGTTCGACTGGATCGTGATCGACTCTCCACCCATCTTGCCACTTGCTGATACCAGTATCTGGATGCGCCTGGCCGATGGCATTCTTCTGGTCAGTCGCCAGGGTGTTACAGAACGAGACTTGCTGAAAAGAGGTCTGGAAGCGTTGGACCCTTCAAAACTGCTCGGAACCGTTCTGAATGGATCGACCAAGACCCATCGTAGCGACTACTACTACCAAGCGAAACTAGAGTCCTAGCCTCACCTCCAGCGCCAACACATAAAGCCGCTCATCTATTCCGAGACAGACGACATCACTTTGCTCCCATTCACAATACACGCAGGAGGACACGAACAGAAATGTTTCCATTCCATCTGATCCCGGTCAGTGCGACTGCATACTCTTTCTTCGTTGAAAATGCGAATGGTTCTCCCAACGGCGTTCTGTTCATGCTCGGTTTACTCCTGTTTCTGATAGGTTCCGCCTTACGCCGCAGATTGCCTTCGGTGGAGGATACCCCTGCCACAGGTTTGTCTGTGCCGCGGGCGGATAAATTGCCGCCTCAGACGTATATCGGAACGGTGGCCGACGTTGTCAGTGCGGCAACGTCGCAGAGACATGCAAATGCGGTGTAGACCATTCCACCCACTCAGCTGGAGTCTGTGGCTGGCAAGTCTCACTCTGCTGGTCACGCCACTCTAGCAAAGCCCCAGTCCTCCCCCCTTTATTCCACATAAGAATCTGGCCCCACCTAAACCTCCTACCGCTAGACGCTTGCATTTGAGCGCACGTGTATGGGGTTGACGTATCCCCACAAGTGCGACGGCCCTGTGGGCCTGAGGACGCCTCAAACACACGGAACGTTTAAACCGTGATTCGCATTCTTAACAGGTCGATGTCTCTTCGCTGCCTTAGTCTCAGAATCGTTGAAGCCGTATTGGTGTTCACATCGCTCCTGCTGGCCTTCAGGGCTGGTATTGGGCGGCATCTGCCGTTAACAGCAATGACTTTCGGCCAAATTGCACTTGTCGGATTACTGTTTCTTCTGTGTATGTACTGCTTAGACGTGTATGAGCCGCGGATTACAACTCATCAGGCACACAGTCTTTCTCGCATTATCCAGGCCGTGGGCATAACAATGCTGATCGTTGCCGCGGTGCATCATACCTGGCCATGGGTTCGAATTGAGGTGCCGGCGTTGATGGTTGGCCTGATCCTGGTTGGTGTTGGTTTGGCGATCTCCCGATACGTATTTGCCGAGATTGTGTCGAGGCCCGACTTTACTCATCCAGCTGTGGTGTGGGGTGCCGGGCCGTTAGCAGCCAACATCATCCGGGAATTACACAAACGCCCGGACATTGGCATAAGCGTGATAGGTGTTGTGGAACAGGGGTACGCGGGCAACACCTTCGCGGGCGTGCAATATCTAGGCTCTCCCGATGTCATCTGGCGCCTAGCCGAGTCGGGCCAGGCCCGCCGAATCATCGTTGCACTTAGCGAACGCCGCGGATCTTTGCCGGTAGAAAGATTGATGGCACTTAAAGCCGCAGGTTTGAGCATTGAAGATGGTTCAGAGCTATATGAAGAAATAACCGGCAAGGTCTGGCTTGGCGCATTCAGGGTCAGTTCTCTGTTGTTCTCTCGCAGACTTCAGGCGTCGACGATCGGACTCTTTCTGAACCGGAGTTTTGCCGTCGTTTTCGCAATCGCGGCTCTGATCGTCGCATCGCCGGTCATGCTACTGACCGCCATCCTCATACGGCTCGACTCTGAGGGACCGATAATTCTTCGCCAAACTCGCGTAGGCCAAAACGGGAGACATTTCACGCTTTACAAGTTCCGCTCAATGAAAGTCGGCGCCGAGCGAGCCAATACGCTAGCCCCAGCCACTCATGATGATCCTCGCTGCACCCGTGTTGGCAAATGGATTCGCCGCTTTCGGGTGGACGAGTTGCCACAATTGTTCAACATTGTGAAGGGCGATATGTATTTCGTTGGCCCTCGCCCGTTTGTCCCTGATCAGGAAGCATCGCTGGTTCAGCAGATACCCAACTACGGCCAGCGCTGGGCAGTACGTCCCGGCGCCACAGGTTGGGCGCAGGTGCACAGGGACTATTGTTCTTCGCTGGAAGACAACTTCGACAAGTTGTCGTATGACCTGTTTTACATCAAGAATCGATCCGTGGGATTAGACGCCGTGACACTCGTGAAAACAGTAAAGATACTGCTCCTCGGCAAAGGTGGACGATGACAGCCCCAGCTTGGCTCTTCTGGTCCAGTGTCGTCTGGTTGGTTTATGTGTGGATCGGTTACCCTCTTTGCCTAAAGGGACTCTCTTTTATTCTACGTTTCCATCACACGCCTGACGACGATTACTGCCCCACTGTGAGCGTACTCATCGCTGCGCGTAATGAAGAAAGGGACATCAAGTGGAAACTGGAGCAGACACTGGCGTGGGACTATCCCGCAGATCATCTGGAAGTACTGGTCGGCTCGGACGCTTCCACCGACGGTACTGACGAGGCGATTCAAGCTGTTCGCGACCCGCGCCTCAAGTTCATTCGCAATCCACAACGGGCGGGCAAAAATATAACGTTGAACCGATTGGCCCGACAGGCGAGTGGTCAGCTTTTCTTCCTCACCGATGCCAACACCCACATCGACGCCCAATGTCTGAGAGTCCTGGTTCGTCACTTCGCTGACGAACGCGTCGGTTGCGTCACTGGCATGGAAAGCAATGTCACCGGGTCTCAGTCTTCCGCCATGACCAGCGGCAGCAATGCCTATCACGGATATGAATCGTTCATCGACACTCTCGAGAGCAAACTAGGGTCCGTGCTGGTCTGCGATGGCTCCGTGTATTGCCTGCGCCGCGAATTGTTCACTGACCTCGATCCCGACTTGGCCAACGACCTGGAACATCCTGTGCGAGCCGGCAATGCCGGTGCGGCCATTCTCTATGAACCGAAAGCGCGGTCCCTGGAACGCTGCAGCAGTTCCCCCTGGGAGGAATTTGCACGGCGGCGACGAATCGCGGCACAGGGCACACTCGCGTTATGGAGATTGCGACACAACCTGCACGGGCTGCGGATGTGGCAGTTCGTATCCCGCAAGTTGTTAAGGTGGCTCACCGTCCTTCCTTTGGCGGTTGCCCTGGTTACGAGTTTCCTGTTGAGACATGAGCGCCTGTTCAGTGTGTTCTTCGCCTTGCAGGCGGCGTTCTATGCAACAGCTCTCGTGGGCGTGTGGCAGCAGGCCTATTCGCGCTTGCGGTCTATCTTGCGGCTGCCCTTTGTGTTTGTGCTGGCAAATATCGCGGTGTTCGTAGGTACGATTGATGCGTGCCGCCGGAGAACATTCGCAACCTGGAATATCGCGAAACTCTCTCGCGGCGTTAATTCTTAAGGCTTCTCATCTTTATGCAGCCAATTTGCACAATCAGGTCTAGCTTTCATCTTTTCGACGGCTCTCCCACTGCCATGATCACAAACGAGGATGACCCATGTCGTCGCCGCTAGTCAGCATCGTAGTTCTGAACTACAAACGCTTAAGCGCCCTCGAACAGACGCTTGAATCTGTGGTTGCCCAGCAATATCCGCACAAGGAAATCATCGTGGTGGACAACCATTCCGAGGAAGACGTAGCCACCGTGGTGCGCAAGTTTGGCACTGAGATTCGACTGATGGAGCTCGAGTCCAACCTCGGCGGTTGCGGTGGCAGGAACGCCGGAATCCGTGCTGCTCGCGGAGAATTTGTTATCACGCTGGACAATGACGTTAGCTTCTTGTCCCCTGACGCGGTCGAGACCGTGGTTCGCCTCTTCGATGATTATCCCGACTATCACGTGCTCGCGTTCCAGCTTCGCGATGCAGAGACAGGCCAACTGCGGCTGCGCGAGTGGTGCCATCCCAAAGATTGGCAGCAATTTGCTGGTGTCCAGTTCCCCACTCACTTCTTTGTTGAAGGTGCCGCCGCATACCGCCGCTCGGTCTTTGATCACGCCGGACTGTACTACGAACCTTTGTTTATTTATTGCGAAGGTTGGGATCTTGGTCTTCGTATTCTGGATCAGGGCTACCGCATCCTGTACACACCGCAGATTAAGGTACGGCATCTGATGTCGCCGGAAGCGCGCTCCAATATCCGTCCGTACTATCTGTTCACTCGCAACTATCTCTGGATTGCATATAAGGATTATCCGGTCTGGGCCGGACTGCAGTTTGTCGTGTTTCGTGTCGCCATGATGGCGTACTTCGCGCTGCGCACCGGACATGTTCCGACTTTTCTGAAGGGCCTGTGGGACGGCTTCCTTGGATGCCGACACATCGAACGTGCCCCTGTGCGCGCCGGCACCATAAAGTACATCGACTCACTTGAAAGTGAACGCCCCAGTCTGTTCGTTCGCTATTCGAAGCATCGCACCGCTCCACAGCTGTAGATGCTTGAGACGCCCATGGGAACGCCAATCTCCTCAACCGAGCACAGCGAGTAGACGACTCAGATGATTCTGTTTTACATCTTCGTGCTGGTCTCACCGATGCCGAACCATCCTCTGTTTGAGCCACTGTATGCCGGGCTCACACTCGTGAAGTGGTTAGGGCTCATTTGTTGTGGGTACGCATGCCTCAAACTGGGACGATCACGCCGCCTGCCTCGCTTTTTTGAGTCCTGGGAGGTTCGCTGCTTTCTCGTGTTGCTAGGCATCGCAACAGTATCTTCTTGGACACTCAGCAGAACAGAAAACCTGACCTTCAATCCGCTATCGATGCTGTTTGGCTATCTGCTTCTGTTCTTTACGACCGTATCTGTGGTGAATACGTTCGACAGGCTGCAAAAGACATTGCTGGCAGCGATTGGTGGAGCGTCATTGACGTCGCTGTATGTTATTCGCGAATTCCAGGCCTCCGGCGGTACAAACCTGCGGCCTGGTTATGTTGCCGGCGATTCGAACTATTTCGCCACCTGCACGCTTCTGGTGTTGCCCATGGCCGCGTACTTCATCAAGATCAAGGGCAGCCGTCTCCAGCAGTGGTTCTGCGCAATTTCTCTCCTGCTGATGCTAGTGGCCTTCACTCTCGCTTCATCCCGCGGCGGATTAATTGGCCTGTGTGTAACCGTCGCGTACATGATTCTGCGCTCGGGACACTCGCGCCGCGGAGCCGTTCTTATCGCTGTTTTGATACTGCCCTTGCTGCTTTTCTCACCCGCTTCGCCTTTAACGCGCATGTTGCATCCAGACTACGGTGACACTTTGGGGGCGCAGGTGCGGCGGGACTTCTGGAATCTCGGTTTCGACATGATACGCCGCCACCCGCTAACCGGCATCGGGCTAGGAAACTTCACGGCGCAGTCGTTCTCGACTTCCCCGGGAGCAGAAGAAAAGCACGGCATGGCGTGCAACACGTTCTTAGAGCTCGCGGCCGAGCTTGGAATTCCAGGACTTCTGGCCTACTCTGGAATCCTGCTGGGATCGCTGTTTTCCGCAGGCAAGTTACGAACCGTAGGACAGCAGCGCAAGGACGCGTTCTTGCAGTACACCGGACAGGCCATCCAAGCAGGCCTGCTGGGTTATGCCGCCGCCGCAGTGTTCGTTTCCGCTCAATACCAGAAGCCCTTCTGGGTAATCGTGGCTCTCACGGCTACGATTCCATTCTTGCTTTCGCAACAAGCTCGCAACCAAAGTAACCGTGCGCGGCAGTTCGTTGTCCAGAATGCGGTTCTGCAGCAGGGAGTAATGCGCCAGATCACGAACGTTAAGGCCGCCAGGGCACAATGAACAACAGGCGATCAATTCTCCATTTCAGCAATTCGACATTATGGGGCGGTGTCGAAGCACACATCTGTGGTCTGCTTCGTGGTCTTTCGCGCGACTTGTTTCGGGTGCAGCTAGTCTGCGACCCGACGGTCTACGAGCGATTTCGCGGTGCGCTACCCCAGGATGTAGAGGTTACCCCTCTGGCGCTCTCAAGCCCGAAACATGTCGTTGCAGCTGCACAGTTTGCCCGCCTCCTCCTGCGGCGGAAGTTGCAAATCGTGCACTCGCACATGTTCTGGAGCAGTCTGTTCGCCAGCCCGATCGCATGGGCGTGTCGTGTGCCAAATATCGTCGAGACATTACACGGAACGGAGGCATGGCGTCGGGGCTGGAAAGCACACTGTACGGTCGATCGCGCTACGACGCACTTTGTATCTAGGTACGTGGCAGTCTCTGAGTCTGATGCCCAATTCCTTAGAGAGAGGAAAAAGGTACCTGCCTGGAAGATAACGCTCATTCATAACGGGATCGACACCCGGCGTTTTTCCATACGGCAAGATCCTCGTGAGCAGATCAGGCGCGCTATGGGCTTCACCGACGAGGACATCGTTCTCATCGTCATCGCCCGATTCCATTCCGGCAAAGGACACCGCGTTCTCCTTGACGCGATGCCCCAGTTATTACATCTGCACCCTGCTCTGAAATTGATTTGTTTAGGGGAAGGTGAGGAAGGACCACGGTTGCGGACACTGTGTGAATCCGTAGGCCTGACGGACTCCGTACGGTTCGTCGGCTATCAACCAAATGTTCCGGAATGGCTTACCGCCGCCGATATCAATGTGTTGCCTACCTTCTATGAAGGCTTCCCTTTAACCGTCCTGGAAGCGATGGCGTCAGGGTTGCCTACCGTTGCATCGAACGTCGGTGGCATTCCCGAAGCAATAGAAGACATGGTGAGCGGAGTATTGGTACCACCTAGGGACGTAAACGCACTGGTTCAGGCCATCTCCATGTTGGTGAGCGATGAGCAGGTCCGTGTACGAATGGGACACGCCGCACGCCTGCGAACTGCACAACGGTTTGACCTTGAGCAACAGGTCCGCAGGACAGAAAAGATGTACATGGGGATGACCGAAGGGACCGGCCCTCGGACTGAACACAAGCACGTGGCGAAACTTTCAGAAGCCGAGGAATGGCCCTCTTCACCCCTTCCTATTGAGTACCAGAAATGATCTGCGAATGAGTGAGCCTGCAAACGCTCAAACCTCGCCATTATTCGCAGTTGTCCAAAGGAGAGCACATGCTAACAAACTGGCAAACAGTACCACGAGATCCCATTGCAGACGACGATGAACTGGAAGACCTGTATCAACTCATGGAACGGCAGGCACCTACCTGCAAGACTGATGCACCTGCGTCTGCCCCTACCTCAGACGCTACCCTCGTGCGGTCTTACACTCGGCACAAACCGCCACTTACCGTCGCTAGCAACTGTGAACTGTCAAAACTCGCGTAACCCCCTTAATGATTCTATTGCTTAGGCTATTGAAGCTACGCACGCGTAACTCATGACTCGCAGCATATTGTCAAACTGGTTTGGCCTTTTGGTCTTGGCGGGCAGCACCGTCCTGCTTACGCCATTCATGATCCATCACCTGGGAGCCGTCGATTACGGTGTGTGGGTTCTTGCCGGCTCTGTCCTCGACTACTACGGCTTGCTGGATCTCGGCATGCGTTCTGCGATGTTCCGGTACGTTGCCATGTTTCGGGGCAGTTCGGGTCGTGAAGAGGTAGATCGAACATTCAGTTCAGCGTTGTTCCTGGTTACCTTGACCGCGGCTCTCATATGCTTGTTGTCGGTCGGAGTGGCGTGTCTTCTGCCCCGCTGGATGAGTCTGCAGGGTACGTCAACCACGACGTTCAGAGCACTGCTGCTGCTACTTGGTCTTAGTGTGGCAGTGACGTTCCCAACCCGCATGTTGGGGACTTATATCTCCGCCCATCAGCGCTGGGATTTGTATAACGCCGCGGGTATCGTGGCCGTGATCACCCGGGCCGTCGCCATCGTCATCGTGTTGACATTGGGATACGGCCTCCTTGCAATAGCCATTGTTACCCTCGTGATCTCACTGCTGTCGTTGGGACAGCACGTCGTGTTCGTTTACATGGCTGATGCCCGTGTGCATGCGAACGTACAACTCATCAGCGGAAGGCGCATTCGGGAACTGTTCACCTTCAGCTTGCGTTCCCTGCTGGTATCGGTCGGCGACTATCTGCGCTTCTACTCTGATTCAGCGGTGATCGCTGCTGTACTCAATGTTGGGTTAGTCACGCCTTTTAATGTAGCGACGCGATTGATCGAGTGCTTCAAGTCAGTCGTAATTGCCGCAGGCGGTCCTGTACTTGGCACAATGACAGAGTTAGACGGAGGACATCGCCGAGAAGATTTGCGAGAACTTCTGCTGCGTTCCACCCGCCTCCTAGGGCTGCTGTCGATTCTGGGTGGTACCCTGCTCCTGATCGACGGGCGTCCTTTGCTGCGCCTCTGGGTGGGTAGCGATCTGGTCTCCGCATATCCTCTGGTCGCCGTCCTTGCCTTTGGCTATACGATCAACTTAGCTCAACACCCGACTCTTCTCCTCGTCATTGCGAAAGGCCGTCACGGCCCACTCGGCTGGTGGACCATAGCAGAGGGAATCGCCAATATAGCCCTTAGCGTTGTGTGGGGAAGATCGCATGGCTTGCTGGGCGTGGCTATGGGTACGATCGTTCCAATGCTGGTTGTAAAGGTAATGATCCAGCCCATATACGCCTTGAAGGCCGCCGAGTTGACTGCGTGGGAGTACATCAGTCGAGGCCTCGGGCGCCCCCTCCTCGTCGGTCTCATATTTGTTGTCGTTGCCGGACGACTCTCTGTCAGCTCTGGAGCAACAGCTCCCCTTTTTGTCGCCACGGTGGCACTGCAGGTCATGATCTTCCTAACAGCCACCTGGTTTCTTGGACTCACGCGGGAAGAACGCGCTTGGTTGTGGAAGGCAGCTCGCCAACGTCTTTCGTGGCCCGCACTGCGCGGGAGTCGCACTCTTAGTCCGGAGAGTACGAAGACCGATTTTCAGTCACCCGCTGCTGCAAGTCAGGAATAGAGCCCGGAGGCTTGCGTCAGCCTCCCGGCGCGATTGAGATACCCGGAGGAAAGATGGACGAGGTAAACACGAGAGCGTTGGAGATCGACCAGCAGCAGCACCCCGACAGCTTGAAGGTCTCCGTAATCATCCCGACCAAGAACCGAGCGGACGATCTCCGCCGCACACTTGACAGTCTGCTTACACAGGCTCGTCGCCCAGACGAGATCGTCATCGTCGACCAAGGATCCAGCCCTGCCCTGGAATCGGCGGAGTTTCCGATTTCGATCAATTACATTTACGCCCCGCAAGTCTCAGGTGCCGCTGTAGCCCGCAACGTCGCCATGGATCATGCGACCGGCGACATCTGGATTTTCCTGGATGACGACGAAATTCCTGAACCGGAATATGTCGCTGAACTTCTTTCCGCGTACTCGCCGGAGGTCGCGGGAGTATCGGGAATCATCACAAACTACTCCCTGCCCCCGGCCACTCGACGCCTCTTCGAGACGTTGTTTGTCAGAGGTGTGTTCCACGACGATCGTCAACCTGTTTACTGGCGTGCAAATGATCTGAAGCTGCAAGGTCCGCAGCGAGTCAAGCAATTCGGTTGCGGCGTCATGAGTTTTCGCGCAATAGCAATCAGAGGCTTGCGCTTCGACCCAAACCTCACAGGTTGTTCTCTTGCCGAGGACATCGACTTTTGCGCCAGGCTACCACAAGGGGCAGTCCTGCTAATTGCACCCAAAGCGCGCCTGTTCCATAAACGCAGTCCTGCTGGACGAGCCAGCGCTCATTGGCTTGATTCCCATGCACAGTCCAGCGCTTATATGCGCATACGAAACTGGCATCGTGGCATCGGTGATGATCTCTCGTTTGCCTGGCTGCAGGTTGGTTACGCACTCATGGCCGCCATCGGATCATTGAGACGCCGATCTCTGGAACCGTTCCGAGCTTGGAGGCAGGGTGGCGCACGAGGGCGCAACCTTGGATGCCCAGAACGGAAACTATCCTCGTTTGGCACCGCGAGCGGGACGTTGGCATGAGAACTGTGTCGACTCTCCTGGTGGTCACGCTGTTCACCGGAGTAACCGTCTGCTCTCATCCCTTACGAAGGGCCGCAGCAGGCAGGGCTTCGATGATGTGCAAGCAGGCCACTGGATACTTCCATCCAGAAAAGATCCAAGGAAACTGGTTTCTGTGCACACCGGAGGGCCGCACATTCTTCGTCATTGGGGTCGATGCAGTCGCTCCGTCGCCTGCTCCATCGACGGAAGAGAAGAACGAATACAAAAACGTGATTGCGAAGTACGGCGATGCGGACGCAAATTGGGGCGAAGCCACAGCCCGCCGACTTCAACATTGGGGCTTCAACACGCTGGGAACATACGCGTCGCCCTTTGTTGAACCGACGTATTTGAATGACCGGTACCCTGCTGACACAAAAGGGCTCCATTCTCATCCTACAAAGTTGCCGTTCATTACGTTAACTCGTCCAGGATACTACTCAATGACGAATGACGGGAACTACTTACCTGAACCCGTCAAAGACTTCATGTATGGATCCAGTCCGTTTTACACGGGCTACGTTCCGTCAAGCGGCGTTCCTGATTATTTCGATGCAAAGCTCGCTGCATGGCTGCGCTCCAGCCTCTCAAATGAAGAATATTGGACAGAGCTTCGCAGTTCGCCTTACCTGGCTTTCCTGATTGGCATCGCCTGCGAGGATGGCGATCAGATCTACGGATTCGGGGCCGGCGACCAATTTCCCACCGCGCCGGCTCGGGGCTTTAATAACCCTCATCTCGGCTGGATCATCGCAACCGTGGCGCCCACGCAGACCGCAAACGCCAGCAAGCACGCGCTGTACGCAGATACAACTGTGCATACGAAACTGGCTTGGCGCGACTACCTGAAAACAAAGTATGGAACAATTGAAGCTCTGAATAGGGCGTGGGGGGCGAATTACACCACGTTTGATTCGTCTGGACAACGGGTCAGCAACGAGTACGTAGGCAAAGGGGACGGGAAAACAACTAGGTTTGTGCACCGCTTCTCCTCGTGGGTGCCAAGCAAGTTCTCCGTCCAATTCAAACTTGGGTCGAAGTTCGTTGCCGGCGATACAAATCAAGATACGGCCGATGGAACAAAGGGGCCGAGGCAACGCGGTCGGATCTTTGGGCCTGATGTCGACGGGTACATCGATTACGCCAGCAGTGTTGCGGTGCTCAACTTCACGAAGGCGCCTGCCGCGGGAGAGTCCATCACGACGAATTATGTGCAGAATGGATGGGGCAGCGGTAGTGGCTTGCTTGATGAAGACGGGCGTCTCGATCACCAGAAGTGGCTGGGTGGGAACTTTAAAACTCTCTCCGATTCAAATGCAGCGGTCAGATCTGATCTCAACTCTCTCTTGGCGGCTGTCTCAGCACACTTTTTCAGTAGCTGTAGAAAAGAGATCAAAATCGCATTTCCCCACACCTTGTACTTGGGGCCCGACACGCTCGGCAGCTACGGAGTTCCACCTCGGCCTGAGGTGCTTGAATCAGCTTCGAAATACATTGATGTCCTGCTGCTCGCCGGAACAGGCGGGTTTAACCGGCAGATACTGGACTACGTGGAGCAACACAGTAACGACAAACCGTTCATCGAAACAACCTTCAGGGCCGCAAATCCGGATTCAGACTTTGCGTCGTACCCGATGGATTCAGGAGTTCCCGGTTTCGCCAGTCAAGCTGACCGTGGCAGGGATTACCAGCATGCGCTAGCGTACGTTCGAGATGCAGCGAGTTCGAACGGAGTCCGTCCATACGTCGGGCTGCTGTGGTGGCAATACGCGGACAACTGGAATGAGAAGCTCAATTGGGGTTTAGTCACGCTTCTCGACAATGCCTACGACGGACAGGAAGATGTAAAACACAACATTAGTTGCTCTCCCCCTCTGCAGACTCTCAAGTGCGGCGGTGAAAATCGTAACTATGGCGATTTGATTTCGGAGGTTCGGGAGGCCAATTCCGACTTTCACTCTTATCATCATTTGGGCCCGCATTGCCGTTGACTCCTGCTTATTTCGCAGCCGTCCGCCCCTCAGTGGCGGGCACTACTGGAAGGTGCAACCGACACGATGATCAGTGCTAACCATATTGGGACCCCGGAAATCGAGATGCGTCCCTCCTCAGACGACCTCGAAACTGCAAGGCAGATCATTGTGAGCGAAAGCTCGCGTCTGTGTGCTGCGGCAGTGGGAGATCGCGCTCGCGCGATTGTGCTGACAGGAAGCATGTCCCGTGGCGAAACCACGCTGAAAAGAGACGGTGCGATTTGGCGAGTGCTAGGCGATGCCACGTTCCTCGTTGTTTCTGATGACTCCATCGAACTTCGAGTTGTGGAACTGGATCACGAGATTGAGCGCGCGCTGCTTCATCTGGGCGTGAAATGCAAGATTGTCGTAGTGACGGCGACCACTGCCAGCCTGCGCAAGATGAGGCCGCACATCTACGCCTATGAACTCCGAGAACGCGGGATCGTGGTTTGGGGAGATAAAGAGGTCCTGTGTCAGATGCCCCAATTTACCGCAGCAGACATACCCATGGAGGACGGGTGGTGGCTGCTCTGTAATCGAATGATCGAGCAACTGGAGTCCGCGGCGAAAGAGCCTGCTCTCGACGACAATTGCACCGCTGTGCAGTACCGCATTGCCAAGCTCTATCTCGCCATGGCCGCCTGCTACCTGTTGGCAGTCGGACGTTACGAGCCAAGCTATCGAGACAGAGCGGCAAGGCTCCGAGAACTTGCACAATCGGATTCAGCTCTCCCTTCTCCCATCCCCTTGCAGCGCTTTTCCAAGTTCGTGTCGATATGTACGGAATTAAAGCTGCAAGGAGAGCTTAGCGAGGCGACTTGTGAGCTCCCTCGCTGGTCCGATGCCGTCTCGGATGCTGAAACGTTATGGCGGTGGATCGTCGCTCGCATTTCCGGCGTGAATTGCACTAGCAGCCGAACCGACTTGCTAGCTGCAATGGGACGGCGGCAGCCGATCTTTGCTCGAGCGAAGGGTTGGCTGCGGGCTGTGTACGTGCGCCCCGCTGTATTTGGACAGCACTGCCTACGCTGGACGCACCTTGCGTGTGATGTATCCCCGCGTTACCTCGTATACGGGGCAGCAAGCGAACTGTTATTCGGTGGATCAGCGCCTGACGCACTCACGCCCGGTGAACTAACGGCAATAGCAGCTAGACTCCCCCTCCCTGCCCCCAATAAGGAGCAACAACTTTCCTGGGCCGATGCTGCGAATTTGGTTGCCCACAACTTCCACGTCCTACTCGAATCAACTCGTTCCTGAGGTCTTATAGATGGTCGACACAATCAAGTATCACTTCCGCGAAGCTGCATGGCGGACCAAGAAGCTGTCGCGTTCTGTGCTGGCACGCATCGGCCAACGCGCCAACCCAGCCAACCGGGCAGCAAATGCTCCGGCAACCATTGGCTACAGCCATTTGCGACTAGCCCCGGCGCGCGATCAGTTGCTTCTGCGTGATTTTGAGCCGTACACCACGCTACGAGTGCGCGAGACCAAAGTGATCCGGGCACGCTTCCCGGTGATTGACGTCCATTGCCATCTGAACGATGGGATCGTGTTGCAGCGCTCCGTTAGTCCGGAAAAGTTCATCCGAGTGATGGATGACACCAACGTTAAGAGCGCCGTTAGCCTGACCGGCGGTTGGGGAGAGAAGTTAAATCGGTCATTGCGCGAATTGGCCGGAGCCTTTCCCGGAAGGTTCTACATATTCTGCCAGATCGACTATGCGCGCATCGATGAATCAAATTATCTGATCGAGACCCTTGATCAAGCCAGAGAAGCCGGAGCGAAGGGCGTAAAGGTGTTGAAGGACCTCGGTCTCACAGTTCGCGACAAACGCGGCAACGTCGTCCGCATTGATGACCCGCGGCTGGACTGTGTTTGGGAAAGGGCCGGCCAATTGAATATGCCGGTTGCGATCCATACTGCTGACCCCGACGCCTTCTTTGCGAGAGTCGATCGCCACAACGAGCGGTATCAAGAACTCGTAGTGCATCCTGACTGGAGCTTCTTCGAGAGCGGCTTCCCCCGCAAGTTTGACCTGCTAGCCCAAAGGAGTCGGGTTTTCGAGCGGCACCCGAAGACTCGGTTTTGGGGGCTGCACATGGCGAACCATCCGGAGGATCTAGACGAAGTAACGGAATGGATGGAGCGCTACCCCAACCTTAGGGTCGAATTAGGTGGCCGCATCGCAGAACTCGGCCGCCAGCCACGGCGCGCCACGCGTTTCCTTCAGCAGTTCCAAGACCGCGTGATGTTCGGCATGGATACGAAGCTTACAGTCGATGCCTACCGGACATATTTCCGATTCCTTGAGACCGAGGACGAATATTTCGACTATCCCGGTTCCCCATGGCAAGGCATGTGGAAAATCTACGGCCTCAATCTGTCTGAAGACGTATTACAGAAGCTGTACCACGACAACGCTGCTCGTGAACTAAGCCTGCCCACACTGGGGTCACACTGAAACGATATTTTCGGATGGGATCATAAATGACTACAGTTACAACTAACTCCGCGCCTGGCAAAACTCGCAAACGGCACATCTCCCTGTGCGTGCTCATTGACGCCCTCGGCTGGAAGATCCTGGAAGATCAACGCTTCCTGAACGACGTTCTGCCGTACCGACAACCGTTACGCACAGTGCTGGGATTCAGTTCCGGCGCGATTCCCAGCCTGCTTACTGGGCGCTCACCCAGTGAGCACGGGCAATGGAATCTCTTTTATTATGACCCTGACAACACACCTTTCGCACGCCTGCAATGGTTACGCCGGCTACCCGACAAGGTCGCTAACAACCGGGTTACTCAGAAGTTGATTAAGGAAACCGGCAAACGGCTCTTTCACATGGGCCCCCAGTTCGAGTGCTATGTGAAACCGACCCTGATGCCATACTTTAACTGGGTTGAGCGCCGTTGCATTTACGAACCGTGTGGCATCTCGGGCGCCCCATCTATTTTCGATAAATTGGTCGCATCCGACATTCCCTATCGGGTTTATTCCTACCACCACTGGAACGATCAAGAGATATTGCAGTTGGCTCAAGATGACCTCGAGAACAGTGATGCTGAGTTCTTCTTTGTCTACTTGTGTGAGCTGGATGCAGAGCTGCATGCGTTCTGGGCGCATCCTGAGCGACTGCAATCCATGCTCGGTCAGTACGAGACGAAGCTACGCAAGTTGTGTGACAGCGCACTGCGTCTCGACCCGGAGGTTTCGATCGCGATTTTCTCTGATCATGGAATGGCGCCAGTCACCGACCGATATGACCTCATGAAAGACGTTGATGCGCTGGGGTGGAAGATGCCTGACGAGTACCTCGTGGTCTACGACTCCACCATGGCGCGCTTCTGGTTCTTCAATGAGCAGGCTCGCAAGAGCATCACGACATGCCTACGGCACCAATCGTGTGGCCGAATTCTGGATGATTTAGAATTAGAAGAACTTGGAGTTTGTTTTCCGGACCGGCGCTACGGAGAGGTCATTTTTCTCTTGAACAGTGGCTGGATGTTCTACCGCAGCGATTTCCACTCAGGAAACTGGCTGCCGACCGGCATGCATGGTTACCATCCGAATGATCCTTATTCCGACGCGGTTTTCTTGACCAACCGTTCCCCGGTCTCACCGTTGAGCACAATTCGGGATATTTACGAGTACATGGAGCGGGCTGCCGGCTTGCGTACAGGGGAACTCGTGCCGTAAAGGTTAACTCCATCGTCCTATTCGACCCCGCAAACGAAACAAGCAGCGTGCAGACATTCCATCCCCCACACGGTACGTATTGCTGCTGGAGAAGGAACGCTGATCTTTTGACCGTATCTGAATGTTGCAGCGCAAGACGCCCGGCGCAATAGCCAACACACACTGCATAGATCTCGAATGAGCGACGTCCGCATCCGTACATGTAGCGAAGAGGATCGGGAACGTTGGGACGACTTCGTGTCGACCCGCCCAGATTGCTCGAGCTATCACCGCTGGTCCTGGAGAGAGGTTTTTCGGGAAGTATTCGACTGGCCCGCGGTCTACCTGCTAGCTGAGGAAGAGGGCAAGGTATGCGGCATTCTTCCTCTCATCTGGCAAAAGTGTCTACTGCGTAGCTATTTGTCGTCGATGCCCCATCTCAAAGGTGGAGGTATTGTTGCGGATCGTCCTGATATTGAAAGCTTGTTACTCGCCTCTGCGGTTGAGTCTGCACGGCGGGTCAATGCGACCTACCTGGAACTGCGGCAGTTGGCGCCCCACAACCTGCCGCTAGTATCACGGGATGACAAGGTCGGCGCGGTCATGGAAGTAGAGGCCGATAGCGAAGCACGCATGCGCCGATTGGACAAGAAGACCCGCAACCTCGTTCGGAAATCCCTGACGTTCGGGATGGAGGCAGAGTTCGGCGGATCCGCACTGTTGACAGAGTTTTACAACGTATACCGATGCAACATGCGCGACCTTGGCACGCCGGTATATTCGCGCCGCTTCTTCTCAGAAATCCTGATCCGGTTTCCCCAAGACAGCGCCATCTGCGTCGCGCGTCAAGGAAACGAGACGGTTGCTGCGGCATTCTTGATTGGTTTTCGCCGAACGATCGAAGTAGCTTGGGCTTCTTCCTATCGGAAGTTCCTTCACCTAAAGCCCAACATGCTACTTTACTGGAACATTCTGACGTTTGCAGCCGAACATGGATACCAGTTTCTCGATTTTGGACGGTCCGGCCAGGGCTCCGGCACCTACGACTTCAAGATGCAGTGGGGTGCCATTCCGATGAAGCTTCATTGGGGGTACTGGCTGAATCATCGAGCAACCATGCCATCGACGAAGCCCACCGGCATGCAACTGGCGAGCAGGATGTGGAGGCGTTTGCCGATCGCAGTGACGAATATTCTGGGCCCAACCCTCGTCCGGCATATTCCCGGCGTATAGACCCATTCCTATGCCTAACTTTTCAAAGTGTATTTTTTCTGTCGACGTCGAAGACTGGTTTCACATCCTCGACGTGCCGACCGCGCCTGACATTTCTACCTGGTCGGTACTGCCGTCGCGGGTAGAAGCAAACTTCCAGCGCCTCTTGGATATTTTTAGCGAGGCACAAAGGAGCGTGACCTGTTTCTTTGTCGGATGGGTAGCAGAGCGCTTTCCGCACTTGGTTCGCGAGGCCGTGGCTCGTGGCCACGAAATTGCCTCTCACGGCTACGCCCACCGGCTTGCTTACACCATGACACGTAGCGAGTTCCGGGATGACGCGCTTCGTTCGCGCCTGCTATTGGAAGATGTTAGTGGAACGCGTGTCGTTGGATACCGTGCGCCCGGATTCTCCTCTACCGAATCGATCCCCTGGTTCTTCAACGAACTCTGTGCTACCGGCTATCTCTACGACTCTTCCGTCTTCCCTGCCCGGCGAGGACATGGAGGCAACCCGAGAAGCCCACTTCTCCCGCATCTTGTAGAAAGTGAAAGTTTGATTGAACTCCCGGTCAGCGTTGCAGAACTTGGGCCGGCGAGAATGTGTTTCTTCGGGGGCGGATATTTGCGATTGTTCCCCTATAGCATCATTCGGAGCATGGGTAAACGACTGATGGGAAGCGGTGGTCCCCTCATGTTCTATATCCACCCACGAGAGATTGACCCAGGACACCCCCGTATCCCGATGTCACTCACTCGCCGCTTCAAATGCTACGTCAACCTGCACACGACGGAACAGAAGATTCACCAGATCATGCGCGATTTTCCCGTCACTACCTGCCGTAACTTCCTCTTTGGGACTGATTCTGAATTGCCCTGTGACGTGGCGTTGGCGAACGTTCTGGCTGCCGCGTCCGGCGGGCGTCGCGCCACCAGTACCACTGTTCCGATCGCCCCCGGCTACCCGTCTCGTGTTGCATGAAATAGCGCGTTAGCAAACTGCAGTTCCAATGTTTGGTCACCCACAATCTGTGAGTTTCATAGCCGCTTAAGCAGTTTACGTATCAATACTTCCCCTAATAGTGCAGGCAACACGTATCCACACAGTGGACGCGTGGCAGACGTAAGAGACCTCTATTTGGGTTTAAGTTCTGACTTGGTTTTCGCAACCGGCGTCGCGAGATGCACTGCGGAAGCTTAGGAAAATCAAAGGAGCGTAGAAATGAAGACGTTATGGGCAGCTGTAATCTGTTTGGCAGTAGTTAGTTCTGCCGGCCATTGCTTTGCTCAGACCCAGCTCGTCAATGACACATTCGACGGGGGAAACAACGGCACTTACCTGGGACCAAACTGGATAGGCTGTGGGTACAACAACGGTGCTTACAGCGAACTGGTCTACCAAAACAATCAAGCGGGCGGCTCCGGATACTGGGGTCAAGACTGCTCGCTTTACACTGGCTACGGGCCATTCCCGAGTGATCAGTATGCCAGTGCAGTCCTCGTAGCCCCCACTCCCTCAAGCAGCCCCCAAACCTCAGTTCAGATCCGTGGGAATGCGACCCCCGCCACACCGGAATATTACATCGCTTGTGGCTGGGACGCGCAGGACTTCCCGCCCGACTACCACTATCGCATCTGGAGCATGGGACCTAACCCCGCGACCGGTGGGCCCACCAGCCTGTTCTTGAGCTCCATCATTCCTGCCACGAACGACGTGATCACGTGCCAAGAGCTTGGGAACACCATCTCCATGCAAGTGAACGGGACAACCATCGCAACGGTTGCCGACACTTCCGGAGTTGTCAGCGGCTATCCCGGTTTGTACTATGTTGATCCCAGCGGAACGGGACCCACCAGCACTGACGTAATCTTCGACAACTTCATCGCCGGTAGTGGCCCAGCACTGACCTCGCTGGTGATCACTCCGGCTTCTGTCAGCACTCTGGCGGGTTCTTTTGTCCAGTTTACCGGACATGCGGTCTACGCGGACGGAACCATCTCGAACCTCAATAACTGGTCCTCGTCGAATACGACCGTAGCAACTGTCGATCCAACCGGCTTTGCGTACGCAGCGAGTCCGGGAACAGCCACCATTACCGGGGCTGCCGGATCGGACAGCAACACGGCGACTCTAACGGTCGGCCAGACCAACGGCTATACTCCGCTGGTACACGATGGGTTCACCGGCACTGGCGGTGGATACCTTGGATCGAACTGGACTGGCTGCGGATTCGACGGCGGCTCATACAGTAAGCTCGTTTACCAGAACAACGAAGCAGGCGGCTCGGGATACTGGTCCCAGAACTGTGCGGTCTATACGGGGTATGGCAACTTCCCCAATAACCAATACGCCACCGCCATGCTTGTCGACCCAACCCCCTCCAGCACGCCGGAAGCGTCAATACAGGTGCGTGGCAACGCAACCCCATCCAGTCCGGAGTCTTATATAGCCTGCGGCTGGGACGCTCAGGATTTCACGCCCGACTATCACTACCGCATCTGGAGCCTGGCTCCGGGCGGAAACCCAACCAGCCTGTACCTGAGCAACGTTACGCCGGCAACGGGGGACGTGATCTGGTGCCAAATACTTGGCAATACGGTCACCATGAATGTGAATGGAGCGAATATCGCAGTGGTCAGCGATAATTCCGGGCTTAGCAGCGGTTATCCGGGGCTGTACTACATCGATCCAAACGGAGATGTGCCCTCGATCACCGACGTCATTTTCGACAACTTCGTAGCAGGTCAGGTTAACAACGCAGTGCTCGCCTCGATTACGATCACTCCAAATCCTGCTACGGTCACCTACGGGTCGAGTGTGCAGTTCAAAGCGACCGGAACATACACGGATGGAACCACTGCCAACATCAGCAGTCTCGTCAGCTGGTCTTCGTCTGCCACTTCGATTGCGACCGTAAGTGCCAGCGGCCTCGCGTCCGGAGTGGGTCTGGGTACGGCGGCGATCATGGCCACCTCCGGGACTACGACGGGTACGGCCAGCCTGAGTGTCAATAAGGCCGCAAGCACTACCACGATCACCTCGAACAGCCCTAACCCGTCAGCCCTGCAGCAGGCGGTAACGATTAACTTCACGGTCGCTGGACCTGGTGTCGGACCGACCGGTTCTGTCACCGTGACCGCGAGCACGCGAGAATCCTGCACGGCGACGCTTACTGCGGCGCACACCGGAAGTTGCTCGATCACCTTCTCCACTGGCGGATCACGAACCCTGACCGCCCAGTACAGTGGGGATACCAACTTTAACGGCAGCACATCGGGTTCGGTAACTCAGAGAGTGAATTCTCCGTCGCTCTTCCTGAGTCCTTCCAGCATCAGCTACGGCACGGTGACGCGAGGCAACAGCTCAACGAAATCCGTGACGCTCTTTAACATCGGCTCGGGAGCACTCACGAACCTCTCGTGGAGCATCACCGGGGCGAATAGCAACGAATTCACGGTGTCGAGTACGACATGCGGTACCACGCTGAATTCAGGCGCGAGCTGTGCCATCAGTGTAACTTTCAAACCAAATGCAACTGGGGCACAGTCGGCCAGTTTGAGGCTTTCGGACAACGCAAGCAACAGTCCTCAGACCGTCGGGCTGAGCGGCTCCGGTAGATAGAAATACGCCCAACAGCGTTCTTCAAACTGTGGGAGGGGAGAGTCGCTCGCCCCTCCCAATTTTTAGCAGGTTCACGTTGGGAATAGCGTCCTGGCCTGAAGGTCACCGGAAGAAGAATGCGATCTGCGAGCTGACGTATTCCGAACCCGTCGTTGGCTCGATTGGGTATTAGGATCGGAGCAAGGGGGATTCTGTGATGGATGGAAATTCGCCGTGCATCGAGGACAACCTACGCTCTTCGCTGAGCAAGGAAGATTCGAGGCGCTCCACGCATTCCAATGTGTACATCATCGCGGTAGGGGGACCGTCCTGTGCGGGAAAAACCGAACTTGCCAAGGAAGTAGCAAATGCCCTGCATTCTTCGGTCCTGCTCTTGGACAGCTATTACCGAGACCTGAGTGCGCTCGTACCGGCCGAACGAGTTCGGGTGAACTTCGACGCGCCTATTGCCCTGGATCATGAACTTCTCGTGAATCATGTCGAGGCTCTGAGCCGGGGTGAGACTGTAAACCGTCCCGTTTACGATTTCGCAACTCATACGCGGGTTCCACTTGGAGAGCGTTTCGCAACAGGTGACTTTCTGGTCATCGAGGGTCTGTTCGCTCTCTACTGGCGCGAACTGAGAGATCTCGCCCGCACGAAGATCTTCGTCGATGCCTCAGATGATGTTTGCCTTGCCCGACGCCGAGTGCGGGATGTAGCGGAGCGAGGCCGTACGGTGGAGTCCGTAATGGCTCAGTACAAGCAAACCGTTCAGCCCATGGGTGTGCTGCATGTCCGGCCCACGTTGGAGTACGCAGATGTTGTTGTTTCGGGCTTGCAGCCGCTGTCGCGATCAGTGGAAACGGTTTTGCAGCACGTTCTACAGAATTGCAGACCCGAGGTCGCGCCAAGCCAGTTGCTGCCACAGTTCCATTCTCAACCTGTGCCACCGGTCCTCGTTGCCGTTCCCGTTGATCGCGAGGCTGCACTACATCCATTAATTTGAGTGGCCTCCCCGGGGGTAGCGCGGGTGCGTCTCCATTCATTCTCTACGGCTGTGATCCGTATAGAAAGTGGTGTTTATGGGTTGCTCGTCCCACCAGGAGATCCACACAGACTTGCCGAGGCCCTCTCTTTTTTATTGAACGACGCACCGACCCGCGTGCGATTTGGGCGTGCCGCCCAAGCCCGTGCGGTGCGGACCTTCACTGTTGAACAACAAGTCAGTAGCACAGAGAGAATGTATCTGGAGTTGTGCGGTGCACCAAGTGCCCAGGACAATGGCCAGATAAGCTCCGATGTGCTTTCGCCCCGTGAAGAATGGTCATCTTCGCCTACCCCTTGGGTGCCGGAAGTGATTACGGGTAATGTGCCCGTTATGAGGGTTCTGGCCCATCAATCCAATTAGACACTTGGAGGAATCCGTGCCGACCAACTGGCAAGACATACCGCGCGATCCTATTGTGGACGATGACGAGTTAGAATATTTGTACCAAGTCGCAGAACTGCAGAAATCTGCGCCTCTCGCCGATCCGAAGAAGTGTACAAGTACCCGCGTGCCGACGCCCAAGGGTTTCAAAGATCTGAAAAAGCCGTCGCTCCCAGCGCATGGAGACTCGGGGATTGGGAAACTTGCCTGAATTCCTCTGCTTCTCTCTTCCTTCCGTGAATGATGCCGACACGAACACATTGAAATCGGTTGCTGGCCGAGGTTGCCGTCGCGAGTGGAAGCTAACTTTCAGCGCCTCCTGGATCTCTTTAGCGAGGCAGAGAGGCATGTAACCTGCTTCTTCGTAGGATGGATCGCTGAGAGGTTCCGACACCTGGTCCGCGAGGCGGCCGCTCGCGGTCATCAAATTGCCTCGCACGGCTACGCGCACCGACTCGCCTACAGCATGACACGATGTGAATTCCGAGCGGACGCTCTCCGCTCACGTCTCCTGTTGGAAGACATCAGTGGAAACAGTGTTATCGGATATCGGGCGCAGGGTTCTTCTCGACGGAAGCAATACCCTGGTTTTCTACTGAACTCTGCGGCAGTGGTTATCTCTATGATTCGTCCGTTTTTCCGGCGCGGCACGGGCACGTAGGCAATCCGAAGAGCGCGCTTCGTCCTCATCTCGTGGCGTCGGTCGTCCGTCGCGCGTCGCCAGGCTCATACCGCCGTTCCGGTGACCCTGACGGGCACCAACCTGACCGGCGCAACTGCGGTGAACGTCGGAGGCGGCATCACCGTCAGCAACCTCACCGTGGTCAGCCCCACCTCGATCACGGCGACCTTCACCATCCCGCCTGGAGCCGGCCCGGGGCGCAGAACGTCAGCGTTACCACGCTCGGCGGGAACAGTAAAAACGTGGCCTTCACGATAACCGGTGCGACGGCGGCGTTCACCGGGCCCACCCCGTCGTTGGTCACCGGCACTACAACCACGCATACCGGCACGATCACGGTCAGTAACACCGCCACGGGCGCTACCGCTGGTCCCGTGACGCTGACAGCGTCGCCGACCATTACAAAGATAGGTACTGCCGTCGGTACCTTCTCGATCACCGGTGGCACATGCGTGTCGGGGAGTGGTGGTCAACGCGGGCGGCAGTTGTACGATCAGCGTACAATACGCGCCTGGCGGATCGACCACGACTGCCAATGCAAACGTAACGATAACGGGAACTGACGTGGTAACGGCGACGCAGACCAGCCCGAACTTCACTGCAAACTAAAGAACTCGTGCAGGCCGGTACTTCCGCGCACACTGGAACTTGCTCGATCACTTTTCGACTGCCGGATCAAGCACGCTGACGGCTAGCTACGCTGGAAATAGCAACTTCAACGGCAGCACATCGGCGAGTGTCTCCCAGACAGTGAACTCGCCGACTGTCAGTCTGAGTCCATCCAGCATCAATTACGGCAACGTGACCCGGGGGACCACTCAAACGAAAGCCAAGACCATTGCTAACAAGCGGGCATTCACGCGACCCGTAGCTTCGCCCTGAGCACCGGCGGGAAAGCGCTGGGCATCCGAAGAAGAAGGTTTGCCTCTGCCCCATTCCAAGGCAAGTGGCAGCTGATGGTGATGTTTGACGATCTCCGCCAACGCTTGACAGTGGGTCTCTTCGCGAACATACCAGTCGGCGGTCTGGATGAGACGAGGCAGCGAGGTGCCGGGACAGGCAAAGGCCATTCGAGTCGGACCAAGGTTGATCGCATCGGCCAGAATTGCGGTTAGCAGTAACCGCGTCTCAGTTGTCGTCTCGCCTGAACGCAAGTGCGTGAATGGCTGCGTGAAATGCGTCCAGTGATCGACTTCGTGGAGAAGATCCGTTACACGTATGCGAGGCAGAAGCGCATAGGCGCGCTCTGCCCAGTCATCGATTTCCTCCGATCCTTGACTGACGATGGGAACAACTTTCAGGCCACCATCGGTTATTTCTGCATCCGGCAGGGCACGCTGCGTGGCGAGGTAGTCGACCCTTTGTAATTCAGCGTCCAGCATAGCTGCACGGGTCTTGAAATATGCTCTGCAAGGCCGATATCCTCACTAGCAATGATCATTAAGCAGTACAGGGAAATAGCGATCAAGCAATCGCTTCGTTCAACACTAGGGGAGGGGAGAATTCTTCCCTCCCATTCTTTTTCCTACTCATAACGGGCTCACATACGCCGGGCGTTCCCGACCCATAACAAAAAGAAAAGAACTTCGCCAAGCAGATCGTATCGGCCTACGTCTGGCTGGTCCTCGTTTGAGAATTCGAGCCACACTATGCATCCCAACGTATATATCATCGCCGTAGCGGGGCCGTCGTGTGCGGGGAAGACGGCGCTGGCAAAGGGGCTGGCGCAGGAACTGCGCGGTTCGATCCTCTTACTGGATAGTTATTACCGCGACTTGAGTGCGCTTGCGCCCGCCGAACGAGCTCGCGTGAATTCGACGCGCCTGTTGCTCTGGACCACGAGCTTCTGATTGAGCAGGTCCACGCCGTCAGCCGGGGCGAGACTGTGGAGCGGCCCCTTTATGACTTCGCAACTCATGCGCGTCTTCCGAGGGGTGAACGTTTTGCTGCGAGTGAATTCCTGATTCTCGAGGGTCTATTCGCTCTCTACTGGCCCGAGTTGCGGGAACTCGCCAGCGCAAAGGTTTTTGTAGATGCCTCGGACGACGTTTGCCTTGGCCGCCGCCAACTCAGGGATGTCGCGGAAAGGGGCCGCACCCCGGAATCGGTGCTTGCTCAATTTCGGCAAACTGTTCAGCCCATGGCCGCGCTGTATGTTAGCCCGACATTCAAGTACGCCGATCTGTTCCTTTCAGGCGAGCAACCGCTGCCACGATCCGTCGATACCGTTCTCAAACACGTGCACCGCAATTTTGTAGCGGGAGTCATGCCCGCGCCCGTGCGGAAGGGCAGTCCAATCGGACCGTAATGAAGAGGTACAGTCTGAGGCTCGAGCTTAACCTCTGAACTAGCGTAGAGTGCAGCGCCAAACCGGGCGCAGGGGCTGCACTGGACACTATGCGTTGTCTCCGTCTAGCGACCGGCGCGGTCGCATACTGACCATACCGCCTCGAAGTCAAATATCTGGCGATTACTTATCGAGGTGGGTGTTTATCGCTCAGTCTAAACACTGCGCAGAACTGAAGGACGGTTTTTGATGAAAACTTGGAAAACGATGGTGGGAGCTTCTTGCGTAGCGATCGTCACTTTCGCGGGCACTTGTTTCGCTCAAACCCCGATCATCAGAGATAACTTCACTGGCAAGAACTATACGTATCTTGGATCCAATTGGACGGGCTGTGGTTACGATGGTGGGCACTACACTAAGTTAATGACGATAAACAGCCAGGCAGGCGGCTCCGGCTATTCAGGTCAAGATTGCGCGCTTTATACAGGCTATGGCGTCTTCCCGAACAATCAGTATGCTACAGCTACTATAGTCGGTGCGCCGTTGAGTTCCAAGGAGGTTGCGATTGAATTGCGCGGGAATGCCACGAGTTCCACGAATGAGCGATACATTTCGTGCGGCTGGGACGCCCAGGACTTCCCCGCTGATAACCACTATCGCATCTGGAGTCTCGCTCCCGGCGGAGCCCCTGTCAGTCTGTGGCTGAGCAGCATCACTCCGGCTACCAATGATGTGATCTGGTGTCAGGTGGTTGGGAACACAGTCACCATGAAGGTCAATGGAGCGACACTCAAAACTGTGGCCGACACATCAGGCGTAGCCAGCGGCTATCCTGGTCTGTACTACATGGACGCCAACGAGAGCACACCTCCGCTGAGCGACGTGATCTTCGACAACTTCGCAGCGGGGAGCGTCGCAGTCCCGTAGGTGAAGCCCCTGGGTACGAGGACGACGTCTCGTTCTGAAGGTCGTTTGTCATCGCCGCGAGTCAATTCCTAAATATCCGGGGCCTATTTCTTCTCTTCTGGCCCCACTTCCTGACTTGGCCAGCACAAAGGCTTATGTTGGATGCCCGGAAGCAGCGTGTCTTCGCTGCCTCCAACTCCGGGATGTCGCGGAAACGGGGCCGCGCCATGGAATCGGCGATTACGCAATTTGACCGGAACGGTTCAGCACCTGGCTGCCAACGATGGCCGACTTTCAAATCCAAAGATCTGGTTTCTCCCGGCAACAGCTGTAGCGATCAGCCGGCATGGCTCTCAACACGTGCGTCGCAATGCTGCAGAGTTATGCTGCGTCGGTTTTTGCCGAAGTTCCCGTTTCAACTGTATTAATTTCGCGGGGCCGCTCAACCTGATCGCGATGTCGCGAGGCCTTTTTGGGGATCATTTGGTTACCCGGTCGGTGGGCACACGGCAGCCCAGCAGATCGCCAAGTACAAGGCGCTGCCTGTACCTTAGTACAGGCCAGGTATGTCACCTCTGTTCTGTACCATGTACTTCTGTGATTGGTTTTGAGCCTTTTTCCTTGGTACGCTCGTTACATTACCAAGCCAAGGAGCAGGGCTCATGCACCATCTGCATAGCATCCGATGTTGTCTAATAATGATAGCCATGTTCGTCGCGCTGTTGTTGCCGATGAGGGGAAGTGCTCAAACACCTTTGGTCACATCGGACTCCTTGCTCGACACGGGCGGTCCTCTGTCAGCCACCTACACCGCTGGCGGCAGCCCGGCCACCAGCGTCGTTAATTTGGCCACGGACAGTTCGGTGCCTCTGTGGATGTTTTATCCTGATCCTTACGGCGTGAGCGGTGGGAGCGGCACTATTGACCAAAATTACACTGGCAGCGGCTCGTTTATAGAGACTATCAACTTGAGCGGTCTACCCGGTAGTGGCGTGGATGGTTATCCGTTCATACTTTATGGATGCGACAACTACAGTGACTGCTGGAATGGGCAAGCCCCGCAATTCCCCAAGCAACTCTCATCCATGTCGTCGCTGACAGTGGACATGTCCTACGCTCTCACCGGCACGATCACGGGCGGCCGCAACATTGACCTGCTATTTGATCAATGGGTATGCAATACGAACCACCCGACATCGCAGTCAAACTGCTTGGAAATAATGGTGCTTCCTTATTACAGCTTCCCCGGCGGAACAGGTCAGCCACTGGTCAAAACTATCAGTCAATCAGTGATCGTAAATGGAAATCCTGCGACATTTAGCTGGGATGAGTGGGATGGGCATCCAGGCCAAAATATGCTTTTCACTCCGCACAGTCTTCCCGGTCCAGCTTCCCAGGAAATGCGGTTTGACATGCTCAGCCTAATGAATACGGCCACTAGAGACTATGGCGACTCCAGTTTTACTTGGCTGATGGGGGTGCAGCCCGGCTCCGAGTTCGGCGGCAGCAACTCGCAGAATTACGCACTCACGATTAGCAAATTGGACATTGAGCAAACCATGGCTGGAAGTGGTCCCGCGGCTCCGACAAATCTGGCGGCCGTGGTCAAGTGATGCGGGTACGCGGGCTCGCAAAACGCTAGTCGTTCCTAAATTGCTTGGCTTTGAGCGCTAGATTAGCGCACGGGCCGAGTGCTTACGGATAACAGAGCAATTCACGGCGGTCCGCGATCGCTTGGCTCTTGCTGAACCGCGAAGAACGGGACCTCATAATTGAGGCGCGGTGTTGCCTCGGGGTAGGCATTGATATCTGAGGTCATCGAAGCGGGCTGCACCGGGCGCTTTCGGCCTCCAATTTCGCATCGCGGGCCGGAAACTCTAGTCAACTCGAATAGCAAAAACCGTTTCTGTGGGATTAAAGATTTCGCGCTCGGGTAGTTAGGCATACAAAAGCAGATGTGGACTCTGCCCTTCTAAAGCGGCCTGCGTGTCGAGTATAGCGGCGCTGCGGACGACTGACGGAATTGATTTGAAACTCGTATTTAACCTGGCGGAGATCAATAATTCTTTGGGGAAAAACGATGCGCTCTGGCGTGGCACGCCGTACAAAGTGTGATCAAGTTCACTTCGGAATCGTCTCCCAGAAGACTCCGGAATGTCTTGTGGTGAACTTCTAGATTCGACATCGTGCCGCAGGACTGGCACCTCCAGCCATCGCGGCGGAGTACTTGCTGCCGTAGATTCTCATATGAGAACGGATCCAGTCGCGAACGCGCCAGCTTGGGCCGGATCTGATTCATGATGCCTTTGCATGCAGCTGCTGCAGGAACAATTCCCGCTGGGCTGGCGGCAAGAACTTGAAAAATCGTGTCATCGAGAACAGCAGCGTTCCTGGGTCTCCGTTGTCCAGGTTGGCTCCTGCTAGAAAGTCCGCACAGATCATTTCCAGGCAGTACCCGCGGGACCGGTCGCTTCCCAGCATCAGAGCCGCCGTCTCGATCGCCCGCTCGATGACCGGCATCTGGCTCTGGTACAGTTTGAAGTAGATAATCTCCCACGGTTCCGTTTCCCGCCCCGTCAGTTCCCGCTCGACCTCCTTCTTGAAGTCCTCCTTCGGCATATGACGAGCCTTGTGCAACCAGGTTGCACAATCGAAGTGCTGCCCGTCCCTCCGCGCCAGTTTGGCCAGCTCCAACCCCTTGGTCCAGCCCACTTCTTTCAGCTCTTTCCTCGCTTGCGGTGGCAAGTGTTCGTGGATCGACATTAGGTAGTACGCCTTCCTTCTCGATTCCGGGAAACGCCTCTCTAGAAATTCGTCGAAACACTTCAAACTCTCCAGACGCCAGTACTGTCCCGCCCGCACCTCAAACAGGTAACGCCCGAGTTCGACCCACCGGGTATCCCGCTCTGCCTCTTTCTGCCGATCCCATGCCAGAATCTCGTCAATCTTCGTGAGCACAAACATGGCTCGCCGGCGATTGAGCTTGGGCAACATGGGCGGATTCTTAGTAATTAAGCTCGTCAAGCCAACCAAAATCTTCTGCTCCCGGGCGCCGCACCAGGTTTGCGTCAGCCATTTCTTGCCTTCCCAAACAAAGTCCCACATAAGGACAGCTGCTACATGGGTTCTGCGGGAAACGAATCCCACTGTGGGGATGGAACTGTGCGGACTCGATTCTCCGGATCGTGTCCTCCACCAATCGACCGAATTCCTCGCGCTGCGTGTCGGTGATTGTGGTGTGCAGGTATTGAACCTCCACCTGCCGCTTGCGAACGAACACCACCTGGGCGACTTCGGAGATTCCGGTCATCCACGAATAGCAGACTAGCTGCGGATCGAGAGCCACCAGCCCCTCTGGCTCCTCCGGATAACAGCTTGAGGATGTCTTCCATTCCAGCAGGCAGCGAACGCCATCCAGTTTCCCGATACCGTCAACGTAGGCGACGAATTCGTTTCTTCCGATCGGCCGTGTGAACTTGATCTGCAGGTTGCGGCGCGGTTGGTGAATCTGGACGCGGTTGTCCTGGCAGAAGCGGATGAGGAGCATGATCCCTCGCTCGAGCATCCGGTCCCAGGTGTCATGGTTCGAAAACTGCAGGTCCTGATCTTTGCAGGCGGACCATTCGCGAAATAGTACGGCCCCCTGGATCCTCCCGGCGAAAGTAGGCGCCTAGAGCCAGTTCGAACGCGCGGCCGAAGAGCATCGCCGCGCGCGTATCCTTCTGCTTCCAGCCATCGAGGTAGCGGTGCCGATACCGGCGGGGACAAGTCAGGTATTGGCTGATCTGGGTGTAGCTGTACCTCATCAGGCCACCCGTGGGTTGTCCAGATTAGCCGGTGAGAGTTCTTCCCAGCGGCTGAAAGGTGCAAAGCCATCCAGCCGGAGCAGGGAAGCACCGTTGAAGACGATGTGACTGATCTTGACCACGCCCTTCAGACCTAAGAGCTGCGTTTCGTCCACTTCGTCGCGTCCGATCAGTTCAGTGTCGTAGCCGAAGTCGCGCAGAAAGACGACGCAAAACTTGAAGCAGAGTTGAACCTGACCTGCCCGGTCCATGGAGAGCGGCGACTGGGTAGATTGTTGACCGGCGTCATTGCTCATGCAAAGGACGACATCATTCCGAATCCCATGCGGGACCCACTAGTAAGCCGTCCCGGTGATTTCGTTAATACGAATCCGCTTCTGCGGATCGGTATAAGTCCAGCGGAAAGGTCTTGCTAATTTGGCATAAGCTTCGATGTACTTGCGTAGCTTTCTTGCCAGATCAGCCACGGAAGTAAAGACGCCGCGGCTGATCACGTCGCGCTGGATCTTAGCAAACCACAACTCCACCTGGTTCAACCAAGAGGAGTAGGTGGGAGTGAAATGAAAACGAACTTTGGGGTGTTGCCCCAAGAATTCCTCCACCGCTTGGGTCTTGTGGGCGGAAAGATTGTCCGGCACGATGTGGATTTCCTTCGCCCACCGAGCCTTACTGAGCAGTTGATTCAGAAAGGCAATGAACTCGGCGCTGGTGTGCCGTTTCGCCGTCTTGCCTTCCACCTTGCCGGTCTTCACCTCCAGCGCCGCATAGAGTGAAAGCGTGCCGTGACGGTAGTATTCGAAGCCATGCCGTTCCGCCCGCCCCGGCGACAATGGCAATACCGGGTCGAGCCGATCCAGAGCCTGAATGGCCGTCTTTTCGTCGAGACAAAACCCGGCTGCATGCTGCGGTGGATGGCTGCTAGTGTGCCGCCGTCAACAACGGTGCACCAGGAGTCTCAGACGGCCGAACCCGAAAAAAGATTGCCCGAGCGGGAAATTGAGGGGCAAGAACCTTCTTCGGCCCAAGGGTCAGAGAAAAGCAGAACCCTATGACGCGCGGAAGGACGGGAATCGAGAAGCTGTGCAGGCGTATGGCTCGTGTGAGGCCTGCAAGCTCGCGTTATAGATAGCTTTCAATGCCTCAAGCCATCCAAGTCAGGAAACCATCTCTCACAAGAATCATGACGTTCGTAGGTTGCGGCCGCGCCAGTCGGTGTTTCATTTTCGCTCGCGTTAGTGTTAACATGTAGCAACGTTCCTACATTGGTGCGAGCATGGCGATTACAAAGCTATCGAGCCGAGAATTTAATCAGGACACGAGCCGGGCCAAGAGAGCGGCCAAGAGAGGGCCTGTCTTCATCACAGATCGGGGACGTCCATCGCATGTGCTGCTCACTGCCGAGGAATACGAGAGGATTACCAGTGGCCAGAAAAGCATTGCGGACTTATTGGCCATGCCCGAAGCTGCCGAAGTTGAGTTTGAGCCTCCCCGCTTGATCGGGGATCTGCACGAGGAGACGGATCTGTCCTAATGTACGTTCTCGACACGAACGTAATTTCCGAGCTGAGAAAAGGCAAGAAGGCTGAGCGAAGCGTCAGAATGTGGGCGCAGGCGCTCCCCACGGCCAGCCT
>Ga0075030_100000155_pt1 | contig 53171 bp, 58 predicted proteins | sample LitLauG_LLR_2012_FD_71393 | JGI IMG/M metagenome (GOLD analysis project Ga0075030, IMG submission 71393) | Freshwater sediment microbial communities from Pennsylvania, USA - Little Laurel Run_MetaG_LLR_2012 | ecosystem: Environmental > Aquatic > Freshwater > Creek > Sediment | place: USA... | reverse complement strand
ATCGAGAAGGACGCGAAGTCGCGGCCGGTCGTCCCCAAACATGAATGCCTCCAACGCATCCATCGCTTGAATCCGACTCGTCAACCTTCCGATAGCCCCGTTAACCCGAGTTCAGGGCCGCCGCTTGTCTTTGGCGGGTTTGACAGTGGTGCCCGCGAGCCCTATAGAGCGCTTGCTTTAGCGCGGCTTCTGGCGCGCTTTTGGTTTTTACCGTCGCATGAGGCGGCGGAAAAGCGGGCATTCAACAGCAGGTCAATACTGCAAAGAAGCCGGCCGCGTTCGACTAGGGCGCAGAGCCGGAATGAACACGGAGAAAAACGATGTTCGCAGTCATTAAGACCGGCGGCAAGCAATACAAGGTCGCCGCCGAAGATACGATTACCGTCATGACGCTGAAGGGCGAGCCTGGCGACGTTATTTCGTTCGACTCCGTCCTCGCGTTGTTTGATGGCGAGGCAAGCCACGTTGGCGCGCCGCATGTCGAAGGCGCCAGCGTCGCAGGCAAGATAGTTTCGCATGAGCGCGGCGCAAAAGTCATCGCCTTCAAGAAACGCCGCCGCAAGAACTCGCGCCGCAAGCGCGGGCACAAACAGGATCTGACGGTCGTTCAGATTACGGACATTCTGACTGGCGGCGCCAAGCCCGCCCATCGGACCGCCTCAACCGCTCCAGCGGCGTTGCTGTCCGAGCCCGCCGGCGCCCATCATGCCGCAGCAGCTGCGGCGAAGGCCGCAGGTCTCGACACGTCAAAGTTCCAGAAGCTCGACAAGGCCTTTGGCGCGCCAGACAATCTGGAATGGATTCATGGCATCGGCCCCGGCATCGCCAAGAAGCTGCATGGCATCGGCGTGTTTCACTTCTGGCAGGTCGCCGCGATGTCGCCGGAAGACATCGCCGCGATTGAGCACGAGGTTGGCTTTTCCGGCCGCGCCGAGCGCGACCACTGGAAAGATCAGGCTCGGGATTTGATGGCGGGCAAGCCGCCGGTTCCCAAGACCGGCCACCATCATGAGGAACACGCCTGAAAGCGGTTCCTTAAAACGCAAAATTGAATTATACAGGCGCCAATTAGCGGCATGCCGCGCGAGCGTCCGATCTGGAGCAGATGTTATGGCCCATAAAAAGGCAGGCGGTTCCTCGCGCAACGGGCGCGACTCGGCCGGTCGCCGTCTCGGCGTGAAAAAGTTCGGCGGGCAGGCCGTCAAGAGCGGAATGATTCTCGTGCGCCAGCGCGGGACGAAATTCCATCCCGGACGCAACGTTGGCATTGGCACCGATCATACGTTGTTCGCCACGACCGCGGGAACAGTCGCTTTCGAGAACAAGGCGAATGGGCGTTCCTACGTAGCGGTCGTCGCCATGCAAGCGGCGGAATAAAGCGGGATTCCTGAAAGGATCCCGCAAGGCGCCAGCCCCGGGACAGCCCTTCAAGGCGAGAAAGTCCGGCGGGCCCTCTGGGCCACCAAGGGGAAGTGGGGCGCCACTTCCCCTTTGTCGTTGCGAGGCGCTTCACTCGCCTCAGGTGACCGGAGCTCGAATGTTCCCCGATCTTGTCAAAGACGATGTGTTTCGCCTGGAAACCAAGCGGCTTTGGCTGCGCTGGCCGCGAGTTGCGGATGCGCCCGCGATCCAGCGCTATTCGAGTCGCTGGGAAGTCGCATCGATGACGGCCCGCATTCCTCATCCCTATCCCGAGGGTGAGGCCGAGCGGTTCATCTTTGTCGCGCGCGAGGCGAACGCGCTTGGCCGCGACCTCATTCTGGCGATCCAGCCAATCGGCGGCAACCGCGAAGCGATCGGCATGATCTCGCTGGAAAGCCGCTTGCAGGATCGCCTGACGCTCGGCTATGCGCTCGCGCCCGAGGCCTGGGGCAAAGGATTGGCGACACAAGCGGCGGCGGCGATCGTCGAGGCTGGCTTTACGCTGACTGGCACGATCGAGATTCTGGCCTCGGTCCGCATTGAGAACGCTTCCTCGCGCCGCGTTCTCGAAAAATGCGGATTCCAGCATCTGGGAACCGCGATGCAGGGCGCCCCGGCGCGTGGGGTCATGGTCAGGTGCGATCAGTTTCGGCTGACCCGCGCATCCTGGGCGCTGCAGCGCGCGCTATACGCCGCCGCGATCAGCGCCCAGTTCGAGACCGAGCGAGCCAGCCAATGAAGTTTCTCGATCAGGCCAAGGTCTATGTCCGCTCGGGCGATGGCGGCGCCGGCTGCGTTTCATTCCGCCGCGAAAAATTCATCGAGTTCGGCGGCCCCGACGGGGGCGACGGCGGACGCGGCGGCGACGTCGTCATCGCCTGTGTCCCAGGCCTCAACACCCTCATCGACTTTCGCTACCAGCAGCATTTCAAAGCCAAGACGGGCATGCATGGTATGGGCAAGAACCGCGCGGGCGGACGCGGCGAGGACGCCGTGCTCAAAGTGCCGGCCGGCACGCAGGTGTTCGACGAGGACGGCGAAACGATGATCGCCGATCTTCAGCACGAGGGGGAGCGCGTCGTCATCGCCAAAGGCGGCAACGGCGGCTTTGGCAACGCCTATTTCAAGACGTCCTCCAACCAGGCGCCGCGCCGCGCCAATCCGGGCATACCCGGCATCGAGCAAACCCTCATTCTGCGGCTGAAACTGATTGCCGACGCCGCGCTGCTCGGTCTGCCCAATGCCGGCAAGTCGACATTTCTCGCCGCCGTTTCCGCCGCCAAACCAAAAATCGCCGATTACCCTTTCACCACACTGCATCCCGGACTTGGCGTCGTGCGCATCGACGGACGCGACTTCGTTCTGGCCGACATTCCGGGCCTGATCGAGGGCGCCCACGATGGGCTCGGCCTGGGGGATCGATTCCTCGGCCACGTCGAGCGCTGCCGAGTGCTGTTGCATCTCGTCGACGTGACCGGCGAAAACGCTGGCGCGGACTATCGGATCATTCGCCGCGAACTCGCCGCATACGGCGGCGGCCTCAGCGACAAGCCTGAGATTGTCGCGCTATCGAAGGTCGACGCTGTCGACGCGGAGACCCTGAAGAAGCAGAAAGAACGGCTGAAGCGCGTCATGCGCGAAGTTGGGCCGTCGCTGGGGCAAGGCGAAAAGCGCGCGCCGCCGATTGAGCTGTCGGCGGTTGCCAACATCGGCGTGACGGACGCGTTACGCGTGCTGGCGACGGTTATTGATGTCAGCCGGGCGGCGGAACGCGCGGAAGTGAAGGACGGAGCTCCGCAGCCGGCCGGTTACTGACACGAGTCCGAATTTGCGCGTCTATTTGCAATTCCCCGCCGCCTAACTTACATTAGCCAGGCTTAGCCAATGAGCGCGGTATGCCCATCGTCAACATGCTCGATGCCAAGACCAATCTGTCGCGGCTTGTGGAACAAGTCGAAAGCGGAGCCGAAAGCGAAATCATCATCGCACGTAACGGCAAACCGGCCGCGCGACTTGTGCCGATCGGCGCTCCGGTCAAGACCGGGAAACGGCTGGGGCTGCTCGCCGGCCAATTTCCTGTAACATCTCAGGAAGACTTCGACGCCGATAATGAACGGGTCTCGCATCTGTTTCGCGAGGGGGCGTGAAGCTTCTGCTGGACACGCAAGTGGCGATCTGGGCGCTCACAGCCCCTCAACGGCTGAGCCAGCGCGGGCGCGAACTCATCGATGATGAGAATAACGAGATCATCGTTTCGGCAGCGAGCGTCTGGGAAATTGCGATAAAGTTCGCTTTGGGCAAGCGCAGCGGCGCGCCACCATTTTCGGGCGCTGACGCACTCAAGTACTTTCGCGCCGCAGGCTATCATTTGCTGAGCATCACCGCAGAGCATACGGCGGCTGTCGATTCCCTGCCCCCGCTGCACGCCGATCCGTTCGATCGAATGTTGCTGGCGCAGGCGCTTCACGAGCCGCTGCGGCTCGCGACCGCCGATACAATCCTCGCGTCTTACGACGAGCACATCATCCGCGTCTAACGCCGATCACATCCCGCCCAGATGTTCCGCGACGGTGAAGATATCCTTGTCGCCGCGCCCGCACAGATTCATCACCATCAGATGATCCCGCGGCTTCTGCGGCGCAAGATCGATGACGCGCGCCAGCGCATGCGCCGGTTCGAGCGCCGGAATGATGCCCTCGAGCCGGGAGCAGAGCTGGAAGGCGGCGAGCGCCTCTTCGTCAGTGGCCGAAAGATATTTCACCCGCCCGCTTTCCTTGAGCCACGCATGCTCGGGTCCGATACCGGGATAGTCGAGGCCGGCGGAGATCGAGTGACCTTCATTGATCTGGCCATCGTCGTTCATCAACAGATAGGTGCGGTTGCCATGCAGCACGCCGGGGCGCCCGCCCGATAACGAAGCGGCATGGCCATCGGGGACATCAAGCCCGTGCCCGGCCGCCTCGACGCCATAAATTTCGACGCGCGGTTCATCGAGGAACGGGTGAAAAAGGCCGATCGCGTTGGAGCCGCCGCCAATGCACGCGACAAGGCTATCGGGCAATCGGCCCTCCATCTCGAGCATCTGCTGGCGCGTTTCATTGCCGATGACACACTGAAAATCGCGCACCATCGCGGGATAGGGATGCGGGCCCGCCGCGGTGCCGATGCAATAGAATGTGTCGGCGACGTTGGTCACCCAGTCGCGCAGCGCCTCGTTCATGGCGTCCTTGAGCGTGCGCGCGCCCGAGTGCACGGGGCGCACTTCGGCGCCCAGCATTTTCATGCGGAAGACGTTAGGCTTCTGCCGCTCAACATCGACCGCGCCCATATAGACGATGCACTCGAGGCCGAAGCGCGCGCAGGCTGTCGCGGTGGCGACGCCGTGCTGGCCGGCGCCAGTTTCCGCGATGATGCGCTTTTTGCCCATCCGCCGCGCCAGCAGGATCTGGCCCATCACATTGTTGATCTTGTGCGCGCCAGTATGGTTGAGCTCATCGCGCTTGAAATAGACCTTCGCCCCGGCAAGCTTTTCTGTCAGCCGCTCGGCGAAATACAGCGGGCTTGGACGCCCGACGTAGTGCTTGAGGAAGTGATCGAGCTCCCGCTGGTAGGACGGATCGGTCTTGGCCGCCTCATAGGCTTCGTCCAGCGATAGAATGAGCGGCATCAACGTTTCCGCGACGAAGCGGCCGCCAAATATTCCGAAATGGCCGCGCTCGTCCGGGCCATTGCGGAAGGAGTTCTTCTTATCGATCCTGGTCACGCTTGCTCTCCCGACGGGACGAACTTCATCATAGCAAACGCGGCGCGCGCCCGGGCGACAAAGCGCGCGATCTTTGCTGCATCCTTGACGCCGGGGGCGCTCTCGACGCCGGAGGAAACATCGACGCCGCGAGCGCCGGAAAGCGCGATGGCCTCAGCGACGTTTTCGGGGTCGAGACCGCCCGAGAGCAGCCAGGGTTTGGACGGCGCGAACGCCTGAGCGAGCCGCCATTCGAACGGCACGCCATTGCCGCCAGGCAGAACCGCGCCCTGGGGCGGCTTGGCGTCGATAAGCAGCCAGTCGGCGGTTTCCGAATACTCGTCGGCGCGAGAAAAATCCTCGGCTCCCGCCACGCCGATCGCCTTGATTGTGGGGATTTCGAACAGACGCCGGATTTCCATGACGCGCTCAGGGCCTTCAGAGCCGTGCAGTTGCAGAAAATCGGGCGCCAGGGCGCGGACGATCGCGGCCAGCATCCGGTCGGAAGGATCGACGCTCAACGCGACGATTTTTGCGATGCCGCGGGCTTGTTCGGCAAGTGTGCGCGCATGATCGAGACCCACGAAGCGCGGGCTCTTCTCAAAAAACACGAAGCCGACCATGTCGGCGCCCGCGCCCAGCGCCGCGTCCAGCGTTTCGGGAGATGATAGGCCGCAGATTTTTACTGTCGAGTCCATCGGCCTGTTTCGGACAAGACGACAATGGAGTCAAAGCCGGACGCCACAATCGCTATTTTCCGTCGAGCTTCCGCCATACGAGAATCGCGGCAGCCAGATCCTCGATCGCAGCGCCCACCGATTTGAACAGCGTGATCTCCTGCGTGGAGCCGCGCCCCAGCGCGCCAGCGCAAAGCGCCGCAAGGTCGGCGACAATGTCGCTGCGCATGATCGCGCCGCTCTTCAGCGCGATCGCGACGTCGCCGCCTTCACTCAAAGCCGCGCTGGTGTCGATGAAGATGCGGGCGCGGCGCAAGGCGGCATCGTCGGCTTCGCGCATCGCCATGTTGAAGGCGCCGACAAGATCGATGTGTTGACCCGGCTGCAGCCAGGCGCCCGACACGAGCGGCGCGGTCGAGAGCGTCGCGCAGGAAACGATGTCGGCGGCGCGCACCGCGGGCTCAAGTTGGTCGACCGCGCGCGCCTCGAATCCCAGCCCGCACAGCGATTGCGCCAGCTTCAGCGCGCCTTCACGGTGATGGTTCCAGACGTCGATCGATTTGATCGGCCGCACGCTGGCATGGGCTCTGGCCAGATACGGCGCGAGCGAACCGGCGCCGATGATCAACAGGCGCGAAGCGTCCCTGCGCGCCAAGAGGCTCCCCGCCAGCGCAGAGGCCGCCGCGGTGCGCCAATGCGTCAACTTCGTTCCATCGAGCGTCGCCAGCGGCTCGCCGGTGACGCCCGATTGCAGAATATACAGGCCCAGCACCGCGGGCAGGCCGAGCGCGCCATTGTCTGGAAAAACGTTGACCACCTTCGTGCCGAGATAGGCTCCAGCAGTGGCCCCGGGGATCGTCCACGCCGGCATCAACAGATGCGTCGTGGCGCTTTGGCCGGGGCGCTCAATGGCGTGATGGTGGCGGGGCGGCGCAACGAAGCCGCCGGTAAACGCCTGACGGAGCGCCTCGACGAGCGCGGCGAAATCCAAGGCCGCGTCGATCTCTTCGGCCGTGACATGCCGCATATCGGGACCCGGGCTCAGGCGCGGCGTTCAGCATTGACTGTCGGAACAATGCCGCGATTGTCGTTGCCGCGCATCGCGGCGGCCTCGGCGCGAAGTCGGTCCGCCTCGGCGCGATTTTGGCGCGCCGCCCTGCGATAGCGGCCTTGGGCGATCCACGTCACGATCCCGCCGGCGAGCACCCCGAAGATTGCCGTCATGATGATGACCGCGAACAATGGCGCGGTGAGTGAAAACGCCGGTATGTCGCCGCTGGCGAATGGATCGAACTGGACCGTGACAAAATGCCGGTTGGCGTAGGCGAAGGCGATAAAGATCAGCGCGAACGGAGCGATCACAATGAACTTGAGCAGACGCTTCATATCCGTCCTTCGCTCGGGTTATCCGCTCGATCCGTTGTTGAGGCGCTCACGCATTTCTTTCCCGGTCTTGAAGAACGGCACGAATTTCTCGGTGACCGGAACCTTGTCGCCGGTGCGCGGATTGCGTCCGGTGCGCGCCATCCGCTGCTTGGTGGAGAAGGCGCCAAAGCCGCGCAGTTCAACGCGGTCGCCACGCGCCAGCGCCTCGACAATCTCGCCGAGAATGGCATCGATGATATGTTCGATATCGCGTTGATAGAGGTGCGGATTGCGCGCAGCCATCCGCTGCACAAGCTCGGACTTGATCACCTGTGGCCCCCTGAACGAAAACTCAGCAGCGTTGTTTCGTTAGTCTCCGACGGGCACGCGCCAGACCGAAACCAGACCTCCTGGGCTTTCCGAGCCCCCCGCCAGCCCGCCATGTCGCAAAGCAGCGGCAAGATTGTCAAGGCCGGCCGATCCGGCAAGTGCTGAAGCCAGGCCCAGAATGCTAATCCCATCAAAACCAGTCGTGGGTTTCCAGTCGCGCACGGGCAGATCCTTTGCGACGCCTTTTTCCTTCTCCAACCACGCGATCGCTTCGCGCTCTCCGCCGATAGCGTCCACGAGCTTGAGCGGAAGGCCCTGTCGGCCGGTGAAGACGCGGCCATCGGATACAGAGGCGACCTCTTCTTCGCTGAGATGGCGCCGGTCTTTGACGAGAGCCTTGAACCAGTCGAATGAATCGCCAACCAGCGCGGCCATCGCGGCGCGCGCGCCTTCGCTGGTCGGCTCAAGGCCGTTGGGAGCGGCTTTCAACGGCGATGATTTGATCGACTCGACTTTCACGCCGAGCTTGTCGAGCAGGCCTGAGACATTGGGAAATTCGACCAGCACGCCGATCGAGCCAACGAGCGAGTTGCCGCGCGCGAAGACGCGGTCGGCTCCGAGCGCCGCGATATAGGCGCCCGACGCCGCCATATTGCCGACGACTGCGACCACGGGTTTTTTCGCAGCCAGAAGCCGCAGCTCATCGTAGATCATCTCCGAGCCCGCTGTCGTGCCTCCGGGACTGTCGATCGTCAGCAGCGCCGCGGCCGCCTTCGACTTCCCGATGTCGCGGATCAGTTTCAGCGTTTGCGCATCGCCAGTGATGATGCCGCTGATCGCCAGCCGGGCGATATGGGGCTGCCATGTCCTTGCGCCCAAGCCCGCGAAACGCGCTCCCAGGCCGACAATGATGAGGGCGGCGATGGCAAAGGCGACGATCCGCCAGAACAGCACTTGGCGGCGCAGCTTGCGGCGATCGACGATGTAATCAGCGGAGGCAAGCGACACAGGCATTCTCTGCATTTGAGGGGCCGGGCGCCCGGATCATGCCGGCGCCGCGCGGGCGTTGCGTCAGCCTAGTGGGCGAGAGTGGCGCAGGCAAGGAGCGGCGTCTGGGATTCCGCACTTTGGTGAGCGATCGAGCGATCTCAGAGACTTCGGCGCCAAACCGCGCACCGTTTTCACGATCGGCGCTCGCAAATCCCGCTGCGTCGGCGCGAAGACGAGCGCTTCGTCTCGCAGTCCAGCCATGGAGGCGATCGGCATTTTTGGAGATGACGATTCCCATCCTGTCTGCCCCACCGGCGAATTGCGATTTCCCGACCATAAAAGAACATATCATGAACAAGCGAGCCCGACAAGATAATGCGGCGAGTCAGCCGCCACAGGTTGCCCGGCGTTGCCGCGCCGATACCCGCGCGGGCTACGCGCTCTCTCAAACCGGCCGAGTGTTCGCGTACTGGCCCGTCTTGCGGAAGCGCCACAAATACGACGGCACAATCGCTTCGACGCCCTGGGGCGTTATTCCAAGGCCCGGCAGCGTGCGGCCCGCGGCGAGGGCGTCTGGCGAGACAATATTGTCATCGCGCAAGAGCTCGACCTGGTCCCGCGTCGTCGTCAATGCTGCGGGAAACAGGCCGAGCGTCAGCGCGCTGGCGATCTCGGTGCTCTGCGCGAGCACTTTGGAGACGCCGAACGGGAGCGGGATCAGGACGCGCCGGCGATCGATCGTCTGCAACACGAAACTGACGACCTGGCGAAGCGTCATCACTTCCGGGCCGCCCAGTTCGTAAGCAGCGCCGGCTTTCGCGTCTCCGCTGACCGCCGCAGCAGCCGCCTTGGCGATATCGCCGACGAAAACCGGCTGCAATTTTGTTTCTCCACCGCCAAACAGCGGCAGGGCGGGAAGGACGCGCGCGAGCGTCGCAAATCGATTGAAGAAATCGTCCTCGGGCCCGAACACGACGGATGGCCGCAGCACGATTGCTGAGGCAACCGCCTCACGAATGGCGGCCTCGCCGCGCGCTTTGCTGGCGATATAGGGATTGGAAGACTGCGGATCGGCGCCGATGCCGGAGATATGGACAAAATTCTGGATGCCGGCTTTGGCCGCCGCTCGCGCCAACTTGCGCGCCCCGAAGACATGCACGGCTTCGAAATTCTGTCGCCCCTTCTGACGCTGGATGCCCGTCGCGTTGACGACCGCGTCGGCGCCCGCCAGCGCCGCTTCGATCGAACGGGGATAGCGAAGATTGGATTGCACCGCCTGGATCTGCCCGACGCCGCCGAGCGGTTGCAGGAAGTTGGCGAGGTCCGGCCGCCGCACCGCCACGCGGATACGCCAGCCCTGCCGCGCCAGCGCCCGCACGATGTAGCGCCCGATAAAACCCGATCCGCCAAAAACGGTGACAAGTCGGTTCGCGTTGACTCCGGTTTCGGCCATGGCGATCAGTTCCGGGAGATGAGTTCCGGCCTGAATAGGCGAACCGCCCGCCTCTGTACAGACGCACGCGAAATACGGCGTTCAGCGCGGCGTTGAGCCCGCACCAATCACTGCGAAACCCGCGTGTCGGGGATGAGCGTGTACTGGCACGTCTCGATCAGGGCGCCCCCGTCCGCGACCGCTTCGGTGGGGGCCGTTGGCGGCTTGGCTCCCGCTTCGTTCCTGGCGACAACCATATTCGGCCCGACCGGCTGGATATTGGCTCCGATGCCGCGGCCCGCGCCGAGCAGGTTGTCGCGCAAGGCGAGCTTGCGACCCAGATCGCGCCGCTCGCCGTTGCTGCCGGCAAGCCCCTTCTTGACGCTTTCAAAATACGGGGCCGCCCCGCGCGAGGAAGCAAGCACCAGGATCTCGTCTTCGGGACCGCCGGCGACGGAGATGTTGACATTGCTGGCCGTCGCCAGATCGCGGATCGCGCCGGGCTTGGTCTCGTCGAACGCATAGAGATGCGATTGCAGCAATCCCGCATGACCGACGCGAAACGTCGCGGCGGCGCTCACCGGCAATTTGTCGAACGGCGCGAGCGGTACGCTAACGGGATTGTCCCCCGCGGACGGGAACGCCGGATCAGTGACCCAAACCTGCCACGAACAGGCCTGTCCCGATGCAGCCTGCCCGACGAGCGGCGACATCGACGCGATCGGATCGCTGGGCGCCGTTTCCAACCCCGGCGTTTCATCGAAAGAATAGGCGTTGGCTCGCGCCAGCAGGAAGCGGTCCGAGGGATCGAATTGAAAACCCAGGCGGGCGACAGCGGCGTTGGCTTCGCCGCGAGTTCTTGCTGAGATCGCCCAGCGAACGCGGCTGGCGGCCGAATAGGTCTTCATGCGCGCCGCGACGGCGGCGAAATCCGCGTCGGTCGCGAGCGGCAGCGGCGCCCCAAACGATGGCGCGGCAGTGAAAACAATTGAGAAAGCCAGCGCCGCTAGTGTCGCTTTCGCGGAATCCGCGCGATTGTCAGGCTGGACAGGCATTGGCATCGTTGGTCACCTTGAACTGCCAGGCAATCTCAGCGCCCAGGCGATCTTGCAGGAACGTGGCGGTCGTCGTCAGCACCGCCGCGCCGCTCAGCCCCTTGAGCCGCTGGCGCAATTCATCCTGAACCGCCGATATTTCCAGCCGCGGATCGCGCGATGCGACCACAAACAGCCGCACCTCGTCCTCGACCGGCTCGATCGGCACCGCCATCATGAGATCAATCGGCGCATTGGCCGGGGCGCCGGTATTGAACGAGCGAAAATGGCTGGCGTCAAGAATCACCGGATCGGCGGCGCGCGACACCGAGGCGACAAACAGGCGCGGCGGACGCAGCAGGCTGGCGTAGGGAACGCCATCGCGCGCGGTGACTCGCATCACCAGCGTTTCGCCGCCAAGCGCCAACGGTTGCCGCTGCGCGTCGAAGCAGGGGCCAAGCAATTGCAGCTTGTCGCTCGCGACGTCGTAGCGCGCGCGTTGCGGCAGGGCATCGGGCGGGCTCGCTTCGATCGAGCGCGTCAGCGTTGCGGGGGGCGTTACCGCGCCCCACGCCAGTTCAATCGGAGCGTGAGCCAGCGCGGACCAGCCCATCCAGCCGATTGCGAGGATCGCCGCCGTCAGCGAGCCAAGGATCGCGCGGCGCGGCGTGATGATCTCGCGCATCGTGAAGGGGCCGAGCGCACTCTCCACGGAATCGAGCGTATTGGCGAAAATGAAATCGAGTTTCGCGCCCGCCTCACCCGCCGCCTCCCTGAGGCGGGCGATCATCGGCGCCTCGGCCTCCTCGAGGGAGCGCCCGTCGGCCGCATCGTGCGGCAGAACGACAATCATCCGGGCATCCTGCAAATTGGCGCGGTGCTGGACAATGTAGTCGCCGACCAGCATCAGCTTGCCGCGCAGGCCGCCGACCGGCCCGATGGCGACGCCCGGCGAGCCGGGATTGGCCGGAAGCAGGAGTTCACCTGTGGCGAACACGATGCCGGGATCGCGGTCGAAAGCCTGACAGATCGCCGCCAATGCCAGACCGAGACCGGCCGAACGGGCGTTCTCGTCGGAAAGACGACCGACCTGCAATTCCGAAATACGCAGGTTCCAGCTGCTGACGCGCCCGTTGCGTCGGCCAAGCCAGAGCTTGGCGCGGCGGGCATCGACAAAGCGCGCCACCGCTTCGCGCACCGTCTGGCCGATGCCGTAGAGGCCGAAATCGAACAATTCGGAAATCTGCGGCAGCAGGCGCGCCGGGTGCGCGTCCGGCGCAATGTCGCCCGCGATCGCCTCAAACACCTGCGCTGCCTCGCCATTCGCGCCAACCAGAGGCACGAATACGCGGGCTGTCATTTTGGCGTGTCCAGCAATTCAAGGTCGAACGCGGAAAGATCAGCTTCGCTCAGGGCCGCTTCATCCACAACGAGGTGCAACCGGCCATCGCGATCGAACATGCCTTCCAGCGACAGCTTCGCGCCAAAATGGATGCGCGCGGCCCGGTCGGCGTAAATCGTCAGACCCGCCAGTCCCTGCGCCTGCAGCGAAATGACGCGGGCGCCTTCGCCCTCATGGAGGAGCTTGGCCAGCACAAGACCGTCCGAGCTCAGCAGACCGGCAGCGGGGAAGCGCCACTCTTGCGGGCCTTTGGCGGCGAGCGCCATGAATCCGGCCGAGGGACGCTCATTGGTCCGGCCATGGCGCAGATCGTCGAGCGCCAGCGCCGTTTGCGTCGCGACCCGCAGCGTCCGTACAAAGCGCGCCGCCTCTAGGTCTCCATATTTTTTCTGCATAAATACTCCTCAAAAATCGCCTCGCGCCGACCCGGCGCCAAATTGGGCCAGCGACACGCGCCAGCTCGCCAATCGCTTACGGTCTGGCGGTCTGGGCTTTGGAAACAAAACGGGCTGTCCTTGTGGATAGGTCCTCGATATAGGCGGCGATATCATTGTCGAAATCGGCTTTAAGCCGGCGACGCAACGTTAAATTCGACCCCATCGCCTCAGCCAGGGACTGGCCCCTGATGATCGCGGCAAGAAGGTCGCGCTCCTGCGGTTCGATGACTTTGGCGGCCACTGCGTCGGCCAGGAAGGGCTGCGCTTCTTCCGCGCTCATCAGCGGCTCATCGGCTTCTTCCGCCGGGAGGGCGCTTTGCGTCGCTTCGATCGCGTCGAAGGAGGTCAGCCAGGTCTGATCCTGCCCAGCGATCCGCGTCAAAATCGCCGAGCCGAGCAGGCTTGCGGCAAAGGCGGGGCCGTCCTTATAGCCGGGAACCGGCGCGGCGGCGAAGGCTGCGGCCAGCTCCCCGGCCGTCGGCCGGCGGCCCAACTTGTCCCGCATCGCCTGTTTCAGCGCCTTGAGAAAGGCATTCGACGCCTTGAGCGTATTGACGCCGACCGCCTGGTCGCCGGTGAGCCATTCCTTGGGGCAAAGGCCCAGCCGCAACACCTCGGCATAGGGGCGATTAGCGGCATCGAGACATTTGAGAATGCGATTGGAGAGCTCGAACAGCTCGGCCTTTGGGCCGAAGCGCCGGAATTTTGCGGGGCCCGCGACAAGCGCCTTCCACGTCGACAGCGCTCCCGGCTTGCTGGGCGCGGGACGCGGGCCGATCGCGCGGGCGCCCATCAGGGCCGCAAGATTATCGGCAGATGACGGCCCTTCGCCGCGCGAGCCGATCGGGCGATCGAGAACATGATCAAAGTAGAAGTCGGCGGCATCCTCGGAATCGTTGGGCGGCGGATAGGCCCAGACGCCAACCAGAACGTCGGAATATTTGCGGTTGGCGACGAGCGCTCGATGCACGCGTTCGTAGAGCGCGAACGGTTTGATCGCGACGATTTCTTCCGCATCGCTCAAGTGGTCGTTGCCGTTAACCAGATTGGCGAGATAGCCGGCGAAATACGCGACGATATCGCGTCCTCCCTTTGGCGCCCCGGCATGGCTCATGCGCAGTTCCCCCTGGTTCGTCCCGCTCGACGCCTTCGTCCGGCGCCTTACGGTACGTATCCGGTCTCGCGCCCCCGCGTCCATCGCCGATTTGTGAGCGTCGTCAAAGCATCCCGTAATACGGTGCGTGGGGCGATAACCGCGCATCGCTGCAAGAGCGTCACAAGGCTTCGTGTGTTGCGCTCGTCGCCAATTCGAATATGGTCAAGAACAATGTCGGTATAAACTGTGCATCAGGGAGAGCAGGCCGATGGCTTCCAATAGCAACTCCGGACAGAAATTCATTTCGCGCAATCGCAAGCCGCGGGTGCATATTACCTATGAAGACCCCTATGACGCCGAAAAATTGGTCGAACTGCCGTTCGTCATGGGCGTGATGGCGGACTTGTCCGGCAACGCGTCGGACGTCGCGAAGCCGGACATGGCGGATCGCAACTTTCTCGACATCGACATGGACAATTTCGACAAGCGCATGGCGGCGATCGAGCCCGGCCTGTCGATGAAGGTCGGCAACAAGCTCGGCGGGGACGGCGGCGACAAGCTTTCAGTCAAACTGAAATTCAAGAAGATGGAGGACCTGACGCCGGCGGCAATCGCCAAGCAGGTTCCCGCGACCGCGAAGCTATTGCAGGCGCGCGAGCAGTTGCAGAACCTGCTTCGCTATATGGACGGCAAGGCCGCCGCGGAAGACACGTTGAAGAAACTCCTCGCCGATCCGCAATTGATGGCGGCGATGAAGGAAAAACTGGCCGAGAAGCCGAAGACCGAAGGTTCAGCGGAATAAAGGGGCGCGACAATGGCTACTCAACAGGAAAAGCAGAGCGTCGTTTCCGGCGGCGTCGCAGAATCCGACGACTTCGCAGCGCTGCTGAAACAGAACTTCAAGCCGCGCAGCGAGCGCGCCGCGAGTGAAGTCGAGAATGCCGTGCAGACCCTGGTCACGCAGGCGCTTGCCGATTCCAGTCTGGTCAAGGGCGACGTCATCGATACGATCGAGGAGATGATCGCCCGGCTCGACGAAAAGCTGTCGGCCCAGGTCAACGAAATCATGCACGCGGAGGAATTCCAGCAGCTCGAAAGCGCCTGGCGCGGGCTGCATTATCTGGTGTTCAACTCCGAGACCGACGCGACGCTGAAGATCCGAATCATGAATGTCGGAAAGAGCGAGCTGTATCGCAACCTCAAGCTATTTCCTGGCGCGCGCTGGGATCAAAGCCCGCTGTTCAAGAAAGTGTACGAGCAGGAGTTCGGGCAATTGGGCGGCGAGCCCTATGGAGCGCTCGTCGCCGATTACCACTTCTCGCATTCGCCGACCGATGTGCAGTTGCTGCGCGATCTTTCCAAAGTCGCCTCGGCGTCGCTGGCGCCGCTCGTCACCGGCGCGCATCCCAACCTGATGGGAATGGATTCGTGGACCGAATTGAGCAACCCGCGCGACATCGGCAAGGTCTTCGACACGCCCGAATACGCGGCCTGGAAGGGCCTGCGCGACTCCGTCGACAGCCGCTACGTCGCTCTATGCATGCCGCGCGTCCTCTCGCGCGTGCCCTATGGGGCGAAGTCCGAACCGGTCGAGGAATTCGCGTTCGAAGAGGACACCGACGGCCACAAAGGCGAGAAATATGGCTGGATGAACGCCGCCTATGCGATGGCCGCCAATATCAATCGCGCCTACAAGGAATATGGCTGGACAGTGCGCATCCGCGGCGTTCAGTCGGGCGGCGAAGTCATCAACCTGCCAACGCATACGTTCCCCACCGACGATGGCGGCGTCGATCTCAAGTGCCCGACCGAAATCGCCATCACCGACCGGCGTGAAGCGGAACTGTCGAAATCCGGCCTGATCTCGATTGTTCATCGCAAGAACACGGATAAGGCGGCATTTATCGGCGCGCAATCGCTCTACAAGCCCAAGACCTTCGACAAGGTCGAGGCGACCGCAGCCGACAACCTTTCCGCGCGCATTCCTTACATGTTCGCGGTGTCTCGCTTCGCGCATTATCTCAAGTGCATGGTGCGCGACAAGATCGGCTCGACCAAGGAAAAAGAGCAGCTTGAGAAATGGCTGAACGAGTGGATCACGCTCTATGTCGATGGCGATCCCAAGAACTCCAGCGAAGAAACCAAGGCGCGCCTGCCGCTTGCTGCAGCGAAAGTGACGGTAACCGCCAACGAGGAGAACCCGGGCTTCTACAATGCCAATTTCTATCTGCGCCCACACTTCCAGCTCGAGGGAATGGACATCGGCATGAGCCTCGTCTCGCAGATGCCTGCGGAGACCAGATAGACTCGGACTCGCTTGAAAACCAAGGCGTTTCCCAGACCGTAAGATAAATCCAGAGGATGCGGGCGGGATCGCCAGGGTTGGTCAAGAACGCATCGGCTCTACGCAAAGTAAGGCGGACTCATTGGAGGACTTATCATGGCAAAAGGTGACTGCTTTCTCAAACTCGAAGGCATTGAAGGCGAATCGGCGGATGACCAGAAGAAGAACCATATTGAGATTGATTCGTGGAGCACTGGCGGCTCCAATTCAGGTTCGTTCGACAAGGCTACCGGCGGCGGCACAAGCAAGGTGAGTCACCAGGACGTTCACTTCACCAAGACCGTGGATAAATCGTCGCCGAATTTGCACAAGGCGCTGTGCAATGGCCGGCATATCGACAAGGCGACAATCTTTGTTCGCAAGGCTGGCGAGGGGCAGAAGGACTATATGACCATCACGCTCTCGCCCTGCATGGTCTCGTCCTACCAAGTCAGCCACCATGCTGGCGGAGGGATGCCGACGGAGAGCTTCTCGTTGAACTTCGACAAGATCGAATACGAATACAAGACGCAGGACGACAAGGGCACTTTGGGTGGAGCGGTCAAGTCGACGCACCATATCTCGCAAAACAAGACGTCCTAGTCGTTGAGGGACTGGGCCGGTTTTCGCCGCGAAATCGGCCCCCCAAGACACACTGCAGAGGTTTGATGGTCTCGCCCAGAAATGATCGTCTGGCGCCGCCGCTGATGTATGCGTTTCGCGCCGCGCATGAAAAGCGCGACGCCAAACAGAAACTCGATCTACGCGACGAAGGCGGCGATCGGGTGCTCGCGGCGCGACGCATCACGACGCGGGGACCTATCTCCGAATCTGGCCTGCGGCGCGAGGTGATGACCGACCTCGTCAACCTGCTCAATTCGACCAATCTCGATTCCGCCGAAGACCTGTCATCGGCGCCGGCGGTGCGGCGCTCGATCCTGAACTACGGCTTTCCCGACCTGAGCGCGCGCACCCTTGATGAAATTGGCGTCCGCGATATCGCGCGCGAAATTGAAATCGCATTGAGCGACTTCGAACCGCGTCTGGCCCGCCAGACAATCCACGCCAGCCGCGATGTCACGGTCAGCGACGATGAACTGAAGGTGCGCTTCATCGTGAGGGCCGATCTGCGGGCGCGGCCCGTCAATGTGCCTGTGGAATTCGTCGCCGAGGTCGAGCTCGATTCGGGCAAGATCAAGATCGACCGGACCTAGACGCGATGAACCCCGAATTTCGCGACTTCTATAACCGCGAACTGACCCTGCTGAAGGAGCAGGCAGCGGAATTCGCCGAGGAATATCCCGGCATCGCCGAGCGTTTGGGCGGGCTGATCGGCGATCGGCTCGACCCGATGATCGGCGGATTGCTTGAGGGATCGGCGTTTTTGGCAGCGCGCGTGCAGCTCAAGATCAAGCACGAGTTTTCCGAATTCACCACCAATCTTCTCGATCAGCTCGTTCCGCACTATCTCGCGCCGCAGCCCTCGGCGATGCTGGCGCAGATCAGGCCGAAGTTCGGCGATCCCGCCCTGCGCGAAGGCCGGACGATCGCGCGCGGCGCCTATCTCGACGCCGCCTATCGCGAGCTCGAGCGCAACATCGCTTGCCGGTTCGCGCTGGCGGCGCCGATCACTCTATGGCCATTCGAGATCGCCAAAGCCGAATATTTCTCCGCCCCCGGCCCTCTCCAGGCGCTGGGCATTGCGGTCGATGCGGAATGTTCCGCCGGTCTGCGTTTGCAACTGACGGTCCGCGCGGCCGAACGCGTTGAGGACGAGCCGCCCGATTCGCAAGCGCAGACCCGCAGCGAATTGCGCTTCTCCGCCTGCCGCGTGAAAAGCCTCAGCGTTCATCTGCTCGGCCAGGAAGCCGACGCTGTGGGAATGTACGAGCAAATATTCGCGCACTGCCGCGGCGTTTACTTCCGCTATCTCGATTCATTTGGCGATCCGGTCGTTGTCCCCGGCCATGTCGGCATGCTGCGTCAGATCGGCTTCGCTGAAGATGAAGCGCTCATCGCCAATGACAAGCGGGTGTTTCGCGGTTTCGATTTCTTGCGCGAATATTTCACTTTCCCGCGGCGATTTCTCGGCTTTTCGCTGGAGGGGCTCGCGGCGATTGCGCCAAAGCTGGCGGCCAAGAGCATCGACATCGTGCTGACGTTCGACGAGTCCAACGCGCGTCTGGCGGCTGCGGTTCGCAACGAGTTTTTCGCGCTCTATGCCGCGCCTGCCGTCAACCTGTTTGAAAAGACGCTTGACCGGATTCCCGTCAAATCCAACCAGCATGAATACCAGGTCGTGCCGGACCGTACGCGCTCGCTCGACTTCGAACCCAATCGCATCATCAATGTCTTTGCCCATATCCCGGGCCAGCCGCAGAAGGTCTCTGTCGAGCCGCTCTACACCGCAGCGGCGGGACGAAGCGCTTCAGGCCTCTGCTACACGATGCGCCGGCTGCCGCGCCGCCGCACCGCGGAAGAACGCCGCTACGGCCAGAAGTCCGATTACACCGGCACCGATATGTTTCTTTCGCTGGGGGAGCGTTCGGAGACCGAGGAGCTCAACCGGGTCGCTGAACTCAGCGTCACCGCTTATTGCACCAACCGGCATCTCACCGAACATTTGCCGGTGGGCGAGGGCGGCGCCGACTTCAGCTTTCTCGATGACGTGCAACTCGATGTGCGCTGCGTCGCGGGTCCGACGCGCCCGGTCGAACCCGTGCTGACCTCAATGGTCGGGAAGGTCGACGCCGCATCGACTGGCGACGTCGCCTGGCGCATCGTCAACATGCTCAGCCTCAATCACCTGGGCCTTGTCCGCCGCGCCGGCGGCGACAGCGCCAAGTCGCTGAAGGAAATGCTCGGTCTTTTTGCCGACATGTCGGACGGCGCCACGGAACGCAAGATTCGCGGCATCCGGAGCGTCGACTCCTCGCCGGTCGTGCGGCGTATCCAGCAGAAGAACGGCGTTGGAGCGGCGCGCGGAACACAAATCACGATTCTCATCGACGACAAGTCCTACGAGGGATCCGGCGCCTTTCTGATGGGCGCGATCCTCGACCGCTTCTTCAGCGAATATGTCGGCGTCAATCATTTCACCCAGACCGTGATCCGCACCACAGAACGCGGCGAAATCATGCGCTGGCCGCCGCGGTTGGGAACGCGAGGCGATCTATGAAGAGCGTCGACGCGCTCATCGCGGAGCCATGGCGGTTCGATCTGCTCGGCGCATTGCGGCGCGTCGAGCGCGACAACGCCGGCAAGCCGAAGATCGGCGACTCGCGAACCCTCGCCGATGAATTCGTGATTGTCGCGCAAAACCCCTACATGGAGTTTCCCGCCTCAACGCTTGAAGCAGCCGAGATCGACTCGGCGGGGCGTCTTCGGCTGGTCGCGCGGTTTCTTGGGATGTTTGGCCCGCAGGGCGCATTGCCGCTGTCGACAACCGAAGAAAACTATCACTGGCTGCGCGAACGCGACGACGCGTTTACGCAATTCGTCGACATATTTCAGCGGCGTTTTCTGAGCCTGTTCTTCCGCGCCTGGGCCGACCCGCGGCCAATCGCGCAAAACGACCGCCCCGACGCAGACCGATTCAGAGCCTATATCGGCTCGATGATCGGCGTCGGCACGCCGCTATTTCGCGACGCGGATTCGCTCTCCGATTTCGCCAAGATGGAATTTGCCGGCCTGCTGGCGCCCAAGGCGAAAAGCGCCTCCCGCCTGCGCAGCATGATTGCGGGAATGTTTGCGGTCGAGGTTGAGATCGACGAATTTATCGGCTCCTGGCTGAAGTACGAGAGCGGCGAATGCACGCGGCTCGGCGCAAACCAGAGCCGCCTGGGGAGCGACTGCATCCTCGGCGCGAGCTCGTTCAGCGTCAGCGACAAATTTCGCATCCGCGTCTTTGTGAGAGATTTTGCGCAATACGAGCGCTTCCTGCCCGACTCAGATCTCGCCCGGCAGATCGGCGACGCCGTGTTTCTTTACCTCGGTGACGAGTTCGATTGGGATATGGAGCTCGCCATTCCAGCAGGCGAAATCTCCGCTGTCCGGCTTGGGCAAGGCGTCAAACTCGGTTGGACAAGCTGGATGGCGCCGAACTGGTCGCGAGCCGATCAGACGATCAGGACCGATGCGCGGTTTCATGTGGTCAGCCGCATGACCCATGAGCGCACAGCCAACCAGCGGCAATGAACGATCTGGAGGAACGCCATGGGTGCGGACATCAGCGTTGAATCGGTCACCGGCAAACTCAACCGGGTCGGCTATGACGCATTCATTCAGGCTTTGCGTCAGGCGAAGGGCGCGGGCAATCGCAACATCGAGCTTGGCCACTGGATGCTGCATCTCCTGCAGAAAGACCGCACAGACCTGGCGCTGACCGCCGACCACTTCAAGCTCAACCGCTCCAAAATGCTCGCTGACGCGACCAACGTGGTCAACGGATTCCGCAAGAATGAAACGGAGATGCCGGGCATCTCCAACCAGATCGCCGATGCGTTGGATCGCGGCTGGCATTATGCGACGCTGCTGTTTGGCGAGACGCAGATCCGCACCGGACATTTGATTGTCGCGATGCTCAAGTCGCTCGAACTGAAGCGGGCGCTAACGAACGTGTCCGCGGAATTCGCCAAGATCAACGTCGACGAGGTCGCCGCCGGCCATCGCTCGATGTGGGCGGAATCGGAAGAAGGCAATCTGCGTCCGATGGATGGCTCCGGCCTTGCCGCTGCGGGCGCAGAAGGCACGACCGCCGCCCCCGGCGCCAAGGGCACGACGGCGCTCGATCGTTTCAGTCAGGATCTCACGGCAAAGGCGAAGTCCGGCTCGATGGACCCGATCCTCGGGCGCGATGAAGAGATCCGCCAGATTATCGACGTCTTGATGCGCCGGCGCCAGAACAATCCCATTCTCACCGGTGAAGCGGGCGTCGGCAAGACGGCGGTGGTCGAAGGTTTTGCCCAGCGCATCGCGTCAGGCGACGTGCCGCCGCCTTTGCGCGGGGTGAAGCTCTGCACGCTCGACATTGGCCTGATGCAGGCGGGAGCGTCGATGAAGGGCGAGTTCGAGCAGCGGCTTCGTTCGGTGATCGACGAAGTGCAGTCCTCGCCGACGCCGATCATCCTTTTCATCGATGAGGCGCATACGCTGATCGGCGCGGGCGGCGCCGCGGGCACGGGGGACGCCGCCAATCTCCTGAAGCCAGCGCTGGCGCGCGGCACGTTGCGTACGATCGCCGCGACGACATTCGCCGAATATCGCCTCTACTTTGAAAAGGACCCGGCGCTGACCCGCCGCTTTCAGCCCGTGCAGATCGGCGAGCCCGACGTCGTCAAGGCGGCGATCATGCTGCGCGGTCTGATCGGTCCGATGGAGAAGCACCACAAGGTGCGCGTTTCCGACGCCGCGATTGTCTGCGCGGTGCAATTCTCGCATCGCTACATCCCCGCGCGTCAGTTGCCGGACAAGGCCGTCAGCCTGCTCGACACCGCTTGCGCGCGTGTCGCGATCAGTCAGACCGCCAAGCCCGCCGCTGTCGAAGATGCGCAGGTGCATATCGCAACGCTCGAAGGGGAGCGCGATGCGCTGATGCGCGAGCGCGACCTTGGCGCTGCGGACGAAGAGCGGATCGCCGAAATCGAGACGACGCTGACGAGCGAGCGCGAGGCGCTTGCCACGCTCGACGCGGAATGGGCGAGCGAGCGCAGACTGGTTGAGGAAATCCATGCGTTGCGCGCCAAGCTGGCGGGCAAACCCGCTTCCGAAAATGCGGATGCCGCGCCACCCACCCCCGAGGAGATCGAGGTTGAGCGCGGCGCATTGCGCGCCAAGGTCAGCGAACTCGAAGCCATCGTGCCGGACAAGCGGATGATCTATGCGCATGTCGACGAGCAGGCGGTCGCTTCCGTCGTCTCGGATTGGACCGGCATTCCGGTCGGCCGCATGGTCGCCGACGAAGTCGAGACGGTGCTGAAACTGCCGGAAATCCTGAACCGGCGCATCGTCGGCCAATCGCACGGCCTCAACGCCATCGCCAAGCGCATCGAGACCAACCGCGCCAAACTCGACAACCCCAACAAGCCGATTGGCGTGTTCATGCTTGTGGGACCGTCGGGCGTCGGCAAGACGGAGACCGCCTTGGCGCTCGCCGAGACGCTCTACGGTGGCGAGCAGAACATGATCACCATCAACATGTCCGAGTTCCAGGAGGCGCACACCGTCTCAACGCTGAAGGGCGCGCCGCCCGGCTATGTCGGGTACGGCGAAGGCGGGCGCCTGACCGAAGCGGTGCGTCGGCGCCCCTATAGCGTGATCCTGCTCGATGAAGTCGAGAAGGCACACCCGGACGTGCACGAAATCTTCTTTCAGGTGTTCGACAAGGGCGTGATGGAGGACGGAACCGGACGGCGCATCGACTTCAAGAATACGCTGATCATCCTCACCTCCAACGTCGGCACCGACGTCATCATGGCCGCCGCCAACGGTCCGCTGAAGGACGATCCGGAAGCGCTCGCGGTGAAATTGCGCCCCTCGCTGCTCGAGGTGTTTCCCCCGGCCCTCCTGGGGCGCATCGTTACGATCCCGTATTTTCCGCTCTCGCCGGAGATGCTCGGCGGCATCGTGCGGTTGCAACTCGGACGCATCGGCAAACGCATCGTCGAGAACCACAATGCGAAGTTCGTTTTCGAGCCCGCGGTCGTCGATCATATCGTCGCGCAATGCAACGATCCCGATGCTGGCGGCCGCGTCATCGATAACATCATCACCAACACGATTCTTCCTGCGCTTTCGCGCGAAATTCTCAAACGCTCGCTGGCGCGCGAGGAAATGCATGAGGCGAAGGTCAGCGTCGCGGACGGCGCATTCGCTTATGAAGTGACGTGAGGTTGAAAGGGTAAGTGCATGGCCAACCGCTTTGAACAGGTCGACGAAGTCGCCAACGACGCCATCTCGGTCATTCTCGAGCAGCGCAGCGATGGGCAATGGGCTCGCATTTATTGCCCGGCCAGCGCCAGCGAAGGCGTCAAGCAAAACCGGATGAGCGCCCGAGCCGCGCCGAAGGACGCTCTGTCGAGCGCCGTGAAATTCGCCAACGAGTTGAAGCTGGCGATCGTCGTCGTCGATCCCGATGGGGTCTGGAAGAAAGAATGGGGCGAACTCTATCGCTGGAACGGGGAAGACGAAACCGCGTGAGGTGCGGCGCCTGCAGTCAGAAATCGTCGTGGCCGGGCTTGTCCCGACCATCCACGCGGCGCCATTTTGGATCCGCTTGCGTCCTCCTAAGCGCGTTCACGACGCTGTTTCTCGGCGTCGATCGCGCTCGCGCCGACCTGCGCGTTTGCAACAAGACTAAATATTTGATCAATCTGGCGGTCGGCTACGGCGCCGGCGCGGACTTCGCGACGGAAGGCTGGTGGACGGTCACCCCCGGTTCCTGCGCCACGCCGATCCGCGCCGCACTGACCGGACGTTATGTCTATCTCTATGCCACCGACATCGACGCGGCGGACGTCCTGAAGGGCGCCGTGTCGATGTGCATCGACCGCGGCCGCTTCAAGATTTTCGGCATCGCCGATTGCTGGCGACGCGGACTCCAGGCTGTCAATTTCGCCGAGATCGACACGCTTTCGGCAACCGACTGGACAACCTTTCTCTCCGATCCCGGCAAGTGAAGCTTGGTCAATTTCCCGACTTCATCTGCGTGATGATATCCTCGCTCAGCAAGTCCTTCAGCAGGCTGATAAAATCGCGCGAGGCCAGCGCTTTGGCGCGATCGAGGAGCCAGGGCAACGGGCTCGACGGCTCCGCGCGGCGCAAGTGCGTCGCGACGCTTTCGATCAGCGCAATCGCGGCCGCGCGCGAGACCGCGGGCTCTGGCGTCGCACGCTCGAAGGTTTCCGCCAGCGACGGCTTTTCGGCGATGGCGTTGACCGGAACCGTGAAGCTCGCGTCGGCTCCGACAAATACGCGGGCGCTGTCGGCGTGCGCCGGCGCCAGGACCTTCATCACCTCGTAGAGATTGCGCCCCAGCAAATGGCGCGCCTGGCCAATGAGCAGCACCGCCGCGCTGGACGGCTCGGTGGTCTCGAAGTAGGCGAGCGCGGACGCCAGCGCCGCATCGATCTCCGCCAATGTTGTAAATTGCGAGGGCGGGGCGACGTTGGCCTCGCTGGAAACCTCGGTTTCGCCTGCCTGCGGCGGCGCGGCGACGCTTGGGTCGCGTTTGGCGATATTGGTTTGGAGGAAAGCCAGGATGCGATCGAGCAGCGGCGTCAGCGCTTCGAAGTTGGGTGCGTTGTCGAAACCGGCCCGTTCCCGCCAGATGCCGCGAATCTGCGTGATCGCTTGCTTGACGCCTTGCAGGCTCGCAAGGGTCTGCATAAGTCTCGCCATGTCGGCATTGAGCAGGATCTTCTCGATCGCCGAGCTATTCGGCTGCAACTCGTTCTCGCGCAACTTGATTTCGCCAATGGCAATGAGTTGCGCGCGAAACGTCAGAACTCCATCACGCGATTCTGCTAGCGGCGTATTTTGTACCGGCAGCAGAATGACTGGAGCATCCTCAAGAGTGGCCAGCTGGGCGCCGCGCGCGGCAAAATCGCCATCCTCGCCGCGCGGGTGCACGTCATCCCAATGATCGCGCAGCAAGCGGGCCGTGACGGCTAACCAATGCGCGAGGCCTTCGAGATCGCGATTGAGAATGGCGAGCTTAGCCAGAAGCACGATCAGACGAAGATCATGCGTCCGGGCCAACAGTTTGCCGGCATTGTCGAACAGCGCGGCAAAATCGATCGACTTGCGATCGAAGCTATAGAAGGCAGCGGGAAGTTGCCCCTCCGCTCCCGCCATGAAGTTCATGTAGTCGGCGTCGCCCTCGGCGTCGAGATCCGGACCGCAGGGCGCCTCCGCAGATATCGCAGGCAACGCATCGGCATCGATTGACGCTTCGGGCATAGCGGAACTCTGGCGATTTGGGTTCGACTATGCCTTTGCTCGATCGATGGTCAAGTGTTGGGTGCGTAGGCGAGCGGCCTTGTGCGGCCTTTGGTTAAGGGCAAGCCGTGTCACTGCGACACATTGGTATCGTAGCGTCGCACTGGCTTGCGGGAGCGCTGGCCAGAACGCGCGCAAATATTGTACGCTGTGGCGGGCAGGCCCGGAGCGATTCATGGCAGATTATCGACTTTCATTCCGTCGGCGGTTCGGCGCGTCGTCGCTTCGCAACAGGACCCTGCGGGTCATCGCGTGCAGCGTGATCCTGTTTGCGGCCCAGGCAGGCGTCCCGGCTCAGGCGGGGTCGATCGAGAGCGGCGAGAGCGCCTATGCGCGGCAGGATTACACCCGTTCCGCCGCGATCTTCCTTCGCAAGGCGGAGCTCGGCAACGCCGAAGCCCAGACCTACTTGGGCTACATGTACGCCAACGGTCGTGGCGTGCCGCAAAACTATGTCGCCGCGGTGCAATGGCTGCGCCGCGCCGCGGTCCAAGGCTATCCGACGGCGCAATTTCTGCTCGGTCTGCTGTATGACAAGGGCTTTGGCGTCAAGCAGGATTCGGTCGAAGCTGAGGTATGGCTCAATCTAGCGGCCGCGCATGCGGGGACGAAGCAAAGGGACTATTGGACCCGCATCCGTAACGCGGTGGCGAGCAAACTGACATTGGCGGAGGTTGCCGAGTCGCAACAGCGCGCGCTCGAATGGGTCCCTGTGGGGGAGCGCTGACAGGCGGAGAGGCCATCGGGCCCGCTCCGGCGGCCGCGCAAGCTAACGGGGCGTCGCCGTGCGCCAAACCGGCGCAGCAAACTTGACGCCCCAAAAGGGTTCCCCTATAGACCCGCCACCCAATTAGCCCGAGCGCATCGGCCGACGGGCGGCTTTTCCCGGCGGCCTGTAGTGCGTTTTATCGGGCTTTGAAACACCAGACTCTGAGGAAGTAAGCGCTATGTCACGCCGTTGCGAATTGACCGGGAAGGCCGTCCAGAGCGGCAACAAGGTCAGCCACTCCAATCGCAAGACGCGTACGCGCTTCTTGCCCAACCTTTGTCAGGTGACGCTGATCTCGGATTCGCTCGCCCGATCGGTGCGTTTGCGAGTCGCAGCCGCTGCATTGCGCTCAGTCGAGCATCGCGGGGGCCTCGATAATTTCCTTATTAAGGCTTCGGACGACCAACTCTCGCAGGGAGCGGTCGAACTGAAACGAGAGATCAAGAAAAAGCTCGCCGAGGAAGCCGCGAAGGCCGCTTGAGAGGCGTCTTAGCCGCGTAAAGCCGAAGCCTCGCGCGAAAGCGATTCGACGGTCGCGTAGTTGCCGGCCGCCAGCGCCGCCTTTGGCAGCATCCACGAGCCGCCAACACAAACGACGTTAGGCAGCGCCAGATACGATGGCGCTTTGGCCAGATCGATTCCGCCAGTAGGGCAAAACCGCAGATCGGGCAGAGGCCCCGCCAGCGATGCCAGCAGCTTCGCCCCGCCCACCGCCTCGGCGGGGAACAGTTTCATCGCGGCGAAGCCAAGCTCCATCAGCGCCATCGCTTCCGTTGCCGTCGCAATTCCCGGCAGGAACGGAACCGGAGCGCCTGACGCCGCCTGCGCCAGTCTGGGCGATGCGCCGGGGCTGACGAGGAAGGCCGCGCCCGCAGCGCAGGCCTGGGCGATGTGCTCGGGCGTCAAGACTGTTCCCGCGCCGACGACCGCGCGCGGAACCTCTTGGCGAATGGCGGAGATCGCCGCCAACGCGCCCGCCGTCCGCAGGGTCACTTCAATAGCGTACAAGCCGCCCGCGACGAGGGCGCGCGCCTGCGCCACGCCGTCGGCCGCATCGCGCACCGTCAGCACCGGGATGACCGGCGCGAGCTGCATGATCGCGAGGGTTTCGCTGTGACGGGAGTATTGCGGCAAGAGAAGCTCCAGACTGGCTAACTTGCCTGTTAGCACGAAATAAAGGACGCGGCGATGGACCTCGCGCGGCCGATGAAATCGATTAAGCTGGCAGGATGAACAGCGTCGCCGATCTGGCAATCTATAAGGAAATTCTGCTGTTTCTCGCGACGGCGGGCATCGTTGCCCCGCTGTTCTTTCGCATGCGCATCAGTCCGGTCCTCGGTTATCTCGGGGCCGGGGTGGCGCTGGGACCCTCGGGGCTTGGCCGACTGTCGCAGAGCGCGCCATGGCTCGACTGGCTGGCGATGACCGATGTCGAGGCGATTGATCGCATCGCCGCCTTCGGCATTGTGTTTCTCTTGTTCACCATGGGGCTCGAACTGTCGCTTGAGCGCCTCAAGCGCATGCGCCGGCTTGTGTTCGGCCTCGGATTTGCCCAGGTCGCGCTTTCCGCAATGCTGCTGGGCCTTCTGGCGATGTCCTTGGGCCAGAAACCGGTTCCCGCGATGATCCTTGGCGCGGCGCTAGCGATGTCGTCGACTGCCATCATTATTCCTGTCCTTGCCGAGCGTAAGCGACTCAATCTGGCGGTGGGGCGGGCCAGCTTCTCGGTCTTGCTGTTCCAGGATCTTGCGGTTGCGCCGCTGCTGATCATGGTCACGCTGCTGGTGCGCGGCAGAGCGGATGGAATCGGCATGGGTCTGGCGCTGGCGCTTGCGCCTGCGGCAATCGGGCTGACCTTGGCGATCCTGCTGGGACGCCTCGTCCTGCGCCCGCTGTTCCACTCGGTCGCGATGACGAAAAGCGTGGAATTCTTTATGGCGGCCTGTTTGCTCGTGGTGATCGGCGCGGCGCTGATCGCCGCCGTCAGCGGCCTGTCGATGGCGCTGGGCGCGTTTGCCGCTGGCCTCCTGCTCGCCGAAACGGAATTCCGGCGCGAGATCGAGGTGACCATCGAACCGTTCAAGGGCCTGCTGCTCGGCCTGTTCTTTGTGTCGGTCGGCGCGGAGCTTGATTTGTCGCTGTTGTTCGCTGCGCCAGGCGCAATCCTGCTGATCGCCGCTGGGCTGATTGCCGTGAAGGCCCTGGCGCTGATGGCGCTGGGCCGCGCATTCCGCTTGCCGGGGCGCGTCGCGCGCGAGATGGCGCTCGTTCTTGCGCCGGGCGGCGAGTTTGCCTTCGTCATGATCAGCGCGGCGATGGCCGGCAATCTCGTCGGCGCGCCAATCGGGCGCACCGCGCTGGTGGCGGCGACGCTGACAATGTTCGCCGTGCCCGCTCTGGCTCGGTTGGGTGAATATCTGGCGGGACGTCCGGTGCCGGCGGGTCTTCCCCCCGAGGCGATCGAACTGCCGCCCGACGATCTCGTTCATCGCGTCATTCTGGTCGGCTATGGCCGCGTCGGCGCCTTGATCGGGGACATGCTGACCATCCACAACATCCCTTATATCGCTGTCGATTCGGATGCAGCGCTGATCGCGCGTGAGCGGCGCGCCGGCAAGCCGATCTATTTCGGCGACGCTACCCGGGTCGAGTTTTTGCGCCGTTGTGGGATAGCGGAGGCGCGCGCGCTGGTTGTCACAATGGATGCGCCCCGCGCCAACGAAGCCGTCGTGGAAGCCGCCCGCAGCCTGCGGGGGGATCTCACGCTGGTGGCGCGCGCCCGCGATGCCGACCATGCGCGCGTGCTCTACGACCTTGGGGTCACCGACGCCGTTCCCGAGACGATCGAGGCCAGCCTGCAGCTGTCGGAGGCAGTACTCGTCGATCTTGGGGTGCCGATGGGGCTGGTCATCGCCTCGATCCACCAGAAGCGCGACGAGATTCGCGCGCTTCTGGTGACGGCGGGAGCGCCGGTCCGCCCTAAACAAGCGCGGCGCTCCCCCAAATGGAACCCCTGATAGGCTACTCGCCTGTGGCGTCGGCGACGCATTTCTTGGTAAAGCTGTTCTTGGCGGCGCCCGCGAGCTTCTTGTCGGCGGCCTGTTTGTCGCAGGAGGCGCTCGCATCGGCGTCACACTTCTTCATGAAGCTGTTTTTGGCGGCGCCCGCAAGTTTCTTGTCTGTGGCCTGTGCGACGCAGGACGCATCGGCAAACGCCAAGGTGGGCGCGCCGACCAGAACAAGCGCCAACGCAGCGCCAATCAATGACTTTTTCATTTCAATGATCTCCTCAAGAATCAGCCGACATTCGGGCTGGCCGTCAATCATATGCGAAGCGGGGCTTGCGTCCAACCGATAGGCGCTCCAGATAGCAACGACCCGGGACGGTCAGCGCCGGAGGGAGCCGAAGATGCCGCAGACCCGCAGCCGTATTTTTGACGATCTCGCCAAGGTTATGACCGACGCCGCCGGTCTTGCTCAGGGCGCGCGCCGCGAAGTGGATACGCTGGTGCGCAGCCAGCTCGAACGTCTGCTGGCCGGCATGGATGTCGTAACCCGCGAAGAATTCGAAGCCGTGCGCGAGATGGCGGCGCTGGCGCGCACCCATAATGAGAGGCTCGAGGCCCGCATCGCGGCGCTCGAGGCTAAGCTGGCGACCCGGTCCGAGTAATCAGGTGCTTGCGCCACGCAATTGATTCGTTTGACTGATTCTGTGGACGGATTGGACTTTGTGATTTACGCGGTGGCGCGAATCCGGAAGTTTGCACGTCATGTTTGCGGAGCGCATCGGTGCTAAACATCGCGGAGAAGTGATTCGGGCGCCCTGATTTGGCAGCCCGAGGTCCGTGCGTCGCGTGTCCGCAAGCTTCCGCCCCCCACATTTGAAAGTTGAGGAATGGCCCCCAGTGAGAATGCGCCCGGTGATCGCGCCGAGCACCCTGTCGATGTGGTCGAGCGTCTGGCCAGCGTCAACGAATGGGCCTTCGACCGGGCCGACGAGGACGAGATTTCCATTCTCGTTGCGGGCCGCTGGGCCAATTACGAAGTCGCCTTCACATGGCTTCCCGATATTGAATCCTTGCATGTCTCCTGTTCGTTCGATCTGAAGATTCCGAGCCGTAAGCGCAACGACATTTCTGCTCTTGCGCAAATGATCAATGAGCAGCTTTGGATGGGTCATTTCGACCTGTGGAGCAGCGAAGACATTGTCATGTTTCGCCACTCGCACTGTTTGGCGGGAGGCGCTCAGGCCAACGACGCTCAATGCAGCACGATCGTCGCCGCGGCTCTCCGTGCCTGCGAGAACTACTATCAGGCTTTCCAGTTCGTTCTCTGGGCCGGCAAGACGCCCCGCGATTCGCTGGAGATGGCGATGTTCGAAACGCAGGGCAATGCCTAAGGTTTGGCCGGGATCGCTCGCGCTGGCTGGCGTCGGAAAGATGGGCGGAGCGATGCTCGAAGGGTGGCTCGCGGGCGGCCTCGATCCCGCTGGCGTCGTGCTCGTGGAGCCCAATCCCTCCGCTCAGATCGAAGCCTTGGCGAAGCAGCGGGGGCTCGCGCTCAACCCGCCGGGCGGGTCCGCCTCGCCGCCGGAGGTTCTCGTTCTCGCCATCAAGCCGCAAATGCTGGACTCCGCCGCGCCGCAGCTGTCCGCCCTCGCCGGGGCGAATACGCTCGTCCTCTCGATTATCGCTGGCAAACGAATTACCGACCTGGCTGCGCGACTTCCGCAGGCGAGGTCATTTGTCCGCGCAATGCCAAACACGCCGGCCGCGATCGGGCGCGGCGCAACCGCAGCGGCGGCCGGCGCGGACACGACAGAGCATCAGAGGCGAATCACGGAAACGCTGCTTGGCGCGGTCGGCGCATTTTATTGGCTTGAAAGCGAACGTCTGATCGACGCGGTGACGGCGGTTTCGGGGTCGGGACCGGCCTATGTCTTCGCGCTGGCCGAAGCGATGGCGGAGGCGGGCGTAAGGCTCGGACTGCCGGCCGATCTGGCTATGAGCCTCGCTCGCGCGACAGTTGAAGGCGCAGGAGAACTGCTGTTTCGGCAACCAGACTCCACGCCCGCGCAACTGCGGCAGAATGTCACCTCGCCTGGCGGCACGACGGCGGCCGCGCTCGAAGTGCTACAAGCGTCCGACGGGCTGGCGGCGCTCATGGCCCGCGCCATCGAAGCCGCTCACAAGCGCGCCGGCGAGCTCGCCGGATAGGCGGTCTTGGTGGATTGCTGCTGAAGGCCTACATTAGCCCCAGTTTCAATGGAGGCGAAGATGGCGCACAAGGCTGCTGATTCCGGAGCGGGTCCCAAAGTTGACGTCCGCGCGGCTATCGTCGACGCCTTGTTGAAGCTGGCCGCGGAACAGCGCTTCGAGGACATCACGATCTCCGCCATTTGCGAGGAAGCAAAGATCTCGCTGGCGGATTTTCGCGATGTGTTTCCCTCCAAGGGCGCTGTCCTGGCGGGATTGAGCCGCCGCATCGACCGCGCCGTCCTGGAACGCTCCGGCGGGGAAGGCGCAGATGAGCCCGCAAAGGAGCGGTTGTTCGACGTGTTGATGCGCCGTCTCGACGTCATGACCCCCTATCGCGACGCGCTGCGCGAAATAACCCAATATCTCCGGCGCGATCCAGTGGCCGCCCTCGCCTTCAACCGAGTGCTGATCAATTCGCTCCGCTTTATGCTTGAGGCAGCGGGGATCGGGCACGAAGGCGCCGCCGGCGCGATCAAACTGCAGGGTCTGGCGCTGGCATGGGCGAGAATTGTCGACGTTTGGCTCGACGACCAAGACCCCGGCCTCGCAAAAACCATGGCGGAGCTCGATCGCGTGCTGACGCGCGGAGAAAAGTCGGTGAGCGCGCTGGAGCGCCTCGATGATTTCGCCGCGCCGCTGAAGGCGCTTACGCGGGCGGCGTTCGAAACGCGGCATCGCGCCGCAGATAGCTTCCGGCGGCGGGCGCGGGGAGGCTCGGTGCGCAGCGAGCGAGGTTACGAGCCTCGCTGAGCGAACTCTTTGGGGCATTCGACGCATTTCCATAAAATTCGAAGATTTTCCGCAAGCGCCCGCCAATCATGCTCGGGGAAATGGGTGGCAAACCCACGGATTCAGCGCGGCTTAACCACGCATTTTAGCCAACGGACAGCCTCGATCCCTGCAGTCTCCCTCGTGCTTTCGAAAAGCGCGGGGGACACGAATTGCAGACGCACCCATCTCTATCTCTTTCCATCGCCGCGCCCAAACCGGGAGCGTTCGCTCCACGGCGCATTGAAGTGGCGGACCAGCGCGCCGATGACCACCGCCGCATCGTAGTGCTGGGCCGCAACAGCGTCGAAATCGCCCGCTGCGTCGGCGGCGTGTTTATGCACATAACGCTTATGCCGAGCGCTTATCGCGGAGTCGTGCTGCGCCTGACCGAAGCCCGGGGCAACGGTTTCGCATACGAAGTGCGTCTCGCACATCGGGACCCCGACCTCAGCGTGATCCTGCTCGAAGCCGACGACGACAGCGAGGTGCAGGCTGAATGGCGGCTGTGGGCGCGTTTTTTGCGATTGCCAACTTTGGTGGAAAGGATCGCCGGGCAGCCCGAATTGGAACTGCCTACGCTCGGCGGTGTCACAATCGCCGCCCCGAGCCCCCGCCGCCGCGGCAAAACCCTGACTTCTCGACGCCCACGGTTCTTGGTGCGACGGAAAGTCGGGCGTTGGGGGCTGACGACCGCGCCAGTGCAAGCGGCACGCGAAATATTTTCTGGTCCGCCGCGGGACCGCTAGTCGGTTCCACCGTCGCCAAGACCCGGCGAGATGCTATATCGACGCCTTCAATCGGCGGCCCCGCCGAACGAGGACGTCTCTTATGCACTTCATTCGCGCTCTGTCGCTCGCGACGGCTTTGATCGCTGCTTCCGCCGGGGCGCAACCCTTCGCCGGGGGCGATATTGTCGTCGACCATCCGTGGGCGCGAGCGACGCCGAAGGGAGCGGCGGTCGGCGTGGGATACTTCACCCTTCGCAATAACGGCCATGCGGCGGACGTGCTGACGGGGATCCGGTCGGAGGCCGCCGGGGCCGTCCAAATGCACGAATCGAAAATGGATGGCGGCGTTATGCGCATGGATGAGATTGCGTCGCTGGCGATTCCCCCGGGTGGGTCCGTCACCTTCAAACCGGGCGGCAACCACGCAATGTTTATCGATCTCAAGGCTCCGTTCACGAAGGGCGGCCACTTCACCGCCACGCTGAACTTCGAGCATGCGGGCAAAATCGCGGTCGATTTCACGATCGAAGGGGTGGGCGCCGCAGCCCCGGGCATGGAAATGAAATGAGCGCCTATGCGCTATGACGTTCTCTCCGCCCTGATCCTGTTCGCGTTTGTCGCGGGAGTTACGCCAGGGCCAAACAATATGATGTTGATGGCGTCGGGGGTGAATTTCGGTTTTCGCCGAACGCTGCCGCACCTGCTTGGCGTGTGTCTCGGCTTTCCCGCCATGGTCGCTCTTGTGGGGTTCGGCCTTGATGCGATCTTCTCGCATTTTCCCGGGTTTCTGGTCGCGCTGCGCTATGTCAGCGTCGCGTATATGCTCTGGCTGGCCTACAAGATCGCGACCGCTGGGCCGGTGCGCGGGACGGACTCGGTCCGAAGGCCGTTGGGTTTTTTTGGCGCGGCGGCGTTCCAGTGGGTCAATCCAAAGGGATGGGTGATGGCGATCAGCGCCCTCACGACCTACACGGTCATGGCCGACTATACCGGCTCGGCCGCGATTGTCGTGCTGGTGTTTCTGCTTCTGGCGTTCCCGTCCAGCGGCATCTGGGTCGTGTCGGGCGCGGCCATGCGGCCAATCTTGAGCGATCCGGCGCGCGCGCGGCCATTCAACGTCATGATGGCTGTCCTGTTGCTGACGTCGATTGTTCCTGTGCTATTCGAATAGGTCGCTCCGGGCCATGCAGCTTCAAGACTCGGCTGACGCCTTGTCCGCTGCCGGCGCGCTTCTGTTGCCTCGCCGCAACGATGCCGCTTAAAGACTATTGGCGATCGAATGCGCTGGGAGGATGCGGAGCTTGGAGGGGATAGGCGTGAAAAATCCTGCTGAAGCTCGCCTGCGCGCCATCGTGCTGGGCTCGGCGGCGGGCGGCGGCGTGCCGCAGTGGAATTGCGGCTGCCGGATCTGTCGTCTCGCCTGGAGCGGGGATCGCAGAGTGAAGCCGCGCTCCCAATCCAGCGTCGCGGTTACGCTCGATGGCGCAAACTGGCTGTTGCTCAACGCCTCGATCGATTTGCGCCAGCAGGTTCTGGCGACGCCCGCGCTGCATCCGCGCGGGGCGGGACGCGACTCGCCCATCGCCGCGGTGCTCCTGACCAACGGCGACGTCGATCATATTGGCGGACTGCTGGCGCTTCGCGAGCGACAGCCGCTGACCCTGTTTGGGACGCGCGGAACTTTGGAAACGATCGGCGCCAATCGCGTGTTCGAAGTTCTGGCGCGGGACGTCGCGCCGCGGCAAGCGGTCGCACTGGGCGAGAGGTTCGAAGCTTTGCCTGGCGTCATGGTCGAGATGTTCACGGTTCCCGGCAAGACGCCGTTATGGATGGAGGAAGGCGAGGTGGCGACCGGCATCGAGAGCGAGGCGACGGTGGCCGTCAGCATCGAGGCGGGCGCGCGCAATCTGCTTTATGCTCCCGGCTGCGCGCGCATTACCGACGCATTGCGTGAACGGATGGGCAAGGCGCACGTTTTGTTCTTCGATGGAACCCTTTACACGGATGATGAAATGATCCGGGAGGGACTGGGCCAAAAGACCGGCGCTCGCATGGGCCATATGGCGGTGTCGGGGCCGGACGGAACGCTAGCGCAACTGGCTCGCTACCCGCAGGTCCGCCGCATCTTGATCCACATTAACAACACCAATCCGATCCTTATCGACGGCTCGCCGGAGGCGATAGAAGTCGCGGCCGCGGGCTGGGAAATCGCCTATGACGGGATGGAGGTCATTCCATGAGTCAGCGTCGGAACGCCGAGCCGATGAGCCCCGAAGCCCTTGAGGCGGCGCTGCGCGAGGTTGGCGCAAAGCGCTATCACGATCTTCATCCCTTCCATGACCTGTTGCACGGCGGTCATCTGACAAAGGGGCAGGTGCAGGCCTGGGCGCTGAACCGCTATTGCTATCAGGCGGCAATTCCGCGCAAGGACGCTTCGCTGATCGGGCGATGCGAAGATCGCGAGCTGCGCCGCGAGTGGCTGCATCGTCTCACCGACCACGACGGCGCCGAGGGTGATGCAGGCGGCATCGAGCGCTGGCTGGCGCTCACCGACGGCCTCGGCCTCGATCGCGCCTATGTCATTTCGCAGGCCGGCGCATTGGCGACAACACGATTCGCGGTCGAAGCCTATGTGCACTTCGTCCGCGAGAGGCCGCTCCTCGAAGCGGTGGCGTCAAGCCTTACCGAATTGTTCGCGCCATCAATTCACAAACGACGCATCTCAGGCATGTTGGCCAACTACGATTTCATCGACGAAAAGGTTATCGCCTATTTTCGTAGGCGGTTGGAGCAGGCGACGCGCGACGCGGATTTCGCGCTCGCCTATGTCAAGAAAAATGCGATCACCCTGGAGCAGCAACGAGGTGCTATCGCCGCGCTGACCTTCAAGACCGACGTGCTTTGGGCGCAGCTCGATGCGCTGCACTATTCCTATGTGTCGCCTGGCAATATTCCGCCCGGCGCATTTCGTCCGGAATGAGTGCGAACCGATCAGCGGGGATGCAGCCTCAGAATCATTTGCCGGTCAGCGCGGTTGCCCCGGCGGCATAGATGCCGTCGATGACCTTCTTGGCATCCGCGTCAGGGGCGCCCTTGGCGTCGTATTTCCCGGTCCAGTTGAGCATCGAGCCATTGGCGTCCGCCTTCACGCTGATGGTCGAATGGTAGTTGGCGACCGGCAGCGGTCCCGACACTATCGTATAGGTGTAGCTGTGACCCGCGTCGTCCATCTTCTCCAAGGTCTCGACGAGCGTCCCGCCGCCCTTGAGGGTGAGTGTGCGCTGCTTGCCGTCGGCGCTGAGCGCGCATTTCTCGACGGCGGGATGCCAGGAGCCGATGCCACAGAAATCCCCGATCTTCTTCCAAAGCGCGTCGGGCGCGAGAGTTGACGGAGTCATGACGCTGGAATCGAGCGCGAAGGCCGAGAGGCCGGAGACGAGCAAAGCCGCCGTCGCGGCGAAAGGCAATACAACTCGCATTTTTGGTTTCCCCCTTGGGTCGAATCTACGGGCGCTACGTTCGTCGTTCTCGCAGCGAGCGCGCAGCTACGCCTCTCGCCGCAATCGTGGTGCAACGTACCGCGTATGCGCGAAACTTCAAGCGAATTAGACCGCATGCGGCGCGCCTTGCCGACGCGAGGCCCGAGCGACTATGTTCGGGTCGAACCGGAGACGCCTGGCAATGAGCGCAATCGCCTTGGTCAAGGAAAACATCAGCAGCGCCGCGCCATCGAATCGCGCTCCCCTGCTGCGCTGGATGATTTTCACCGGCGCGACGATGTTCGCCGCCGTTTTGCTTTGGCGCTACGGGCTGTTCCGGCTCATGCTTGCCTCCGACCGCACCTATATTTCCTCGATCGTCGGCGCTCTCTACGTCGCCGCGTCGCTGCATTGCCTTTGGCGTACGCTCGCAATCTCGCGCGAGGGCGAAGCGGCGCGGCAGGCGGCGCAGATCCTCGCCAGCAGCGGGGCAAGCCTCGCCTTCGCCGATGGCATGGCGACGCTTGAGGGCCAGGGGCGGTTGCCGCGCTGTCTTGTCGCCGACCATATCCGCGATCTCGCATTGAAGGCCAAGACGCAGGGCGCTCGGCGGCTCGATCAGACGCTCCTGCTTCGCTCCTTGGCCGACAGGCTGCGCGGCTCCAACGGATTTGGCGGCTTTGCAAGCGACACGTTGATGAAGCTGGGCCTGCTCGGCACAATCATCGGCTTCATCATCATGTTGGCGCCAATCGCCGGCCTCGACGCCAGCGACAAGGCGACGATGAAATCCTCGATGGGCCTGATGAGCGATGGCATGGCGGTGGCGATGTACACAACACTTGCCGGCCTGGTCGGCTCGATCCTGCTCAAGATCCAATATTTCATGCTCGACGCCGCGACCCAGCGCGTGTTTTCGGACGCGGTGACGCTCACCGAGACGCGTGTCGTGCCGCTGCTGGAGCGCCAGCATGATGGATGATTTCGGGCTTTATCCGCGCGAGGAGCCATTCGATCCATTCAGCGTGATGCTGTTCAAGGCGCTGCAGGTCGTCGCCTTCCTGTTCTTTCTGGCGCTGTTGGCGATCACGCCGGATTCCAAGGACGGCAAGATCGACTCGAAGGCCGAGTTCCTCATCACCATGGACTGGCCCGACAATCACCCCGACGATCTCGATCTGTTCGTGCAGGACCCCGCCGGCAATATCGCGTGGTATCGCCATCGCGAGGCGGATTTCATGGTGCTGGACCGCGACGATCGCGGCGGCGCCAATGATTTCATCGTCGTCAACGGCAAGAAGATTCGATCGCCGATCCGCGAGGAGATCGTCACGATTCGCGGGATATTGCCTGGCGAATACACGGTCAACGTCAATCATTTCCAGGCGACAACGGGCCTGCCGGTGACAGCAACTGTCAAAGTGCAGAAGCTCAATCCGGTCGCGCAGGTCATTCACGACAATACGCTCACTGTCGACCACACCGGTGATGAGAAGACCGCTGTGCGCTTCACGCTGGATGATGCTGGAAAAGTTATCGACGTCAACGAACGGCCCAAGTCGCTGCTCGAGACGTTTCGGAACGTCAACCTCAACGGCGCGGGCATCGACCCCAAGACCGGCTACGTGAAGAAGCTATGACCAGCCTCAACACGATCATCCTTAGCCTGTCGATCGCCTACGCGATGCTCGGCGTGCTGCTACTGGCGATCTGCGTCTTGACCCGATTGCCCTGGCCTATCAAGGCCGCCGTCGTCGTCGTGACCAGCGCATTTTATGTTGTTGCGTTCTTCTCGACGCGCTCGCTGCTCGGCTGGTCGTCCGTTGATTCGCTTCCGCCGCGCTTCAAGTTGTTGTCGGCGCGGATTGTTGAGCCGCATTCGCTCGAAGGGGAATCGGGCGCTATCCATCTCTGGGTGGAGGAGCTCGACGACGACAATCGCCCCAGCGGCGTGCCGCGCGCCTACCGACTGCCCTACAACGCTAAACTCGCCGAACGAACCGAGGCGGCGATCAGCGCCAGCGCTAACGGCAAGCCGCAGGGCGGCCGCACGGCGGATTTCGGCAATGGGGAAGGCGGTCAGGCGGACGCCACCGCGCGCGAAGTCACGCCTTCGATGGTGACGACGACCAGCGGCGGCGATCCGATGTCCGGTGGTTCGCTCGAACTTGCACCTGCCGGCTCACAGAGCCAGGGCGTCAGTTTCACCCCTTTGCCGCCGCCGCGCATGCCCGCCAAGGATCTCGCTGTTTCGCCTTGACAAGAATTTGTCCGCTATGTCTGTTGGAGAGCAAGGTTTGATGCGTCAAATCATCCGGAGGAAGCCTTGAAAAAATTGCAACTTGGCGTTTTGGCGTCTTTCGCCCTTGTGGCTTCGCTCGGAGCCGCAGCCGCGCAGGACGCCGCTGCGGGTGAAAGCACCTTCAAGGTCTGCAAGGCCTGTCATCAGATCGGCGAAGGCGCCAAGAATGCCGTCGGCCCGGAGCTCAATGGCATTGTGGGCCGCGCCGCCGGAACAGCTCCCGACTACAATTACTCGGACGCCAACAAGAACTCGGGTCTGACTTGGGACGAGGCGACGCTGAAGGAATATCTGAAGGATCCGCGCGCCAAAGTTCCAGGCACCAAGATGGCGTTTCCCGGCTTGAAAAAGGACGCGGATATCGACAACGTCATCGCCTATCTCAAGCAGTTCGGGCCAGACGGGAAGAAACTCTGAGGTAGCTCACGCAAGTCGGACTGCTCGGAAAGCGCGGCGACCGAGATCGGTCGCCACAGCGCAACGTCTTCTTCGCTTACTTCTTGCAGTCGACAAGGTTCTTGTCTTCCACCGAGAAGGGTTTGCCGGACTTGATTTCTACGCCTTTGGCATAGCACGTGCGCCCGTCCTTCAACGCGATACGCAAATCGTATTTTCCGTTCGCGACGCCAATGATTTTCAGGCGCTCGTCGTGGTCGACTGAGCCGTCGGCATCGTTCACCGTTTGATTGGGTCCAAAATCAGTCGTGCCCGCCTTCGCAATCTCGAGCTTCATCACCGTGGATGAGATCAGGTTCCAGAATTGCGGCGGCTTGTCAGCTGCCAGCGCGCTCGAGGCGGAGCCCAGCGAAGCCAGGGCGAGCAGAGTCCAAATTCCGATCTTCATGTTTCCTCCAGAATGGCCGCCAGACTTGCACAAAGACTCCTGAGAGTTCAAGTTGGCCGCAACTCGAGGGTGGGAAACGACCACAACCCAGGGAATGCAATGCGAATGTCTCGCGCGCTCGTCGCTGGCGCGCTCACACTGGTTGCGGGCGCCCTGGCGCCGGCGCTAGCCGATTCGCTCGAAGTCAAGGTTGGCGTGTTGCGCATGACGCACAGCCGCGAAACGATTTCTATTCTCGATATTCCCGCCAAGGACGATTTTCTCGCCGGCGCCAAAATGGCGGCGGACGACGACAACACGACCGGCAAATTCCTCGACCAGTCGTTTTCCCTTACCGACTCTCAGCTCGCGCCCGGCGAAGATCCGATGCCGGCGCTGAACGAAATGCTTGGCCAGGGCGTGCGCTTCATCATCGCCGACCTGCCCGCCGACAAGCTTTTGGCGGTTGCCGACACAGCGCGGGCCAAAGACACGCTCGTGTTCAATGCGAGCGCCCCGGACGATCGGCTTCGCGAAGAAGACTGCCGCGCCAATGTTTTCCATCCGGCGCCGACCCGCTCGATGCTTGCTGACGGCCTCGCGCAATATCTGATCTGGAAACAATGGAAGCGGTGGCTGCTGGTCGTCGGCTCACACCCCGAGGACAAGCTGCTTGGCGACGCTTACCGGCGCGCCGCTAAGAAATTCGGCGCCAAGATTGTCGATGAGCGGGTATTCGAGGATACGGGCGGCGGGCGACGTTCGGACACCGGGAGCGTGCAGACGCAGCGGCAGATGCCGGTGTTTACCCAGAACGCGCCGGCCTATGACGTTCTCGTCGCCGCCGACGAAAACGAAGTGTTCGCTGGCTATCTGCCCTATCGCACCTGGGACGCGCGCCCGGTGGCGGGATCGGGGGGCTTGCAGCCGGTGAGTTGGGATCCCTCGCATGAGCTTTGGGGCGCGGCGCAATTGCAGTCGCGCTTTGTGCGGCTTTTCAAGCGCGGTATGAACGCGCGGGACAACCAGGCCTGGTTAGCCATGCGGATGATCGGCGAAGCGGTCAATCATGCGCGTTCCGGCGATACAAAAGCGGTTCGCGATTTTCTGATCGGACCCGACTTTGAGGTTGCCGGGTTCAAGGGCGTCAAATTGACGCTGCGAATCTGGAACCAGCAATTGCGTCAGCCAATTCTTCTAACAGACGGCCGCGGCACCGTGTCGGTCTCGCCTCAGGAAGGCTTTCTGCACGAGAAGACGGAACTCGACACCATGGGTTACGATCAGCCGGAGACGAAATGCAAACTCCAATGAATTCGCTTGCGGTCGCCGCTTGCATCATCGGCCTGGCGGCGCCGGCGCGGGCCTACACCGCCTATATCACCAACGAGAAGGGAAACTCGATCAGCGTCATCGACCTCGACAAGCTCGAGGTGGTGCGAACGATCAAGGTCGGCCAGCGCCCTCGCGGCATCGCCATGAGCAAGGATGGTGCACAGCTTTTCGTATGTCTGGGCGACGACGACACGATCGCGGTGATCGACACGCAGACGTCCAAAGTTGTGGGCGACCTCCCGTCTGGCCCCGACCCCGAGCAATTGCGCGTCAGCCCCGACGGCAAACTGGTTTTCGTCGCCAACGAGAACGATAGCCTGCTGACCGCCATCGACATCGCGACGCGCAAGGTTGTGAGCGAGTTTCCGGTGGGTGTCGAGCCGGAGGGCGTCGCCGTCAGTCCCGATGGAATCATCGTTGTCAACACGTCGGAAACCACCAGCATGGCGCATATGATCGACTGGCAAAAGAAAACGATCGTCGCCAATGTCCTTGTCGACTCGCGTCCGCGCTACGCGGAATATACCCATGACGGTTCGGAGCTTTGGGTGACATCGGAAGTCGGCGGCGACGTCGCCATCATCGACCCGGTCAAGCGCGCCGTGACGCAAAAAATTCACTTCGATGTGCCGGGACTGTCGAAAGAATCGGTGCAGCCGGTCGGCATCCGTTTCAGCAAAGATGGCAAGATCGGCTTTGTCGCCCTCGGGCCGGGCAATCGCGTCGCAGTGATCGATGCAGCGACGAAGCAGGTCACGAAATATCTGCTCGTCGGCCAGCGCGTCTGGCAACTCGAGGTTACGCCGGACGGCAAATACCTGCTGTCAACCAACGGCGTGTCGAACGATGTGTCGGTGATCGACATCGCCGCGCTCAAGGTGGTCAAATCGATCCCGGTCGGTTCGTTTCCCTGGGGCGTGGCTATTTCGCCGCAATGAATGATAGCCTGCGCGACACAACGCCTGATGCGCTCTCAGTTGAGGGCGTCTCGCACTCCTATGGGGATCGCCTCGCCCTCGATGACGTCAGTTTCGCCATTGCGCCCGCGACCTTCGCCGTGCTGCTCGGTCTGAATGGCGCCGGCAAGAGCACATTGTTCTCGGTGATCACACATCTCTACGCCAGTCGCGCCGGCGCCATCCGCATATTCGGCCGCGACGTGGCGCGCGAAAGCGGCGCGGCGCTGGCGCAACTCGGCGTCGTCTTCCAGCAACGCACGCTGGACCCGGATCTTACCGTCGAGCAGAATCTGCTCTATCACGGCGCGCTACATGGGATCGGCCGGCGGGAAACACGGGCGCGCCAGGCGCTTCTCCTCGCCCGCTTCGGTCTCGCCGACCGCGCTCGCGACAGGGCGCGCTATCTCTCCGGCGGCCAGATGCGTCGCATTGAAATCGCCCGTGCGCTATTGCATCGGCCGCACCTGCTGTTGCTTGATGAACCGACAGCGGGCCTCGACATCGAGGCGCGCGCCGATATTCTCTTCCTCGTGCGCGACCTTGTGCGAGCCGATGGCATCGGTGTGCTGTGGACGACTCATCTCGTCGATGAGGTCTCCGACGAAGATCATGTCGTCATTTTGCACAAGGGCCGCAGACTTGCCAACGATCGCGCCCGCGTTGTGATGAAGTCTGCGGGCGCCCGATCGATCGGTGAGGCCTTCACGACGTTGACCGGCGGCGGACGGGACGAAAGCGCGGCATGAGACATTTGCAGTTGCGCCGGGGTTTCGGACGGCGAATGCGACGGCTAGTCTCATGAGCGATGGACTCGCCGCGCCACGCCCGTTCGGCCTGCGGCAATATCTGATTTGCCTGCAGGGCATCGTCTGGCGCGAGGGGCTGAGGTTCCTTCACCAGCGCGAACGGTTCGTTTCAGCCTTGGTTCGCCCCTTGGTCTGGCTGTTCATCTTTGCCGCGGGATTTCGCCAGACACTCGGCATCTCGATCATCCCGCCGTACGAGACCTACGTGCTCTATGAAGTCTTTATCACGCCTGGCCTGATGGCGATGATCCAGTTGTTCAACGGCATGCAATCGTCGCTGTCGATGGTTTATGATCGCGAGATGGGCAGTATGCGAATGCTGCTGGTCAGTCCCGCGCCGCGCTGGTTCCTGTTGACCTCAAAGCTGATCGCCGGCGTCGCCGTGTCGATCTTGCAGGTCTACGCCTATCTGGTGATCGCCTATTTCTGGGAGATCGAGCCGCCGACCTGGTGGGGCTATCTGACGGTCCTGCCCGCACTGGCGCTGTCCGGCCTCATGCTCGGCGCGCTCGGCATGGTGCTCTCGTCGCTGATCAAACAGCTCGAGAATTTCGCCGGCGTGATGAATTTCGTCATCTTTCCCATGTTCTTTGCGTCCTCCGCTCTCTACCCGATCTGGCGGGTGCGGGAAGGCAGTCCGTGGCTTGCCTTCGTCTGCGAGCTCAACCCATTCACCCATGCGGTCGAACTGATACGCTTCGCCTTCTATCAGAAGATCGAACCGGTTTCGCTTGCCGTTGTCGTCGGCTGCACACTGGTCTTCCTCGCCGGCGCGATCTTCGCATACGATCCGGCGCGCGGCATGTTGATGCGGCGAGGCGGGTGAAGTTTGCCCGCAATGGTCAGGCTCATTCGAGACCGCCGATGCAGACATACTTGCTGTCGATGTAGTCCTCGATACCGTATTTCGAGCCTTCCTTGCCCATGCCCGATTCTTTGACGCCGCCGAACGGGGCAACTTCGGTGGTGATCAGGCCTTCGTTGACGCCGACCATGCCATATTTGAGCCCTTCCGCGACGCGGAAGGCGCGGCCGAGATCGCGCGTGTAAAAATACGCCGCCAGACCAAACTCGGTGTCGTTGGCCAATTTGACGGCCTCGCCCTCGCTGGCGAACTTGAAGACCGGCGACAACGGGCCGAACGTTTCCTCGCGCGCGAGCAACATCTTGGGCGTCGCGCCGGTCATTACGGTGGGTTCAAAGAACGTGCCGCCCAACTTGTGCCGCTTGCCGCCGGCAACGATTCTCGCGCCCTTCCCAAGCGCGTCCTTGATGTGCTCCTCGACTTTGGCGACCGCCTTGGCGTCGATCAGCGGACCCTGCTGCACGCCAGGGTCGAGACCGTTTCCGACCTTCATGGCATTGGCGGCGGCGACAAGCTTTTCGACAAACCTGTCGTGGATGCCCGCCTGCACGAGGAAGCGGTTGGTGCACACGCACGTCTGCCCGGAGTTGCGATATTTGGCGATCATCGCGCCGTCGATCGCCCGGTCGATGTCTGCGTCGTCGAACACGATGAACGGCGCGTTGCCGCCCAGCTCCATCGAGACTTTCTTCAAGGTCCGCGCCGATTGCTCGACCAGCAGTTTGCCGATCGGCGTCGAGCCGGTGAAGGTGATCTTGCGCACAAGGGGATTGGAGGTGAGCTCGCCGCCAATCGCGCTGGCAGCGCCCGTCACGACATTGACGACGCCCGGCGGAATCCCGGCCATCTCGCATAGGACGCCCCAGGCCAGGCCCGAATAGGGCGTCTGCGCGGCAGGCTTGATGACAATCGTACATCCAGCGGCCAGCGCCGGCCCGAGTTTGCGCGCGATCATCGATGAGGGGAAATTCCACGGCGTGATTGCGCCGACCACGCCAACCGGCTCCTTGGTCACCAGGATGCGACGGCCGGGCCAAGGCGATGGAATGACATCGCCGTAAACGCGCTGCGCCTCTTCGGCGAACCAGCGGACATAGGCGGCCGAGAACGTCACTTCGCCCTTGGCCTCGGCGAGCGACTTGCCCTGCTCCATTGTCAGCAGCCGGCCGAGCGGCTCGGCGTTTTGCTCGATGATCGTCGCCAGGCCGTGCAAAAGCTTTGCGCGCTCCTTGGCCGTCTTGGCCCGCCAGGCCGGCTGTGCGGCATCGGCGGCGGCGATCGCCCGCGCCGTTTCGGCCGCCCCGCAATCGGGCGCCGTCCCCAACTGCTCGCCGGTGGCGGGATTGTTGACCGGGAACGCCTTGCCGCTGTCAGCGGCTATCCATTGGCCGTTGACGTAGGCGGCCTCACGTTTGAATTCGAGAACACCGGTCACCTTACGCCTCCTGAGCTTTCGCCCAGAACTAGCGGCCTCGCGGCGCCCGCGCAAACCGAGGCTGACGTCAACGCTCGGCGGGGTTGCATCCCGGCGGCGCCGGCCAGGCGACCGCAAGGATTCTGCCAAACTTTTCCAAGCTTTTTGGCTTTTTTGTCAAGCTTTTTGCCTAATATCTCCAAGCTTTTGTCAAGTTTTTCCAAACTTTCTCTTGGCGGTTTTGAGCGATATCAAAGGCTTATTCTTCAAGAAAGCCCTTTCCCAGACTTTGCGCTCAATCGGCGGGGGCGCAATAACAACCAAGCATTGCAGCGCGCCCCCTGTATCTAGCACCCTACACCATATCTGGTTTTTCCGAAAGACCCTTTTCAGCCTCGGCAACGGATCCCCGACTACGCAGCGACTCCCTCTGTCGAGGCCAGCTCGCGCACCATCTTCGTCACGCCGGTAAAATCGACCTTGCCGCTGCCGAGCAAGGGGATGGCCGCGACCACGATGACCTCGGCCGGGGTCATGAGCTCGGAGGCGCCTTTCGCCCTGAGGAACGACTGAAAGGCGGCGCGTGTCGCGCCCGCCTTTTGCGTCACGAGGACAAGCCGTTCGCCCTTGCGTGGATCGGGCGCGCTGGCGATCGCGGAAAGCGCGTCGGGCCAACATTCCACCGCCAACGCCTCAATCGCCGCCATCGAGACCATTTCCCCGGCGATCTTGGCGAAGCGCTTGGCGCGCCCCTTGATCGTGATGAACCCGTCGGGATCGATGGTCACAATATCTCCCGTGTCGTGCCAGCCCTCCGCAGGCGGCTCAAGCTGGCCGGGCTTTTCGGCGCGCAGATAGCCCATCATCACATTGGGACCGCGCACATAGAGCCGCCCGCCCGCCTCGACGCCGGGAACCGGGTCGAGACGCGCGTCCATGCCCGGCATCAACCGGCCAACCGTGCCAAAGCGGTTGAACATCGGCGTGTTGAGCGCCAAAACCGGAGATGTCTCGGTGACTCCGTAGCCTTCGAGAATCCGCAGGCCGAACTTCTCGAGATAGACCGCTCGCGTCGAGGCTTTCACCGGCTCCGCGCCCGCGAGAATGTAGCGCAGAGATCGAAGGTCGTAGGGATTTGCGGAACGTGCGTAGCCGTTGAGAAATGTATCGGTGCCGAACAGGATCGTTGCATTGGAGCCGTAAATCAGCTCCGGCACGATGCGATAATGCAGCGGCGAGGGATACAGGAACACCGGGACGCCGGAAATCAGCGGCAGCACAAGCCCCGCCGTCAGACCGAACGAATGGAACACCGGCAGCACATTGAACACCTTGTCCTGACGGCCAAAATCGATCCGCGCCGCTGCCTGCGCGGCGTTGGCGAGAATGTTGGCGTGCGACAGTACGACTCCCTTGGGCGTTCCTTCCGACCCGGAGGTGAACAGGATGATTGCCGGGGACTGCGGGCTGACGACGGCGAGCGGCCGCCGATAGGCCAACAACGCCCCGAGCTTGTCGCCCAGCGTCACACTGGCGCGCACGTCTTCGAGATAGACCAACGAGACTTTGCCGCTCAAGCTGTCGACAAGCTTCTCGAGCCGGCCCTTCTCGATAAACCCGCGCGAAGTCACGATGGTCTTGATCTTCGCCGCCGTGCAGGCCGCCAGAATGTTAGCGGCGCCTGCGGTAAAATTGATCATCGCGGGGATGCGGCCAGCCGAGGAAAGGCCCAAGATCGTCACCGGCGCGGCGTTGGCGTTCGGCAACATCACGCCGATCGCCTCGCCCTCCCGCGTGCTTGAAGCGAGCTTGTGGCCAATCACGCGGGCGCCAATCAGCAGCTTCCTGTAGGACAGCGAGCCGGTGATCGGGTCCTGGACAGCGGTGCGATTGAGGCCGTGCGTTTGCGCGGCGGCGACAACCGCGGCGAAAATGCTGCGGTCGGTCGGCGTCGTGCGGAAGATCAGGTCGGACATGATCTGGTAGAGCGCGGCGCCCGCGGCCCGACGCCGCGCCTTCCCCTTCAGGTCTTCGCCGACTGTCAATTTGATGGGTTCAAGAATGGTGACCCGGACTTTCGGCAGCCACCGCCGGCGAACTTGCACGTGGGTCAGGCGCGAGAACGCCGTCGCCTCCAACCCTTCGATTCGAACGGGCAGGACGTCGGCGCCGGACTTGTCGGCGATCAGACCGGCGCCGTCGTAAACCTTCATAAGGCTTCCCGTCACCGTCAGCCTACCCTCGGGAAAAATCACGAGCGGCTTGCCCTCGCGAACCAGATTGATCAGCGAGCGGGTGGCAAGCGGGCGCATCGGATCGAGCGGAAACGCGCGGACGAAATGCAGGAAGGGTTTTACCCACCAGCGCTGCGCGATCTCATGATCGATTGCGAACACCGGGTCATTGTCGAAGATCGACATCACCAGCGCCGCGTCGAGGAAGCTGACGTGGTTGATGGCGATAATGGCGTTGGGGCTGGCCTTGGCGATGTGCTCCCGCCCGCTGACTTCGAGCCGATAGAAGGCGCGAAACACGACGGAGAGCAGATCCCGCAACCAGTTCGTCGGCATGACGCGGAATATCCAGAGAGCGCAAAGCAGGCACAGCGCGCCGATGCCTAGGCACAATTGCGGGATCGAGAGGCCGGCCTTTTCCAAGAGAGCCAGCACCAGCGCGCCGCCGGTCATGAACGCCGCGGAGAGGACATTGACCGCAGCGATGACCTGCGCGCGTTTGGCGGTTGGCGCCCAGGATTGTGTCGCGGCGAATGACGGCACGATGAACACGCCGCCCGCGATGGCGAGACCCATCAGCGCGAAGCCGACGCTCCAGCCGCTGCGCTGCGCGAAGAACTCGGCGACGCTCATGCCATGGGCGGCGGCCGGGGCCTGGGCCAAAGCCCAGCCGAGATCGATGGCGAAGAGGCCCATCGCGATCGTGGCGACGGGAACCGGCAACAGAATGATGCGGCCGCTGCATAACCAGGAGCCGATCGCCGAGCCGATAGCGATAGAGACCGCGAACACCGCGAGATAGACGCTGACCACGAGTTCATCGCCGCCGAGCACCTCCTTGACCATGGGCGGCAGCAGGGAAAGCACGCTGGCGCCGATGAGCCAGAAGAAGCTGACCATCATGCCGGTGCGCCACAGGCGGCTGTCGCCCCAAAGTTCTCGCAACAGGCGTATGGTCGAGCGGACGATGTTTCGATCGATCGCCAGATCCGGCGCGGCCTCGCCGGTTGGCGGGATGTATCGACTCGAGCCCCAGCACAGAAGCGCGAACGTCATCACCATTGCGCTGAAGACCATCGCGTTGCCGCCGCCGCGCGAGGCGATTCCGCCGACGAGCGTGCCGAGCAGGATTGCGATGAAGGTCGCGCCTTCGATCAGCGCGTTGCCTTTGGGCAGTTCCTGTGTGGTCAGATGATCGGGCAGAATGCCGTATTTGATCGGGCCGAACAGAGCCGCAAGAACGCCGAACAGGCCGAGGGCGACGAACAGCACCGGCACTGATTGAAGGGCGAACCCCAGCACCGCGAGGCCGGAGGCTCCGATTTCGGTGAATTTGATGCGCCGCGCCATCAGCGCCTTGTCGAAGCGATCAGCCAGTTCTCCCGCGAGGCCCGACAGAAGAAAGAACGGCAGAATGAACAATCCGCCGGCCAGCGTGATGAGCGCCTCGGCATCAGGACCGGCGAGTTTGAACAGGATCAGGAAGATCAGTGCGTTCTTCAGAAAATTGTCGTTGAAAGCGGAAAAGAACTGGGTCCAGAACAGCGGGCCGAAGCGCCGTTGCATGAGGAGAGAGGTGGCCATCGGAGACTCCAGCGGTCGGGTTTGCGGCAGCGTCGCCTAAAAGGTTGAAAGACCTGTCCTGAGGGGATTGCGGTCGGGATCAGTTTGCCAGTTGAACATCGGACGACTCCTGCTATGAACGTTGTTCAAATCATTCGATAGCATGAGTTTGAACAATGTTCAAGTCGGAAAATGCCGTCGCACCGAAATCCGCTGAGCGCAAATTCCGCCAGCGCGAACTCTTGGTCAACGCTGCGGAGACGGAGATTGCCGAGCACGGGCTCTCCGCGCTGCGGGCGCGCCAGATCGCGGCGCGGGCCGGTTGCGCCCTCGGCGCCATCTACAATCTTGTCGCCGATATGGACGAATTGACGCTGCTGGTGGGGTCACGCACCATCGCGCGGCTCGACTTGGCCCTAGCCACAGCGGGCGAGACCCGCCCAATTGGCAACGCCGACCAGGCGGTCGCGCGGCTCGTCGCCATCGCCCTCGCCTATTGCCGCGCCGCCTCGGCCAATCTCAATCTCTGGCGCGCCTTGTTCGAACACCGGATGGCGGACGCAAAGCCGGTGCCGGAGTGGGCTATCGAGCAGCACTTGCAGCTTTTCGCCCACGTTGAGGCGCCGCTGCGCTGGATCGCGCCGTCCATCGACGCCGCAGAGTTGGCCCTGTTGGCGCGAACCGTGTTCGCCGCGGTGCATGGGATCGTCCTGCTCGGGCTTGAAGAGAAAACTGTCGCAGTGCCGAAGGAAGCGCTCGAGCAGAAGATTGAACTGCTGGTGCGGCTTATATGCGCTGGGCTACGGGGGCGAGAGTAGGCGATTCTTGCGCTTCGGCAAGATTGCACCTATATTGACGGCAACTTGCCGCAACTTGAGGAACCCAAATGTCCGTCGCCATCATTGAGGAAGTCGCCCGCAAGCTCGGCGGCGAATCCGTGCTCGGCGCTGACGTACACTCGCAGGCCGATCTCGCGCTGGCGGTCAGCCGCTGCCTGCCGCTCAGTGCGCTCAAAGGACTGACTGAAGCGGGGCTGACCGAACAGGAGATCGACCGGTTCGTCATCCCGCAGCGCACCCGCCGCCATCGCGCGCAAAAGCTGCAGCCGTTGACGATCGACGAGTCGGATCGGGCGGTGCGGCTCCTGCGCATCCAGTCGCTGGCGGAGGAGACCTTCTCGGATCGCGCCAAAGCCAACATCTGGCTGCGTCGGCCGCTCATGGAGCTGCGCGATGAGACGCCGCTTGTCGTCGCGCAGACCGAGGCGGGCGCGCGCGTTGTCGAGACGATCCTCGGCAAGATCGCCTGGGGCGCCGCCGCCTGATGCTGCTATGGCGTCTGTCGGGCGCTGAACACGCGCGCACGTTCGATGGGGGCTATGGCCTGCTGTTCAACGGACGATGGAATGTCGCAGGCAATCCCGTCACCTATTGCGCGACATCGCCCTCGCTTTGCGTTCTCGAAAAGCTCGTGCACATCGAGGACCCGCGACTGCTGCCCGAGCTGACGATGGTTGCCTATGATGTGCCGGACGATCTGGGTTTTGACGATATCGGCCTCGACGATCTGCCGGAAGACTGGCGCCGGCAGGAAGGGTTGACGCAGCGTCTTGGCGAGCAATGGCGCGAAGCGCGTGAACATGCGCTGCTTCGCGTGCCCTCGGCGGTCGTTCCCTTCGAGGATTCGCCCGATCTCAACATCGTCGTCAACCACGCCCACCCGGGTGTCGCGGCCATAACAGTGCATTTGCTTGCGCCGTTCTCGCTCGATCCGCGATTGCTCTGAGCCGGGACCGGCTTAGGATGGGGCCAAGCGGGCATTGTGGGGGTGAACGAATGACCAAACCGCTACGCGTCTTCGTGATGGGTCTGGGCCAGATGGGCCGCTCGCACGCGCTGGCTTACCATGCCAATCCGGGCTTCGAGATCGTTGGCATGAGCAATCGCTCGTCGGTCGATCTAGCCCCCGAGCTCTCGACCTATCCGATGCTCCCGACCTACGAGGCGGGGCTGGCGCTCGAACCCGACGTCGTTTCGATCAACACCTACACCGACAGCCACGCCGGCTATGCGGTCCGGGCGATGCAGGCGGGCGCACATGTGTTCGTTGAAAAGCCGCTGGCGGCCAATCTGGCGGACGCCCAATGGGTGGTCGACACGGCGCGCCGGACAGGCAAGAAGCTCGTCGTCGGCTATATCTTGCGCCATCACCCCTCGTGGATCGAGTTTATTCGCCTGGCGCGCGAGCTCGGGCCGCCCTTCGTCATGCGAATGAACCTCAATCAGCAATCCTCCGGCGCCGCTTGGGACATTCATAAGCGCCTGATGGACACCACCTCGCCGTTGGTCGATTGCGGCGTGCACTATCTCGACGTGATGTGCCAGATCACCGACGCGAGGCCTGTTCAGGTGCGGGGCATGGGGGTGCGGCTGACCGACGATATCGCCCCGGACCAGGTGAACTACGGGCATCTGCAGGTGCTGTTCGCCGATGGCTCCGTCGGCTGGTATGAGGCGGGCTGGGGTCCGATGATTTCGGAGACGGCTTACTTCGTTAAGGACGTGATGAGCCCGAACGGAAGCGTCTCGATCGTCATGGACGGGGGCGCCAGCTCCGCCGATATGGATACCCATACCCGGACCGCCGCCATCCGACTGCACCATGCCGCCCTCGGCGCCGACGGCGCCTTCACGCGCCGCGACGAGATGTTTTCGATGCGCGACGAGCCCGGCCATCAGCAATTATGCGAACGCGAACAGGCGTTTCTGCTGAAGGCGATCCGTGAAAACATCGACCTTGGCCGCCATATGGAGGATGCGATAGGCTCGCTGGCGGTGGTGCTCGCCGCCGACCGATCCATGCGCGAAAAGCGGGCGATTGACCTTTAGGGACGGCGCAACTATCCAATTGTCCTTCGACTGCGTATTCAAAAGGTGTGCCGATTCGCCCGGGCGACCCGCTCTGCGCGTCCCGCTTGCACGATGCTAGAACGCCGACCGGAAGGACGTTTGGGAGGCGGAATTTGCGTGTTGTTTGCCTTAGATCAATTTGTCATTTGCCTCGGCCGACAATTGTGAGGGATAGCTAGAGCGCCATGGCGATGGATTACCAGCAGCATTTCGAGTCGGCGATTTCCCGGCTGAAGGCGGAAAACCGCTACCGCGTCTTCGTCGATCTCGAGCGGGATGCGGCGCGGTTTCCCTTGGCGCTGTGGCGTCCCACATGCCCGACCGATGCGCCGCGCGAGGTGACGATCTGGTGCTCGAACGATTATCTCGGCATGGGGGGTCACGAGAAGGCGGTGGCGGCGGCGATCGACGCGGCTCGGCGCCACGGGGCCGGGGCTGGCGGAACGCGCAACATTTCGGGCACGCATCATCCCATCGTCGAACTCGAGGCCGAGCTCGCCGACCTGCACGGAAAGCCGGCGGCGCTCGCGTTCACCTCGGGCTGGATATCAAATCTGGCGGCGATCTCGACGATCGCGCAATTGCTGCCCGATTGCCTTATCCTGTCGGACGCGCTCAACCACAATTCGATGATCGAGGGCGTGCGCCGCGCCGGCTGCCAGAAACAGATCTGGCGCCATAACGACATCGCCCATCTCGAACAATTACTGATCGACGCGGGCGAGGATCGCGCCAAACTGATCGTGTTCGAAAGCCTGTACTCGATGGACGGCGACATCGCCCCTATCGCCGCGATCGCCGCGCTGGCGAAGAAGTACGGAGCGTTGACCTACATCGACGAAGTCCATGCGGTTGGCCTGTACGGCAAGCGCGGCGGCGGCATTTGCGAGCGCGAAGGCCTGATGGGCGAGATCGACATCATCGAGGGCACGCTCGCCAAAGGCTTTGGCTCCCTCGGCGGCTACATCGCCGCCAATAGCGCGATCGTCGACGCAGTGCGCAGCTTCGCGCCGCAGTTCATCTTCACCACCACACTGCCCCCGATGGTTGCCGCCAGCGCCTGCGCCGCCGTGCGCCATCTCAAGAGTTCGGGCGAAGAGCGCGCGCGCCACCAGCATATGACGGCGCTGACCAAACATGCGCTGCGCGCCGCCGGCCTGCCGGTGCTGGACAATCCCTCCCATATCGTGCCGGTCATGGTGCGCGACGCCGCGCTGTGCAAGGCGGCGAGCGACATGCTTCTGGAGCGCCATGCGATCTACATCCAGCCGATCAACTACCCGACCGTCGACAGGGGCGCGGAAAGGCTGCGCATCACGCCGACGCCGCGACACACCGAGGCGCAGGTCGCCGAACTGGTCGAGGCGTTGGTGGATGTCTGGCGCACCCTGAACTTGCCGTTCGCCGAGGCGGAAATCGTGCCGCTGCGCCGCGCGAGGGCGATCACGGACGAGGCGCACTGCACCTATCCCGACATGAAGCGGGCGGCGGAATAGGCGGTCGCGAGTAAGCACAGCCGTCATTGCGAGCGAAGCGAAGCAATCCAACTTCCGGCTTGCTGCTGCGGCCTAGTCTGGTTTGCTTCGCTTCGCTCGCAATGATGATGTGGACGGCCCCGCCCGAACGGCATCAAGTGCCAAGACGTGGTCGCCGGAGCGCCACACAAGGGGAGGCCGTCCATGAACAGGTTTAGCAGAATTGGGGTCGAT
>Ga0075030_100000153_pt1 | contig 53419 bp, 43 predicted proteins | sample LitLauG_LLR_2012_FD_71393 | JGI IMG/M metagenome (GOLD analysis project Ga0075030, IMG submission 71393) | Freshwater sediment microbial communities from Pennsylvania, USA - Little Laurel Run_MetaG_LLR_2012 | ecosystem: Environmental > Aquatic > Freshwater > Creek > Sediment | place: USA... | reverse complement strand
GACGAACTGTGTGCGGCAAGATCACCGCAGGGCGCCGCCGGCCGCCTACTGCCGCGTCCGGCAGCGCCAGAAACAAGCTTACGATTCATGGCTTCCCCTTGCACTGAAACATACAAGGGGGCAGGCCTGCGCGCCCTCACCCCCGTCCCCTCTCCCACTTGCGTGGGAGAGGGGAGTTCTGCTCCGCTCTCGTCGGCGCCCAACAACGGAAACAATGTCCTGAAAGTTCACATCTATCGAACTGTGGATTCGAAACTGCCGGCCGGATCAGGCGGCGGCAGCCGTCTCCCAGCCAAGGGTCCGGTTTCTGCCCGCGCGCTTTGCGTCGTAGAGCGCGCGGTCGGCCGCCTCGATCAAACGCTCGGGATCAGACGGCCCGTCGAGCAGGGTGGTGGCCACGCCGATGCTGACGGTCACCACGCCAAACGGGCTGCCGGAATGCTGGATTTGCAATTCCCGCACCGCCGCGCACATGCGCTCGGCAACGAGGTGCGCCCCATTCGCGTCGATGCCCTGAAGCAGCGCCACGAATTCTTCCCCACCGTAACGCGCCAAAAGGTCGGTCGGGCGCATCAGGGCCTGCTGCAGCGCCCGAGCCACTCCGCGCAGGCAGGCGTCGCCGGCGAGATGGCCAATACGGTCGTTGAGCAGCTTGAAATGATCCACGTCGATCATCAGCAGGCTCAGCGGCCGCCCGGTGCCGTGGTCGCCGCGGCAGGCGATCCGCAGCTCCTCATCCAGCCAATGGCGATTGGCGAGTCCCGTCAGCGAGTCCGTCCGGGCTATCGCTTGAAGTTCGGATCGTTGCTTCCGCAGCGCGTCTCCTCGCTCGAGGTGACGCACCTGGGTGAGCGTGGTGCGCGCTCCGTAGCCCAGCGCCGCGATCAGTATGCCTGCGCATCCTTCCGCGTAGTCCACCCGGATCAGGAACAGCGACACGATCAGCAATGCGCCGCACAGGACGATCGGAAGGGCGGTGCGCGCGGCGCGCACCCGTCCGGCGCCCGTTGGTCGTACGGGCCGGGCCGATTCTCCCGACAGTGCGAAGCCGGCCAGCATCGCGAAGGCGATCGTGACGATCGAGCCGTACTCGGGGCCGAATGCGGGATTGCCCGCGAAGACGTGGTCGTTGACGAACACCAGCGCAAATAAGACGATGGAATAGATGGCCAGCGAGCGAAACAGATGCCGCTCGGCGCTGTCTTCGGCAACGTACCAGCGCACCAGCGCGCCGAAGGCCAGAAACAGGTTCTGCGCGTCGACCAGCCAGACGAGGTAGGCCACCCCGGTTTCCTCCGGCGCTGCCTGGTCCCCGATCATGGCCCACGTGACCAGGAAATACACGTAGCCCAGCGCCAGGGCGAGCGCCGCGTCGATGAAGCGCACCAGCCGGCGGCCGTCCAGGCGCCATTCGCCGGCGAGCAGGAAGGCGATGGGTACGGCCGCGAAATTGAACGCCAGCATGCTCGATCGATACATTTCGTTGACCCGGCCCAGCACCCATTCCTGCCACAGGTTGCCGAAGGCACCGAAGGCCCAAATCGCGAGAGCCAGCGCCACCGCAGACCAGCCGAGGCGGGAGGCAGGGGGTTCACGTCGCGCGCGCCAGGCTGCGGCAAGGCCTGCCAGCAACGGGGCCGCCACCATCGACAGGTATGCGATCGGCCCCGCGATGGGGCGTGCGAACGCCAGCAGAGCGAATTGCAGCAACAGCAGGGAAATGGGCAGGTAGATCGCCATCAATTCGTTGGAGCGTCGATCGGCGCTGCGGAGTTCGGATGCTTTGGCCCCCTGCTTCATATCGGCTGCCGAAGTGGGCGGCTTGAAACAGGTCAGGCATCGGATCTCGATAGATGGTACCCGAGGCCACTGCCCTGGAGTCGTGGAACGACGACCGTCAGCGATCTCGCGGCATCGTTGGGCCAAAGCCCAATAGCCGGAAGAGCGCGTCGCAGGCAACATCCCGTATCGTCACGCCGAGCCGTTCATTGCCCACGCCAGAGATGAAGACGGAAACAAGGCGAGTTTGAAACCGATCGAACTCCGGAAACTGCTGCGCATCGGCCTTCTTATCCTGGCCGCCATTGCCATGCTGGCCGCGGCAGCGCAGGCCGGGCTCTCGACCGTGCTCGATCTGCCGCTGATCAAGACGCAGGTGCAGCACAAGCTTTCGCGAGCCTTGAACGGACGCATGACGTGGGGCGCGCTGCGGATCCGGCTCCTGCCGATGCCGCACGTCGACATGCGGGAGGTGGCGATCGAAATACCCGATCAGGTGCGCGCCCGAAGCGAGCGGGTCGAGGTGGGCTTGCGCCTCGTTCCGCTGTTGCTCGGGCAGGTCGAGATCACCTCCGTGGCCGCAGTGGGTCCGGTCATACGCCTCGACATCGCGCCGTCTGCAGCCGGCGAACGCGGCGGGAGCATCGATCCGGTGACGGTCTATCGCTCCGTGGTCGGTCCGGTGGCGTGGGCGATCCGCAATGCGGCGCCAGGGGCCGTTCTCGAGATCACCGGAGCAGACGTCGAGTTGCATGCGCCGGGTACGCCCGACCTGCATGTACGCGGGATGTCGCTGAAGGCCCGCGCCGATGCCCGGGGCATGGACCTGGAGGCGAGGGCTGCAAGCAATTTCTGGGAGCGTTTGAGATTTCTCGGCCGCGTCGAATCGGCCGATCTGTCCGGGCATTTCAGCCTCGAGGTCACCGATCTGAATCCGCAAGCGTGGCTGGATCGTGCGCTTGCGGGCGCGATGGTGAGCCTTGACATCCCGCGCGCGGCGCTGCGCGCACAGTTGAGCACCGACGGTGCAACCGACCTGCGCTGCAGTCTGGCGCTCGACATCGCATCCTTGCAGGTCGGGCGTGCGGGACCGCGGCTGCGCCTTACCGAAAGCGGTTTGAAGGCTGCGGCGGTTCTGGGCGCCGGCGGCAGCCAGATCACGCTGAGCGAACTGCGGGCCGGCTCATTGCTGGCAGCAGGCCGGGGCACGCTGCGCATGAACAACGGGGGCGGGATGCCGCAGGCCACGCTGGAAATACCGGAAGTCGATCTGGGCGCTTTGCGGGATGCGGCGATGCTTTTGGCCGCCGACTCCGCGGCGGTGCGCCGCTATGCGCGGGGCATCATCGCCGGTGACATCGCGAACCTGCGGCTGCGCGCCGAGGCGGCCACCTGGCCGGAGTTGCTGCTCCCGGGCCATCTTGCCGGAAGCGCGACGGTTGCGCACGCATCGGTGGACCTGCCCGCGCTCGAGGTGCGCGCGACGGAGCTTGCCGGGCGAATCGAGCTGTCGGCGGCGGCGGTCGACGTTTCGGCTGTCAGCGCTCAACTCGGGTCCAGTCATGTGACCGATGGGAAGGCGAGTTATTCACTGCGCAAGGGCGCCGCTTCCGCGAGCTTCGGCGTCGATCTGGATGTGCCGCAGTCGCTGGCAATGGCCCGCCATGCCTTGACGCGCGAGCGGGCAGGTGTTTTGAACGACATCGCCGCTTCCTCGGGGCGCCTGCTTGGACGCGTGAACCTCGCATCCATGGGCGAGGATTGGAAGACGACGATCGAGATCACGCGATCAAACGCGTCCGTCGAGCTGACCCCGCTGCCCTGGCCCGTGGTGCTTCAGGCAGTGCAGGTCTCCGTTTCGGCCGGCCGGGTCGCCGTGAGCGGCCTGCGCGGAACGATCGGCCAATCGGATTTCGAGGACGTGGGAGCGACCTTCGCGCTGGGATCCGAGCCACGGGTTACGGGCGGATCCGGCCGAGCGACCCTCGCGCTCGGCCAGATCTACCCGTGGGTGCGTTCGCGCGGTGAAGTCGGGGAACGGATGCGCGATGTCGGGTCGGTCGCCGGACGCGTGCAAATCACGGTGAGCAGCCTCGCCGGGGCGCTCGACCGGCCTTTGGAACTCGCCTACGACGCCATGGTGCGGCCCGATCAGCTCAGCGTCGAGACCAGGGAGTTGCCGGGTCCGCTCACGATCGCAGGGGGTTCCGTCCACATCGATCAGCGCGCCGTGAAGGTCGATCAAGTCAGGGTGGCCATGCTCGACGCCTCAGTGCTCGTTTCCGGCGAGATCGCGGACTATCGCGGAGAGGCGCCGAAGGCGAACGCGAGCATCTCGGGCGCCATGCAGGGATCAGTGTCCGCCCACTGGATCTGGCAGCGGCTGGGCGCACCGTCGCAGTTCGAGCCCAGGACGCCGCTTCGCTTTGACGTCGAGCGGGTGACCTGGAGTCCCGGCCAGGCGGTCGACGCGAAGGGCAGGGTGAAGTTTGACGCAGGCCCGGACGTAACCGTCGACATCGGCTGGGCGCCGGGTGCGCTGGACGTTCGACGCCTGGCGATTCAGGATCGCGACCGCCTGGCTGTGTTCGCCTTGCGGGTCAAGGACAGCCTGCTGGAGGCGACGTTCGCCGGGTCCATCTTCGCCCGGAGCATCGCCGCCATGTTTTACAACGCCGGCGAGTATCAGGGGCGGGCGGCGGGTGATCTGCGCATCGCCGTCGATCTCGAGCGCCGTGGCCGCAGTTCCGCGCAAGGCAACATCACGGCGGAGAATCTCGACCTCGATGAACTGCTGCCCGTGCAGTCAAGAGCGCAAGGGCGGATCGAACGGCTCGATCTGTCGGCCAGCGGTTCGAGTCTGCAGATACGCAAGGCGATCGTCCACTGGGCGCAGCAGACTGCGACGCTCAGCGGCGAGGTATCTCGCGAGGGCGACGGACTGATCGTTGATCTCCAGCTCGATTCAGAAGGAATCGACGCCGATGCGCTGCGGCACCGGGGCGTGGGCACCGACCTCGAGGCCGGTGGCGCGCTGGAGAAGTCGAATGATGGGCAGGGCGCAAGGATCCTCTCCCGGCTGTGGTCGATTCCGATCACGGGCCAGGTCACGGCCCGGGCGGGTTTCGTTCGATTGGAGGGGCTTCGGCTGATGCCGGTGACGGCGATTCTGACGCTGGGCGAGCAACGAGCGGATCTGCGTCTTCAAGACACGAAGCTGTGCGGCCTTTCCGTCCCATTGACGGTCCAGGTCGTTCCCGCAGGCTTCACCGCAGCGGCGCAGATCCAGGCTCAGAAGCTGCGGGTGGAGGACGTCGCCGGCTGCCTGGCCGACGAACGCCTGCTGCTGACCGGAGAGTTCGACGGGCGCGTGAACCTGGCGATGAAAGGCGATCTGAATCACGGCCTGAAGAACCTGGAGGGCACCGTCCACCTGGAGTGCCGCAACGGACACATACAGAGGTTCGCCTTGATCGGCAACATCCTTGCCACCACCGACCTGCTGGGGCTGTTCGATCGCAAACTGTCATTACCGGGCGCCGAGGGATTTCCGTACCGTACGCTGACCGTCGAGGGGAAATTCAACCAGGGGCAGTTCATCCTCGAGGATCTGGTCCTGGACAGCAGCGCCTTCGGCCTGGCCGCCGTGGGCTCGGTGAGGCTTGCCGATCGCGACACGCACCTCACCGCGCTGGTGGCACCCTTCAACCGCCTCGACAACCTGGTGCGCGAGGTGCCGGTTATCGGCCACCTGGTCGGTGGAACGCTGACCAGCATTCCGGTGGACGTGCGAGGTGACATCCGCGATCCGACGGTGATACCGCTGGATCCGCGCGCGATCGCCTCCGGGCTGAGAGCCCTGTTCGAGCGGGCCCTGAAGATCCCGGAGCGAACGCTGACGCCGCTGCGGTCAAGCCCCGAAGCGGCCGTCCCGTCCGGCGGACGGTGAAATCAAATCGGCGTGCAGGAACCGAACAGTACGAACGCGCCTTCGTTGTCCGTGAGCGTGGCGGACATCCTTCCGTCCGCCTGGCTGACCGCGATCGACCAGCCGTAGCCGAGTTCACTGCCCTGGAGCAGAACCTGCGACTCGATCTTTTCGAGGGAGGTGATCGGCGAGCTGCGCTTCGGCCCTACGATCAGCTTCTTGCCGAAGTCGATGCGAATGAAGGGCGGGGCGCCGATTTCGTCCGGGATGCCTCTCAGGCAGACCGCGCCGGGCGTGCAATCCATGGCCTCGACCGGCGCGCAGATCAGCATCTTCGAGCCGTCGAAATCCGAGGCCATCGAAGTTCCGGCCGCAGCCAGAGCGAGCGCCGAAACGGCGATACGAACGGGAATTGCCATGGTTGCCTCGGCGGTTAGTTGACGGTGTATCCGCGCCCCTGGAGGCACGCGGCTTGCGCGCGGTAGTAGGTGTTGAGCTGCTGCTGACGGGCGCTCTGCGCCTGCGAATTGGCCGCGGCCTGGTTTTCCTTGGCGCGGTGCGCACCGCCCATGGTGCCGACCACGGCGCCAATGGCCGCACCCTTGCCGGCATTGCCGGCAATCGCGCCGATCGCTGCGCCGCCGGCTGCACCCTTCGCGGCTCCGCCCACCACCGCGGCGCCGCCGGGCTGCTGCTGCGCCTGCACCGGCGTTGCGGCCAGGGCGACGGGATCGATGCCGGTCGACTGCTTAGCCCACATGTAGCACTCGCCCTCGTCCTGGCTCTGCTGCTGCGGACTCTGACCCTTGGCCGGGTAAACGATCGGCTGCTGCGCAGCCACGGCCGCTGCCACCGACAGCGCCATGGCGCCAATTACGGTGCGGATGCATATCGGCATTGCCTACCTCCTCGATTGCGGTTCATTCTCGCGTCCCCTCAACCGGGTATCTGTCCCCAATACTCAAGGGCATCGGATCTTGCGCGATGTCACCATTTCAACGTCTAGGCCATGGAAAATGAAATGATCACCTCTTCAGACCGGTTCTCAGCATGCGCGGGACGCCAGTCCAAACGCCCACCCACGCTTCGAAGGGAGCTCGAAGTCACTGGATCAATGCTGCGCCAGGCGCATTTGACTGGCTATTGGACCTTGGTCCAGCAATTCAGGATCCGACTGCCCGATGCGCTTCGTCCGGGTTGCCCGCTTTTGGGGCGTCATAATGGATGAGCGGTTCAAAGCAAGACACATGCGCGTCGCCGGCGGTCAACGCGGTCAGCCGGAGGATCTGCTGCGACGGGAGCGTGCCTTCCTGCAGCAGATCATCGACATCAGTCCCAACCTGATTTTCGTCAAGGATCGGCAAGGACGGTTCATTCTCGCCAACAAGGCCGTGGCGGATGTCTATGGTGTAGCCCCGGACGCGATCGTCGGAAAGACCGATGCGGACCTGAATTCGAACGCGGATGAGGTCGAGAGCTTTCGCCGGATCGACCTGGAGGTCATGGATACGCTTCGCGAGCGCTTGATTCCCGAAGAGCGCATCACCGATTCGACGGGAAGGCTTCGCTGGCTGCAGACAGTCAAGCGCCCCATTCTGGACGCGGACGGGAAGGCGAACCAGGTGCTCGGGACCGCCGTCGATATCACGAACCGCAAAACGATCGAGGAGGCGCTGAAGCAGAGTCAGGAGCGGTTCCTGCAGGTCGGGCAGGTTGCCGGCGAGTTCATCTGGGAGGTCGACAGCGGCGGGATGTACACGTATGCCAGTCCGGTCGTGGAAAAGCTGCTCGGCTATCGCCCCGAGGAACTGGTCGGGAAGAAGCATTTCTACGATGTGTTCGCCGAGTCGACTCGCGATGAGCTGAAAGCCGCGGTCTTCCGGTTGTTTGCCGACCGGCAGCCGTTCCGCAACCTCCTGAAGTCGAACATCAGCAAGGACGGAACTGTCGTGCGGCTCGAAAGCAGCGGAGTTCCGGTTCTGGATGCAGCGGGCAATCTCGTCGGCTATCGGGGCGCCGATTTCGACGTGACCGGGCGTGTGCGGTCGGAGCAGGAGATTGCCCAACAGCGCAATGAACTCGCGCATCTGTCGCGCGTGAGCATGTTGAGCGAACTTTCCGGGTCGCTGGCACACGAGCTCAACCAGCCTCTGGCGGCCATCCTGAGCAACGCCCAGGCCGCGCTCAGGCTGCTGGCGCACGACGGCCGGTACCTCGGCGAGGCGCGCGAGATCCTTCACGACATCGTGACGGACGACAAGCGCGCAGGCGAAGTGATTCAAGGATTGCGCGTTCTGCTCAAGAAGGGCGAAGCTCAATATGGCCCGCTCGACCTGAACGACGTGGTACAGGACGTCGTCAGGTTGGTGCGCAGCCAGATGCTGAACGCCGGCGTCAGGCTGACTGTCGCACTCGCGCCGGATCTGCCGAAGGTCGTGGGTGCGCGGGTGCAGTTGCAGCAGGTCATACTGAATCTGGTGGTGAACGGTTGCGACGCCTTGGCCGGCGTCTCGCCGAAGGACCGCCAGCTCGACGTGAGGACCGAGACTGCCCGCGACGGCTTTGTCCGGGTCTGCGTGACCGATCGCGGCTCCGGGATCCTGCCACAGGATCTGGACCACGTGTTCGATGCGTTCTTCACGACCAAGGTGCAGGGCCTCGGGCTGGGCCTGTCGGTCTGCCAAAGGATCGTCTCCGCGCACGGCGGACGCCTGTGGGCCGCCAACAACACCGAATGCGGCGCGAGCTTCTACTTCACACTGCCCGTCGCTCGAAGGGGGACAGAATGAACTTCCAGAAATCCACGGTATTCGTGATCGACGACGATGCTTCCGTGTGCAAGGCCCTGGAGCGCGTGTTGCGCGCGACCGGCCTGGACGTGCAGGCCTATGCTTCGGCCCCGGAATACCTGGCTCGCTTTGATCCGGACGCCGCCGGGTGCCTGGTGCTGGACCTGTCGATGCCCGGTTTCAGCGGGTTCGAGTTGCAGGACGCGCTTCGTGCCAGGGGCGGCGGGCCGCCGATCGTATTCGTCAGCGGCCAGGCTGACGTTCCGGACGGCGTACGGGCGATGAAGTGCGGCGCGGTCGAGTTCCTGACGAAGCCGGTCGATGCTGCCGTCCTGATCGACGCCGTCAGGAAGGCGATCGAAAAGGATCGCATCGAGCGGACGGCGCACGCCGAACTGGCGGAAGTTCATCGAAGGCTGGCTACGCTGACGCGACGCGAATCCCAGGTGCTGCGCTGCGTCGTCGCGGGCCGCCTGAACAAGCAGACGGCCGGCGAGCTTGGCACGGTCGAGAAGACGGTCAAGGTGCACCGCGCGTGCGTTATGAGGAAGATGCAGGCGAAATCGCTCGCCGAGCTGGTTCAGCTCGCCGTCCGCGCGGGGATCGCGTCCCAGTCTGGCGTCTGAGGCCATGGCCGGCCGGTGGGACCGGCATCCGCATTGGACCAAGGGCCAGTAGCCGCGGCCGCAGCGGGCGCGTAAGTTAGCCCGATGGGCCAGACTCGGCTGCGGATCGCTGTGGTGGACGACGAGGGGTCTTTTCGGAAGGCACTTCAGCGCCTTTTGAGCTCGGCTGGGATGAACGTCGAGACGTTCTCGTCGGGTGGTGAATTCCTCGACGGCGTGGGCGCCCGGGAGCCGGACTGCCTGGTTCTTGACCTGCATATGCCGGGATTGAACGGCTTCGACGTGCAGGCCCGACTGAAGGAGTGCGGTCGGCGCGTACCGGTCGTGGTCATCACCGGACACGACGCGCCGGAGTCCCGGCAGCGCGCGCTCGCGGGCGGGGCTTCCGAATATCTGCTCAAGCCGGTTGACGAGCAGGCGCTGCTGGACGCCATTGCGGCCGCGGTCGCGGCTCGCGACAAGTAGTTCGGACGGAGTGCTGGCTTGACGACCACCCCAGGGGCGAACCCGGCGACCGCTTTCGTTGAGGAATCGTCCGATCCTGCGGCGGTACCCGGGGGCATCGAGAAGATGACGTCGGACGAGCTGGCCCGGATCCGGACGGATTTTGCGGGATCACGCACCCTGATGGCGGCGGACCGCACGCTGATGGCCTGGGTGCGGACCTCGCTTTCGCTGAACAGCTTTGGCTTCACCATCTACAAGGTTCTTCAAACGTTTCAGGAAACCGGGGGTGTTCTTCGCAGGACCGAGACACCGCGGGACATCGGGCTGTTCCTGACCGGAATGGGAACCGTCGCCATGGTGATGGGGACGGTCGAGTACTGGCTGTTTCTCAAGCAGATGCATTTGCTCGAAGATTTCCGGCCGTTCGCGCGGCCCGCGATGATGATGGCCGTGTTGATGTCCGTCACGGGCGTGTTCGCGTTCGTCAGCATCATCACCAAGCTGTTCTGACGCCGTGTATGCAGACGCAGCAAATCGTCGCAAGCGGTCTGGCTGCGCTGCTGTTTGCCGCCACATTCCTCGGGGGCGATCGCGTGCATCCGTTTCACAGCTTGATTCGAGACCGCCGTACCGTGATCTCGATCGGGGCGGGGATTGCGATCGCCTATGTATTCGTGCACGCCATGCCGGAGCTGAGCGATGCACGCCGGGTGTTTGCGGCATCGGTGTCGAGGCCACTGCGCTACGAAGGCATGGCGATCTATTTCTTTTCGCTGGTCGGCTTCCTGGTGTTCTACGGCCTGGATCATTTGCGCAAACGTCTTCGACGGGCGGGCGATCCCGGCCGGGCGGGGACCGCCTTCAAGATCCAGGTCGGCGGCTTCGCCGTCTACGTCTGGCAGATGGCGTACCTGCTGGTGCACAACCTCGAGGATACTTCGACCTCGATCGGGCTGTTCGCCCTGTCCATCTCCGTTCACTTCCTGGGGGTGGACAACGCGCTGCGCGAGGAACATGGCGAGGCCTACGTGCGCATCGGCCGCTACGTGCTCGCCGCGGCGGCACTGTTTGGCTGGGGAGTGGGTCTGCTGGTCCCCCTGCCGCAGATGGCCGTTGCCATGCTGGTGGCCTTCGTATCGGGCGCCGTGATCATGAACAGCTCGATCATGGAGCTTCCGACGGAAAGCGACGGGCAGTTCCTGCCGTTCATGTGGGGCGGCCTGATCTATGGACTGATTCTGATGCCGTTCGGTTGACCGCGGAGCGCGAGGTATTCAAGATGGACGATACGTGGATGCGAATCCTCGAGAACCTGAACGATCGGGTCAGCGGGCCGCTGAAGTTCCGGCTCGTTCTTCAGCCGTTGGTGGCGGTGGTCTTCGCGATCATTGCGGGCCTGAAGGATGCCAGGACGGGCAAGCCGCCATACTTCTGGAGCCTGATCACGGGCCCCGGTGATCGCGCCGCCATGATCAAGGACGGGTGGAAAAGCATCGGCAAGCTGTTCGTGGTGGCGATGGTGCTGGATATCGTGTACCAGATCATCGTGCAGCGGTTCGTGTATCCCGGAGAGGTGGTCATCGTCGCCTTCCTTCTGGCGATCGTTCCTTATCTGGTGCTGCGCGGCCTGGTTACCCGTCTCGCCCGAAAAAGTTGATGTTGGCGGCGGGCCTGCCTCTCGCATCGTGGCTGCGCGGCTACCAGCGCGAGTGGTTGCGGCCGGACATGGTGGCGGGCGCCACGGTCGCGGCCGTCGTGATTCCGCAGGCGATGGCTTACGCGGTCATCGCCGGATTGCCGGTCGAGGCGGGCCTTTACACGGCGCTGGCGGCGATGCTGGCGTACCCCCTGCTTGGCAGCTCGCGCCCGCTGAGCGTCACGACCACCTCCGCCATTGCGATGTTGACGGCGTCCGAGATCGCCGCCATGGCGGCTGTGAGCCCGGGCGCGGACGCAGGGGCAATTGCGGCCACCCTGGCGCTCGTGGTGGGCGGGGTCCTTTTGCTGGCGGGGCTCTTGCGCTTGGGATTTCTGGGAAATTTCATCTCGCTGCCGGTGCTGGTCGGCTTCAAGGCCGGCGTGGGCGTGGCGATACTGGTCGGACAGTTGAAGTCCGTGCTGGGCGTTCAGCTGGCGAGCAGGACCACCGTCGGCACTCTGCTGGAACTGCCCACCGCGGTGACGCACGCGCACGGGCCGACCGTGCTGGTGGCGATGGCCGGGATCGCGATTCTGGTGGCGTTGCCTCGCGTCGCTCCGCGGCTGGCAGCTCCTCTTGTGTGGGTCGCATTGAGCATCGCGGCCTCCGCCTTCTTCAACCTCGAAGCATCGGGCGTGAAACTGGTGGGGGCGGTGCCGTCGGGCCTGCCATCGCTGGCGCTGCCCAATCTGTCCCTTGCTGCGCTGCTGTGGCCGGCGGCGCTGGGAATTGGACTGATGTCATTTACCGAATCCGTGGCGACGGCGCGCACGTTCTGCGCGCCGGACGACCCGCCGGTCGGCGCCAACCAGGAACTGCTCGCGGTGGGAGCCGCCAATGTCGCCTGCGCGTTCGCGGGCGGATTGCCGGCCGGCGGGGGCGCGTCGCAGACGGCGGTCGCGGACGAAGCCGGCGTGCGCAGCCAGATGGCTCAATGGATCAATGCCGGCGTGGTTCTGCTCACGGTGCTTCTGCTGTCGCGCCCGATCGGCCTGCTGCCGAAGGCGGCCCTTGGCGCCTTGATCCTGACGGCATCGGCCTCGATGATCAAGGCCGAATCCTTCCTCGCCATCGCGCGCGTGCGGCGCGACGAGCTGATGTGGTCGCTGGTGACGCTGGCCGGCGTGGTCTTCATCGGCACCCTCGAAGGAGTCCTGGTCGCAGTGGCCATCTCCATCCTGACGATGTTCTACCAGGCCAATCATCCCCCGGTCTATGCGCTGGCCTATAACCGCGAGAAGAGCATCTTCCGCCGCGCCGGGGAGCATGCAGGCGACGAGACGTTTCCCGGCTTGCTGATCGTGCGCACCGAAGGACGCATCTACTTCGGCAACGCCGCGACGGCCGCGGAGCGAATGCAGGCACTGGTGGCGCGGGAACGGCCGCAGGTCATCGTCCTGGAGTGCAGCGCGATTCCGGACATCGAATACACGGCGCTCATGCGGCTGACCGAGGCCGAGCGGAAATTGCGCGCACGCGGGGTCACCTTGTGGCTGGCTGGCGTCAACCCGGACCTGCTGAGGATCATTCAGCGGGCGCCGCTCGGCGCCGCCCTGGGGCGGGAGCGCATGTTTTTCGACCTGCACAAGGTCCTGGAGGCCTGGCAGCACATTGGCAATCGGGCTCCGTCCACGGGATAGCTGTGATCAGAACTCCCCTCTCCCACGCAAGTGGGAGAGGGGCTGGGGGTGAGGGCGCGCAGGCCTCCCGCCCTCGGGACAAGCTGTTGCAAGCTGGCCTGGCCGACGTCATTGAACCGGAAGGAACTGAATATGAAGGTGTTTTCCGTGACAACGCTGATTCGTCGCGCCGCGCTGAGCTTTCTGGTGGCAGCCGTGGCCGCCACTTGTGCGCTGGCGGGCGAACTGGCCGGCGTGACGCTGCCCGACTCGATCAGTGCCGGCGGCAGGACATTGACGCTGAACGGGCTCGGCCTCAGAAAGAAGGCCGTGTTCAAGGTCTACGTGGGCGGGCTCTACCTGGAGTCGCCCTCGAAGGATGCAGGCAGGATCCTGGCCACCGACCAGGCAAGGGCGATCCGGATGCATTTCCTGCGCGACCTGAGCAGGTCGCAGCTCGTCGAAGGTTTCCAGGAAGGCTTCGAGAACAATGTGCAGGACAAGACCATCCAGAAAGCCGCATTCGACCGGATGCTCGCGCTCATTCCCGACGTGAAGGAAGGCAGCACGATGACGTTCACCTACGTGCCCGGAAAGGGGACAACCTTGCTGGTTGGGGACAGGGAACTGGGCGTGTTCGAGGGGAAGGGCTTCGCCGATGCGGTCTTCTCGATCTGGTTGGGCCCCAAGCCGCCGTCCGACGACCTGAAGAAGGGGTTGCTGGGCTGACGCCCGGCTGGCGTGGAGGTGGTTGGACCAAGGTCCAATGTCGACGGCACCGTCCGGCAGGTAGTCTTGATCGATGACTCTCGATACGCTGCCAGCCGACGCTCCCCCCGGCTTTCACCTGATGGCCAAGCCGAGCGGTTCCACCTGCAATATCGATTGCACGTACTGCTTCTTCCTGTCCAAGGAAGCGCTGTATCCGAACGACAAGCACCGGATGTCGACGGCCACGCTCGAGGCCTACATCCAGCAGCTGCTCGAGTCGCACCGCACGCCGCAGGTCACGGTGGCGTGGCAGGGCGGCGAACCCACGCTGATGAAGCTCGAGTTTTTCCGCCGCGCGGTGGAGCTCGTCGAACAACACCGTCGGCCCGATCAGGTCGTGCAACACACCTTCCAGACCAATGGCATCCTGCTCGACGACGACTGGTGCGCCTTCTTCAAGGAACACGATTTCCTGGTGGGCCTGAGCGTCGACGGACCCCGCGAGCTGCACGATGCGTACCGGGTCGACCGCCGCAAACAAGGCACCTTCGACCGGGTGATGCAGGGCTGGGCCCATCTGCGCCGGCACGGCGTCGATTTCAACATCCTGTGCACCGTCAACGCCGCCAACCAGAAACACGGACGCGCGATCTATCGCTTCTTCCGTGACCAACTCGGCGCCACCTGGATACAGTTCATCCCCATCGTCGAACGGGCCACCGAGGACACGATCGCGGTGGCCAACCAGGGCTGGAGCGAGCAGCCGGGCCGCAAGCGACTGCTGTACACGCAGACCGGCAACCTCGTAACGGAGCGCTCGGTCGGCGGCGAGCAATACGGCCGGTTCCTGGTGGATGTCTTCGAAGAGTGGGTGCGGCACGACGTCGGCCGGGTCTACGTCCAGCTTTTCGACGTGACGCTCGAGGCCTATTTCGGGCGCCACCTGCTCTGCATCCACGCGCCCACCTGCGGCTACGGCCCGGCGCTCGAGTACAACGGCGACCTGTACAGTTGCGATCACTTCGTCGAACCGCGCTTTCGCCTCGGCAACATCCACGAGACGCACATGCTCAAGCTCGTGGCTTCGCCCGAGCAGCGCAAGTTCGGCAACGACAAGCGTGACACGCTGACCGCTCAATGCCGCAACTGCGCGGTCAGGCCGCTGTGCAACGGAGGCTGTCCCAAGGATCGCTTCGCCGTCTCGCGCGACGGTGAGGCGGGGCAGAACTACCTGTGTGCGGGCCTCGAACTGTTCTTCAAGCACACGCAGCCGGCCATGCTGCAGATGGTGGAGCTGCTGCGGCAGCGTAGGCCCCCTTCCGACGTGATGGCGGCTACCGCCGCGCTCGATGCGAAGCGCGGTCCCTATGCCCCGTGCCCCTGCGGTGGGGGCCGCAAGTTCCGCTTCTGCCACGGCAGGAATGAGCCGCCACCCGGGTTCGGCCATCCGGCCTCAACGGAGCCGGCTCCGCGAAGTGAACGGATCATTCCGGTGCGTTCCGTCTCGCCGCCGGTCGCGTCCGCGGTCGCGGCGCAAGGGAGCGAGTGAGGGTCTCACGAAGCGTCAGGTCGCATTGAATCGCGGTTTGGCGCCAGCCATTTGCCTTCCAGCAAAGAGAGGAACCGACCATGGCATCAAAGCAACCGAACATCCTGATTCTCTGGGGTGACGACATCGGCTGGTGGAACATCAGCTACAACAGCCGCGGCCAGATGGGGTACCGGACCCCCAACATCGACCGGATCGGCACCGAAGGGGTCGCCTTCACCGACTACTATGCCCAGCAGAGTTGCACGGCCGGGCGGGCCTGCTTCATCACCGGACAGAATCCGATTCGCACGGGCCTCACCAAGGTGGGCATGCCGGGCGCCACGGTCGGCCTGCAGAAGGAGGATCCGACCATCGCCGAAATGCTCAAGCCGCTGGGCTACTCCACTGGCCAGTTCGGGAAGAACCACCTGGGCGACCGCGACGAATTCCTGCCGACCGTGCACGGATTCGACGAATTCTTCGGCAATCTCTACCACCTGAACGCCGAGGAGGAACCCGAGCTGCCCGATTATCCCAAGGACCCCGAATTCAAGAAGCGGTTCGGGCCGCGCGGCGTGCTTCACTGCAAGGCCGACGGCAAGGGCGGGCAGACCATCGAGGACACCGGGCCGCTGACCAAGAAGCGGATGGAAACGATCGACGAGGAGATCACCGCGCGTGCTCTCACCTGGATGGAGACGCAGGCCAAGGCGGGCAAGCCGTTCTTCCTCTGGTACAACTCCACCGCCATGCACTTCAGGACCCACGTCGCGGCCAAGAATCTGGGCAAGAGCGGCCAGGACCCGTACAGCGACCGCATGGTCGTGCACGACGAGCAGATCGGCATGATGCTCGACAAGCTCGATGCGCTCGGCATCGCCGACAACACCATCGTGATGTACTCCACCGACAACGGCCCGGAGAACGACACCTGGCCGGACGGCGCCAACACCCCCTATCGCGGACAGAAGGATTCCAACTGGGAGGGTGGCTGGCGCGTGCCTTGCTTCATGCGCTGGCCGGGCAAGATCAAGCCGGGCTCCGTTCTCAACGGCATCGTTTCGCACATCGATATGCTTCCGACGTTGGTCTCCGCAGCCGGCGACCCTCAGATCAAGGAGAAGCTCCTGGGCGGCTGCACGGTAGGGGGCAAGCCGTACAAGGTCCACCTCGACGGCTACGACATGGTCTCGTACCTGACCGGCCAGGTGAAGGACAGCCCGCGAAACGAAATCTTCTACATCAGCGACGACGGCGACGTCATGGCAGTCCGGGTCCGCGACTACAAGTTCAACCTGGCGCTGCAGCGCGCCAACCAGATGGGCCAGTGGGCGGAGCCGTTCGTGAAGCTTCGATTGCCGCACATCGTCAACCTGCGTCGCGACCCGTTCGAGCGGGCCGACTTCAACTCGAACACCTACTGGGATTGGATGGTTGATCACGTGCCTCAGCTGTACTTGATGCAGGCCATCGTGGCAGAGCAGATTGAAGGGTTCGTCAAGTTCCCGCCGCGCCAGAAACCTGCGTCGTTCAACCTGGACGCGGTGATGGCGCAGTTGACGAAACCTCACGGCTGAGTTCGCCTTTCGGCGATCTCTCGTATATCGTCCGCTAAAGTTGGCGCCCGGCCTGGTGGCCGGGCGCCAGCTTGCTTCCAATCCTACGAGTGAACGGGCTTTGCGCACGCTGGACCGATGATTCGTACATTGCAACCCGCGACCGTCCGGGATTTCTACGAGCGGTATCCGTATCCGCGACCGGTCGACAGCCTGGACAAGTATCGCTCGCTTTGGCAGGACCCGCAGAGGCGCCGCGCCGATCATCACCTGTTCTGGCCTCGCAGGCCCTTCCGTGATACCCGCAGGATTCTGATTGCCGGCTGCGGGACGTCCCAGGCGGCCAAGCACGCGTTGCGCTGGCCCGAGGCGATGGTGGCGGGCATCGATTTCAGCGCGACCAGCGTTCATCGCACCGAAGAACTCAAACTGAAGTACCGGCTTGACAATTTGCAGGTCCACCAGCTTCCGCTCGAGAGGGTGGGTGACCTGCAGACGGACTTCGATCAGATCGTCTGCACCGGCGTTCTGCACCATCTGACCGATCCCGATGAGGGGTTGGCAGCGTTGCGCAGCGTCCTGAAGCCGGACGGAGCCATGCACCTGATGGTGTATGCGCCGTACGGGCGCAGCGGCATCTACATGCTGCAGGAATTCTGCCGACGCGTCGGGATCGAGGCAACGGACGACGGGATTTTCAGTCTGATCGCGGCGCTGGAGTCACTGCCCGTGGGCCACCCGCTGCAGGCGCTGCTGCGCGAGGCGCCGGATTTCCGGGATGGGGCGGCGCTGGCTGACGCGCTGTTGCATCCGCAGGACCGCGCCTATTCGGTCCCGCAGCTGTTCGAATTTCTGGAAAAGGGCGGGCTGGCGTTCGGCCGGTGGGTGCGGCAGGCGCCGTACGCCCCTTGTTGCGGCGTTCTGGCACACATCCCCCAGGCGCCGCGCATGGCCGGGCTTGCGCCGGCAGAGCGGTACGCGGCCGCCGAGTTGTTTCGGGGCACGATGGTTCGTCACAGCCTCATCGCGTACCGGAACGACGCCCCCAAGGGCGCCCAAGCGATCCGCTTTACCGGCGACGCCTGGCTCGACCACGTGCCCATTCGAATGCCCGATACGATCTGCATTCAGGAACGCCTGCCGCCCGGAGCGGCGGCGGTACTGATCAACCGCAACCACACGGATACGGACCTGTTCCTGCCGATCGACGCGCAGGAAAAGCGCTGGTTCGACGCCATCGACGGGACGCGCACCGTCAGGGAAATCGTCCGGACGCACGAGCGTCCGGACATTTCACGAAGTTTCTTCGACCGGCTCTGGTGGTATGACCAGGTGGTGTTCGATGCTTCGACCTGAACAGGCCCCGGGTGCCGCCGTCCGCTATCTGCGGCTTTGGGCCGCGAAGCACCCGGTGCCGTCTTGCTGACATATCACCACGGAGGTCTCGCGCTTGCCGCAGCCCTCGACCCCGACGGTGTATTCGAACCGTTCCACGCCGCCCCGGGGGCCCGCGTAGGCCGGTTCGACCGCGGTTCGCGACAGAACGGTGCCGGTCGCCTCGGGACAGCCCATCTCGAAGCGCGAGCGGGCGAGCGCCGTGTCGAGTGCGGCCGACTGCGCCGCATCCAGCGCCTGCTGGGTGGTCTGGCATCCGGCAAGCAGCGTTAGCGAAAAGCCCGCAAGGAGGACGCCGACCTTCATGGCTGCTTCGAGGTTCAGAACTGATACCCGAATCCGAAGGTGCCCATGGTCATCTTGGGCTGTACTTGAACGCTGTAACCGCCGGAAGTGAGGGTCTTGGTACTGTAGTACTGCTGCTGGGCGTCGACAAAGATCACCCAGTTGGTGCTCAACTGGTGCTTGAGTCCGAGTCCGACGCCAGGTCCACCGAAGGAGGTGCTCCTGCTGTTGGTAGGTGCCAAACCACCGGCTTGATTCACCTCCAAGGTTGTCCCGTTGTACCCGACCTTCAAGTACACGACGGTGTCCTTGGACAGAAAGTATCCCGGCTGGAAACCGATTCCCCACTGGTTCTTCCATTTCACCTGCGACTGGAAAGTCCCGGCATGTTCCGTCGTGGTCGTGGTTCCGAGGAGATAGAAAGCGTACGGCCCGACGTTGAAGTCCCCGTATCTCATCCCGTAGCCGCCCTGGATGACCCCGTAGACATTGTTTTTCCCGATCCCATCGATCCCATTGCCCGCGTTGTCGGTCAGCTTGGTGTTCTGACCTCGAAAACCCATTCCCGCTCCGGCCCACGGGCCTTCAAACGCACCATCTGCAAGAACAGCCGTGGAAGCTGTCAACGTGCCGAGGAAAGTCGCCAGTGCCACTAGAAACCGTTTCATTTACGTCCGTCTTTTTCGATGTTCCACGTCATAGCGCGATCCCCGTTGCGACGACTGCAGATTCGGAACGATTCCGCTACTTCTTCATGACGGGCGTTGCGTCCACCGAGATGGCGGTCGCCATCGTGTAGGTCGCTTCGACCTGGTCGCCCACCTTCACGAGCTTGAACTGCTCGGGATCCTTGACCGGAATCGTGACCACGTTGCCCTTGGCTCCCTTCAGCGTCACGGTTCGCTTCTGTGGATCGACGCCGATCACATCGGCCAGGATGACCAGCTCCCGCACCGCGTAGCCCGCCGGCCGCTCACCCAGCTTCGCGCGCGCCCCGGTCTCCGTCTCGATCCTTTCACGGATTCCGTTCGAGTTCTTTTTGAGCTCGATATAGGCCGATTCCACGAACACCGCTGTGACCTGGTCGCCCAGCTTGATCTGATCGAAATTCCTGACCTCATCGCCGCAAGCCACGTCGACCATGTTGCCTTTGGGACCCTTGAGCGTGACGATTCGATCCACCTTGTCGATTGCAACGACCCGAGCCGTCACCTTTACGGTCTCCTGCAGATGCACCTTGCCCGGTTCGCTCGACACGACGGTGGCCGTACCGCTTGGAACCTGAGCACCCGCCGGAAGTGCGACGATCGCGGCAAGAACGATTGGAACAAGTAGAAGGTTTCGCATGAACGTCCAGTCCAATGAGGAGGATCGAATCTGGCGATCCGCTGCGCATCCCGTGCCAAGTACGCCGCAGACCGAATCGAGGTGCACAAGGTATCGGAGGCCGTAGCGATTGACTATCCGAAAACCGCAAGTTCTTGCCATAACGCAACAACGCTGAAAGACCGTCCCTGATTACGCCAGCTTATCGAACGCCGGGATCAAGCGAAGAATTGGACCAAGGTCCAATGGAATGCCTCGATTCGGCTTGGTAGGGTGGGAATGAGGGACTCCTCTGAACCCTTGCTGCAGCGCCTGGCAATTTGAATCTTTGAACGAGAGCATCCGACCACAGGCAAGAGCAAAGTAGATGGGCGCCGAAGAACGCGACGCCGCCGCTATGGTTCGAGGCGCTGCAATTGCCGGCTTGGTGCTTCTTGGTGTCCTGACGGCGGCAACCGGCGGCTGGGGAGCCCTCGCGCTCGCATATTCGGGGCCGCACAGCGATGCTGCGCGCCACGGCCTCGCTGCAGCCTTTGCTGCAGGCGCGCTGGCGTCCTTGGTGGCGCTTTGCTTCCGACGCTGGCGGTGGCGTGCGCTGGGCGCCTATGCCGCGCTGTTTTCGGCACTTCTCGCCTGGTACTTCAGCATCACGCCGTCGAACCAACGCGACTGGCAGGTGGACGTTTCCGTGCTTCCGTACGCGGAGACCGAGGGCGACCTGGTCACGGTGCACAACATCCGCAATTTCGACTATCGCACCGAATCCGACTACGCCCCCGCCTGGTACGACCAACGCTACGACCTGACCAGACTGAAAGGCGTCGATGTGGTGGCCGTCTACTGGATGGGACCGGCCATCGCGCATACCTTCGTCAGCTTCGCCTTCAGCGGTGGCGAACACCTTGCGATTTCGATCGAGACCCGCAAGAAGAAGGGCGATGACTATTCGACCTTGAAGGGGTTCTTCCGGCAATACGAGCTGTTCTACGTGGTGGCCGATGAACGCGACGTCATCCGGCTGCGCACCAACTATCGGCACGATCCGCCTGAAGAGGTCTACATCTACCCGGTACAGGGACCGGTCGAAAACGCGCGGCGCGTATTCATCGAGTACATGAGGCGCATCAATGCGCTGAAGGCCCATCCGGAGTTCTACAACACGCTGACCAGCAACTGCACCACCGACATCTGGTTCAATACCCTGGTCAATGCGGATCACCTGCCGTTCAGCTGGAAGATTCTCGTCAGCGGCTACGCTCCCGAGTACCTGTATGAAGCCGGGCGGCTGGATACGAGCCTGCCCTTCGCGGAACTGAAGCGGCGGGCGCACGTCAATGCACGGGCGCACGCGGCGGATGCTGCGCCGGATTTTTCGCGTCGCATTCGGGACCCTGAAATGCGTGGCCTGATCGGGTCGCGCGGCCGGAGCATCGGGAACGGAATCACAGAGGTGGCGGCAGCGATGGCCGGGATCCCGCCGCAAATTGATCCCGATCGATGAAGCTGCGAGTCCGCTCAGCCGGCATGATCGCTTCGTGGGTGACGATGGCCGCGGCGCTCCTGGCAGCCGCGCTTCCGGCCAGGGCGGACCCGGCCTCCGCGCCGCCCGCCGTCGCCAAGCGGCCGAAGATCTGCCTGGTGCTATCAGGCGGCGGGGCGCGTGGGGCGGCTCATGTCGGCGTGCTCAAGGTGCTGAAGGAGTACCGGGTTCCGATCGACTGCATCGCCGGCACCAGCATGGGCGCCCTGGTCGGCGGCGCCTACGCGTCCGGAATGTCCGTCGTTGAAATGGATGAACTCATCGCAGGCATCACGAGCGAACGCCTGTTCAAGGAGAATCCGCCGCGCAAGGAACTGTCGATGCGGCGCAAGCAGGACGATTACAACGTTTTTTTTGGCCCGGAGGTCGGGCTGAAGGATGGAAAGTTGGCGCTCGGCAAAGGGTTGGTGACCGGCGTGCAACTTGAAACCGTATTGCGCGAACTCAGCAAAGCCAAGGGGTACTTCCAGTTCGACGAACTGCCCATACCATTCCGGGCCGTGGCGACCGACCTGGAGACGGGCAAGGCCGTCATTTTCAGCGAAGGCGATCTGGCCCAGGTCATGCGGGCCAGCATGTCCGTTCCCGGAGCGGTTGCGCCTGCGGAGCTCAATGGAAGGCTCCTCGTCGACGGAATGTTGACCAGCAATCTGCCGATACAGACGGCGCGCGCGATGGGCGCCGACATCATCATCGCGGTGAACGTCGGCACACCGCTGCTCAAGCGGGAGCAATTGAACGGAATACTGGGGGTGACGTCCCAGATGCTGAGCATCCTTACCGAACAGAACGTGCAAGCTTCGCTGGCAACGCTCGGGCCGGCCGATATTCTCATTTCGCCGCAATTGGGGGATTTTTCCACGTCGGACTTCGACCACCTGGCACAGATCGTCCCGCTTGGGGAGGTGGCAGCGCGCCAGGTGGCGGATCGACTGGCGCTGCTGTCGATCCCGCCCGTCGAGTACGCGACGCTGCGTTCGCGCCAGGAGATCGTCGCAGAGCCGGACCTGCGGCCGATCGTCGCGATCCGGTTCAAGAAGCTGGACAGGGTGAACCCGAAAGCGGCCCTGAGCGTGATGCAGACCAGGCCGGGCGAACCGATCGATCAGCAGACGCTCGACGGCGATATGCGGCGGCTTTACGGCACCGGCGATTTCGAGCACGTGAGCTACGAGTTCCTGGAAGAGCCGGGCGGGCGTGTGCTCGAAGTGGACGCAGTCGAGAAATCATGGGGTCCGGACTATTTGCGCTTCGGCCTGGGGTTGTCCAGCGATTTCAGCGGGGATGCGTATTTCGAGCTCCTCGGCAGTTACCGCAAGACATGGATGAATTCGCTCGGTGCCGAATGGAGGACCGACGTCGAGGTCGGGCATACCAGCCTGATATCGAGCGAGTTCTACCAGCCGGTCAACGGGCAGGGCTCGCTTTTCGTCGCTCCGAACGTGATCGTCAAGCGCAGCGAGCAAGAGCTGTTCCAGGGTGACCATCGTGTCGCGAGATATAACATCGTCTCCGGGCTCGTAGGGGCGGACGTAGGCAGCCAGCTTCGCCAGTTGGGCGAGCTCAGGCTGGGGGTGGTGCGGGGTGTGCTCAAGCCCAACCTGGACACCGGGCCGGAGAGCCTGTCGCCCGGAAAGTCCAGCGTCACGGAAGGTGCGTTCAAGGTTTCGCTGAATCTGGATCAGCTCGACAGCGCGCATTTTCCGCGCTCGGGCTGGCGCAGTACGGTGAACGTGTTCAAGTCGAGTGCGGAACTGGGTGCAGCCCAGAGCTATACGAAATGGGACGTCGTCGGCAACCTTGTCGGCTCGTTCGGCGAGCACACGATTAACGCCTATGCGGAAGCGGGAGGGAAGGTCGGGTCCAACCTGCTGCCGCGCTACGACCTGTTTCAATGGGGTGGTTTGATGCAGCAGTCCGGCTACGCGGTGGGTCAGCTGGTCGGACAAAACCTGAAGTACGGGCGGGTCGCCTATTACCGCCGGATCCTTCAAGGGACCTGGTTGGAAGGTCTTTATGCCGGCTTCTCCCTGGAGGCCGGGGAGGTCGGCAGTCCGCTGGTGCCGGGCAATCCGGACGGTTTGCTCAAATCCGCGAGCATTTTTGTCGCCGTGGACAGTCCGGTCGGGCCCGCCTACCTGGGCTACGGTCGGGCGCAGGATGGAACCAGCAATTTCTACCTTTACCTGGGACGACCTTTTTGATGGCAGGCTGCGAGAGGAGCTTTGGCAGATGGGACGTATAACGGACTATCCGGCGTTGGTCGGCGTTTTTTCGTTCGTGGCGCTGTCGTTCTCGACCTGGATCGGGGCGACCGTTTTCAGAAAGCGCTGGCCTTTGCGCCAGGGCTCGCGCGAGGACTTTGGCGTGATCCTGCCGGCCACGCTGACGTTGCTTGGCCTTCTGCTCGGTTTCAGTTTTTCGATGGCTGCGAACCGCTACGATCAGCGCAAGAACTTCGAGGAGCAGGAGGCCAACGCCATCGGCACCGAATACGTCCGCGCCGATCTGCTGCCGCCTGCGGACGCGGCGAAAGTGCGCGAGTTATTGAAGAATTATCTCGACCAGCGCATCACCGCCTATCTGGCGCACAACGACCGCGAGGTGCGGCAGATCGATGAGCAAGTTGCCCAGTCACAGTCCGCGCTATGGGCCGCGGTCCTGGGTCCAGGCAGGGCGCAGCCGACGTCCACGGTCGCCCTGGTCGTCACGGGAATGAACGAAGTCATCGACGCTCAGGGATACGCGCGGGCCGCCTTGTGGAACCGGATTCCGACCGGGGCATGGGCGCTGCTCGCCGTGATTGCCGTCCTGTGCAGCGTTCTGATCGGCTACAGCGAGCACACGATAGCGCCGAAGAGCGTCCTGCTCCTGATCCTGCCGTTCGTTGTGTCGGTTTCGTTGTTTCTTATCGCGGATATCGACACGCCGCGCGGCGGCGTGATTCGCGTGTTTCCGCATGACCTGACGGCACTTGCCGAAAGCCTGCGCGCCCCCTGAACTTTGCCGCGAGTGCGACCTAGAACCGGAAGGCGATGTCGGCGCCGACCGTCCAGCCATTGAAGTTGCTGCCCCACAGATACGAGCCTCCGATACCGATCCATTGCGCCTTCCAGAACTGGTTCAGGAAATCCAGCACCAGGCGCGCATGGACTTCGTAAAGGTGGTCGGTGTTCAAGCCTTCCTTCAGATCGCCATAGAGCTCGGTCCGGCTGAAGAATCCGCCGGTGCGCAATTCGTGTCCGTACAGCTCCTTGCCCAGCGGAACATCGACGTCGAACCGGTTTGCCAGGGATTCCGAGCTTCCGCTGATGTTGATATTCGGGCTCGAACTGCCGAAGCTCTTGGTATGGAAATAGGTCGGGTCCGAAGACAGGGTGAAAACGGTGCGTTCCCACAGGTACACGTACTGGATGTTCAAGGAAGGCCGTACCGTCCAGGTGGAGGTGTTCCAGTCGACCAGGCCCAGCTGCCTGGCACGAGGCAGGTTATTCACCATGAACGTACTCGCGGCTGAGTATTCGTTGGACGTATGCCCGTACATGCCCATCAGCGTTGGTGCCACGCTCAGGCTGTCGTTCCACCAGAGGCGCACGCCGCCGCCGAACTGGATCGCGAAGGTCCTGAACTCGCTGATGTCTCCATCCAGTAATCCGGAATTCAGGTGATTCTTGGCGTCGACGTAACCCATGCTGCCCTGCAATCTCGGTTGCCAGCCGATGGGCAGATCGCCGAGCTGCTGCGGGTCGCCAATGTCGCCGGAGCCGCCGAATTTGGAGACGGACATATCGACGTGATTGCGGCCGGTCGAATCGTAAGTACCGCCGGCCAACCCGTAATCGCCACCCAGGATCGTCAACGCCTCGACGCGGTTGCCGATTCCGCTTCTTACGAGGTTGGCCTCGGCGGGTGTGATCTGGGCGTGCGCACAGGGTGAAAGCAGGCCAACAAGAAGCGGCGCGATGCAGGCAGCAGCGTGCAGGTACAGGCGGTTCAAGATTTCTCCGGCTTCAAGGCCACGGCCTCGATGGGTCGAATCACGACGTCATCGCCCGCTTCCATCTCCATGAGCTTGACGTACAAGCCGACCTTGAAGGTCTCTGCATCACCATTGCCGTACTGCAGGGTCAGCAGGCGGTAGCTGGGATCGACCATCAGCACCTTGGCATCGGTCTTGATCGTCTCGGGCGCGCCCCGGGCGCCTGGCAACTGGCCTTTCTTCAGGACATAGACCGTCAGCTCCTCGACCAGCGTGACACGCACCTTGTCACCGGCCCGGATTGCATCGAGGTTGGAAACCCCCGGTCCCACCCGGTAGGTGGCCGTAGCAGAGGCGGAAGGGTAGAGAACGACAATTGAGCGCTTGCCGGCATCGACGGATTGCACCAATGCAGGGCCCTTGACGGACCTGACGGCGATCGCCGCCTGGATCAGGCGAGCTTCACCCTTCGGTTGCACGTTGGCGACTGGCGCCGTCCAGCAACCAGTCAAGGCCGGTGCCAGCAAGGAAAGCAGCGCGGTGACAGGGGCATATTTCCGCATCATCGACAGATTAGCCGAGCATCGGGTCGATTCAATGATGAATGTCAAGATTCCCGGATTCGCAACACACGGAGTCCGCTGTTGTGACCCTCAAAGGGCGCCTCCCATCGTCCCGGTTCTTGACGATCGTCAGATTCGACGGCCGCCCATCGCTCAAAAGCGTGCATCCAGGTCGTAGGCTGACAGCGACAGCGGCCGCTTTGCAGCATCGCACCTTGAGCGGACACCATGCGCCGCGCCGGAAGCTCGATGCTTTGCAAAGCCGACGGATTGATCTGCCCGCCAGCGCCGCCCCGGTTGCACGCCTGGGCGCCACCCCTGGCTGCCGTTGCGGTGCGGGTCCTTTTCGCCGCATTGTCCCTCGAACTCACGCCCACGCTCGCGCAGCAGGCGCCGGCGCCGCAGGAAGCCGGCGCGCCAGAGCCACCCGCGACGGCCGGCGACCGGTCCCGTGCCAGGGGCGACGAGGCCGAGACGCCGGATTCGACCGAGCAAGGGCAGACACCATTGACGGAAAGCTTCGAACGCCGGCCGCTGCACGAACTCATTGAGGAATCGAAACTCGAAGGCATACGCGACACCCGGTTCAACGTACAGCTGCGGTCGATGTACCTCGACAGCTACAACCTGAACCGCTCCGAGAACCAGGCCTGGGCCCTGGGCGGGTCGGCGGGAGTCAAAAGCGGCTACTTCGGCGGCCGCATCGCCTTCGGCGCAACCGGCTACACGTCGCAGCGCCTCGAAGGCCCGCCCGATATGGATGGCACCCTGCTGTTGCGCCCGGTGCAGCGCGGCTATTCCGTGCTGGGCGAACTCTACGGCGAGGTGCTGCTCACCGACGCAGTCCGCGCCACCGCGGGTCGCCGGGTGCTCGAAACGCCCTTCATCAACACCCAGGACTCCCGCATGACGCCGAATACGTTCCAGGAATACGCCATCCAGGGATTGATCGGTGGCAGGAACGACACACCGAGCTTGCGCTTCGGTGCGGGCTACGTCGACAAAATAAAGACGCGCGATTCCGAGGATTTCGTGTCGATGGCCACGGCCGCCGGTGCGCCTGCGGGCGTCGAGCGCGGCGTCTACGCCGCCGGCGCGCTGTACAAGGCGGGCGAACTCTACATCGGCCTGGTGGAGTACTACAGCGCCGACATCATCAACATCGCGTACACGGAGGCGAAATATGCCGTTCCGTTCGCCGACCGCGTGCGCCTGCAGTTCGCCGTCCAATATTGCGACCAGCGCAGCACGGGCGAGGACCTGCTTACTCGCCACACTTTCTCCACCGATCAGTTCGGCGTCAAGGTCGAGTTGGCGATGGGCCCCGGCCTGCTGACGGCGGCCCGCACCGGTACTGCCACAGGCGCCAACATGCGCAACCCCTGGGGGGGCTATCCCGGCTATGCGAGCGTGCAAGTCGAGAACTTCGACCGAGCCGGTGAAGATGCCACGCTGCTGCGCGCGGCCTACAACTTCCCCAGAGTGGTCGGACTGAGCGCGTACGGGCTTTGGGTGCACGGCTCGACCCCCGCAGCACCGAAGCAGTACGCGCAGGACGAGTACGACTTCGACCTGCAGTGGAAAGCGTGGGAGACCAGACTGAAGGGACTGAAGCTGCGCGCGCGCTACGCGCACGTAACGCAGGCCGGGCCCGGCGACAAGCACCAGGATGATATCCGCCTGATCCTGTCGTACGATCTGCCGCGGCACTAGCAGTTCACCGTTTCCTTCATCCAAACATGGTTTTGGCCGGCGGGAGCCGAACGGCAAGGGCCGGCGTATTGGCATTCCCAACGCGGGCATGAGCGCATTGGTGTCTGCCGGACGGACGCGAGTCAACTCGATCCACTGCGTTGGCGGAGAAAGCAACCGAGATGGTGTCGACACTGGAGTCGAGGCGTGCGCAGATGTTCCCGGTCCTGGCGAGCGAGGAAATCGAACGGATGCGACGCTTCGCCACGCTACGGCGCTTTGTTGACGGTGAGCGCGCATATGAGACCGGCAAACCAAGCCTCGGACTGCTGGTCGTCCTTTCCGGGATGCTGCGCGTCACGGGACGCGATGGACACGGGCACGATATTCCGGTCGTCGACCACCGCGCCGGCTCGTTTTCCGGCGAAGTAGGCCAGCTCACGGGCAGGCGCTCGTTCGTCGATGGTGTCGCGGTCGGCGACCTGGAAGCGCTGCTGATCAAGCCGGAACAGTTGCGCGCGCTGTTGATCGCCGAAGCCGCGCTCGGCGAGAAGATGATGCGAGCCCTCATCCTGCGCCGCGTGGGCCTGCTCGAAACCGGCGCGGGCGGTCCGGTTCTGATCGGTGCGGCCTCGCTGCCCGACGTCGCGAGGCTGCGCAGTTTTCTCAGCCGCAACGGGATTCCGCACGTCCTGCTCGATCCGGCCAGCGACGAGGACGCGCAGCCGTTCATTGAGCGTTACGCGCCGGGGCCGAACGAGCTGCCGCTGGTGGTGTGCCCGGACGGCTCCACGCTGATGAACCCGACGGAGAACGCCCTGGCCCGATGCATCGGGATGCTGGACACCGACGCCGGCGAACAAGTCTACGACGTCGTGATCGTGGGTGCCGGCCCGGCCGGACTGGCTGCCGCGGTCTATGCGGCCTCCGAAGGCCTGTCGGTGCTCGTCATCGATGCGCGCGCGTTCGGCGGGCAGGCGGGCGCGAGCGCCAGGATCGAGAACTATCTCGGATTTTCGACCGGCATATCGGGTCAGGCGCTGGCGGGACGCGCCTACACGCAGGCGCAGAAGTTCGGCGCGACGATGCTGATTCCCGCCGAAGTCGTGGGCCTGGATTGTGAGCGTCCGGATGGCGATGATCTGCTGGCGCTGCGGATGGCCGACGGACGCAGCGTGCGAAGCCGCACCGTGGTGATCGCGACCGGCGCGCGCTACCGGCGGCCACAGTGCGCGAATCTGCAGGCCTTGGAGGGTTCCGGGGTCTGGTATTGGGCCTCTCCGATCGAAGCCAAGCTGTGCGCGGGGCAGGAGGTGGTGCTGGTCGGCGGAGGCAATTCGGCCGGGCAGGCAGCCGTTTTCCTCTCCGGGTATGCATCCAAGGTCTGGATGCTGGTGCGCGGGCCGGGTCTGGCGGCCAGCATGTCCCAATACCTGATCAACCGCATCGGGGCGATTGCCAACATCGACGTGTGCACGAGGACCGAAATCGTCGGGCTCAGCGGTTCAAGGCCGTCCGGCGTCGAGTCGGTGAGCTGGCAGTATCGCGACACCGCCCGGCAGGAGACCCGCCCGATCGGCAATGTCTTCCTGTTTCTCGGAGCGGATCCGTCCACCGAGTGGCTGAAGGGCTGCGAGGTGGCCGTCGATGACAAGGGTTTCGTGAAGACCGGCATCGACCTGCAGCATTCGCAGCCAGCTGGTCGGTCCGCCGTCCACCTGCCTCTGCAAACCAGCGTGCCCGGAGTATTCGCGATCGGCGACGTGCACGCCGGGTCGGTCAAGCGCGTGGGGGGTGCGATCGGCGAGGGGGCGGCCGTCGTTGCACAGGTCCATTCGTTCCTGTCGACCAAGGCCTTCGCCACATAAACAAGAACACGGCCCCGTTTGGGGGCCGTGTTCCGGGTCAAGTCGACTGGCGCGGGGCGACGGTTCCGCTCAAGCCGCTGCCGTCTTGGTCATCAGCGCGGCGCCGAGCTTGGCGGATGCGTATCCGAACAAGGCGCCGATCACCATCGAAACGCCGACCGCGATGAATGCATTGTTCATGCTCGCGGAGGTCAAGGCCTGGACGTTGAGGCGATCCGGGGTCTGGAGCAGAAAGGCGAACGTTGCCGCATATCCGTACACGTTGGCCGGAATCACGGACAATGCCTTGATATTGGCCGCGATGCATAGCACCCAGACGGTCACGCCGACGACAATGGCCGCCCACACCGGCAGCGTCAGCTTGTCGGCGAGAGGGACCCCCAGAATGATCAGCGCCCCGATCGTCGCCACCAGGGAGCCGAAGATGTTGCTGACGATCGTATTGCGAAGCGCCGCGTCGTCGCCTCCGCTGTGGAAGAAGCAGCCCCAACCGATGAAGGCGGCCCAGATCAAAACCCCGCCGAACGTCAAAAACCCCCAGGTCGCGACCGCCCCGAGTATGCCGATCGCCAGTGACAGTGCCGTCAGTTGCTTCATGATTTAGCGCCTCCCCCTTGTCTTATAAGTATTGCGAGCAAAAAACAAACACGAAAGACCGGACAACCGCTTATTGAGTAAGGCGACGGGACTATCCTTCAGATCGGTCGACGCGTCAACGCTCTCGGCGGGCTAGGCGGTTGCGCGGCGCAGCAAGAGAACGCCGCCTGGCGCCGCTCCTGCTAGAGCGGCGAATGAAAAGCTACCCCTCTCCCGCCAGCCGGAGAGGGGAAGCACTCAAATACGGGAGGGGCGTCAGCCAACGACAGCCGCAATCCCGCAACCTCAAATCGACGAGCACCACCAGGGGTTGACCGCCGGCGAACCCGGCGGGCTCCTCATCCGGCAACTCAACCCTCTAGTAGACATCACGGACGTAGCGGCCATCAGCCGCGAGGCTGTGCAGTTCGAGTTGCGCCTGCGCGGCGGAGCGGCGGCCGTGGTGCTCAATGATCTCCCGCAATGCCGCGTCGACATCCCTGGCCATCCGCGAGGCGTCTCCACACACATAGATGCGCGCTCCGTCCTGGAGCCATGACCACAGCTCTTTGCCGGCTTCACGCATCCGGTGCTGGACGTAGATCTTCTCGGGTTGATCTCGCGAGAACGCGGTGTCGAGGCGGCTGAGCTCCTGTCCGCGCAGAAACGACTCGAGTTCCGGTCGGTACAGGAAATCGCAGTGCGCGTGGCGGTCGCCGAAGAACAGCCACGTTCGGCCCGTCAACCCATGCGACCTGCGATGATGCAGAAAGGCCCGGAACGGTGCGATCCCCGTGCCGGGCCCGATCATCACGATCGGCGTGCCCGGGTCGGCCGGCAGGCGGAAACGGGAGTTCGGCTGCACGAATACGGGAACCGGGCTGCCGATAGCGACCCGGTCCGCCAGCCAGGTCGAAGCGAGCCCGCCGTGAGGCCGCCCGCCACTGTCGTAGCGCACCGCGGCCACGGTCAGGTGAACCTGCTGCGGAAACGCGGCCAGGCTCGAGCAGATCGAATACAGGCGAGGCTTCAGCGGCGGCAGCAGATCGACCAGCAGCTGCGGATCGCGCACGGCGCCGGGGTACGCCTGCAGCAGATCGACCACGTCCTTGCCGTGAACGAATTGCCGGAGCGCCTCGCTGCGATCAGGCTGCACCAGCGACTTCAGCCGAGGATCTCCGGCCAGGGCAGCGAATCGGATCACGGTCGGTGGCGTCAGGAGCGTCATTTCGCGGCGGGTCGACAGCGCCTCGCCCAGCGTCAGCATTTCGGTGCCGACCGCGACCAGCGCGGACGCCGACGTGCCGATCAGGCGGAGCGCAGCCTCGACCAGGTGCGGTGCCTGCGCCGGCCACACGCCCAGCGCATCGCCCGGCTCATAGCTCAGGCCCGAGCCGTGCAACGACAGCACCACGTGCCGCACTTCCTTGTCGGAATCGGCGCCATTGAGCGTATCCCTGCCGAGCAATGCGGCCGGGAACGGCCGCTCCCGGCTCCAGCGAGGCTCCATTTCCTCCGGCTCGTCCGCGGGGTCCGCCTGATCGGGCGGGCCAGGCGCGGCTGCGGGTGCTTCGGCCTGCAGGACGGGCCAGAGCCGTTCGCGAAAGGCTCTGAACGCGCCATCCGTAGTGCCGTCCGCGTCGACCCGGTCGGCAAGGCGCATCGCGCCGAGGGCCTCGAAGCGCTGGTCGATCAGTCGTCCGAAGTGACAGAATTTCGCGTAGCTGCTGTCGCCGAGCGCCAGCACCGAATACTTCAGACCGGCCAGCGGGGTACCTTGAGCCGAGGCGAGTTGCGATGCGAACGCGGCGGCGGCGTCGGGCGCGTCGCCCTCGCCGTGGGTGCTGGCGATCACGAGCACGCGTTGGAGAGCGGCCAGCGCGTCGAGCGATATCGACGCCAGATCGCTCGAGTCCGCATCGAATCCCTTGGCCTTCGCCTCCTTGGCCAGTTTCCTGGCGAGCGTCTCGGCGGTGCCGGTCTGCGAGGCGAACAGCACCTTGACGGCGACGCGCTGAGGCGGCGTGGACTGCGCGCCGCCTCTTTCGGTCAGCCGCGTCAACAGCCCGGCGAAGAAACCGTCCAGCCAGGCGCGCTGGTCGGCGCTGAACGGGGCGTCGTCGGGAAGCAGCTTGATGGCCGGCGCTCCGACCAGGTCCAGCAGCGAATTCACGCCCCTTGGACCCCCGCCAGCATCCGCAACGCATCGACGTCGTGCCGCCGCGCAAAATCGACGAATGTCTCGTGCGGGCTGTGGCGGGCCTGATAGCCGAGCAGAAGGCGCTCCAGCAGCGTCGGCACCTCCGCAAAGGGGACGTTTCTTGCGAGTTCGCGCCCCAGGCCGCGCTCCTGTTCCAGCCCGCCCCCGATGTAGACGTGATAACCCTCGGTCGACCGATCGCCTTGCGGCACCTGCGCACCCAGCAGGCCGATGTCCGCAGCAAGATGCTGCGCGCACGAGTGGGGGCACCCGGTCAGGTGCACGTTAACGGGCGTTTCCAGCTTTATGCGCTCGTCGAGATGACGTGCCAGTTGCAGCGCCTGGCCCTTGGTGTCGGTGGCCGAGAAGCGGCAACCCGAATTGCCGGTGCATGCAACGACGCAACCCGTGATGGTCGAGGCCTCCACGCCGAAGCCGATCGATCGGATCGCGGACACGGCGTCGTCGACGCGCTCCTCCCGCACGTTCGGCAGGATGATGTTCTGCCAGACCGTGGGCCGCAGCACTCCGTCGCCGAATTCCCGGGCCAGCTGCGCCAGGGCCTCCATCTGTCGTGCCTTCATCCGGCCGACCGGAATGGCGATGCCGATCGCGTTCAGTCCCGCCTGCCGCTGCGGTCGAACGCCGATGTGGCCATGCTTGTCGACCGGCGGCCGCGCGCCGCACCGGTCAGCCGGCAGATGGCGAAGCGGAAACGGGAGTTTCGCCTGCACCAGCTCGAGGAACTTGGACGTGCCGAAGCGGTCGAGCACATAGCACAGGCGCGCCTTCTTGCGATCGGTCCGATCGCCGTGGTCGACGAACGCGCGCAGAATCGCGGCGGCCACCGGCACGCACTCCGACGGGGCGACCAGCAGGCCGCAGTCGTCGGCGAAACGCTGATGTCCGGTGACGCCGCCGAGAAACACGCGGAAGTAGACGCCCGGGGGGACATCGCCGGCGGCAGGCACATGCGTCGCGACAAAGCCGATGTCGTTGGTCTCGGTGGCCAAACCGACTCGGCCGCCGCCGTCGAAGCTGATGTTGAACTTGCGGGGCAGGCCGTACAGATCGCGGTTGTTGATCAGGTACAGCTGCAGGGCGCGCGCCAGGGGGCGCGCGTCGATCAGCTCGGTTGGGTCGATTCCGGACAGCGGCGAACAGGTGATGTTGCGCACATTGTCGGCGCCGGCTCCGCGCGAGGTCAGCGCCGCGTCCGACAGGCGTGCCAGCACGTCGACCATGTGCCGGGGCGGAATCTCGCGAATCTGGATGTTGCCCCGCGTCGTGACGTCGCCGTAACCTCCACCGAGCTCGCTGGCAATTGCCGCCAGCGTCCGCATTTGGAGGCTCGACATCTCGTTTCCGGGAATGCGCACGCGCACCATCAGCGAGTCCTGCGCCGGCGCGACGTAGAACAGGCCGTGGAACTTGAACCGGAACACGTCGCCGCCTTCGGGGGGCCGGTCTTCCCGGGCATGCGCCAGCAGCTTGTCCCAGATGTCGAGCGGGTTCTGCTCGCGCTTGAGTTGCTCTTCGCGCGTGATCTCGTCCAGAGGCCAGCCGAACCATGAAGGCGGCTCAGCCGCTTGCGCGATGCCGGACGGCCCCCCGGCGCCAGATTGCCCGCCCGGAGCCGCTCCAGGCAGCGGCAGCACACCCGCGGCGGCAAGGCCGGCGGCAAATCCCTGGAGGTACTCCTTCTGTACCTGGGAGAACGCGGCCTCGGCCGAACTGGGCGCGTTCATCGGCAGGGCGTCAGGTCATCGCGTGCGCCTCGTCCGCCACGGGGGCGGCCGTGGCAGCGCGCTTGCGATAGGTCGAGTACAGCGCCAGGCCCGTGAACAGAAAACCCCCGACCAGGTTTCCGAGGGTCACCGGGATCTGGTTCCAGAGCCACCAGGATTCAACCGTTGCTTTGGACCCGAGCAGCATTCCCGCCGGTATCAGGAACATGTTGACGACGGCGTGTTCGTAGCCCAGGCCGAAGAAGATGCAGATCGGAAGCCAGGCGGCGACGATCTTGGAGACGGTCGACTGCGCCACCACGCTCATCACGACGCCCATGCAAACCATCCAGTTGCACAGCATCGCCTTTGCGAACGCCGCCGCCCACCCTGAGCCGCCGTGGGCCGCATACGCAATCGTCTTGGAGTCGGCGATCGCCGCTATCCGCTCGCCGACGGGACCGGCCGACGTGTCGCCGAACATCGTCAGGGCGCCCCAGGCCAGTCCGGCGTACAGCAGGCTGCCGGCGAGATTGCCGGCGTAGCCGTAGGCCCAGTTGCGCAGCGTGTCGGCGAAGCCGATGCCGTTGTCCATTTGCGCCATCGGCAACACGGCGAAGCTGCCGGTAACGAGCTCGAGGTTCAGCAGCACGATCATCACGAAGCCGACCGGAAAGATCAGCGCGCCCGCTAGCGGAATGCCGGTTTGCACGGCCGCCGTGATCGCCAGGTGTGTTGCGATGCCCAGAATGGCGCCCGACAGCGCACCGCGAACGAGAAGGTCGGCTGCCGGCAACGCCGCCTTGCGCTTGCCGGCGTCGACCATCGCAGCAACCACCTCGGCGGGCTTCAAATAGTCCATGGACGCTCCTGGTTCCGAGGATTGGGTGAATCGCGGACGCCTATCCGTACGAGGCAAAGCAATCCGCATGCCATCGGGCCAATCCGCTCCGATCGCCGGTGCCGCCGCCGATCAGCGGCCCTGGCGGGAACGGCCAGTGACCCCGGTTGCACCGAACTGGAGCGCGGTCCGACCCCGGCCGGTGCGCAGCGGACGGTGCCGGTGCAGGCGGGTGCCGTGATATCTACGATTGCGTCCGGGTCAACAGTACGAGGCGGACCGGGGCCCAGATCTCATTCAAGGTCTGCCATGGCCGCCACCGTGCCGCTGCGCGCGACGTAATGCCGGCACCATTGGCGCGCCGACAGGTAGGTCCCGTGACGCTCGCAGATGCCGTCCTCTGCGCGCGCAGCACCGTACGCCGACCCGAGCGACCGCCACCCCGGAAACGAGCGCTCCAGGTATTGCGGCTCGTTGAAAAAGTGGGCGCAGGACCGGCAGCGCGGGTCGTGATCGCCGGCGTTCATTTCGCAACGATCACGGCCGCGACAACACGGTCCAGTACTGGCCGAACACGATCACCGACAGCACGAACCCCAGCGCGACGTTCACGGCGACGCCCGTCGTGAAAGCCCAGAAGGGCCTGCCTCCGGCCTGCGCCAGATCGCGGAAGCGGGTCGTCAGCCCGATGCTGAAAAAGCAGAACGTGAAGGCCCAGGTCCTCAGGTCCTTGATCGGCGCGATCAGCTTCGGAACGACGGTCTTGTTGTAATCGGCGTAGCCGTATTGGCTGGCAACCGCCGTCACGAGCAACGAGGCGACCGCGAACCCGATGACGAACTTCGGAAAGCGCCACCAGATCTCCGCGGCATCGGGTTTCCGGTCGGTCTGGGCCTCCCAGCGCGAGGTGGCGATGATCGCCATCACGAAAGCCCAGATGCCGATCCAGACGTCGCGCCCCACGACCTTCATCAGCGTGAAGGCCCAGATCGCATCATCCGGCTTGCCGGCCACGCCGGCGCCGCTGGCGACATAGTTGCCGTAGGTCTGCGCGGCCGCCAGTCCGGCCGCATCGGCGAACTCGGAGGTGCCGATCCAGGCTCCGGCCACGCCGGCCGACAGTCCGAGCGCACGGCAGACGATCGGCAGCACGAAAATCATCACGATGGCCCAGCCGATCACCATCGTGATCGCGATGGGCGCGTGCTCCTTTTTCGCGCCAACCGCGCCGGCGATCGCGATCGATGCCGACACGCCGCACACCGCCCCTCCCGCGCCCAGCGTCGCGCACAGGCGCCGGTCCAGGCCCATCTTCTTGCCGGCGAAGTAGATCACCAGGAAGGTCACGATCGACACGATCGAGGCCTGCGCGATCGCCACCGGCCCGGCCCAGACGATCAGCGTGAACGGCAGCGTCGCGCCCAGCAGGACAATTCCGGTCTTGATGTAGTACTCGACCCGGAATCCCGTGTCCATCCACTGCGGCAGCCCGAGGAGGTTCGAGATGATCAGGCCCACGGCCAGCGCCACCAGCGGTGCCTCGAGGTTGTAATACGACGCCTTGTCCCAGGCACCGACCATGATGATCAGGACCGATCCGATGTAGAGGAACACGAACGAAGGGACGAAGTGCGCCAGCCGGTGACCCATCGCACGCATGCTGACGCAGAAGATCGCCAGCCAGGCGGCGAACTGCACGGCGTACTGGCTCGAGTGCGCGGCGAAATCGTCCAGCAGCTGGCCGAACGAGGACCACTTCTTGGGAGTGATCGCGATCCACTTGATCGTCGAGCCGTTGGCGAAGAACAGCCAGGCCGCCAGCACGATTCCGACCCCAAGCCAGATCGCCCACCAGTCCTCTTTCAGGTAGATCTCGCGCCACCCCATCCTGCGGTCGAGGGTGTGCGCGGCGCCGGGGTCGGGTTTCCCAACCGCTTGCATCCGGATTCCTCTGGCTGCTCCCAAGGCGACCGAGATTACCTCGCATCGCCGAGGGTGCGAACAGCGAAGAGGACATATGCATATAACGCTCGGGTCTTGCGCGGCCGCGCGCCCGGGTCATCGCCCGAAGCGGCTGCCCGCGGCGGCAGCGCAACCGGAACCGGCGCTAGGCCGGGCCGCCGTACATGTAGTCCCGGGTCAATGGCAGCGCTTTGGCACCCGAGCCGGCTTTCACGGCCAGAACCTGGTGCAGTGCCATCCATTCGTGCGCGAATGCGTAGGCGCAGCCGGCCAGGTACATGCGCCAGATGCGCCAGCGCTTCTCGCCGACGATTTCGCGCAGCTCCTGTTCGTGCGCCTCGAAGCGCTCGGCCCAGTGCGTCAGCGTGATCGCATAGTGCCGCCGCAGGTTCTCCACGTCGACCGGCTCCAAGCCGGCGGCGCACATCTCGTGCAGCGTCAGGCTGATGTGCGGCAGCTCGCCGAGCGGGAACACGTAGCGCTGGATGAATTCACTGCTGGGCTCGATCGATTCCGGATCGGTCGAGGTGATCCCGTGGTTCATCGCGGTGCCGTCATCCTCCAGCAGCTCGCGAATCCGGGCGAAATAGGCGCGCAGGTTCCTCAGCCCGACGTGCTCGAACATGCCGACGCTGGCGATCCGGTCGAACTTGCCGGTCACGTCGCGGTAGTCCTGCAGGCGCACCTCGCAGCAATCCGCGAGGCCGGCCGAGGCGATGCGCTCGCGCGCCAGCTCGTATTGATTCTGCGACAGCGTGATGCCGACCGCCCGGGCGCCGAACTTCTGCGCGGCCCGGATGATCAGCGCTCCCCAGCCGCACCCGATGTCGAGCAGGCGGTCGCCCGGCCCCACACGCAGCTTGGTCAGGATGTGGTCGATTTTCTGGATCTGGGCGTTCTCGAGACTGTCCTGGTCCGAATGGAAGTACGCGCACGAGTACACCATGTTCGCGTCCAGCCACAGGGAATAGAACTGGTTGGACACGTCGTAGTGGTAGCGGATCGCCTCGGCGTCGCTGGCGCGCGTGTGAAAGAACATCCGCCGTCCGCTGCGCTCCTGCACGCCGAGGTCCGCCAGGCGAACCGCCACCTGCAGGATGTCGGCCAGCTTGCCCTCCACTTCGAGCCTTCCCTCCACGTAGGCGGCTCCGAGCCGGCTCAAGGTCGGGCGGATCAGGTGGCGCAGGCCGGCCGCCTTGGGAATCGTGAACGTCACGCGCGGCTCGTCGCCCAGCACGGCTTCGAGGCCGTTCCACAGCCGCACGCGCAACGGGATCGCGTGACCGCGCATCCGCGCGATGAAGCGCTCGAACTGTCGTTGCCAGAACACGGCGGCGGGCCAGGCAGCCCCGCGCGGCGCCCCGGACAAGGAGCCGGTGTCAGCCAGAGCCTGTCGCATTCGTTCGGTCCTCCATGCCAGACGCGAGCCGCTGCAACGCAGCATCGAGCCCCGATACCCTGGAGACGTGGAACCGGAAACTGACGCTCGGTGCGGTGCCTCTATGGACCCTAATTGGTTTCAGTACGATACTAACCAAAACGAATTCGAATACTCAAGCGGCCGCGTTTAACCGCGGCGCGCGAGTGGGTACGGAAGTGTCGACCGGAGAAAATTCGATGAGGCCAGGGGGTTGTCGATGGACATGAATCGAAGGCAATTCTTCAGGGTCAGCGCCGCGGGCCTGGCCGGTTCGAGCCTGGCGGTGCTGGGATTTTCTCCGACCGCCGTGCTGGCCGAGACGCGCCACTTCAAGCTGGCACGCACCACCGAGACGCGCAACACCTGTCCGTATTGCGCGGTCGGGTGCGGCGTGATCATGTACGGGCTGGGCGACAGGGCCAAGAACGTGACGACCTCGATCATCCACATCGAGGGCGATCCCGACCACCCGGTCAACCGCGGCACCCTCTGCCCGAAGGGCGCTGGACTGCTCGATTTCGTCCACAGCCCCAACCGGCTGAAGTACCCGGAGGTGCGCGAGCCGGGCGCGACCGAGTGGAAGCGCATCTCGTGGGACGAGGCGCTGTCGCGCATTGCCAAACTGATGAAGGCCGATCGCGACGCCAATTTCATCTCCCGCAACGCCGACGGCAAGACGGTGAACCGGTGGCTCAGCACCGGCATACTGGCCGCGTCGGCCTCTTCGAACGAAACCGGCTACGTGACCCAGAAGGCGATGCGCAGCCTGGGGATGCTCGTATTCGATAACCAGGCACGTGTCTGACACGGCCCGACGGTGGCCAGTCTGGCCCCGACGTTCGGCCGCGGCGCGATGACCAACCACTGGGTTGACATCAAGAACGCCGATGTCGTGCTGATCATGGGCGGCAATGCCGCCGAGGCCCACCCGTGCGGCTTCAAGTGGGTGATCGAGGCCAAGCAGCACAACCGGGCCAGGCTGATCGTGGTCGATCCGCGCTTCACGCGCTCGGCCGCGATGTCCGACGAATACGCGCCGGTGCGTGCCGGAAGCGATATCGCGTTCCTGGGCGGCGTGATCAATTACCTGCTGTCCAACGACAAGCTGCAGCACGAATACGTCCGCCACTACACGAACGCCTCGTTCATCGTGGGCGAGGGGTACAGCTTCGAGGACGGGCTGTTCTCCGGGTACGACGCCGAGAAGCGCAGGTACGACCCGTCGAGCTGGGGCTACGAGCTCGACGCCCAAGGGTTCGCCAAGGTCGACCAGACGCTGCAGCATCCGCGCTGCGTGCTGCAGATCCTGAAGGGCCATTACGCGCGCTATACGCCCGAGATGGTGACCAAGGTCTGCGGAACGCCCAAGGACCGGTTCCTGAAGATCTGCGAGATGATCGCCTCGACCGCCGATCCCAAGCGCGCAATGACGATCATGTACGCGCTCGGATGGACGCAGCACAGCGTGGGCACGGAGATGATCCGCACCGCCGCGATCGTCCAGTTGCTGCTGGGCAACATCGGCATCCCGGGCGGAGGAATGAACGCGCTGCGCGGACACAGCAATATCCAGGGGCTGACCGACCTGGGTCTTCTATCCGATGCGCTGCCGGGCTACCTGACGCTTCCGCGCGATTCGGAACAGAGCCTGGACAGCTACCTGAAGCCGCGCACGCTGCTGCCGCTGCGTCCCGGTCAGATGAGCTACTGGCAGAACTATCCGAAGTTCTTCGTGAGCTTGCAGAAGTCCTGGTGGGGCGACGCGGCCAACAAGGAAAACGAGTGGGCGTACGACTACCTGCCCAAGCGGGACAGGCTGTACGACATCCTGCAGGCGTTCGAGTTGATGTTCCAGGGCAAGATGAACGGCTACATCTGCCAGGGCTTCAACCCGGTCGGCTCGTTCCCCAACAAGGCCAAGATCGTGGCGGCCCTGTCCAAGCTCAAGTTCCTGGTGGTGATCGATCCGCTCAGGACCGAGACCGCGGAGTTTTGGACCAACCACGGCGAGTTCAACGACGTCAAGACGGCCGACATCCAGACCGCGGTGTTCCGCCTGCCGTCGACCTGCTTTGCCGAGGAGGACGGATCGCTGACCAACTCGGGCCGCTGGCTGCAGTGGCACTTCAAAGGTGCCGAGCCGCCTGGCGAAGGTCGCGGCGACATCGAGATCGTGGCGGGCCTGTTTCTGCGGATCCGGGCGCTGTACCAGAGCGAGGGCGGCGCGTTCCCGGACCCGGTCGTCAAGCTCACCTGGCCGTACAAGATCCCAGGGCGTCCATCGCCCGAGGAACTGGCGATGGAATACAACGGCAAGGCGCTGGCGGACCTGGTCGATCCGAAAGACAAGACCAAGGTGCTGGCCAAGGCCGGCGAGCAGCTGGCCGGGTTCGGTCAGCTGCGCGACGACGGAACGACCGCATCCGGCTGCTGGATCTACTCCGGAGCCTGGACCCAGGCCGGTAACCAGATGGCACGCCGCGACAATTCCGACCCGTACGGGATCGGGCAGACGCTGAACTGGGCCTGGTCCTGGCCGGCCAACCGGCGCATCCTGTACAACCGCGCCTCGGCCGACCCGGCCGGCAAGCCCTGGGGCCGGCGCCTGGTGGCCTGGAACGGCAAAGCATGGAGCGGGGCCGACGTGCCCGACATCCGACCGGATGCGGCGCCCGACGAGGACGTCGGGCCTTTCATCATGACGGCCGAGGGCGTGGCGCGCCTGTTCGCGCCGACCGGACTGGTCGACGGGCCGTTGCCGGAGCACTACGAGCCGCTGGAGTCGCCGCTGCCGAACAATCCGATGCACCCGAAGAACGACAGGGCTCGCGCCAACCCGGCAGCGCGCGTGTTCAAGGGCGATCGCGAACAGTTCGGCACCGCGAAGGAGTACCCGTACGCGGCCACCAGCTACCGGCTGACCGAGCATTTCCACTACTGGACCAAGAACGTGCTGACCTCGGCCATCATCCAGCCGCAGCAGTTCGTCGAAATCGGGGTGGAGCTGGCCAAGGAGAAGGGCATCGCCGACGGTGACTGGGTCAAGGTCAGCAGCAAGCGCGGCCACTTGAAGGCGGTTGCGCTGGTCACTCCGCGCATCCCGGCGCTCGAATGCGACGGCACCAAGGTCCACACGGTGGGCCTGCCGAACCACTGGGGTTTCGTGGGACTGACCAAGCAGGGGTACCTGGTCAATACGCTGACGCCGTTTGTCGGCGACGCCAACACCCAGACCCCCGAGTTCAAGGCGTTCATCGTCAACATCGAGAAGGCCTGAGCCATGTCCACGCTGCAATCGCTCGACATCGCCAAACGTTCCGCCACCACGACGCGTTCGCCGTCGATACGGCGCGAACCCGAAGTCGCCAAGCTGATCGACGTGACCAGCTGCATCGGCTGCAAGGCGTGCCAGGTCGCCTGCATGCAATGGAACGACCTGCGCGATGCGGTCGGCGAAAACGAGGGCACCTACGACAACCCGCTCGACCTGACGCCGGCGTCCTGGACCGTGATGCGGTTCTCCGAGGTCGAAGTGCAGGCCGGGCGCCTGGAGTGGCTGATTCGCAAGGACGGCTGCATGCACTGCGAGGATCCGGGGTGCCTGAAGGCCTGCCCGGCGCCCGGGGCCATCGTCAAGTACGCCAACGGCATCGTCGACTTCATCTCGGAAAACTGCATCGGCTGCGGTTCCTGCGTCACCGGCTGCCCGTTCGATGTTCCGCGCATCTCCAAGAAGGATCACAAGGCCTACAAGTGCTCGCTGTGCGCGGACCGCGTCTCGGTCGGACTGGAGCCGGCCTGCGTGAAGACCTGCCCGACCGGAGCGATCCGCTTCGGAACCAAGGAAGACATGAAGGAATTCGCGGCCGACCGGATCGTCGACCTGAAGGAGCGCGGCTACCAGCAGGCCGGCCTGTACGACCCGCCGGGCGTGGGCGGCACGCACGTGATGTACGTGCTGCAGCACGCCGACCAGCCGCACCTTTATCACGGCCTGCCGGCCAACCCGAAGATCAGTCCCCTGGTGTCGCTCTGGAAAGGGGTGCTGAAGCCGTTGAGCCTGCTGGCGATGATCGGTGCCGTGGCGGGCGGCTTCTTCCATTACATGAAGGTCGGTCCCGACGAGTCCGGGGAAGAAAAAGCGGAATAGGAGCTCACGATGCAAACGCCCGGCTACCTGCAGCGCTACTCCGATTCAGACCGCATGAACCACTGGGCGCTGGTGCTCCTTTTCTTCGCGACCGCACTGTCCGGCCTGGCGATGTTCCACCCGTCGCTGTTCTTCCTGTCGACGCTGTTCGGCGGCGGCCCCTGGACCCGCATCCTGCATCCGTTCGGCGGAGTGCTGGTGTTCCTGTCCTTCGGCGGCATGTACTTGAGGCTGGCGCGGGACAACCTGTGGGGCGCCGACGACAGCGCCTGGCTGGCGCGCTCGGGCGACCTGTTCGCGGGGCGTACGCACGACATGCCCCCTGCCGGGCGCTACAACGCCGGGCAGAAGGTCATCTTCTGGTGGATGTCGGCGACGTTGCTGGTGTTGCTGCTCACGGGGCTGGTCTTCTGGCGGCCGTACTTTGCGGGATTCTTCCCGATCGGGCTGGTGCGGCTGGCGACGCTGGTGCACTCGCTGACGGCGGTCGGTCTGATCCTGGGCATCATCGTGCACATCTATGCGGCCATCTGGGTCAAGGGCACCACGCGCGCGATGACGCGCGGGGTCGTTTCCGAAACCTGGGCCAGGCGTCACCACCCGCGCTGGGTCGAGCAGATGACGCAGAAGCGCTGACGGAGTCGTTGAAGCTGGAACACGGTCGGCGCGTAGCGACACCTGAAGAAATCGCGGTTGGGTCCGGCGAGCAGGCGCCGTTTCTGCGGGTGCCGGATCCCGGACGTGCCTTCGCCGCGCGCGCTGACCGGCTGCACGCGTTGGCAGCTGGCCATCCGATGCGCGAGTACTTGCTGTTCGTGGCCGCGATCGCGCGTGCCCAGCAGCGGGCGGTTGATGCGCTGCCCGCGCCCGAAGTGCCGGATGCGTCGCGCCTGTCATCGAACATCGATCGATGGGGCGCACCGCTGCCGGTTGCCGGCTGGCCGCGCGACCCGCAATGGCGGCAGGCGTTGCGCGGGATGCTGGCGCAACTCGCTCCCGATCTGGACGCGGCCGCGCGCGATACGGCCCAGCGGCTTGCGGGCGCATCCGACACGTACTGCGAATCGCAGGCGGACCGTCTGCTGGGCGGCATCACCTTGGGACTGGACCTGGGCGCGGCGCCCCTGGTCGGAGCGGCGCTGCAGGTCTACTGGATGCGACTGGTGGCCGCGACGGCGGCGCGCTTCGGCGCAGCGGCGCTCGGTCATCCGGGGTCGCGCGCGACCTGCCCGTGCTGCGGCAGCCGTCCGACGGCGGGCGTGGTGCGGATCGGAGGCGCCGAGGACGCGTACCGCTACCTGCACTGCGCGCTGTGCGGCTCGCAGTGGCACCTGGTGCGAATCACGTGCAGCCACTGCCTCGGCACCAAGGGCATACACTATCAGGCGCTCGACGCGGCCGAAGCGGCCGCGCCGCGGGTCGCGCGGGACCGGGCGCCGGTGGCCGCAGTACGGGCCGAGTGCTGCGACGAATGCGGCCATTACCTGAAGATCATGTCGATGGAAAAGGTTCATGACATCGAGCCCGTCGCCGACGACCTGGCGACCATCGCGCTCGACCTGCTGGTGGCGGAATCCGGCCGCACGTCGGCCGGCGTCAACCTGATGCTGCTTTACGGCGACCCCGGGGACGGCTGATGGCGGCGCCCGTCGAGTCCATCGTGCATGGCTCGAAGGCGACGCTGGACCAACTGCCTTCGGTCGATCGGTTGCTGCACCTGCCGGCGGCTCTCGCATTGATCGAGCGGCACGGCCACACGCTGGTGGTCGGGCAATGCCGCGCCCTGGTGGCGCAACTGCGCGAGCGCGCCCGCGCGCGACTGGACGCGGGCGAGTTGAGCGAGGACTCGCTGCAGCAGGCGCTGCGGGCCCGCTGCGCGCAGGCGCTGGCGCCGCGGCTGCGGCGCGTGATCAACCTGACCGGGACGGTCATCCATACGAACCTGGGCCGGGCGCTGCTGGCCGACGAGGCGATCGCGCACATCGTGGCTTCGATGGCGGCCCCCAACAACCTCGAATTCGATTTGCGGGACGGCGGGCGCGGCGATCGCGACGAGCTGGTCGAACCGCTGCTGCGCGAACTGACCGGTGCCGAGGCGGCCACGGTCGTCAACAACAATGCGGGCGCGGTGCTGCTCACGCTGGCGGCGCTGGCGCGCGGAAAGCAGGTGGTGGTATCGCGCGGCGAGCTGGTCGAGATCGGCGGCGCGTTCCGGATGCCCGACGTGATGCGCGCCGCCGGCGCGCGCCTGGTCGAAGTCGGGACGACCAACGCCACCCATCCGGACGACTACCGGCAGGCGATCGGTCCGCGCACCGCGCTGATCATGAAAGTGCACACCAGCAACTACACGATCGAGGGCTTCACCTCGAGCGTCAGCGAGCGGGAGCTCGCGCCGCTGGCGCGCGCGGCGCAGCTGCCGCTCGCCTGCGACCTCGGCAGCGGCTCGCTGGTGGATCTTTCGGCCTACGGGCTTCCGCGCGAACCCTTGCCGCGCGACATGATCGAGGCCGGCTGCGACGTGGTCACGTTTTCCGGCGACAAGCTGCTCGGCGGGCCCCAGGCGGGGCTGATCGTCGGTACGCGGAAGGTGGTTGCGCGCATCCGAGCCGACCCGCTCAAACGCGCGCTGCGCATGTCCAAGCTGCCGCTGGCCGCGCTCGAGGCCACGCTGCGCCTGTATCTGGCGCCGGAAAAGCTGCCGCAGCGGCTGCCGACCCTGAGGCTGTTGTGCCGCACGCAGGCCTCGATCCGCGCGCTCGCCGGGCAGCTGGCCGAGCCGGTGCGCCAGGCCGTGGCGCCGCGGTATTCGGTCGAAGTGGCCGACATGGAGAGCCAGATCGGATCGGGCTCGCTGCCGGGGGACCGGCTGCCCTCGGCCGGCCTGCGGATCGCGCCGCAAGGCGTCCGCCGCAAGGGCACCGGGACCGCATTGAGCGAGCTGGCCGCGATGCTGCGTGCACTGCCGGAGCCGGTGATCGGGCGCATCGAGGAGGACGCCGTGCTGCTGGACCTGCGATGCCTGGAGGACCCCGCGCCGCTGCTGGCCCAGCTGCCGGCCTTGAAGGAGGCGCTTGCCGGATGATCGTCGGTACGGCCGGACACATCGATCACGGCAAGACGACGCTGGTGCGGGCCCTGACCGGCGTGGACACGGATCGGCTGCCCGAGGAAAAGCGCCGAGGCATCTCGATCGAGCTGGGTTACGCGTTCGTGCCGACGCCTGGGGGGCCGCCGATCGGACTGATCGATGTTCCCGGCCACGAACGCCTGGTGCACACGATGCTGGCCGGGGCGACGGGGATCGACGCGGTGCTGCTGCTGGTTGCCGCCGACGATGGCGTGATGCCGCAGACGCGCGAGCACCTGGCGGTGGCGACGCTGCTCGGGATCGGGGACGGCGCGGTGGTCGTCACCAAGTGCGACCGGGCAGCGCCGGCCCGGATCGATCAGGTGAGACAGCAGATCGCCGAACTGGTGCTGGGCACGCCGCTCGCGCAGGCTCCGGTGTTTCTCACGGCCGCCCCGAGCGGCGACGGGATCGAGCCGCTGCGGCAGTGGCTGATCGGGCTGGCCGCGCGGGCGGGCCGGATCGACGACGCGGGCCAGGCGTTCCGCCTCGCGGTCGATCGGGTGTTCACGCTGGCCGGGGTGGGCACTGTCGTGACCGGCACCGTCTGTTCCGGCGCAATCTCGAGCGGTGACCCGGTTCAGTTGGCGCCGACCGATTTGCAGGCCAGGGTCCGCAGCATTCACGCGCAGAACCGGCCATCGGAGCGGGCGCACGCCGGCCAGCGCTGCGCCTTGAACCTGGTCGGTGTGGAACGCGACGAGCTCGAGCATGGTCAGTGGGCATGCGATCCGAGTGTGGCGCTGGCGACGGACCGGATCGACGCCCGCGTCACCGTGTGGCACGGCCAGGCGCGGCCATTGCGGTCGGGCTCTATGGTGCATTTGCATGTGGGTACGAGCGATGTGCTGGCACGCGTTGCCGCGTTGGACGCCGATCCGCTGATGCCCGGTGCGGGCGGCCTGGTCCAGTTGACGCTTCGGCGCAGGATCGGGGCCTGGCGGGGCGACCGGATCGTGCTGCGGGATGCGGCGGCGGCGCATACGATCGCCGGCGGCCAGGTGCTGGATGCGCTGGCACCGGTGCGCCACCGCAAGTCGCCCGAACGGCTGGCCCAACTGTTGGCACTCGAACTGGGCGACGCCGCGCAGCGGCTCGATGCCTTGCTGCAGGTCGCCCCGTTCGGCGTCGCGATGCACCGGCTGCAGCGCGGCTGGGCGCTGGGTGCGGTCGAACCGATCCTGCCTGCCAACGCGCTGCGGACCGGTGACGGGGAGGGCGCCTGGCTGATCGCTCCATCGCGCTGGGATGCCCTGCGCCAGGTGCTGCTGGGTTGTCTCGCGCAGATCCACGACCACGAGCCGGATTCGATCGGCGCCGAAGTGGGCCGATTGAAGCGGATGGCCTTGCCGCGCGCCGACCCGACCGTGGCCGATGGGGCGATCGACAGCCTGGTGGCAGCGGGGCGCATCGTGCGGCAGGGCGCCTTCCTTCAGTTGCCGGAGCACGCGGTGCGGCTGTCCGAACAGGAACGGCGCCTGGCTGAACGCATGCTGCCGATGCTGCAGGCGGGCGACGCGGATCCGCCGTGGGTGCGCGACATCGCGCGGGACTTGAAGCAGCCCGAGACGGCAGTGCGCAGCGCGCTGGCCCGGCAGGCGCAGTGCGGCGAGGTGTTCCAGGTGGTCAAGGACCTGTACCTGCATCGCGCCACCGTGGAAAGGCTGGCCGCCGTCGCCCGCGACCTGGCCCGGCGCGACGGCGCGGTGCGAGCCGCGCCCTTTCGCGACGCCACCGGCCTGGGCCGCAAGCGCGCCATCCAGATCCTGGAATTCTTCGACCGCATCGGCCTGCTGCGCCGCGTGCGCGACGACCACCTGCTGCGCCCCGCCACCCGACTGTTCATCGAGAGCCACGCCGAGCCATGAAATACAGCAACGTTTAGTGAGGAGAGCGCCCCACCGGTGAGAAGAGCGACCCTTTACATTGACTGGGGGAGCGCGAGGGGGCCAGTCCAGCCACCTCGCAGCCGATCCTCCCGAATTTCCGCGACCTGCTGCGACGGTATCGGAGCTAATCTGCACTACGGCTGACAACGTGCGGGAGGAGCAACGTCTCCGGTGGGACGGCCGGGCTTCAAACCCGGTGGGTGGCGCCAAGCGTCGCCGGGTGAGTTCGACTCTCACGCTCCTCCGCCATCAAGTCTGGCAAACGGAGGTTCCCCATGAGCTTGCGGCGACTCGTCCTTGCAGTCCTCGCCTGCATTTGCCCGGCGGCTTTCCCGCAGGACGCGTCGACATCGCTCCCCACGCCCGGCGAAATCCTGCAGCAAGCCGAAGCGGCGATGGGAGGAAGGCAAGCCCTGGCAAAGGTGACCTCGATTTCCGCCATGGCTTCATGCCACGGACCCAAAGGCCACTACGAAACCCGCCTCGTCTCAGATCGGCACGGAAACCTGTCCTTTCAGCAGTTCTTTCCGGATCACCGGAACATCGAAGGAATTCATGACGGCCGAGGCTGGTCGCAGAATCCCGATGGAACGTACGAATGGATCGATGCAACCGAAGTCGCGGTTCTGCGGGGCCACGATTTCCCGATGATGGCGGTCGATCTGGCCAGGCGCTTCCACGATTTCAAAACGATTGGCCGCGTGCAGTATGAAGGTCAGCCCGCAGTTCAAGTCGATATGATCGATGATCTCGGACACCCTGCAACGATCTACTTTTCATCCGATTCTCGCTTGCCCCTTGCAGTCACGGTAGCGAATCTCCGCGCCGCAGCCCCTCCGACGATTACGAGCCGATTCGACGCATGGCGATCCGTGGATGAGGTGAAGCTCGTGAACCACGTCACGATTCTGTACGGCACCGACACGTTTGTCTTCGATTTCAAGGTCCTGACACTGAATGCAGCAGACGATCACACGTTCCGGGTTCCGGAGGCACTGATGAAATGATCGCAACCCGGCGTTTCGCTACGGGCTCGTGGAAAGCGTGAAGGCGCTCACCGTATTGCCCGCCGGCACGACCAGCAAACCGTCGCCCGCGGACAGCCCGGAGATCGGCATCGCCACGCCCCAGCCGGCGCCGGCCGGAATGGCAGCGCCCAGATTCACCACCTTCAGCTGCACGCCCGTGGCCGCGTCGAGCATGTAGAGATTGCCCGACGTCGCGCCTATGAATACGTAGCTGTTGACCAGGATCGGCGACGTGGTGAGCGTGCCGTCACCGGCGAAGCTCCACAGAACCGTGTTCGAACTGATCGACACCGCGCGCAACGTGCCGCTCTGCAGGAAGTATCCGGTCTGGCTTCCGATGGCCGGCGGATTGCTTGCGACGTAGGCGCCGCTGGTGGCACCCGTTTCGGCATTGAACGTCATGCCGTTGTACGTTCCAAACCCGTTGGGCGAGAAATACAGTCCATCGGCTGCCACGCCGGTGGCGCCGCCCCCGCCATCGCCGCCGAGGCTGTTACTCCACGCCACCTCGCCGGTCAGGGGCCGGAAGACGTAGGTCCACTGCGGAGACGACACGTAGACCCCGTCGGCCGTGACCGCCGCCGCGTTGTCGTCCCCGGCGGCCATGAGCGCCGTCCAGACGAGCGCTCCCGTGCTCTGATCGACCGCGTACATCGTTTCCCCGCCCCCGGCACCGGCCACGTACACCATGCCGTTGGCCGCTGTCGGCGGGCCGGTGAATAAATACTGCGACGTCAGCGCCGTGCTCCACAGCGATGCGCCCGTGCTCGCATCGAACGCCTGTAGAAGCCCTGACGAACCGATCGTCGCACTCAATACGAACACCTTACCCGAATCGAATGCGGCGTTGGCATAACCCGAGAGCAGTATCGGGCCCCAGACGGTGGCGCCTGTCGCCTGGCTCAAGGCAACCAGTTCCGAGGCGCTGGCGCTCAGGTTCACCGTCACGAACACCTTGCCGCCGGCGATCAGCGCATACGAAGCCGGCGCACTCAGGTTCGCACTCCAGGTCGCGGCGCTGGGCAGCGAACCGGGCGCGACGATCGTGGCGAAGTTCATGGTGCCGGAGTGGCGCGCATCGATCTGGAACGCCACCGCGTCGATCGACGGCGCGACGATGTTCACGGTTGCCGACGACGACGTGCCGCTGGTCGCACCCGTGTTGACGACGTCGACCGACGCCGAACCCACGGTGGCGATATCCGACGCTCCGATCTGGGCCAGCAATTCCCTCGGCGAGACGTAGGTCGTCTGCCGTGCGCTGCCGTTCCATTGCACCGCGGATCCCGATGTGAATCCGGTACCGACGACGGTCTCCACGAACGCCGGACCGCCCACGGTGACCGAGCCGGGAGACACCGCCGTCAGCGCCAGCGGGGCGTCGCCCACCGACAGGGAGAGCGCGCTCGACACGCTGCCCCCGGCGTTCTGGTTGGAGACCACCACCGGCAGGACTCCGACCGTAGCGACAGCGGTGGCGGGCACCTGGGCGGTCAGTTGCGTGGCCGATACGTAGGTCGTGGAAAGACCGACGCCGTTGAGCTCGACATACGAGAGCTGAATGAAGCCGGTTCCGCTGACGGTCAGCGTGAAGGCAGCGGCGCCGGCATACACGCTGGCCGGCGAAATCGAGGTCAACACCGGAGGCGGCGGCGAGATCGTGAGGTCGAGGGGGGTCGAGACCCCGCCTCCGCTCGATTGGTTGGAGACCGTGATCGAGGCGAACCCGGGCGCGGCGATGTCGGATGCGGAAATCTGTGCCGAGATCTGCGTCGATGAAACGTACGTTGTCGCGCGAGCCAGGCCGTTCCATTGCACGACGGAACTCGAGGCGAAATTGGTCCCGATGACGGTCAGCGTGAACGCCGGACCGCCGGCGACCACGGAGGCCGGGTTGAACGAGGTCACGCTGGGTGTCGCGGTGGCCGGATTTCCGGCCAGCACCGTGTACTGGACGCTGACGGTCTGAGGGCTGTTGGCGATCTGCGACTTGCACTGCGAATCCAGGCAAACGGCCAGGGTGAGGGTGTCGTTGTAAGGCCCGGGCGCCAGCGATGAGGGAGCCTTGAAAACGATCGTTACGTTGGCCGACGTCGCCGTGGCCTGGGCGATGTTCACGCTGCTGATGCCGTTGCTGGTCGCGTTGTACCCGACAAAAAGTCCGGCTGCGGGCACATTGGTGACCAGGATCTGCAGTGACCCGGTGGGAGCCGTCGCATCGGTGGTGTACGCCGTGACCGCGACCTGGCTGGTGGACAGCGACATGCCGGGCTGAGGCGCACTTGGGGTGGAAGACGAACTGCCTCCGCCACAACCGCTCAACACCGCGCACGCGATTGACGCCGCCAGCAAGAACCTCGACATGGTCCTCTCCCCCCGGAAAGTCCTTCGAGCACGCTTGAAGTCAAAGTATCACGCTGTTGCATCCGGAACCAGAACGATGGCAACAATCGGACATCGCTCAACCACGCGGGTGCAGAACTTAATATTTGCGAAAGGTCAGATTCAACACAGACGGAAAGACGGGCCGAAAACCGACACTCGATACCGCTCAAGTTAGGGAAATTCAGGTGAGTTGGATCGAACTTGAACCCATTTTGCGATCAGGGATTGGCGCGGGCCGATGACATCACGTCGCCCCGCCCGTCTGCTTGCGGATTATTCACGTTGTTTTTCCGCGCGCGCGATGGTCGAATCGCTTCGACCATGGCAAGGCTCTATATCGCTGAACTTGGAGGCTCGAGCCTGGCGCAACCGCAGACCGCCCGGTTCCGGACGGTCGGCGAAGCGCGCGAGTGGGCGCAGGGTCACGGCGTCGCTGCCGACTGGTGCTTGGTTCGAAATGCCGGGCGCATCGTGGCGCGCCACCAGCGGGATATCTCGGGCGACGGGGTGCGCTGGTTCCGGGTGCTGCCGGAGCGCAACGGCGCTGCCGCCAATCCGCAACGCCGATTCTTCATCTTCGCGCCGCGCAACAGCAAAGGGGCGCTGCGCCTGATCGGCAGCGTGCTGGCGCGCGGAGAGACGGCTGCCGAATTGCGCCAGCGCCTGATCCAAAGCGGGGCTTACCCGGACGACATCACGGTCCGGCGCCTGGACCGCAAGCGCAAGGGCCAGGTGGCCGAGAGCGCGGGCCCGCATTGAGGTGGGGCAACCGGGGATGCCGGCGCCGCCCGATCGGTGGTCGGAGTTGCGGGTTACCGACGCCGCGGCCGTTCCGCGCTCGCAGGAGCTAGGCCGGTTGCTCGCTGGCTTTCTGCGGCCGCATTCCCGCTTCGCGAATCGGCAGGTTCACGAAGGCCGCACCGAGCGCCAGCAGGATGTCCGCGTACCACATCCAGGAGTAATTGCCGAAACGCGTCAGCGCGAGGCCGCCGAGCCAGGCACCGAAGAAGCCACCGACCTGATGCGACAGCATGGTGAGCCCGAACAGGGTCGCCAGGTGACGCGTCCCGAATAGCTTGGCCACCAGGCCCGCGGTCGGTGGCACCGTGGACAGCCACGACAGTCCCAGCACGGCGGCGAACGCGTAAAACGTCAGCGGCGTCTTGGGCGCCACCAGGTACACCGCGATCGCGGCGGCACGCACGAAGTAGACCCAGAACAGCAGCCACTTCAGGCGGAACGTGTTGCCCAGCGCACCCACCGAGAGGCTGCCCGCGATGTTGGCCAGCCCGATGATGCCGAGCGAAAGCGCGGCCACGCCGGCGCTCAGGCCGCACAGCCCCACTTCGGTGGGAAGGTGCGTGACCAGGAATGCGATATGAAACCCGCAGGTGAAGAAGCCCGCGTGCAGGAGCCAGTAGCTGCGGTCGCTTGCGGCCTGCGCCAGTTGGGCCCGCAATGCGTGCGCTGCGCCGGCGGCGTCGACAGGGGGGGCCGGCACCTCGCCCCGGCGCTGCGGACCCGGATCCAGGCGCCAGGCCAGAGGCAGCGTGGACAGAGCGATCGCCGCCATCGCGATCAGCGCGCTGACCCACCCGAACAGCGCGATCAAGGCCTGATTCAACGGAGCGAACAGGAACTGGCCGAAGCTGCCGCCGGCGTTGATGAACCCGGAGGCGAAGGCTCTGCGTTCCGGGGCCAGCTGCTGCGCAGTGCTGCCGATCAGGATCGAGAAGCTGCCGGCGCCTGCGCCCGCGGCCATCAGCACGCCGAGCGCGACGATCAGTCCGGCTTCCGAGGTCGTGAACGGCGCGGCGGCGGTGCCGGCGGCCAGCATCAGGCCACCGGCGGCGATCACCGGCCTGGATCCGTAGCGGTCGGCCAGCACGCCGAACAGCGGCTGGGCCGCGCCCCACACGAACTGGCCGATCGCGAGCGCCAGGCTGATGCGGGCGATGCCCAGGCCGGTTGACGTGTTCAGCGGGGAGACATACAGGCCGATGGACTGCCGCACGCCGAACGTGACCATCAGGATGGCCGCCGCCGTCACCATCAGCGACCAGTCCGATTTCGAGATCTTCGAGGTCATCTAGTAGTGTCCGGGCGCTCGCGCGGCGCAGCCGTGACGGGTAGCGGGTGACCCGCCGGTGAGGTCGATGCACGCGGCATCATGCAAACAGTCTAGTGTGCCTATACACACTTCGACAATGCGGATCCGCTGTCGTCGCGCGGCGGTACATTCCAGGAACGATTCGACCGGTCGCGAAGCCGAAAGGAGCAGCCCATGAATCCGGCGCAGCAGTACTCGTATGCAACCCACCTCGACATCAAGTATCCGGAGTTGACGGTCGTCGACGCGGCGTCTCTGGTCGACGCCTGCACAGATCCTTGGTACAACGAGACGCTGTGCCAGGTCAACGGGTCGGTCGCGCGTCTGGGCGTGCTGCAGGGCGAGTACCACTGGCACCAGCACAGCGACGACGACGAATTCTTCTTCGTTCTGGACGGCAAGCTGATCGTCGACCTGCAGGACCGTTCGGTGGAACTGGCCCGCTGGCAGGGGTTCGTCGTTCCCAAGGGGGTCGTGCACCGGACCCGGGCGCCTGCCCGATGCGTCGTGTTGATGGTCGAGAGCGCCGCGATAGTCCCGACGGGCGACTAGCAGGCTGTTGAAATTCGAGAGGTTTTGTCGTCCAAAGCTATCGAAGAGCGTTGTAGGCTCATAGCTGATCCTGGGTCGAGTGAGGCATATGCGAGGGGACGACGGGGTGCAGGAGG
>Ga0075030_100000149_pt1 | contig 54021 bp, 40 predicted proteins | sample LitLauG_LLR_2012_FD_71393 | JGI IMG/M metagenome (GOLD analysis project Ga0075030, IMG submission 71393) | Freshwater sediment microbial communities from Pennsylvania, USA - Little Laurel Run_MetaG_LLR_2012 | ecosystem: Environmental > Aquatic > Freshwater > Creek > Sediment | place: USA... | reverse complement strand
CTCAGCGCATCACGGTTCGCATTGATCGCGCTGTCGGAGAACATCGTTATGCCGACTGCGACCGCGATACCGACGACGATAACGCCGAGGATGATGAGAAGAAGTTGCTGCTGTCCCATACTCTACCTCTCTATGATTGTTGTGAATTATGTGAATGTTCAATTATGCCAGGAATTTGACCTCTTAGTGACAAGATGCGTGCCAGCGGGAATACCCGCGAAAAATAGACCGTTTTTGACGTATAGGCTCCGGTAAGGGGGGTAATATTACCTCATGAGTAACGTTTACGGCAGCGACAACTGCTCCGGACCTGAATAACCTGGGGGAAGCTTCCGAGCCGAATCCAGCTAATGCGGAGTTGACGGGAGGGTAGAATAGGAAAGCCCGACCTTTGCGAATCAGCCTCTTAGTAAGCATTCTCCTCAGCACTACTTCAAAAGAACCATCCTCCTTGCCGCAAAATGGCTGCCGGATGTAAGACTGCACATATACACCCCGCTTGCAAGACCTGATGCATCAAACGTGACGCTGTATTGCCCGATATGCTGGAAGTGATTCACGAGAGTCCTGATTTCTCTGCCAAGAACATCGTACACTTTGAGCGTGACCTGCCCGTCTGCCGGCACCTGGTATGCGATCACGGTAGCCGGGTTAAACGGGTTAGGATAATTCTGACTGAGTACAAAGTCGGCAGGAACGACGCCCGGTGACGATACGCTCGTGATCGTCGAGGTCTGCAGCACGATGTGATAAACCGATGCCGAGTCGAGTGTATACGAAAAAGAGCTGTCGGAAATGCCCGTAACGTCATTCGCGCTGCGTATCTGTGAGCCGCCTCCGTTGAGCTCCCACACCTTGCCGCTCAGCACCGTGATGTGAGATCCGGCAGGGGAGCCCGAAGCGACGGCGAAATGTCCCGTTACAGCCTGTCCCGGATTCTTGTTGAGTACGATGAGGTGAACTTCGTTGCCTGCCTGCTTTATCGAGCCATAAATCGAGGTGTTGACGCTGTCGCCGGTTCGCGTCGGGACCGACATGTCCGCGAATGTCGAATTATTTCCATCGTAGTTTCTGTACATTTTATACGCGGCGGAAATATACGGCGTCTGACTTCCCCCCTCCCAGTAGGTTGCAAAGTAGATCCCGTACTTCCCGAAAATTCCAAGAACATCGTCGACCGCCAGAGCGCCGGAGATGTCGCCTTCCCCGCCGTATTCGAATTCCGTAAATCCCACTTTTGTCCCGGGGTAGTATTTCTTTATCGACTGGACCAGCTTAGGTATAAGGGGGAGAAAGGAAGGATAATACTGGGCGATCCAGCTGATTTCCTTATAGTGCGAATCCCACAGCGTGCGCGGCGCTTGAACCCGTGCCTGGATGTCGGAAGCTGAGGTGGCGCTTAAGAGCGTTATTCTGTTCCCGTCGCTTCCCTGGGCTTCAGGGTACCAGTGGAGGTCAAGGACGTCAAGCAGCCTCCTGCCGGAAGTGTCGCTTGCCAGTTTCATCTGGTCGAGGTAATAATCGAGATACCATGAATACGTTTTCCCCGCACTGACGCTGTTCCAGTCGGGGGCGCTCTGGAAATTGAGATAGCCTGCAAACCCGTACTCGACGGGGCCGAATACCTCCGCGGACGGGTCGATCGTCTTTATGGAACGGGAGAGCGTTATCGACTTTTGAATCAATTCCCGGCAGGTCGGTTGCAGCGGATGGATTCTCGGATGAGTGGACTGCCAGAGTGCAGGCTCATTGTCCAGGTCGTATCCTTTGATGCCGGTTCCGGAGGCTGCCGTACCGTATGTGTGAACCAGAAAATTCACAAATTCATCCATGTACACGCTTGTATCGCTTGTGTCGGGCACGAGTGAAAGGGGAGCGCCTTTCGAAGGCTTCACATACGCCCACCGGAACGAGGGTGCGGTCTGCGAAGAGTCGACGACGCCGTTTTTGTCCCTGGCAACGAATCCGGCCATCTGAAGCGTGACGAGCGGGTACGCATTGAAGGCTTGCGCCTGCCTGTAGAATGCTTCAACGACGATGCCGGGCACATTGGAGCTGTCCCCGGGGACGCCGAACACCGAAGGGAGGTAGTTATCGCTGGTATGAAAGTAATCGCTCCCGGCGTTCGACGCATTGTTCTCCCAGTTGTATCCCGTGAGACGGTTCCCGCCCAGCCTCATGGAACACCAGTTTTCCCCCCCGGACATGAGCTGGTTTGTGCCATAAATGTAGGGGCTGATCGCTGAGGGAGAATCGTTGACTGTGACAGAGAAATTGACAGTTTGGGGATATGCAATGGCGGGAAGGAGCAGAAGGAAACCAATCAAATGACTTTTCATCTCGCCCCCCGGTATTTTGTCAGAATTGAACTTACACTGTGGCAATATATATCGGATTCAGCCCAAAAACCAATCCCCTGGGCTGGCTCAACGGTCCCGGCACATGCCTTGTAACTTACGAATACGTGTGATTAACGGGGAAATCGATCGGGTTGACTGTTAAGTGACCCGGATATAAATTTCATAAGAGTGGGAAGCAAATCCGGACGAAGAAGCTCATGTGTCTGCTGAAACCTGTCAGGCCGAAACGATGAACTCTACGTCGGTACTTGCAACGGTTGAACCGCAGAAGTACCCTCATTACCAGCGTACTACTCAAGAAAGGCAGGCGGAAGCCGACTCATGTCCAAGAAAATAAAGATCAGATGGTTGAGTGAGCCCGAACCGCAGGACTATCCGGCCGCGCTCTCGTACCTGACACTGCTCCATAACAAGCAGGCAGCGACCGCGAGCGTTGCCAAACTCAAGCGGAAGAAGATCGTAAAGTTCAAGGCAAAGGACATATTCAGGGCTTCCGGACTGTCACTGCTCGGCGTCAGCAATACACATGTCGAAAAGGACCAGAAGAAGATTCGATCCGGGAGGAAATTATCGCCGCTCCTTCTTGTCCGGGATACAACACACGGACTGCTCGTCATCGCGGACGGCTATCACCGGCTTTGCGCGGTTTACTCTTTTGATGAAGATGCCATAATTCCGTGCAAAATCGCGTAGTATCACCGGGCATTGGCTGATTCGCCGCACGCCGGAGGCAACCAGGCACGGGCTGCATTCATGAGATGAACACCGATTTCGGGCGCGAGGATGAGGCGGAACTCTACTGTGACTTTCGAACCAAAAGAGTGGCCGGGCGAAGGGACCCAACCGTGATCGTTGCCAGGAGAATCGTAAGAATGCGAGAGCCGATTCGCCGCTGTTCTCTGCATCCTAACTTAGCGAACGCTGCCGCATACTCGTTCACGTGTCGAATATCATCTATGAGCGCCTGGCCACCGGGCTTCAAGACACGGACAATTTCACCAATTGCTTTGAACCTCTCCGGCCTGGAATAGATGTTATGAATGGCGGAGCATGAAAGGACCACATCGAACGATCCGTCCGCGAACGGCAGCTCCCGCATATCGGCTGTCTTCACCTCAATTCGATCGGCGACGTTCTCAATACGCGCGTTTTCGAGTGCCCCTTCAGGCCGGTTGTTCGCAAGATCTTCCTCCTGCCATTTGTCGATCCCTGAGGCTTTCCCTGTCGTGAGCCGTTTCGCTGCACCGATAAGCATCAGACCGCGACCGCACCCCACGTCAAGCACCTGTTCGGCCCCGGTCCACGCAATATACCCGAGGAGCCTTTCACGATTCCTTATTTTGCCCACTTTGCTCGACCATAGCATCCACAGACCCATGAAGCCACAGCCAAGTCCGCCCCACAGACCCGTGGCCCACAGAGGAAATACCAGGTTAAGGCCGGATATCGGATCGAGGACGACCTCTCCGGACCAAAACCCTAACGCAGCCGATCCCCAGAGGAGAAGGCCAAGCACCCCAGCCAGGAGAAGGTTGCGAACCACTGTGGGAGCGTCGAGACCATAGTCAGGTGCTACGAGGCCGGGATCTGTTGATTTCATATGAATCATTCTCCCCAGGTTTATCCGGACCGTATCCCCGTCACCCAACCGGTTCCCGGACTACACGACCATTCCCTCTGCATTAAGGGATTATCAAGCAGCTTGAGGAAATGGAATCTTCCAGTGTTTCAGGCCGAGACATGTGCCTTGTGCACATGTCCATCCAGCCTAAGGGCTTTTCTGTTTCGTCTTATTGATTTCCAGCTGAATCGGGCGCGGTACAGGACGGCAAGCGCAGTTTCGTTGATGTGCGATATGCCATGCAATCCGCTTTTGTAAAGAAGCTTTCTGTCCCAAAATATGTTTCGCATGCCAAGCTTTGTTCATCGTCATGATTTTTTCGCATCAGGGCATTCAATTCAACGGCTCGCGGTTACGTGGCGTTAAACCCACATTGCGAAGATACCCCCCCTTCAATCGACCAAAGATACCTTCAGGCGAATCAATCCACAAGATGTATTTACGATGATGAACACGATCATAAACGCGATGATTAACGGGTTTGTCGAATCCTACGATCTGTCACGACATACGGCACGTCAGATCCTGAAGCGTCTACTAACAGTCTGTCAAAACCTGGTGTCAACACCTGACTAACCCGCGATTGACACTCGGCGGTGATCGGGGTATCTTCTGTTACGCTCTCCGGGGCCCATTTTCACTGGCAATCCCCTTATCGCTCCGCAAGGAATGAATCCACGAGGCATCTGATGAAAGGCCAACCGATAACGTTTGCAGTTCTTTCGCTGAGTTTCCTCTTCGCAACGAATGGGATTGCCGGCGGATTGCCGCGGAAACCCGCAGCCAAGGCAGGCCCCGTCATTGGTCTATTCGATGAGGTCCAGGAGCTCTTTCCCGACACAAAACTCGATCGGCCAGTGAAGCGGTTGGAGGTGCATATGCCACGGAACGCAGTGGCAGGCGTGCACGTGATGATCACCGGGCTGCAGGGAACGGAGAGAATTGCCTTCACAGAATTGGACGAAGACGGTACGCCGACACCGGGGACACGTTGGTACCGATTGATAGACGTCCCCGTGACGGAGAATACTGGGCTGGACCGGAACACGGAAAAATACAGCGGCATGATAAACCCCTACGCCATTCGCAGGGCACCATTTCGGATTTACGATCCATTCCGGCCTGTGATATCCCCGATAACGGCCGAGTCCACGTCGGTTGCCCTTCGAGTCGAAATACCTATCGAAACCACGGCGTCTCCAAAGGAACTCCATCACCGGCTGCATATCGAAGTCGACGGACATGCCGAAACACTGGAGTTTGTCGTGACGGTTCATCGAGCAACAATCCCTCCGCTGAGCCGCTCAACCGTTACCTACATCAACTGGCACAGTATCGACAACATCTGCAGCGCGCATAACGTGACCAAATGGAGCGAGCCATTCTGGGCGATGCTCGCAAAATATGCACACACGATGGCCAGAGGAAGACAGAACGCCTTCTGGTTCATCTGGGGAGACTATTTTACGTTCGACAGCGTCGGCAATGTAGCTTCGTTTCAACGGGATCTCCTCGAGCGGTACATCCGGGTATTCCTTGACGCGGACATGAGGACGATACACGGTGCGCCGATGATCGGCCGGCGGAACTGGACCTCCAGCGACATGCTCCTGGGGGTCCGGGCGGCAGACGGGAAAGAGGTCGATGCGGTCTCCGAGCGCGGGAAGAGAATGCTCTCGCAAATGGCCCAGCGGATCATCGCCATGATGAAGGAAAACGGCTGGGAGGACCAGTGGCTGCAGGGCGTATTTGACGAACCCGAAGACGCATTCGTCGATCGTTACAGGGAGCTTGTAGCAGTCTTGCGGGGATTAAAGCCCGACATCAAGATTCTGGAAGCCACAATGACAACGAACGTGAGCGGCCTCGTGGATGTCTGGTGTCCGCAGGTCCAGGAATACCAGGCCAACCGGGAGTTCTTTGACAGGCGCAAGGCGGCAGGTGACAAGGTGTGGGTCTATACGTGCCTCTCTCCGGGCGGACCGTGGCTCAACCGGCTCCTGGATGAGGAACGTCTGCGACAGGTGTACATCGGCTGGGCACTTGCCAAGTACGATCTGCAGGGATATCTCCACTGGGGAGGGAATTTCCACACGGCGAAGCCATTTGAGGAGCTTGTCCGGCCCCACATCGAGGGGCAATACCTTCCAGCCGGCGACTCACATATTCTCTATCCGTTGCCCGACGGTCCGCTCTCAAGCCACAGATTCGAGGCGCACCGGATCGGATTGGAAGATTACGAGCTTCTCGCCCAGCTGAAAGCGCATGATGCGCCCCGGGCGCAGCAGATCATCGCACGGGTGGTCCAGGGATTTGACAAATACAGCAAGGACGTCGGAACATACCGGGCCGCAAAAGAGCTCCTCCTGGTTGCGGTCGATGAATACACAGTCAAGTAAAGCCTTTATTGTCGGGCGATTGCCTTGAATTCATCCATGCTCACATTTCATACGGTGCAGGTCCCGGGCCCATATATTCGGTAGTCAGGAGAGACCAGATCAACCATCAGACTGACCGCGGACTCATTCAAACAGCACACTGCTATCTTTTTCTGAATGCTACCTCACGCTCGCTTGCCTGAATTATCCTGTCGAGGAACGCGACGAATCTTTTGTAATTGTTCTGTCCGATCCTGGCCGCAGTGAAGACAACGTCTGTCTTGACAACACACGTCGAATCGTTGACCTGAAAATACATGGTCTGAGAAGTCGCAAAAGCAGAATCTTCTACCGAAGACGCCGCGGGCAAGTGAGCAACGCTTGATCCTCCCGCCGCTTTTACGATCCACTGGATGGAGCACCCGAACGGCTCGTTGAGGAAGATATCGTCGTACCGTACATCCTCGGAGAACTTGTTCCGGAATTCGCGCAGCAATTGATTCCTGGGACGATATGTGGCGAATGAATCGACCGTCATTACCGTCCCCTGCGAAGTGCCTTTTCCATAGACTAAGATTTCCGGTTCATCCAGGAAATTACTAATGAATGTTGTGTCGACATCCTTCAGAACATTCGCTTCCAGCAATTCGCGTTCTCTGGTTACAAGTTCCTCTCCTTTTAAGGCATACAACCTCGACCGGAGGTCTTCCGCCCTGGCCCCCCTCAGGCGCAGACAGACGGAATCAACGGCTTTCTTGTTCGATACCAGTACTACGGAATGGAATTCCTTGGAAGTATGACTCTGTAAACTTGAAAGGGCGCTCACATGTAAATGAGCAATCCCTGTGTCGTAGAGCGCCACGACGTTGATCCCATTCAGAAACCATGGCATTTCAAAGCGAGACGGAATACTTCTATCGAAGTCAAAGACCCGGTCCACACCCTTCAGCGAAATCAGGAGAGACAGACGATCGAACCAGAAGAACGAGGCAACCGAGGTCTCATAAACTCCATCCCGCTTATCCCGAATCAGGATAGGCGTCGTGGGCACCCCCCAGCGTTCCATTAGCTTCAGCATCATATACGAAAGATCAGATGCGTCGCCTTCTCTATTTGCAATGATGTCGTCCAGGATCCTGACTCCCGGGTAAAGGCTGTTCGATCTCTCCAGGGTAAAGTACTTCCTCAATGCCGTGTACCCCGAATCAATGTCAGTCCAGCGAGGATTCTGAAGCGTCGGTTCCAGCCCGAGACGTCTTACAAGCGACTCCGGAATCGAACCCTTGTCCACGAAGTGGCTAATGTATCTCTGGGCAAGCACCCGCCAGGCGTTTCTGTCGGACCCTTTACGATTTTCAATAACAGTCGTAATATAGGAGACGTCCGCAAAAGGCCTGCAGAACGGCTCCTTCGGAATCTCACTCAGATTTCCCACGGACCAGAAATGTGAAATATTGTTCCCCCTGCGCGTGACTTCAGGCTCACCCAATTTGTCGGGCGGAAAGCTCAGGTATTCGACCTTTACCTCAGCATCCATATTAATCGTAAGAGTGGAGTTGAGTACGGGATATCGATCGTGATAATAGAATATGACCCTGCGCGTGTCAAGATACGGCTGCGTATGGCTGTACTCGATCTGGACGACGTCGCCGGGGGTCAAGTTGTCTAGCTTAAAAAGGACTTTTTGAGTCAGCTTCTTTCCTGACCCGCTCGTCAGCCCCGCCATTTTCGTGATGGCATCGTCCGGCATCACCCAGATCGTGCTGTCGGGTTTCATGATCCTCGCCCGAACCTTGAAGATTTGCTCGATGCCTTCGTAAGCGGGATATTCGTATTCGAATGAGCCGAACTCTCTCACTCCGGCGTCGTTAAACACTTTGGCGATAATAACCTTGGACTCGACAACATATTCGTTTCTAATGACAATTGTGAAGGCGTCGGCATACGAGTGGGGGCCTTCGGTGTATCCCTGTTGTTTTAACAGAATTACCGCATCCGAATTCCTGAACAAGTCAGGAGTCAGCTTGTTCGTCTCACTAACAGCGGGGAGCTTTGCCATGAACCCATGATCCTGGGAGAACACGGTTAATGGAAGGACGATCAGCACAATGCAGACCACTGTTTTGATCACCGTGAGGTCTCCGGCAGTGCATAGCTCATGTTATACGCAGTATTGACCGAATCAAGGTGCGCAAGGAACTCCGTTCCGGAGGAAGACGTGAACGGGCCGGCGGGAAGCTGGAAATCCAGACCGGCAGTCATTTGATTGCCGGCCCCGGAGACGGCGACGCTCACGGAGACCCTATTATAATTCGGGAAGAAGTATACCCCTTTCTCTTTCTCAGTCTCAGTCGGCAGGAGGCCCGGGAGGATTCGTGCAATGCTGAACCACGACTTCTGGTTTAGAAGGGTCATACAATTGGGGATTGTACAAGCCATTGAAAGAACGAAAGAACCAGCTTTTGAATACCAGTGGAGACTGTCAATCTGAATGTTTTCATTCAACGCCCCCTTGACTACACGTTTCAGGGTCGCGGAGAGTTCTTCCTTGTTTGTTTCGTATTCGAGCCAAAACAAATCCACGGCAAACTGATTCGAAAAGACCGCCGTCAACTCTCCATGCAAGTCACTGCCCCCCTGTACGGAAAGTGATCCCGTGACGGCAAGTTTGTTCGTCGTGACATCGTCTATTACCGACAACCGTGAATGCTTTTCCTCCAGAATCAGCGCTCTGCAGTTTGCCAGATCGAACGAAGTGATTCCGGGTATCCCGACCCTGTTTGTCCCGTCATACCAGTAGTCCTTCCCCCCATCCGTGAAGTGGAGGATCAAATGGTTGAACTGTATTCCCCCGGGCATATCGTCATAGAATTCGACACCCCGCCCCCGATGGCAAAGTGCAAGCTGCGGTCGCAGGCCCACACTGACAGCCAGTGCATACATCAGGCACGAGTAATCTTTGCAATCACCAAATTTCCGGGTGAGCGTCTCGCTAACATGGTGAGGCACAAGGGCCCCCTGCTTGAGATATACCGCTTCGTATCGAACATTCCGCTGACAGTACTCGTAGATTGCGTCCATTTGTTCTTTCGGCCTGAGCTTCCCGGCGACAATTCTTGCAGCCGAATCAATGAACGCATGATCAGGAAGAAGCTGCGGGGCGATCAGGTGCACATACCAGTCTCCATACGATTTCCATGACTGGGAAGCCCGAACCGCCACAACAGTGGGGCTCCCATTCAGTTTTGCCAGGACGCCCCTTCCTTTCTTGGGCTCACGGTAAGAGGTCCAATGGAACACAATCTTCCGTGTCACCGAATCAATGATTGAGGGGGTGACCTGGTCATTTACAACACGATACCGAACCTCGTCAGAACGGTTCGACTCGATACAGCAGGTAATATTCTCAGCGGAATACTCCAGCTCGTTGAGCGAGAAACTGATGCCGAGATCCGGATACGCAAGTTCGTGGACGGAAACAGTTTCGACAAGATCTCCCGGGGTGAGCCGCTTTTCGATTGCAGCCCCTCTTATCGATTCATCAGAAATGACCTGGCGGTCGCTGATATTGTAGGCGAAGAAATCTCCCGACGAATACTTTTCGGACGAACCGTTACCATGCAGTACTCTCCCTTCTACGGATATGAGCTTTCTCGTGGGCTCGTCGCCCACCATAAATGCATGCATATGAGAAAGCGGATTGTCCCCTATCCGCACTATTTCGTGTGTTTTCTCCGTCAGTTTTCCATCCGGCAAATACAGAAAGGTCTTTTCGAAATAGACTATGTGATGGTTTGTATCGTGAGTATAGACCAACTTCTTCATTTCGTTGTCATCGAATAGGAGGTAGTATTTGGTACAGCCCGCGAGTCCCGCAAGGAAGGTCAACAGAAGCAGCCGGGCCTGAGCCTTGTGAAGCATATGTTCAGGAGACATAGAACCCTCAATATGTTTTTGCATACTGGATCCGAAGTCAACTGATGAAGAGGTACCGACCCGGGGGGGCAGATCAATAATTGTCCAAGTTATCATCCTGTGCCCAAACAGTCAAATTCTGCGCACATATCCTGAAGTTTATCTCGGAATGAGCGGAAAACATTGCGGATTCTTCCCCCGATTCACCATGCCCACGAGACTGGTTGGCAACGGAACGCCTGGAGGCAGCAAGAGACTGGGCTGAATTGCATCTCAGAAAGACGGGGTGTAGATTGACCAAATGATCGGTCGCATAGGTCACCACTGTTCCAGGAGCCGTCCAATGCACAGATTCCTGATCTTTATCCTGCTTGGGCACGCCACGGTGTTTTCTCAGAAAATCTCGTATCGCAATCCGGTCCATTTGCACGCCGGAGTCGCCCCCGTGAGCGTCGTGCTCGCAGATGTAAATCATGACGGTTCAATGGACATCCTCGTCGCAAACCATGGGAGCAATTCATTGACCGTCTATCTCGGAGACGGGAAAGGGGGATTCAAAGAGTCGAAGGGCTCCCCCTTTGCTGCCGGCCAGTCTCCGAACGACATCGGCCTCGGTGACTTCAACGGCGACGGCATTCCCGATGTGGCGATTCCCAATCATTCCGTGCAGTACGTAAGCATACTTCTCGGCGACGGCGGGGGAGGTTTTTCATACGGCCCCGGCTCTCCGTTCAAGGTGCCGAGTACCCCCCACCCGCACGGCATTGCCGTTGCGGATTTTAACGGCGATGGGAAGCCGGATATTGCGGTGGATAGCTGGGGAGAGAACAAGGTGCTTGTCATGTTCGGCAATGGGGACGGCTCGTTTCAGCCCACCGGGGTCAAATTCGACGTTGGACAGGCGCCGTACGAACGATTGCGCAGTGCCGATGTGAATGGCGACGGGAATCCCGACATCATAACTTCGAACTGGAAGGGGAGCTCCGTGTCCGTGCTTCTGGGTGACGGCAAAGGGGGATTCTCACTCGCAGGCGGCAAGAGCTTTCCCGTACCGGAATCCCCGTTCGGCATTGCGGTCGGGGATTTCAACGGCGATCATCACCAGGATATTGCCATTGCCCACTATTCCGGATATGAGACCGACCCGAGCAAGAACGGTCTCTCGGTTCTCACCGGCGATGGAAAGGGCAATTTCGTTCCGGCAAAGGGTTCGCCCTATCCGGTCGGGGACTACCCGGTGACTGTCGTTGCCGGCGACGTGAACGGGGACGGCATCACGGACATTGCGATACCTGTTTTTAAAGACAACGCGGTGACCATTTACCTTGGCGGTAAGAACGGAATAAAGGAAGCTGACGGATCTCCCATTTCCGTCGGACACGGACCTCATTGCGTCGCGATCGGCGACCTCAACGGCGACGGCAAGCCGGATCTGGTCGTCGCCGATGAACTGGATAACGATGTGATGATACTCTTTGCAAAGTAGGACGTGCGCACGGGGGATCATCACCGACGAGAATCGGCGACTGCTTGAGAGAACTGCTCAGAGTGAGTGGTTTGGCGGGGGAAGTTGCCGCTGTGCCGTGTACTCTTTTTCCTTTATTGTCATCGATACGTATTCTTCCGGACGAGTGGCGTTACACCAATGGCAGTTTTCGTCCGTCATCATGCTCTTTAATCCACAATACCGACAGATCCACACTTCGACCGCCAGATTAGCCCGATACAGAGATTCGGCCCTCGCTTTCGCAATGGCCCTCCGGCGTCGCCAGCCTACCAGGGAAAAGAGGATCAGGATGGCTGCTCCCAGCGCGGCCCCGATCAATATGTAGTTGAGAAAAGTCACCGGTATTCGGACTACTCTCTATGTTTAGAATTTCAGTCATTTTACATATTTTATGAACGTTAGTATGTGATATTGGTCAAATTAGAGGTGTTTTTATTGTGATATTCATCATATTCGCATGCGAAAGGGATATTCCTTTTTCAATCAAGAAACGACATTCGTCGGGTAAAGCGGGAAAGAACAACCGGCAGCATGGGGAGATTCAGACGGTCCCTACATCATTCGATGGGGTCCGCGGGGAGTCCGATGATGAATGTCGTACCGCTATTCTCATTCGTCCTGATGCTTAGATCCCCCCTGTGCGCCTTCACGATGTCATGCGTAATGGAGAGCCCCAACCCCGTCCCCTGAGTCCCTTTTTTCGTGGTAAAAAACGGCTGCAGCACCTTGTCCCTGATCGAGTCGGGGATCCCCGGGCCATTGTCCTCAATTTCCAGATTGATTCTCGCGCCATTTCGCCGCGACCGAATCGCGAGCTTCGGGGCATGGGATTCCGCTCCACTCTCCCCTTTCGACAACTTCTCCCGCAATGCGTCGAAGGCGTTCTGGCAGATATTGACAATGACGCGACTGAAGTCCTCTCCTACAAGTAATGGCTTCCCAACGGATTCGTCCAGGTCAAACTCGATGCTCACGTTGATCGGGTTCTTCCCCGCGCGCATCCCGTGAAACGCCAGATTGACATATTCCGTGACCAGTGCATTCAGATCCGTCGGCTCGCTTTTCCCGCTGCCTCCCCGCGAATGGTGAAGCATCGACTTCACGATTCCGTCGGCGCGCGTGCCGTGCTCGACCACCTTCGTCAGATTCGCTTTGACGTCACTCAGAAGTTGTGCGATCTCCACCGCGCGGCGTTCGGGCGACGACTCTTTCATCGCTTCAATCGCCTCGTCGATAAGTTCCACAGAGATCGAAGAGAAGTTGTTCACAAAGTTGAGCGGGTTTTTGATCTCATGAGCGATTCCGGCTGTGAGCTGGCCGAGAGAGGCGAGCTTCTCCTGCTGGACAAGCTGTTCCTGCGTGGCCCGCAATTCCGTCAGCGCCTCTTCCGCCCGTGTCTTTTCGGCGTGCAATTGGATCAGGTCCCGTTGCGCCTGCCCGGCCTGGGCCTCCGCGAGCTTCAAATCATTGAACCGGGTCAACGTAAGATTAAACACAGCGGCAAACCGTTCCAGCAGGAGGGTTGTCTCTTCCGGCTGCTCGTCCGGTGAGGCGATGCCGATGAACCCTTTTGAAAAGAATGCAATGTTCTGCACCCGGCGCAGTTGAGAGCGTCCGCCTTTGAACGGCACGTTCAGCGAAGTGAGATGCTTGAAATACTCCTGCAGTTCTTCCCCCTGCATATCGATGGTCAGCGATCGTTTTGCCTCCCGCCATCCATCGAACATCTTCCGGAACGTCCCGTTTGCGTGCAAATTAGCAGCAAATCCGGAGCTCACTTTGCTCCCGTCTTCATCCGTGATCCAGAATTCCGCATTGCCGACTTCGTCTTTCAGGATGGCGATGTACAAACGGTTCGGCGCAATGCCAAGGGTGATGAGCTGCCTAAAAAGAACCGCGGCTGTCCCGGCAAGTTCGTCCGACTTCTGCATGGCAAGGGTCCTGCTTCGCACCCGCTCCAGACTGGTTTCAATCTGTGATTCTCTTGCCTGTGCTTCCGCCTTTTGAAGATCAAGGTAGCGCCGAAATGTCAGCTCGACGATAGTTTTGAACCGGCTCAGGAGAGCAATGGCCTCATCGGAATATTGCTCACGTGTCCAGACATAGAACTGTCCTTCTGAAAATGAAAAGAAATAGCCGTGCTCCCGGTGCTCGCCATCTTCCCGATCGAGGTACGGGACGGAGATGCTCGCGCGGAGTAGTGCGTACCGGGTTCGAAGGTCTTCTCCGCTCACCGTGGTAATGTAATTCTCCTGATTCAGCCAGCATCGATACTGGTCCTCGAACGACGGATGTCCCGACATTTCGAACGACCCGATCAGCTCGAGAGCATCACTGTCCAGCGACGTGGACGTAGCGTAGATCTGCGCCCGGCGGGTGTTTTTTGAAAGCAACACCACGCCGCAACGTACCGACCCGATCCCCAGCCTTCGCAGCTCGCCGTAGACAACGGCAGTCGTCTCTGCGAGGTCTTTACTTGTATGCATGGCCAGCGCCCTGCCCCTGACCTTTTCCAGCGACGCCTCAATATGCGCCTCCCTTGTCTGAGCCTCAGCCTGTTTCAGGTCCAGGAAACGGGTGTAGGTGAGGTCAAACACCCCGGCAAACCGCCCCAATAACTGACGCGTCTCGCCGGGAACATCCTCGCCCGAGGAAAACGTCAACACACCCCTGGAGAAGCTGGCAAGGTTGACTATCCAGCGATCATCAGGACTTTCCAGGCCGGAACCGATCTTGAGATCACTCAGGCTGCTCCGGTATCGGTTGTACTCATGCAGCTCTTTTCCTTTCAGCTCCAGCACGTCCGACTGTACACCGGATTTCCATGCATCAAATATCCTTGTAAACAGGGGATGATCATGTATGCCGAGTTTGAGAGTGTTCTGGAAAGGACTCCCCTGGTACGTCGCGGACACTTCAAGTGTTTCTGCAGCCTCATCGACGATCGCAATTGAAATCTGTTCTGCACGTGCGCCAAGCTCCTTGAATTGCTGAAAGAGTACGGCCGACGTTTCCGTCAGTTCATCGCTTCGCTGCATCGCCATGGTCCGGGTTCTGACTTTTTCCAGGGCCACTTCAATTCGGGCCTCCCTGGCCTGCGCCTCTGCAGTGGAAATGTCGGAATACCGCTGATAGGAGAGAAGAAACACATTTCTAAAGCGCTTCAGGAGTTCCCTTTTGTCGTCGCTTATTGCACTGAACGTGGAAATGCCGATTGCGCCTGTTCCGATGGAATGAAAATAGTAGTGGAGAGACGACATCGCGTTCAGGCGCGGCTCATCACGTTCCCCGAGCTTCTTCCTGAACTCTCTCCACTCGTTCAATTCGCTCCCGGAAATGGCAAACTCCGCAAATGCCTCATGCCCTCTTCTGATTTGATTGACAGAATTTGCGATGGCCGGAATACTGTCATACGGGATATTCGTGATCGTCTTCCCTGCCATATCGGAGTAGTCATAATTCAAAAAAGACCCTTTGTCATCATTGTGAATATTGATCATCGTGTTTCTGAGCTCACCGAATCCAAGGGTCTGAAGCTCGGCGTAGAGTGTTTCGCAAATGCCCAGCAGATCATCGGGCTTATTCATCCCCATGGCCTTCGAACGCACCCGTTCAAGCGACCCCTCGATTTCCAGCTCGCGTTTCTGACCTTCGAGGACCCTTTGCTTCTGCTCGAGCTCCCCGACGTTGGACTCGAGAAGAACGCCCATCGTATGGTTTGTCTTTTCCGATTGCTCGAACTTAAAGGCGACCGCGGCAAGTTCCCCGTCGACTTCTGACGCGAGCGCGGCGATCCGCTTCCTCTCCGCTTGCGTGAGGGGATAGGAAGCCTCCATGGCATCAATGAGCGTCTGCAATTTGTGATTCATTATGAGCTTCTATCTTCCTTTCAGGGCGATGGAACAGGAGGTAAGACAGTACTCCCTCATTATAAACAGGAAGGAAGTAATTACAAACAGGGGTAAAAGCTGCACATAGGTCGAGGCCAAAGTGCGACAGAAGCTATCATTTTAGGCATTATCCATTATGGCATCTATTATGCTTAATCTGAAGCACGATGATAATCATAAAATGACCCACCCCAGGGGCGGGAATACGGGAGCCCCGACCTCCGCCCGGGGGACACCGGCGCGCATTTGTCAATTCTCAGGGGAGCAGCGATAATGAAAACAATCAAGGTGCTGTCGATTCTGATTCTCATGTCCCTGGTGCATACGTCGGTCAACGCGCAGGCTCAATGGGCGCTGGACAGCGTCATAACAACGGGAACAAATTCATCCGGCATTGCCATCACTCCCGACGGAAGCACACTTGTCGTCACGAACAATACCAACCCCGGAGCGGCAAAAATCATCTCCACGTCAACGTACGCCGTCAGCAACATCGATATCAGCTCGATCGAGAACTATCCCAACGCTGTTACGATCAGCCCTGACGGCGCGACGGCGTTTATCGCCACGACGCATACAATCGCGCTCGTGGGCCTGTCCACCAAATCCGTGACAGGAAGTTTCACCGCACCGTGTGCGGGAACTACGCTCTACGGCCTCGGCGTGACGCCGGACGGCGCGACCTGCATGTTCCCTGACCTGAGCTCCGGATGCACGCAGCAGGGGTTACGGTCAATCAGTGCCTCCAGTCCATCCGGATCGACGTTCGTTCAGATAAACAGCCCGGGGGTGCTTTACGGATTTGCCATTGCTCCCGGCGGGGTTGACGCCGTTGTCACAACATTCACAAGCGATTACCCGAAACACGTAAACCTCTCAACGCAGGGAGTGCAGAACATTGCAGGCTTCAGCGGTTCCTACGGTGCGGCGATATTGCATCACAGCAGTGAAGCGCTCATCCAGGGCGATTCACTCAAGCGTGTATCATTAGTCTCCAATGCCGCCACCGCCGTCATTTCGGGAATTTACAGCACCGCCCTGCAGGGGATCGCGATCACCGCCGACGATAAGTACGCAGTCGTCGTCGGATCGTTTGAAAAAATCGTCGTCGACCTCGGCACCAACGCGGTCATTCAAACATTCACCGCAGGCGCAACGAGCGTTGCCGTCATGCCGGACGGATCGAAGTTTTTCGTCACGGACAGCTACAACGGAACCACGCGGGCGTACAAGAAAGTCGTCTCCACGGGGATACACGAATCTGACGGCGGCACGCCGGGGGGGGTCACACTCTCGCAGTGCTTCCCCAACCCGTTCAATCCGTCCACGACAATACACTATGCGCTCCCCCACCGGTCACAGGTTTTCCTGGCGGTGTTCAACGCGCTCGGCCAGCAGGTCGCCACACTCGTCCAGGCAGAGCAGGACGCGGGGTCGTACGACGTCAAATTCGACGGATCGGCGCTGGCGAGCGGAATGTACTTTTACAGAATGCAGTCGGGAAGCTTTACGGAGACCAAGAAGCTTCTCCTGATCCGATAGTATCTCCTGATACCAGGTGCGGGCGGGACTCGAGGAGGGGCATCCGCCCGCCGAAGTGTCATGACCATACGCGCGGCCGGGCGGTATCGGGGTGGATACAGCGGCCGGCGGGATCAGGAGGGGAAGTGGCCGGGTCGGGGGCCTCCTGCCAGTTCATTCAAGGAGACCGCGTCGGTGCAGGCCGCGGAACTGAACCTGCGGGAAGGAATTACAGCTTCTCTCCGCAATCGTTGCAGAATTTGTTCCCGAGCGGGTTCACGGCATTGCAGCGCGAGCACCTCCTGGGTTCCAGTGACTGGCCGCACGAAGGGCAAAATTTCGCATCCCGGGCGACCGGCGTGCTGCAATAGAAACAGGGCACCGTGGCAGTCGCCGTCGCCGCGGGTCCTGAAGGAGTCGTCTCTTCATCTGCCGCACCAAAACCGTCACGGGTCGCCTTCCTAAACTCCCGGATGCCTTTGCCGAGTCCCTGCGCAATCTCGGGTATCTTCTTCCCTCCGAAAAACACGACTATCAGGAGGACAATAATCAATAATTTGGCGGGGCTCAGATCTTCCAGCATGGGTTCCCTCAGGGTCGATGTGGTGACAAATGCTCTCTCAATGTAGGAAGGCATCGATCGAGAGTCAAGGTCGCGACGCGACCGCACCGCGCCCGCCAACGGCCGATGTCCGGGCAGACATCACACTCCTGCTCCACGATCGACATCACCCGCGTCGTGCCCCACAGGAGCGTGGAGCACGATCGTATCCGCCCTACGGTTTCTTCCCCCCACCTATATTCAGGAGCGGCGTCAGTTTTTGGTCATACGGCAGGATTACCGTGGAGTTGTTGGGGCTATTGACCAGCTCCTTGAGCTGGGAGATGTAGTACCATTGCAGATAGTTTTGCGTCAACCCGTTGCCAATGATCTTCTGTGCGTTCGAAATGCCCTGGGCCTCGATCGCCTTTCGCTGGGCTTCCTTCTGGGCATACTGGATTGTATACTCCATCTGCTGCGCTTCCTGCGAAGCCTTCAATTTCGCCGCGATCGCATCGCTGACGGTCGCAGGGGGTTCCACGTTCCTGATCAGCACGTTGTCCAGGATAACACCACGGCCGTTGAGCTCCTGCAGCAGCAATTCGGTGACCATTTTCGTGTAGGCGTCTCTCTGAAGCGACATGACATCGCTCGCATCAAACTTGGTGGCGGCGTTGACGAGCGCGGTTCTGATTGCCGGCCGCACGATGACCTCTTCAAAGTCGAGCCCGATATTGCTGTACACATTGTTTGCCTGTGCGGGATCCAGATGGTACCACACGCTGACGTCAAATTTCAGAATCAGCTGATCGCGTGAAAGCGTGGCAACGGCATCATCGCCCACCTTGTTCCCTTCGTTCCTGACCGACGACATCGTGTACGCTTTTGTCTGAATGGACATTTTGTAGACATCGGTGAGGAAAAAAATCGGGTGAATCCCGGCCGGCAGGGACTGCGCACCGACAGTGCCGAACGTGACAGGCACTCCTACAAATCCCGGCTCGATGATCGTGAAGGACGCCGAAAGAAGCGCCAACACCGCCAGCCCGAAACTCGCGAAACCCAGCTTCTTGAAATCAACAGGGCGAGCGACGTTCCTTGGTTTGGCGGTCAGCAGCACGATTCCCAGGATGATAAATACCAGAATTAAGAAAGAAATAGGCATACTCTGCTCCTTTGTGTATTGTTGTCATTCATCCTCTGACGACCGCGGGACGGCTCGACATGCGATTTCAGGACCGGGAGGAGTGAAAACCCTGTGCGGGATGTGGTCCGATCCGGCGGATGCTCAACGGGGGTAAGGTACGACAAAATCGGCTGCGATGCTCTCGCACGCAAATTCGCAAGCCGGCACACATGCCCGCCGTTCACACGAAAGGCCCGATGAGCTGTTCACCGGGCCTTTCGTCTCAACCTATTCCGAGAATATATTACAACGCTGTAATTTCCTGCGCCGGCGCGAACCGCCCGGCATCACGCGAGAGAAGGGCGTCCCGCTCCTGAAACGGCATGGATTGACTCCCCCCCGGCCTCTTCTACCGGCCGTGCGCGGGTATTTCGAACGGATTTGTCGATGGATGAGCCCCGGAGCTTCCGATGAAGATCCGCCCCGGTTCGAATTTGGGCTCTTTCTCTCCTATTGTCAGTGTGAACGAAAGCATCGGTTCTTTCCCCTTCACGCGGAAGTCCACGCCGTCGATGCTCCCTTTTGTCGAGAAGTCAAAATTGATGACATGGTTCTCCGGCCCAACGATGAAGAGATCTCTCTCGGGACCTTTGTGCTCGAGTTTGTATCCCTTCACCTGGGCAAATTCACCCCCCCTGACCTCGATGACACCCCGGAAGTGGTGATCGAATTCCTTCGTCATCGTCCGGATATGCCAGCCCCCTTCATCCTGCCAGACCGAGTAGCGCTCAACTTTTCCCGGCGCGGTGTTCGGGGGCCTGCCGTGGGGGTTGAGAGGTCCGTCAGCGAATGCTGCACCAGTCATGCAGGCCAAGAGAACAACGACTCCAATTCTTCCGGCTAGCTTGAACATCTGCATATCTCCTCAGGATTGTGATTGATGACTCAGGAGCGGCGTGTGCAGAATTTCGATAAAGAGCCGCTGATTGTCAAGTGGAACACCACTTCGGCAGGTCGGATCGTGTTGTTCAGCCAACTGCGCACATTCGGCCACCGGATGAGGCCTTTCCACCGTTTTCTCTTCTCCATCCTCCCGAATTCCCGTCGCGATGGTCGCGATCCGCCCCGATGAGACGCCTGCGTACGCGCTGTTTTTAGCTTTCCTGTGTTGTTCTGATGCCGATTCCGCGGTGCCGGGGGCTTTAGTGACTTCAGTCACACGGACTCCCGAAACAGGCACCGCACTTGAGATACGTACCGGCAAGTTCACAGTTCACTCCGTAATTGTTCGAGCCGGACCCGGCATGCCGGGCGTGGTTCAGGAGGATTCAAAATGCGAGAAAAATTTTTCGAAACATACAAAACGAGAGTCTTCAAGACGATTCTCGAAATCGACAGGACGGCAAATCCGTCAACCCTCGGTGATACGCTCATAAGGCATTATTTCAATGCCGGATATACCGAGAAGAGTGCGGCGACTGCGGTAATCGAGGTCGTAAGAGCCTAGACTGACGGATTTTTCGTACAGTAAATCCTGGATGCAGTACGAAGTCCGAATAGGAGGACATAAAGATGCGCCACGCGGCGGCGGACCGCTTCCCTATAATATTCTGAAATCGACAATCGCCCCCGTCTCCGCGCTCCGATAGGCGCCGAACGTGATCTTCAGCGTGTCGCGTACATCGTCGAGCCCTGAGACCGGAGGTACCCCCCGGAGGATGCAGTCAGTGAACGCCCCGGCCTGATTGACGAACGATCCGGCATATTCCACATCGTCGTCGATTTTTTTGCCGTCAAGATACAGACCATCCGTAATCGCAATGCTCCCCTTCGTCCCGAATATCCTGATCCCGTTGATCATTCCGGCGTGGTCGGACGTCCATGACTGCATGATGACGGCCATCGACCCATCGGGGTAGAGAAGGCTCACCTGGGCCGTATCTTCACATTCCATGTTCTTCAAGACCATAGTTGACTTGAACCCATGGAGCTTTTCCGGCCTGCCCAGCAGGTAGAGTGCCTGGTAGATCAGGTGGTGACCGCTGTCCATCAACGCTCCTCCCGCGCCAAGATGTTTTTTCGCCCTCCAGCCGTGTGCGTGGGCTTCGGAAATTGTATGGGTTGTTATGAACGAGGAGTGAATTATCCGTCCCAGAGTGCCCGCCCCGATGATCTCCTTCGCCTTCCGCACCGCTCTCCTGTAGACGAAATTGTGCGCCGGAAATACCGTGACGTTGTTTTCCGCGCTCCGTCGCCTGATCTCATCAAGGTGATCTACGTCCGTGACCACAGGCTTTTCGGCGAGGAGATGCTTGCCATGAGCTATCGCCGCCGTGATCTGCTCGTAGTGACAGGGGTTGATGCTGCCGATAATCAGGGCATCAATGTCAGGATCGTTCACCATGGATTCGAAGCCTGCATGCGCACTGATTCCCAGGGCAGCGCATTTCTTCTTCAGGCGGTCCATTCCGGCCGCCTTTTCCCGCTCATCGCCGAACGGCACGTGACACATGCCCGTGATCGCTGCATCGGGGTTGTTCCTGAACCCGGTCCAGTGCCAGTCAGCGATGAACCCGGTGCCGACCATTCCCAGCCTCAGTTTTCTCATTGCAGTATCCTGTCCCCTGTCGTCATGCCTGCGTGCAGCCGGTGTTGTTGCGGGCCCGGGGAGCGGGGAGGCCGCGCCGGATTGCCGCGTCCCGTTTCCGACCGCGCGAAGAACCTGTCAGTCCCGCCGTAATGAAGCGCACGATCGCACGCGTTTCCGAAAGATATTGATTTTAAACAAACAATTGACTAGTCTCATGCTTCCGCAGGACCGCAAATTTGCAGCGTGAACCGTTCGATACCCCACTTAGAGCCATCGTGCGAGGATACCCGAAATGCAGCCCCTGAAACTCAGTGAAAAGATAGGTTTCGGATTTGGCGATGCCGCCTCGTCCATGTTCTGGAAGCTCTTCGGCATGTACCTCCTGTTCTTCTACACGGACATTTTCGGCATCCCGGCCGCCGTGGTAGGAACCATGTTCCTGGTGACCCGCATCGGCGACGCCGCCTTCGATCCGTTTGTCGGCATACTCGCCGACCGCACCAATACGCGATGGGGAAAATTCAGGCCGTACCTGCTGTGGATGGCATTCCCGTTCGGGGTCATCGGGGTGCTGATGTTCACCACCCCCGAGATAAGCGTCGGCGGAAAGATCATCTATGCGTACGTGACCTACTCGCTGATGATGATCGTGTATTCCCTTATCAATGTACCGTACGCCTCGCTTATGGGCGTCATGACCGACGACACCAAGCAGAGAACAACACTTGCGACATTCCGGTTCATATTCGCTTTCGGCGGGAGTTTCCTGGTCCTCGGTCTTTTCCAGCCCCTGTTCGACGGATTCGGCACAAGGACATTCAATGAGTTCGCGAATCCAAAGACAATCGAAATAGCCGATACCACCGCAAAAACGACAAGCCGGATCGTCGTCTGGGATGGCACGATACAGAATTCGACGTTAACAAACCCGGTCGATTCACTCCTGTTTATCACCGCCAAGGCGAACACGAGCGCCAGGGGAGCATTCAGCCTCGGCCTGTACAATCCCAAGCTCAATCAATACTACGGGGTCGAGTTTGCCGAAGGGAAGGACACGCTCGGCCTGCTGCGATCCGGCGTCACGTGCGACGTGAAGATAAAACTGGATCAAATCGCGACCAGGGAAAATCTCTCCAGTCTCTCCGATCTCCGGTTTGCGAGCAAGGGAATAGACGAGCATTCCATCTCCATCCGGAATATCGAACTAAAGGAAATCAATTACCGCCTCGGAACCCAGAAGGCGGTCATCGTCATCGCCGTTCTCGCGGTGATCTTCTTCCTGCTGACTTTTTCTCTCACCCGTGAAAAGGTGAAACCGATTGACGCCAAAAACGCGTTCCGAGACGATCTGAAAGACCTCAGCAGAAACGGCCCGTGGTTTATTCTTCTCGGGGCGGGCATCTCGACCATTTTCTTCAACACCATCCGCGACGGCGCGGCGGTGTACTACTTCATGTATTATTTCAAGGGGATGAACAACATCGAATTCAGTTCATCCATGATCCTTGCCATCAGTACCATCTACCTGCTGCTGGGACAGGCAGCCAATATTGTCGGGGTGGTCCTGGCAAAGCCGGTCTCCGACAAAATCGGCAAGAAGAACACCTTCCTCGTCGCCATGGTGAATGCCGCGATCCTGAGCATAATCTTCTTCTTCCTCGACAGGACAAACATCTCCATGATACTGCTGTTCCAGTTCCTGATCAGCATCAACGCGGGGATCATTTTCCCGCTGGTCTGGGCGATGTATGCCGATACCGCCGATTATTCAGAATGGAAAAACGGCCGCCGCGCCACAGGACTCGTCTTCTCGGCCGCATCCATGTCGCAGAAATTCGGAGCGTCCATCGGCATCGCGATGGTGGGCTGGGTCCTCGCCATCTACGGCTACCAGGCCAACATCGAACAGACCGAAGCGACGCAGAACGGCATCCGCATGATGTTGAGCATCTATCCCGCGCTCGGAGCCCTACTCGCCGCAGGTTTTATCTTTATTTACCCCTTGAAGGAATCGGTTCTCGAGAACATCAGTCACGAGCTGGCCGTCTTCCGTTCAACGGGGAAAAAGCCCTGAAAGGCGATTACAACCTCGTATTCCTGCGAGCTTTACTGTATGAACGATTTTGATGCTGTTTCCGGAACGATGATCGCCGCGATGGAGACTCACGCGAAGAAGCTCGGGGTAAGGGGAGTCATTCTCACGGCGGCCATGGACGACAGGGGCTTTTCCTGGGACTCCAGGATGAAGGCCGTCGAGGCCATCAAAGACGTCCCCGTGAACCCCGAGGGGCACGAGTATCCGGGGTATAACTTCATCGGGATTGCGTACTCCAAAGCGGCTGAAATGGCCGATACAAGGCTGAACAGCGGGAGCAAATCGAGGCCGGCGTTCCAGGGAGAATTTGGCTATCAGGGAGGACTTATCAGGAAGGTCCGGTCCGGATTCATTCTCACGGTCTTCAGCGGCGCGACCGGTGAACAGGATCTGGAAATAGCCAGAGCAGGAATCAATGCCTATCAGGGAGAGTAATAACTCGCACAGTGCTTCTCTCGACTTCAGCCGGGAGGCTTTGTGCATACGAAGAAACTCGTTCGTTTGCCGGAAGTGTCACCTCTCAGTAGATATCAGATGATACAAACCCACCAAGGGAATGCCTTCGTTTCAGAGTGCGACTTCCCGCAATTACTTGCGTTTGATTCCGCGACTGGTTGATCCCCGTCAACTAACAGATTTTGTGGTTGATTTTTTCAACGTTAGAATCTACATTGAGTACAATCAAGGTGCACAGATTCATCTCTTGTTGGAAGCAGATCAGGGTGTGAAGGAGATTCGTATTCACACTCAGGCTCAGGTGTAATCCCCCTCCCCGCTCCCCCAGACCGAGCCATACGTTTCCAGGATCCAGCAGCTGTAACGGCCCCGTGAATCCGTGCACCGGCTAATTCCAGAAGTCCCGGAATGAACTTTCATGAAGTGAAGATTCAGTTCCGTCCATAATCACAATTGATTGACTGAGAGGGGGAAGAGTGCGATGGGCTCACAATTGGAGAAGTTTTCCGCGATGCTGATCTCCACAAAACCTGTGTACACCGAGAAGAAGTTTCTCTTCATGAGGGACCAGGTTGGGTGGGATGCCACATTCCGGTATTATCCGCAGGGTCCCCGGTTGACATTTCGCATCGGAAAGGAGAATCCTCTCGCCGGCGGCTTGCAGCCGACGAAGATCTACCATTTCGAGAGCATCGCTGACCCCAAGTCGGCGGAAAAGTCTGAAATCGTCACCGAACTACGGACGTCAAAACCCTACGAGATGAAAGACTAGGGGGACGGGAGACGGCGTATTCACGGATGACAACATCAGCCGTGGACCGCCGTCGCCGGGGCCGGGGATAATTAGGCAAACGTACGCACCCCGGCGTTACGAATGGAGTGAGGAACCACCGGAGCGGGATCAATCGGACTTGCCGCGTTTCACCGCCTCCTTGAAGAAGTACACCGCCATGCCTCCGGTCACCACCGCGCCGAATCCAAATAGCACGTGGCCGACCAGCTGATTCCACGATCCGGGGAAAAACGGAAGCCCTCCTCCAAGCGCCTCTCCGCTTAACGCAACATACCACCCGAGCGCGGAAAACAGGGCGCACACCGTCCCCGCCATCAGGGCCGACAAGCGGCCGCGGGCTGCAGTGACAATTTGCAGTCCGGCCAGAAAGAACGCCGCACTGACTGCGGCCATCAGCCACCTCCTGTCTGCGGGTATGCTCCTGTCCATCATCGCGGTGATGAGAATGAATACCGCAACCGCGAGAGTGATAAATCCCGGCAGGCGATTCCTGGGTTCTTCCATCAATGTTGATCCCTCTCTTTGTTAACGGCCAGTCCGCACTCCGGGCAGAAATTGCTCTCGGGTTGAACCTCAGCGGTGCAACGAGGGGAGACAAGGACCCCGGCATTTGAGGCTCTCACATTGGACCCCCCAGGGAGCCACTTCGAAAGCCAGAGCAGGTACGCTAATTTACGCAAAACCTATCAATTACGCGTTTTGGGGCTGAAAATCCGGGCTTGACAGGGGTAGGTGCGAGTCGCCATTTGACTATCAGAGGGAACACTTCTACATTTCCCTGCATTCTTCGGCACGCTGAAAAGCGGGCGGTGTCTCCTGGTATACCGGCCGGCGGTGAAGGTGAGGGAACTCACATCGCCTGTCTGCGGAGATTCGTAAGTTGTTGTTAACCGTTGCAGTGCCTGTTGTTCGCAGTTCTTGCTTCAGATTAGATCGCGGTTCTTGGTGAGGTCCATGGAGAGATCAATGAGATGGTGTCGTTGGGGGGCCCTTTGCCTCGGTATTCTGGCGTACGCCGCCGCCGATCACGCATACGGGCAGGACAAGGAGGGGCGGTGGGCGGTCGGATTCCAGACGGGCGGCAACCTCTGGATGAACGGTTACAACTCGCGCTCCGCCGGCGCGGACGGTGAAATCACGTTCAAGTACGGCGTTAACGACGCATTTTCGGCCGGGATGATCACGGGGTTTCACGGGCTGAAATCCAGCGAGACCCCTTCGTTCACCGGGGCCACGCCCGGCAATCTCACGCTGAATGCAATCCCGATCGCCGCTGCCGGGTGGTTCTCACTTGCACCGGGCAGGGAGATCAATCCGTATTACTATGCAGGTCTCGGCGTCCTGTTCTACCAGAGGGAGACGAACCGTGACGGCACCAGCATATTTGTGCCGGACAAGAGATACCGATCCTCGCTCCTTTTCCCCGCCGGGATCGGCGTCGAAGCTCTTCTCTCGAAAAATCTCATCTTCACCGGCGATCTCGGGTACGGGCTTCTCGACAGCCACGTCGATGCCCTCAATTCCGGCAAGATAAGCTGGTATGCCTCCGCAAGAGTCGGCATAACCCTCCTCGTCGGCATCGGCGCCGGAGAAGAGCGACTGCACATGCAGGAGAGCGCCGAGGCGGCTTTACATAAGACGAGAGTACCGCCAAGAACGTCACCGGCAAGCGCGTTCGAACAAACGGACAAAAAAACGCCCGATACGCCTGCCGCGCTCCAGACCGTGGAGGTCAATCCGACAGATCCGCCTTCGCCGCCTCTCCCGAAGACCATGCTGCCTTCCACGGAGACCCCCCTCCTGATTCAAAAGGGAACGAGCTTCATACTCAGGGGGGTAAATTTCGAACTTGACAGGGCCGCGCTCACATCAGATTCCGAGCCGGCACTCACTTCTCTTCTCAGCGCACTCCAGGCTCGTCCGGACATCGAAGTCCTGATTGTCGGGCATACGGACCTCGCCGGTTCGCGCGATTTCAACCAGTCCCTCTCGTTCCACCGTGCACAGGCCGTGTACCTCTGGCTCGTGAAGCGTGGCATTCCTGCAAAGCGGCTGATGGTGGCCGGGAAGGGGGCCGACGAACCGATCGCCGACAATCTGACCGTGCAGGGCCGGATTGCGAACAGACGGATTGAAATACGGGTGATGAAGTAACGCTCCTCCGACTTGGCTGAGGCAACCAGTCGGCCGGTCGATTTCTCCCCGGCATTACACTCCGGCCGTATGATGCCCGTTACGCGTATGCGGGAACTGCGGCACCGGCGGGCGAACCGAGGCGCGGAGGAGAATTCAGAAGACGCCCATAAATCTCGACGATCCTCCGCCCCTCCCCGTTTTGCCAGACGAACCTATCGCTGACCCCGGCAAGCGTCCTGCGGAACGGCTCCCTGTCCGCTGAGAAGAAACTGTCGACGGCCCGCGCAACTTCCTCCGCACTCCCCATCGGCATATTGACCCCGATTCCGAGCGTTTCCACGAATCGTATCAGCTCGGGAAGGTCGTTGGCGAGGATCGGAAGCCCGGCGACGATGAATTCGTACAGCTTGTTCGGTGTGCAGAATTTCGTATTCCAGTCGACGGGCGTATACGGGATCAGCCCGGCATCCGCCGAGGCAGTGTATCCGAGCAGTTCGCTCTGTTTGACCGCGGGATGGAAGAAGACGGTGCGGCCCAGAAGCCGGCTGTCGGAAGCGAGGCGGACGAGGTCCTTCCCCCCGCCGTTGTCCGGCCCCATAAGGACGAGGACGACGTCCGACCGGCGTATCATCGCCATCGCGCGTATCACATTCTCCAGATTCCTGATCTTAGAAACGATGTTTCCCTGATAGAGCAGAATCCGCTTCGATTCCGGGATACCGAGCGATTCCCGCAGCCTGTTTGTCCTCCGGACCGGGAGCATCCGGAGATCGATGGAAGGACAGTTCAGGATGACTTCGGCGTCAACGCCGTAACGCAATTTCATTTCATCAGTCATCGATTGGTTCACCACGATAACCGAATCGGCCATCGGAGACAGGCGGGCCTCCATCGCACTGAGCATCTCCCTGGATTTTCTGACGAACGACTGCTCCGGAAATAACTCGTGAGAATCGTACACGACGTGACTTCCGTGGTGCATCGCCGCCATGAGGGCTACAGGGAGCTGGGGGAGGTCGTGGGCAACGTACACCCGTGCACGGCGCTCCAGGGCCTCCATGAAATATCCCCTCCGCTCAACGAAGTACTGCCGCCAACGCTGATCCGGAAGGAGCTTCCGCGCGTACTCGTTGACCCTCGCGGCATCGGGAACAAGCCGGTCGCGGCGAACTGCGTACATGAACGCCCCGTCGTAACAGGGGACGGAAAGCACGCGTTCGTTCACCCTGACGATCCGGAGATCGGGATAGCATTCCTCGTCCCAGTACGGGTTGTCCGCCGGCGGCTCCCCTCCGACGACAGTCACCTCCCAGCCCGCATCCTGCAGCGATCGGGCCTCATCCAGGACCCTGCGGTCGATGCGCCGGTCTTCGACGAGCATGACCACAGACCGGGGGTTGCTCCCGGCCGACGCATCATTCTCACGTTCCGACATCTTCTCCAGGACGGAGATCCGCTTGAGAGCGTCAGCCGCGGCGGGGTCATCCGGGTGTGATTCAAGATACTCCAGATGAACCATCCGGGCGGAGTCGAATTCCCCGTCAAGCTCAAGCGTCCTGCTGAGCAGGAGGCGGAGTTCCCTGTCGTCAGGGTGCCGAAGCAAAGCCTCCCGGAGTTCCTTCGAGGCGTCTTCGTAATGTGAGGTCTGAATGAGGGCCAACGCCAGCAGTCGCGCTGCCAGGGGAGGACAGTTCTCAAGGGCCAGGGCGCGCCGGAAGGCGTCCGAGGCAAGCTCAGGTTTTCTCGACGCGGCGTATCCCATTCCAAGCTGCATCTGTATCGCGGCTGAGGAAGAGGAATTCGCGGCCGCCCTCTCGAGAAAGGGGAGCCAAATTTCACGGGAGTACCCCAGACGAAGGAGGTAACTTCCCGTCCGTGATTGGACTTCCGGATCCTCGGGCGATTGTGCATACGCCCGCTGCAGGACCTCGAGTGCTTCGGCCCATTTCCCCTCCCGCGCGAAGGAATCCGCGGCAGTCAGATCCGCCAAGACATTGTCGTTCAAAGCGTGCCTCCACGTGAAGCTGACACACTTCCAAAGGGAGTGCCAATATGGGTTGCGCCTTTGAGCGAATTATACTGATAATTGGCCGGTTGATCCGCGGCCGGAGGGGAGGGTGTGGCTAGTATTGCGCAGGTGATCGATGACGCATTTCGTCGCCGGAGAGCCCGGCGGGCCGCATCAGGAGGGCGGGGGAATAGTCCATTCCCCCGGAAGCCCGGCGCTTAGTTCTCCCACCAGGCCACGAGCTCGTAACTGTCCGAGTACGGGAAGAACGGGGGTTGCGTCGTCGCGAACCGGGGGTCGTTGACGATGCTGTAGGCAAATCCATTCAGGAGCGTCAGGGGCGGCCCTCCGCTGGAAAGCCCCAGACTTCCGGCGGTGATCTGCGTAACGCCGCCGTAGAGGTTCAGGCGGCCGCTCGCGGGGATGCTCCAGAAATTCTGCGCCGTCAGTTCGCCGTTCTGACAGTAGATGGCCGCCTGTATATTCATCTCCGATGATGCGCTCCTTGAGAGATCCTCGGTAACGTAGGCCATGCGCCCCGCGACGATACCGAGCATATCGGGAGATGCCGGGTTTCCGACCGGATTCGTTTTCGCAACGACATCGCCGTCAATCCACACGTTTCCCTTGTTCGTCGCCGCGCCGGTGCCTCCGAAAGCGGCGACCGTGATGTTTCCGTCATACGTCCCTTTGATGTGCACGTCCGCGTTCTTCACGACGATAACCCCGTTCGATGCGAGGGCACTGATGGGCATCGTCGTATCCCTCATCCCCCCGCCCGGAGGGATCTGTACCCGAACGCGGTCATCGAGAAACGTAAGCGCGACGTCGTTCGATGTCCCCGTTTCGTCAAATAGTCCACCTCCCAGGGCCGCGGCGGCGGTGAGATTTGATTGCAGCGCGGACGTGTTGGGACGGCTCTGGTAGATCGGTTCTTCAAACCCCCCTTTGAATTGCGGGTTGGCGGTGGGACCGAGATTGAGCGGGTGTGCCGCCGTCACCTTCTGTGCAAAGTACGGCGTGCCATCCAGGTTGAAGCTGCCATTCGTATGTGCCGGACCGAAGACCGAATCGCCCGTGACTTTCCAATCCTGCGCACCATAGTAGGGCCCGTGGCTCCCGTCGGGCGCAAGATACCCGTTTGTCTCGCTTTCGGTAAACCAGCTGTACTTCGCAAACTGAACATGATTAAAGACCCCGTCGACCGTGTCGCGGATTATCAGGCCGTGTGCATCGAGCATGCTCGTCCACGCCACGCTCCGCAGCGTCGTCCAGAGCGGCTTCGGGGTGTTGGCGAGATAGAAGACTGAATCGTGCCCGCCGAAGAAATTGACGCCGAAATTGGAGGGAAAGAGAGGATACTTCAGGAGATACATGGTACCGATGTTTGCACCTGAGACCGCAATGTTGTGCACTCGCGTCGAGCCGTAATACGCGATGAACACATCCATGGAACTGGCGCTCGTCTCGGCGATTCTGTTGAGGACCAGTCCTACTATCAGTGTAAAACCAATAACATAAACGATGCTCGATCTGCCCATGAACTCTCCCCGCCCCCAGTCCCTCTGGTGATCCCCCCTGCTGTATTGCGGCTAGCATGAAAGGTAGAAGAATTTTCGCATTTTTCAACACTTTTAAAAACAAAGTTTGCGGCAAATTCGGCCAATCAGCGGCGGCAATTAAAAAAAAATATATCAATTGAGGAATTTCCGGGGGTCTTTTGCCGTTTTCCGGCCAAAACGGAAGCGGGATCGCTGAATTTCTCCGACGTTATTATCCATGCAACATTCGCGAAAAAATGGGACACCGGGGAGACTGAAGATTGCATCAGGCAGGGGCGCATCGGGTTAAGACGCGTTGGATGGTGCAACGGTGGAGCGCGGAGCGTGAGAGGAATGACCGAAATCACGCTGCCGGTCATCCCCCGGTAAACGCCATCAGGAGGTCTATGACACCTGTGCTTTTTTCACTGAAGAGAAATGCAACTGTTCAATTTCGGCCCCGGCGCCCGACGAAAAAATGATGATCGGGTACCCCCCCTCGCGTTCCGCGTTCGTCAGCCACTTGTAAAACACTTCGTCGTACTGCTGCATCCTCCGCATGTACTGCCGGAGTTCGCTCAGCGTCCAGTATTCGCATGAAACCTCTTCTTCGTTTCCTGTCATCTCCTCCGAGACGAACACGAGGGCGCCGAGTCCCTGCTCGCGCCGGTGATCCCGCCAGATCCGCAGGAACTCGCTGAAATTGCTATGCGTCGCATGAATGATCTCCAATTTTGTCATCCGGCATCCTTTCTGGATTGTTCGCGTATAATGCCGGATGCGCCGGCGGCACACGAGCCCCCGCGGAGGGGGTCGGAAAGCGATGTCTGCGGGGAAATGTAACAAGCAGGTGTGACGGGACAATGACGAAACTGTTAAGAATTTATTATTACATTATCGCGGCGGGAAATACACGCGTCGTCCGGCCCCGGGTCGTCAACGGGAACCCACGAATCAGGAGAGAATGCACATGCAGGTAACGGGAAATACGATTCTCATAACCGGTGGAGGGACCGGGATAGGTCTCGGCCTCGCCGGCAAGTTCATCGAAGACGGGAATACCGTGATCATATGCGGGCGCCGCGAGGACGCTCTCAGGAAGGCACAGGAGCGCTACCCCGGCCTCATACTCCGCACATGCGACGTGTCCGAGGAGAAGCAGCGGACGGAGCTCTTTCACTGGAGCACGGAACGGTATCCCGGATTGAACGTGCTCGTCAACAACGCCGGAATACAGCGGAGGCTTGATCTCCTCGCCGGGCAGCCCTGGGCCGGCATCCATGAGGAGATCACGATCAACCTCGAGGCACCGATCCACCTTTCGTGTCTCTTTGCCGGTCACCTCAGGTCGGCCGCATCACCGGCGATCATCAACATCGGTTCCGGACTCGCGTTCGTGGCCATGGCGTCCGCGCCGGTGTACTGCGCGACAAAGGCGGCGCTCCATTCCTTTACCGTCTCGCTCAGGCACCAGCTCTCAAAAACGCCCGTCAGCGTCATCGAGATCCTTCCCCCCGCGGTCCAGACGGACCTCGGCGGCGCCGGAATTCACAGCCGGGGAACACCCCTCGATGAATTCACGACGGCGGCGTACGAACGGCTGAAGTCGGGGGACCTTGAATTCGGATACGGATTTTCGGAAAAGACCCGGAACGCTTCACGCGCCGAGATCGATGAGACATACCGGCGAATGAATCCGCTCTGAAACCACCCCCCTGCGGGAGGCGGGAACGAGCATCGTCATGCTGCAGCAGGTTCCCGGCGGCTTTCGATCTGTCAAATCTGAGGGGGGCTCGTGGTTTCGGCCGGAGCGACGAACGGCGAGCCCTGAGGGGGGCGTCAGTCCGCGGGGGAAGGTTTCCCCCTGTACTGCAGTGCCAGCATCGTGATGTCATCCGCCTGGGGTGCACCCGCGGCAAACTCCATCAGGTCCGTGTTGATCCCTTCGAGCATTTCCTTCAACGGCGATCCGTTCAGCCGGCGCAGGGAATCCTGAAGCCGGGACTCCTCAAAAAGCTCCGCGCTGCCGTTCATGGCTTCGGTCACCCCGTCGGTGTACAGGAGGATCGTGTCCCCCGGGCGGAGGGTGATCTTATGGACGTCGTATTCCATGTCGTCGAGCATGCCGAGGAGGAATCCGGATTCATGATTGATCCGCTCGATCGCCCCTTCCTTCCTCTTGATGTACGGCGGATTGTGTCCTCCGAAGCTGAACTGGACTTCCCCGGTCTTCGTATTCAGCACGCCGTAGAAAATCGTCACGAACATCCGTCCGTTGCTTTCCGGTATCAGCATCGAGTTGATCCGCCGGAGGCTCTCCCCCGGGTTGACGACCTGTGTCGCGATCGCCTTCAGGAGGGTGCGGCTGACCGCCATGAAAATCGCCGCCGGCACCCCTTTGCCCGAAACATCGCCGATGACGAACCCCAGTCTGTCGTGGTCGATGAAGAAGAAGTCGTAGAAATCCCCCCCCACCTCCTTCGCCGGGGTCATCTTCGCGAAAATATCAAACTCCACGCGGTCGGGGAAGGGAGGAAACGTCTGCGGGAGAATCGACTGCTGAATGCGGGCCGCGGTGTTGAGATCGTTCCTGACGGAGAGGAGCTGTTCGCGGTCCTTCGTCGCCTGGCGGAGTATCGCGAGCTGCTCCAGCGTCTTGGCGATCGTGGTTTCCAGGTCGTTGAAATCGATCGGCTTCGTCAGGAAGTCGAACGCCCCCCTGTTCATGGCGACGCGGATGTTGTCCATGTCGCCGTACGCGGAGACGATGACGGCCTTCAGCGCCGGATTCTTGAGCTCGTTGAGCCGGTGCAGGAGCGTCAGGCCGTCCATCTCCGGCATATTGATGTCGGAAAGCACCAGGCCGATCTCCGGATTCACGGCGATTTTCGTCAGCGCCTCAACCCCGTTCTGGGCGAACGTGAATTCGTATTCGTTCTCACGGATCTGCTTCCGGAATTTCTGCCGGATCAGCACCTCGAGATCCGCTTCGTCGTCGACGACGAGAATTTTGTGCGACATTGAGCTTCCCCGCAATGGGTTCACCTCCGGCCGGAGAGGCCCGGATCAGGAAAAATTCAGCATGTCCTTCTTGATCCGGACGAAGTCGATCGGTTTTGTGAAATAGTGTTCGGCCCCGGTCGACATCGCCGTCTTGAAATTGTAGTCATCCCCGTACGCGGTGATCATCGACACACGGATCTGGGGATACTTTTCCTTGACCGCTTTCAGAAGCTCCAGCCCGTTTATCCCGGGCATGTTAATGTCGGAGAGGATGCAGACGACATCCGGGGGAGTCTGGGAGCCGAGATATTCCAGCGCCTCCTCGCCCGAGAACGCGTAGCAGAGATCGATGAGGCCATCCCGGACCTCCTTCCTGAACTGCTGCCGGAAGAGGATTTCGACGTCCTTCTCGTCATCGACGATCATGATCTTCATGACTTTGCTCCTTCATCGGTCCCGGGAGCGCGGGGAATCGTGATGATGAACTCGGTGTATTCGCCCTCTCTTGTATCCACTCTGATCTGTCCTTTGTGTTCCTGCGTGATGATGTCGTATGAGAGAGACAGCCCCAGCCCCGTACCGGCGCCGGCGGGCTTCGTCGTGAAGAACGGATTGAATATTTTTTCCCGGATAGCCGCCGGAATCCCCGACCCGTTGTCACGCACGCGAATTTCCACGTTTTCATGGAGATTCCGCGCGCTCACCTTCACGACCGGATTGAACCCGTTCCTTGCCGATTTCTTTTTGTCGTTTGCCGCGTAGCATGCGTTGTTGACGATGTTGAGGAACGCGCGGCTGAGGTCCTGCGGCACGACGCTGATCTTCCCTATCGAAGGGTCAAGATCCGTTTCGAGCCTGACGTTGAACGACTGATCCTGGGCGCGCATGCCGTGGTAGGCGAGATTCGTGTATTCCGCCAGGAGGGCGTTCAGATCGGTATCCTGACGTTCACCCGCCTTCCCCCGCGAATGCAGGAGCATCCCCCGGACGATGCTATCCGCGCGCTTCCCGTGTTCGTTGATCTTGCTGACGTTCGTCTCGAGGTCCCTGAGAATCCCCTCGATCTCGACGGCGCGGGCGTCCTCGACGCGGCCGCGTTCCGCGGCGAGCTCGTGGCGCAGGTCGCGCGCAAGATCCCCGGAGAGGGCGGCGAAATTTGTGATGAAGTTGAGCGGATTCTTTATTTCATGGGCGATCCCGGCGGTCAGCTGGCCGAGCGACGCCATCTTCTCGGAAAGCACGAGCTGGTTCTGGGTTTCCTTCAGGTTGTCGAGCGCCCCGCTCAATTCCTTCGTCCGTGCGTCGACCAGGCGTGCCAGCTCCTGCTCGCGGTGTTTGAGCTGCCGGACGCGCATGAAGTAGACGGACGGTCCCCCGAACAGGAAGCCGATCAGGGCAAGGGCGTAGAACCAGCCCGCCTCATAAAAGTGGGGCGCAATGGAAAACGACGCGGCCGCGCCCGTAGAGTCCCATATACCGTCGGCATTCGCCGCGATCACCCGGAACGTATAGCTTCCCGGACCCAGGCTCGTATAGTACGCGACATTCCGGGTTCCGGGGTTTATCCAATTCTTATCGGCGCCCTCCAGCCTGTACCTGTACTGCACGCGGTCGGCTCCGATGAACGTGATCCCGACATACTGGAATTCGAGATTGCCGGTTCCCGGAGGGAGCGTGAGAGCCGATTTCAAGTCGCGGGGGGTGTTGTCCGCGGAAAAGCGCTCGAGCACCACGCGCGGAGGGACGGTGTTGAGCCGTATCTTTGCAGGATCGACGATCGCCGCACCCGCCACAGTCGAGAACACGATCCTCCCGTCCCGCATCTTCCAGACGCTCGGCTGACCGATCGCGTTCGTCTCACGCGACTTCATGCCGTCCGCAGTCCCGTACCGGTCACACGTGTACGCCTTTGCGGTCCCCGCGGCAAAGTCCTCGAGCGCCTGCTTCCTGATCCTGTATACGCCCTGGTTCCCGGCAAACCACATCGCGCCGGCGTCGTCTTCGATGATGCTGGCGACACCGTAACCGAAAAACCCGTTCTCCGGAGAGAACCGGGTGAATGTTCCCCCCCGGTACAGGTAGGCCCCGTCGTCGGCGGTTCCGATCCAGACATTCCCTTCACGGTCCGGGTACACGGAGTACACGCGGGGTCCGGTGTATCCCTGGTCCGCCGTGACATGGAGAAGAGTATCGTTCACATACCTGTACAACCCCGTTGCGTACGTCCCGATCCAGAGGTTCCCGGTCGCATCCTCCGCAATGGCGCTTATCCCTCCGGAGATCAACTGCGGAAACAGTCTCGCCCAGCGCCCGTCCTTCACGTGGTACACCGACTGAAAATCGGCTACTGCAAAATCGCCGGATTTCCGATACAGGAAGCCCCGCAGCTGCGTGCTGTCGGGCACCGGGCCCATCGAGTGCTTTGCGATTTTTCCGTTGCGGAGCGTACGCAGACCGTCATTTGAAGCGAACCAGATCGTGCCGTCGGGTGCTTCACATATACCCCTGACATCCAGGTTCAGGCCGGCTTTTTCGTCGAACACCGTCGTGGTCCCTTCGGAAAGCCGGGCGATTCCTCCCGTCGGCGAGCCGAGCCAGAGATTCCCCCTGCTGTCCTCGAAGACGCAGGAGATCACATCATCCTTCAGCCCCCGCTCCTTCCCGTACGTCACGAATTTTCCTTCCCTGAGCCGGTGGAGCCCGTCGTCGTCCGTTCCGAACCAAACGCTCCCCTCCTTGTCCACAAGCACCGAGCGAAGTTTTTCATCGCTCATCCCGTTGTCGCGGCCGAAATTGTCGAAGCTGCCGTTCTTGCACCGCCACAATCCGTGGTCGGTGGCCAGCCAGATCGTGTTGTCCGCTTCTGCAACACACCCGTTGACCGATACAAATGCACGCGACGCCCTGTACGAGACGATCCTGCCCTCGGAAAAGCTGTTGATCCCTGCCGCCGTGACGAACCAGAGAGTCCCTTCCTTCCCCTCAACGATATCGACCACGCGGTCCTCCAGAAGTCCGTCCGCGGTCGTATACGTCCGCATCGTTCCGTCGCGATAGCAGACAAGGCCGGCATTCGTCGCCATCCAGATGTTGTTTCTGCCGTCTTCGAATATGCAGTCGCCCGAGTTGATCCACCACACGCGATTCTGCGGGAGTCCGTTCTTCGTCGAAAAAACTGCGAAGCTCTTCCCGTCGTAGCGGGCGATCCCCTGCGGCGTGGCGAACCAGAAGTTCCCCCGCGAATCCTCGTCCACCGCCCAGACGGTGTCGCAGGGGAGCCCCTCCGCCTGTCCGTACGTCGTCATGACCCCGTTTTTGAGCCTGCTGAGCCCCCCGACGCCCTGGATAAACCACTTGCTCGAATCACGAGTTTCGGTCACGAATCCGACGTTATTGCTCCGCAGCCCTTCTTTCGTGGTGTACTCCCGGGCAACGCCGTCTTCGAACAGCGCAGCGCCTTTCCCCGCCGCGGAAAACGAAATCCACAGCCCTCCTTCCTTGTCCTCACGCAGGAATCGGATCCACGCGCTCTTCAGCCCGTTCGTATTGGTCCTGTCGAAGACCGCAAACCGGACTCCGTCAAACCGCACAAGCCCCTCCTCGGATCCGAACCAGAGATATCCGTCCTGCGTCTGCACCAGATTATATACGCCGTTTTGCGGCAGGCCGTCCTTCTCCGTCCAGTGATCGTGAACGTACTGGCTCAGTGGACGCCTGACGATTGCATCCTGTGCACGGAGCGCCGGTGCAATAAGCGCCACCAGGAGAATACGTGACGCAAGCGTCCGACACGGCGGAAGGAAGGAAATCCTCATCGGGAGGTCTCTCTACCTTGTTGTGGTGAGAATGACATGCATTGCATGTACCGAGAATGACTTCCGGAGAAGTGCCGATCGGGAGCAGAGGTTGAAAAAGCCGGAACTCCGCACGGGGACGAGTGGCAGCGGACGTGAAGCATTCAGGGTGCCGGCGGAAAAGACGCGGAGGCGGGATGAAGAGGCGACGGAATCCTCGATGAAGGGATACGCAAGAAGTGGAATGGTGCCAGGCATTGCGTCGCACCCGGGTGTCGAAAAAGAACGGAGAATTTCGAAATGCATAAATAGTATAGCCACAAACACCTCAAATGTCAATCCGCGTTTTCCCGGCGGCCGCGGGGACGGCGCCGGGATCCCGCCCGAGCGGGTCTTCCCGACGGGGGAGGAGCCGCTTCTTGCTATTCGGTCCGCATGGCGCTAAATTACAACGCCCAAGTTCCTTGCACAACATCTCTTCTCCGTCCCGCATTCACGGAAGTCTCCAGGAGGGTGTTCTGCCGGCGGGCAGAATCCTTCACAAACCAGCGGAGATAGCCGGTGGTTCCCTCAGTTGCTCCCCGTTACAGGATCGTGCGAGAAGTCGGACGCGGCGGCATGGGCGTCGTCTATGAAGCAGAGGATCTGAAACTGCACCGCACCGTGGCGCTGAAATTCCTCCCCGAGGAATTCAACGCCTCCACAGAAGACATCACCCGGTTCGAACAGGAAGCGCAGGCGATCTCCGCCCTGAACCATCCCCATATCGCCACAATCTACGATATCGACGAGGCGGAGGGAAGAAGGTTCCTGACGCTCGAGTTCATCTCCGGCGGAACGCTCAAGTCGATGGTGAAACAACTCAACGCGGAAGGACGGGAAATCCCGATCCCCGACGTTGTGGAGTACGCGATACAGATGGCCGACGGACTGGCCCATGCCCACAGGGAAGGGATCATCCACCGCGACATCAAGACCGACAATGTGATGCTTACGAAAGACGGCAGCGTGAAGCTCACCGATTTCGGGCTGGCCAAACTCAAAGGGAAGGGCCAGATTACGAGGACGGGGAGCACACTCGGCACCGCCGCGTACGTTTCACCCGAGCAGCTCCGGAGCGAAGAGTCGGATACCCGGTCGGACATCTTTTCGCTCGGCGTCGTCCTGTACGAGCTCCTGACGGGACACCTCCCGTTCCGTGGCGACCACGAGTCCGCTCTCACGTATTCGATCGCCCACGAAGCGCCGACCCCGGTCGACGCCTACAGGAAGAACGTCCCGCGGGAGCTGACCGGGATCATCCAGAAGTGTCTCGACAAAGACAAGACGAAGCGGTACCAGAACGCGGAATCCACCGCATCGGACCTCCGCGCCCTGCAGCAGTCGATGAAAGGCGACAGGAGGCCCGCACCCCGGAAATCGAAACTCCCCTGGATAGCCGCCGCTGTTACCGTCATTGCCGCTGCGGGACTTTATCTCTTCCTCCCATCCTCCCGGCCGCCTGCACCCGGCAACAAGAGCATCGCGGTCCTCCCATTTACGAACATGAGCGGGAATCCCGAGGACGAATATTTCAGCGACGGCATCACGGAAGACATCCTGACGCAGCTCTCAAAGATCGCCGACCTGAACGTCATCTCGCGGACGTCCGTCATGCAGTACAAGGGGACGAAGAAGACCATACGGGAGATCGGGAAGGAACTCAACGTCAGCGTAATCCTCGAGGGGAGCATCCGGCGCTCAGGCGATGAGGTCAGGATCGTCGCGCAGCTTATCGACGCGACGAACGACAGGCATCTCTGGGCCGAGACGTACGATAAGGAGTTCAAGCAGATATTCGCGGTCCAGAGCGAGGTGGCACAAAAGATTGCAGGATCACTCGAGGCGAAACTTTCGTCCGCCGAGAAGGAACGGATCGAGAGCGCGCCCACGTCGAACGCCGAGGCATACAACAACTACCTGAAGGGGCGCTATCACTGGAACAAACGCTCGGGCGCGGACCTTAGACTGGCCCTGGGATACTTCAACAAGGCGATCGAGGAGGACCCTTCGTACGGCGCGGCGTACGCGGGTCTGGCCGAGACGTACGTCCTTCTTCCCGAATATGCCGGGGCGAAAGCGAGCGAGGTTTTTCCGCTGGGCGTATCCGCGGCCAAGCGGGCCCTTGAAATCGACAACTCGCTCGCGGAAGCGCACGCCGTGTTCGGCCTTGTCCATATGGATCAATGGGAATTCGGCGCGGCGGAGAAGGAGATGAAACAGGCGGTGGAGCTTGACCCAAAAAACCCGTCCGTGCACCAGTGGTACAGTCTCTGCCTTGCATTCCGGGGACAGGTGAACGAGGGGCTCGCTGAAATGGAGCGTGCGCACGAACTTGACCCCCTTTCACTCGTCATCAGCACGGATGTGGGATTCAACCTCATTTTTCTAAAGCAGTACGACAGGGCGGCGGAGCAGTTCAAGAAGACGCTTGAACTGGACCAGAATTTTTCGCTCGCAGCCGCCGGCCTCTGCGAGGCGGAAGCCCTGAACGGAGCGACCGCGGATGCTCTCGCCGCGTGTGCCAGGGCGCGGACCATTGCGCGTGACGATCCGTTCATCCTCGGGAATCTCGGGTTCGCTTACGCCAGGTGCGGGAAGAAGGACGACGCTGCCGCCGTGATCAACGAGTTACGGAAGATCGGCGACAAGGGACCTCCGGTCGCGTATTTCATCGCCTGTATCGAGCAGGGGCTCGGTGAAAGGGAGAAGGCATTCGAGTGGCTCGGGAAAGGGTACCGGGATCGCGATGTCTACATGAGAGCCCTTCGCGCCGACCCGATCTGGGACGACATCCGGTCCGATCCCCGGTATCTCAAGATCATCGAGGGGATGAATGCCGGGGGGTGAAGCGAGGAGGCCGGAGAGGTCCACCGGTGCCGGTCGTTGTCCGGCCGATCCGGGAATCGCCCCCGGGCATTACCGGGCAGGCTGCCAGATGTATTTGCCGGTCATGTCGATGTATCCCCGGGCGCGGTCCATCTCGATCGCGGCGACCCTGCGGTCGAACGGCAAAGCGTAGTCAAACTGCGGTTGAATCCGGAACACTCCCGTGGTATCGATATACCCCCACTTCCCGCCCGTCTGAGCCGCTGAGAACCCCTCCTGAAACCCGGAGACGTCGGCGAAGCGGGGAGCGATTGCCGTCTCTCCCGATCTACGTACAAACCCCCACGCACCCGAGGATTTTACGGCGGCAAAGCCCCCGGCGAACACACGGGCGTCTTCAAATGCGGGAGGGATCACCAGGGATCCCAGCGTGTCGATATACCCCCACTTATCACCAATGCGCACGGCCGCGAGCCCCGTCGAAAATGACCCGGCCGCATCGAACCGGGGAGCAATGACCAGTTCCCCCCTGCGATTAATGTATCCTCTCTTTCCTCCCAGTGTGACATTGGCAAGTCCCTCTGAGAAGTTCCCCGCTTTATCGAATTTTGTCGGAATCACGAGGGAGCCGCCCGGGTCGATGTAACCGTAGGTATCGGATTTCACAAAGAAGAGAAAGTGGATCTTCTCCTCCACCCACGCCAGCCCTTCCGAGAAATCCCCGACGGTCTCATAGTTGGTCCGGATCACGACGGCTCCGCCGGAATCGATGTAGCACCAGTGCACCGCCGAAAATATCTTCACCCCCGGGAATCGTGCGGAGGCGAGACCTTCGTGGTAATCTTCAAGCCTGTCCGCCCCGGGAATCGCATGGAATCCCCCCTCCCTGTCGATATACCCGATCCGGCTGTCCCCCGGGTGGCGGTCATCGGCCTTCCTGACAAGAGCCCTGCCGTCGGAAAACTGGTGCCATTCAACGAACGCGGGGGGGATGACGATCCGTCCGGACTCATCGATAAACCCGGCCCGCCCGCCGACGGAGACCGGAAGGAGCTGTTCCTGTGAATCGGATCTCCCCGTTGCGAGAAGCACAGCTACGAATGCCGCTTGTATCGCAAGTACTCTGATCACAGTATACGCACCCGGCCTTTTGTACAAGATAGGAGATATCGCACTGCGGTTCAATTCACCGTTGGAGTCGATCGACGGATGAGGCAACGGGTTCCCGTCCCGGCGCTGCATTCGGGGGAGAATCCGGAACCCCGAAACGGAGGAATGAACGGAGGCGGCGGCTCTAGGGCTCCACTCGCGACGCAACGGCGACCGTGGTTCTGAATATTTTCTCGTCGCTTATCATCGTTTCCCGTTCGAGAACGCGCGACACGGGAAGGGGGATATCCAGAGACGTCACGCGCGTCACGGGGGCGTCCAGGGATTCGAAAAACCGCTCCATGACCGAAGCGGAAACGGCCGAGCCGATGGACTGGCTTGCGGGCGCCTCCTCCGCTATCACGAGGGCGCCGGTTTTTCCGAGCGACGTACCGATCGTCGCGTAATCAATCCCGGGGAGATCGAGCGTCCGCAGATCGATGAGCTCGACGGAAACGCCGGCCTCCGCGAATTTCGGAATCAGCGCGCCGCATCTCCCCGCGAGGGCGCCGTACGCAAGGAGGGTTACATCGGTCCCCTCGGCGACGACCCGCGCCTGCCCGAACGGGATGCAGTAATCCAGATCGCCTGCAGGGACGGGAAATTCGCGGCCGTAGAGGGAATGATGCTCGATGACGAGGACCGGATCGTTCGACCTCATCGCCGCATTAAACAGACCTATGTAGTCGAAACTGTCCGCAGGGGCGACGATGCGCCACCCGGGGAAAAGGCTGTAGAGCCCGACGGGATCCATCGAGTGCTGCCCGCCGTACCCGCATCCGATCGCCACACGGGTCCGTACGACGAGCGGCAGATCGGTGGAATTGCCGTACATATGGCGCGCTTTCCCGATCTGATTGAACATCTGATCGGCCGCCACGAGAGCGAAATCGGGGAACATGATTTCCACGACGGGCCTCATGCCGGACATCGCGGCCCCCAGCGCGAGTCCCGTGAACCCCGCCTCGGCGATGGGCGTGTTCAGGACCCGTCCCGGATATTTCGCAGCGAGATCCTTTGTCGCCCCGTAGGCGCCGCCGCCGAAGTTCGCGACGTCCTCTCCGAGGACGATCGTCTCCGGATTCTTCTCGAGCCAGCGCCCGGTCACCGCAGCAATCGCGTTCGAGTACCGCATCGGCGTGAACGCGCTGAAGCCGGTTCTCCCGGTGAACTTCACCCCCTTCCACTCCGATCCGTCACTCCGGAGCCCCTTTTCAACCGAGTCGAGCTTCGGCCAGAGTTCCGCACGCACTTTGCGCGGCGTTCCGGGCTCCGTGCACGCATCGACGGCGCGCGCGACGACATCGCGGGCGAGACCGGCAATCCGGGCGATCTCCGGCGCCTTGAGAAGGCCGGCCTCCTCCAGAGCGCGGGGGAATGCCGTCACGACTTCCCGTTCTTTCGAGACCGCCTCCTCCTCCTTCGTCCTGTACCCGAATGCGCTCCCCGGCTGGTCTCCGGCATGATGGTAGCGCCTGTAACAGAGCGCCTCGATCAGGCACGGCCCCCCGCCGGCGCGCATGCCGGCCACGACGGACGTCATGAGCCCGTGGATTCCTACCACGTCGCTGCCGTCGACCCTGTACCCCTTCATTCCGTACGACGATGCGCGCACAACGAGGTCCTCAACGGCGGAGGCCTCACGGAGAGGAGTGGCGACCGCGTAGGCGTTGTTTTCGATGAAACAGACGAGCGGGAGACCCCAGAGTCCCGCGAGGTTGCACGCCTCATGGAACGAGCCGATATTCGTCGCGCCGTCCCCGAAGAAGCATACAACGATGTTGCCGGTCTTCCGGAATTTCTCGGCGTACGCGGCCCCGGCCGCGAGCGGAATGCCTCCTCCGACGATCGGGTTGGAGCCGAGAAACCCCGCCTTCGCAAAACGGAGATGCATCGAGCCCCCGCGCCCCTGGCAGTATCCGGAAGCCAGTCCCATGATCTCCGCGAGCGTCCGCCCGAGCACCTCCTGCCCGGCCGGGGGGAAAACGCCGCGGAAGGGGTCCCAGTCAGCGGGAAGAACGAACTGAAGGGACTTGGCGAGGAACTCGTGATGCGCCCTGTACGTCGCCACCATCTTGTCGGCGGGACGGAGAGCGGCAACGACTCCCGCCGCGACCGCCTCCTGCCCCACGCTCGTGTGCACCGGCCCCCAGAGGCAATCATCGGCTTTCAGCCGGAGGAGCGCATGCTCGAACTCGTTGATGAGCACGATATCAAACAGCATGCGCGCCGCAAGGCGAGGTGCCAGGCCGCGGAGATCGGCGTCATCAGAGTGCCATTCTTCAAACGACGTATCCGGGTTCAGGTTCGTTTTCTTCATTGCTCAGTCCATCACGAGTCCGCCGTTCACATCGAGGATTTCGCCGGTGATATAACGGGACCGTTCCGACGCGAGGAAGAGGACCGCCTGCGCGATCTCCTCCGGCTCGCCGTACCGCTTCAGGGGAATCTTCGCCGCAAACTCCGCATTCGCCTGTTCCCCCCACGCATCCGTCATCGGCGTTTTCGTGGGTCCCGGACAGACAGCGTTCACGTTGACGCCGAAGGGGGCGGCCTGCAACGCAAGGCTCTTCGTGAAACAGATGACGCCCGCCTTGCTCGCCGCATAGTGCGCACCCACGACGAGGCCTCCGATCTTTGCGGAGGCGGAAGCCATGCTTATGATCTTCCCCTTCCCGCGCGTCTTCATGAACCGGAATGCCTCGCGGGAAAGGAGAAACACGCTCCGGAGATTCACGGCCATCACCCTGTCCCAGTCCGCGGCTTCGATGTCGAGAATGGGCGTCTCCATCGATATCGCGGCGTTGTTGACAAGGACATCGATCGTCCCGAACTCCTCCAGCGAGGAACGGACGAGCCGCGTCACGTCCTTTTCCACCGACACGTCGGCGACACACGGGATGGCCCGGCCCCCGGATGCATTCACCCCGCGTGCGGTCTCCTCCACCCGTTCCTTTCTGACGTCCGCCAGGACGACCGCGGCACCTTCCGCGGCAAACAACTGCGCCGTCGCACGGCCGATCGCACCGCCGGCGCCGGTAATTATCGCCACACTCCCGCGTAGTTCCATCGTGTCTCAAGGCTCCTGAATGAGAGGTAATGTTTCGGACGCACGCCGCAGCACGGCGACCGCCGCTCCCGGCCCCGCAATGCCGAACGCCGCCGCAAGCGCTGAGGCGGGATCAGGGGCGTACCCCAGGTTGACTTCCCGGAGAACGCCGGGGGGGATCCCCTTCGTGACGAGCAGACAGGTCACCCCCCTTTCGATCGTGGCTTCCGCAACCTGGATCATGTGCACCGCGGCCACCCGGTGAGTGAACTTCCCTTCTTCGACAAGGCGGAGGATCTCCCCGCGCGGCCGGTACCCGATGCGACGGATCTCCTCCCCGTGCGTCACCGAGAGTCCCTCGTAGCAGGGAGAGACGATGATGATCACCCCGCCGTCGCGGACCGCGAGCGCCGCGTTGTCCAGCGCTTTGTTAACCTGCCAGAATTCAATATCGAAGGGATACCCGTCAGCGACGACGACGTCGGCCCTGCCGGGAAGCGTAACGGTGTGCGCACGGAGGGCAAGGGGAATCCCGGCGCGGTGCGCCTCGACCGGATGACCGTACACCGCACCGCACACCGCACCGTCGCCGTCAAGGACCACATTGAGGATCGCATTAAGCCCCGCGGCCATCGCCGAGTTGTCGATGCCTTCCCGTATCGGATTCTCTCTCCGGCCGATGACCTCCCGGGCCGGGATGCCGACCCGCACCCAGTGAAAATCGGCGCTCGTTTTCGGGCCGCAGAGCCCGGGGATGATGATGTTGCACCCGCCCGTAAACCCGCAGACATCCATCGGCATGATCTGGCCGAGGCCGATGATGAAATCAAATTCCTTCATCCGCCGGTTCACCCACACATCAATGCCGGGAGGGACACGCCCCGCGAAATAGAGATTGCCGGGGTCCATCCATTCGTGATTGGTCACCCGGAACCGGCCTGCGATCCCCGGCCCGAGCTTGCCGGCAATCTCCCCTTCAGACATCGGCCGGTGCGAGCCGAGCGCCATGATGATTTCGACGGACCGGTCGGGAATCCCGGCGCTGACGATCTCCCGGAGCACGTACGGCAGCATCGTGCTGACGGGGGTGGGGCGGTGGTGATCGTCGGAGACGATAAGGACGCTCCGTTTCCCTTCGAGGGCCCTGCGGAGAGGAAGGGCCGCCACGGGGCGCGCGAGAGCGTCGGTGAGGATCTCCCCTTCCGTCCGCCCCGGGTTCATCGCGGGAGGAGAAAATATTCCCATGAGATTCCCCCGGGGAATCTCCATGGGCTCCACACCTTCGTACGGAAATCTGACGGTTACCATCGGGGGGAACGCGCGCGGTGGTTCAGTGCGAGCCGGCGAACTGGCTTGTCGAGCCGAGTCCCTCACTTCCGAGACCCTGATATCCTCCGTCGACGGGGAGATCCGCGCCGGTGATGAACGCGGCGTCACTGCTCAGCAGGAAGAGGATGGCGGCGGCGACCTCCACGGTCTCCCCGAGACGACGCAACATGTGATATTCCCCCCAGACCGGCTCCCATCGCGCCCTGTCCCCGCCCGCAGCCTTTTCCACCTCCCGCGTCCATATCCAGCCGGGGCTGACGCTGTTCACACGGATACCGAACGGCGCAAGATCGAGCGCAATGCATTTCGTGAGGTTGGCAACGGCACCCTTCGCGCTGTTATACGTCCAGCGGTTCGGCTGGGCGATCCGGGCCGAAATGCTCGACACATTCACTATCGCCCCCCCGCCCGCGTTCTTCATCGGGGCGGCGACGTTCGCGGCCATCGTCGCATACGCGATCGGGCCGACCTGAAAGGTGCGCTCCCAGTCCGCGCGGGAGGCGTCCGTGCCCTTCGCGACGAACGAAAACGCATTGTTCACCAGGAAGTCCACGGTTTTCCACCTCGCAAGCGTCCCCGCCACGACGGAGGAACAGAAATCTTCGTCCGCCATATCTCCTCCCATAAACAGGACGTCAAACCCGTCCCTCCTGAGATCACCCTCGACAGCAGCCCCGAGGTCCGGTTCGATCCCCGTGAGGGCGACGGACGCCCCCTCCCTGCAGAGCTCCCTGACGGTGGCGAGGCCGATGCCAGAGGAACCCCCCGTGACGATCGCGACTTTCCCCCTGAACCTGTCGCGCAGCGCGGTCCTCTCCTTCATGAGGCGCCCCCTCCGGTCCTGCCGCGGAGCCGGTCGGGGACGAGGGGATCATAGAGGGGGAGGAGAAACGCGGCTTCCTTCTTTATCCGTTCGTACGCGCGCATGCACTCTTCAAGGCTTTCCATGATCCCCAGGGGGATCATGCTCTCGATATTCCGGTACTTGAAAAAGCAATCGGAGACAACGAGCTTCCCCTTTGCCGAATCGATGACAAACGCCATGGAAGACCGGTGATGCACGCCGGTCCAGAACGCCCGTATCCCCGGAAGAACCTCCTCTTCGTCTTCCAGCAGCCGGAGCCTTCCCGGCGCGGATATTTCGAGATAGCTGAGAACGTCGTCGGGAATGCGGAGTTTCCTCGGAATGTGCATCCGGTACTTCGGCGCCTGGAAGTCCTCGATCCATCCCCGCTTTGAGAGGCAGATCTCCGCATTCGTGAAGAGGGGAATGTTCCCCGTCGCGTACGCCTGGAGCGGAGTGATGAGCACGTGGTCGATGTCTTCCGGCTTCAGGCCGATCGTCTTCAGCGCCGCGGCCGGGCGCTCGGATTCCCCGCACACCATCTGGGAGCGTTCATCGATCGCCTCCTTCCACGCGGCATTCAATGCGGACAGGTCGCGCGGAGGTCCGGTGTTTATGACGACGTTCTTCCCGCCGCCCCGGAGTACCACCATCCAGAAATGGAGGGTTTCCCACGTGTCCCAGTTGCTCATCCAGTACACTTCCGGCCCCGGCACCCGGCACTCCCCCATTTTGAGAACCTGGACTTCGTACGTCACGGCAGCTCCTTTCAGAGGCCTGGAATCGATTTCGGTTTTGTAAGCTGGTCCGCGAAGAGCCGCGCGGCCCTGTCGATGTCGTAGCCGCCTTTGGGAAAATGCACCGCATTGAATCTCTCGACCATCGGCTTGAGCGTTTCAAACGTTTCGCCCGAACAGAAAATTATCGGGGTCGTCGTGTTCGCCCCCTCCTTCCGCGCGATCTGCAGCAGGGCGATGCCCGGGAGGTGGCCCTTGATCTCCTTATCACGAAAATCGTTATCGACGATGATGAGGTCGAACCGCTCGGACCGGATCCTGGCCCATGCGTCGACGCTGTCATCAGCTTCCACGACGTCGACGCGGTCCTTCATGATCTCCGCGGCCGCATCGACGGCGAACCTGTGCGATTTGCGGACCGCTTCGTCATCATCCGCAACAAGTATCCTGAATGGCATCGTCAACCCGTTGTATATGTGAAACGGCCCGTCCAAACCCATCTTACCCACCCCCCCCTTCAAATGCAACATCCTCCGGGGAGGGGAACCGGCCGCATGCTAGTCCAGCATCCTCTGCAGCATGTGCACATCCAGCAGCCGTCCGAACTTCCGCCCCACTTCCTTCATCGTGCCGATGCGGACGAATTCCAGTCCCTCGTGCAGACGGAGACTCCCGGTGCTCTCTCCCGCAATCCTCGCGATGAGCGTATGAAAGCCCGACTGCTTCGCGCACGCGATGACCGATTCCATAAGCGTGCGGCCGATTCCCCGGCGCCTGTGTTCCTTCCGGACATACACAGAGGTCTCCGCCGTTCCGTCGTATGCCGCCCGTTCCGACCACCTGCTGAGCGACGCCCAGCCGAGTACGACCCCCGATTCCTCCGCGACAAGGACCGCGAACCTCCCCCCGTGGGCGGCCAGCCAGGCGGTCTGTTCGCGAGCGCCACGAGGCTCGGTATCGAATGTTGCGGTCGTCGTGAGCACCGCGTCGTTGTAGATGTCCGTAATTGCCTCCAGATCCGCGGACCCCGCCGGGCGCACCGTCACACGAGATTCCATTTCGGGACTCCTCCTCCGACATTTCACAAAACTGGAATGTGTCAAATGCGCCCGCAATGCGCAAGGAGGGGGGTTGACCTTCGGGGCGGCTTACAGTAGATTAGAAGGTTCTGTACTTTTGTTCCTCCGCCACATTCATACAGGATCTCTACCGTGTGGAACGTCATCCATCGGCGTGCGGCGCATATTCGCGAACCAAACGAAGTCAGGATTCTCCGGGAGGTCCGGGACGCGGGGGAGATCTCGCGGATTGAAATCGCAAAGCTGACGGGCCTCCACAAGACAACGATCACCGATCTCGTGGGGAAGCTCATCCGGGCCGGTTTTCTCGAGGAGACAGGCGCGGTCGCGTCGCGCCGGAAAGTGGGGCGGCGGCGCATCCTCCTCAGGTTCAGGCCGATGGCCGGGCTCGTCGCGGGGGTGGACATCGGCATGACCCGGGCGGCCGTCGCCCTTACGGACCTCAACGCACGCATACTCCAGCACGAGACGTTCGAATACTCCGTCGGCGCCCCGGCAAAGGAAGTTCTCTCCGAGGCGGCATCCACAATCGAGAGGCTCCTCAAAGGCGCCAACTGCTCCCAGTCGCAGCTCGTCGGCATCGGCATCGGCGTGCAGGGAGTCGTCGACTACCCGAGAAACGTTCTCGTTCTCTCGTACAACAAGAAATCATGGCAGGGGGAATCGCTGAGCGCGCTCCTCGCGGAGCGGTTCAAGGTCCCCGTCTACGTGGAAAACGACGTGAAAACGCTGGCGCTCGGAGAGTATCTCCTGGGAGCGGCCAGGGGGACCAAACATTTCGTGCACATCTGGGTGGGAGAGGGGGTGGGCGCCGGCATCATGATCAACGGGCAGCTCCTGCACGGGATCACGTCGAGCGCCGGGGAGATCGGGTTCAGCGAGCTCGAGTTCCCCCCGTATTTTGCGGAGAAGTTTCCGCTCATGTTCAGAAACCAGGTGATGTTCGGCCAGATACTCACGGACACGAATCTCATCGAGAGCTACCGCCGCGCCGCGGGGGGCGCCGCGGACGGAGCGGTGTCGGTCCCCGTGATCGCCCGGAAGGCCTCCGCCGGCGACGAGACGGCCCGGAGAATCATCGACGAATTCACGTCCATGCTGAGCATCCTGAGCATCAACCTGGTCAACACGCTCAACCCGGAGCTCATCATCGTCGGGGGGAAGCTCGCACAGAATTACCCCGCGCTCGCCGGGGCACTGCAGGACAAGATCCGCGCGGATCTCCTCACCCCTCCCGCCGACGCCGTCCACGTCCGGACGGCAAAGCACGGAGAGAGCGGCGTCATACTCGGCGCGGCGGGACTCGTTCTGTACGAGCTCTTTGAGCCGCTCCATTCTTATTCTGCGCGAAGCCTGCACAGGCACGAAGGTTCGGCGGAGGAGGTCCTTGCGGACTGACGGAAGGGGGGCGTGGACTCCAGGAGAATTCCGAGGAAGAGAAGAGCCTCTATTTTTTCCAGCCTGCGGGGAGGGCGCGGACCCTCCGGGCGCGCTTCAGGACATCAGGATCCTTCCTGCCCGGGATGCGAAGCCGGACGAGATCCGCGATGGTGACCCGTTCGGGATCCTCACCCGTGAGGATCACCTCATCCCCCGGCCGGACAAGTCCCCCCCGGAGGACCGCAAGATAAAAGCCGGTCTTTCCGCTCTCCAGGAACATTGTGATTATATCGTTGCGCCTGAACTTCATGCCAAGCTTGAAGCAGGGAAGCCTCGGCTGCGTGACAACGACCTCCGATTCACCGATCCGGAATGAGTCCCCCGCGTGGACGGAATCTTCCGTAAGTCCCGAGGTCGTGAAATTCTCGCCGAACGCCCCCCAGGGCAGTTCCGTACCGGGAAGCTTCTCCCTCCAGTATACATAGTGCTCGGAGGGATACGCGTAGACGGCCTTCGCCGCCCCCCCGTGCACCGAAAGATCCGCCTGCCTGTCCCCGTCCAGATTCAACGACCGGAGCATCACCGGGAAGTCGACGGGATATTTCAGAATCCCCGTCATGACGGTTTCCCCTCTCCAGGAAAGCTCCCGGGGCTCTCCGACATTCACCGAGATGATGTTCAGACGCTCATACTCCGAATTGGCGAAGATGATGGTCCAGGTGCTTGTACGTGCCGATTCCCCACTGGGCGGGCGTCAGCGGTCCGAAAAACGAGTGAGGAGCGGTCGTGCACTTTGCCTCCCCCCCTGCGCAGAATTCCCGGACGAGACCGAGGAGGCGTTCCTTCTCCTTCGCAAAATCCCGGTCATCGCGGATCACGAACGTCGGATGGGTAGGGCTGTTCTTCCTAAACTCTGAATCATCGTAATACTTTTTCCTGAACAGAGGACCGAGCAGGCGTCCGATGAGGAGGCGTTCGGCAACCCGCTTCCCCGTCGAGACCTCCATTGTCGTACTGCAGTGCGCGAGCATCTGCGCGACTCCCATTTTCCCCCAGACGTGCTGCGTACCGGGGGTGAGAGAGTTTACCCTGCCGACGATTTCCTCAAGCGTGCCGGTTTCAAACATGCTTTTCATGGGAGCGACTCAAATTGTTCGGTACAATGTGAAGGGTCACAATGTAAACGTCCGTGCGCGAATTGTCAACCGGCCGGGCCAAGGCCGAGACCTGGAGAGGTCACCGGCAGCCATCGTCCGGCAGAACCCCGGGCGGTCGGGCCAGAGGTTTCCGGTCCGGGGCGGCTTCGGTCAGGGATTTTCCGGGAGGGCCCTGAGGACGGAGAGGAGGTTGCTGTAATCGTCCGTCCAGGGGCGGATCTCCCGGTACGTCGTGGACTCCCACGGCGTGACCGCTCCCCCGACAGGATCACGAACGAGGGGAGCGGGCGTCGAGGCAATGAGGATCCAGTCACTTCTCCAGGCCCCCTCTTCGTCCTCGCCCGAAGAGATCATGGCGCTCGCAAGGCCGTGCCGCACGGCGTACCCGTGAACGACGGGGACGAGGTCGAGGTATCGGTTGCTTATGTGAACGGCGAGTATCGATTCCGGTCCCCGGAGGCGTCGGAGGTACACGCCGAATGCTTCCTCCGTCAGGAGATGCACGGGAATCGCGTCGCTTGAAAACGCATCGAGCGCCAGGACGTCAAACCGCCGGGCGTTCCCCTCCCCGATCTCATGCTCCAGCGAGAGGCGCGCATCTCCCATCGCTACCTCCACATGCCCCCTGCACCGCTGCAGGTACGTGAAGAACGGTGCGTTTCCCCCGGAAAGTCGCGGCACGCCGGGATTGATCTCATAGAACCTGATCGTGTCTTTTTCACCGGCGTATGCCGCGAGCGTCCCCACCCCCATCCCGACGACGCCGATCCGCAGACCGTTCTCACGGCCGGGCTGGTTTTCGATGGCGAGCCCGACACCGCTCTGCCGGCCGTAATACGAGGTGGGGATCCCCGCCCGCGCGGAATCAGTGAACTGGAACCCGTGCGTAATCCGTCCGTGCACAAGCTTGCGGTAGTGCACTTCAGGTTCCTCCTGAACCCGAAGAATTCCGTAGAAGTTCCTTGAAACATACTGCGTATTTTCGTCCCCCTCTCCCGCCTGGCGTACGAGCGCCCAGGCAAGCCCCGCGAGCACGAGGGCGATCAGGGAGCCGATGAGAACCGGCTTCCGGTGGAGAAATGCGCCGGGGTCACGGAGCAGTGCGGCAAGGAACACGGCACCGGTCCCCCAGAGGCTCACATGGAATTCCCAGAACCCGTTGAATATCCGGGGGGCGACGATCGCTGCCAGAAGACCACCGAGCGCTCCCCCGGCTGCGACCGAGACGTAGAACCCGGTAAGATGCGCCGCGGAGGGTTTTGCGCGCACGAGCTCGCCGTGACATACGATGCAACCCGTCAGAAGCACCGCGCTATCCGCCCCGATCTGTCCGATGAGGGGAGCGCCAAGCCCCTGATGCATCGTCCTGACGCAATACACAAGCGAGGCGCAGAAGAGCGGCGGGAAAAGCCAGCGGCGGTACATTCCTTCATAGCGGAAGCAGAGTATGAACGTAACGAGGTACAGGGAAAGGGGGAGGACCCAGAGCAGGGGAATGACGGCCGTGTCCTGGCACATGTGGTTTGTGGAGGAGAGAAGGAGCGCGGAGGCGACACCCGCAAGCGCCATCCAGAGAAGCCGGTCGCCCGCGGAGGGGTTCCGCCCGACCGGCCCGCCGTCGATCACCGCGGAGACCGCAGGGGCGGCTTCTCTCCTCTTGGTGAGTCGCGACGCAGAGACAATCACCCCGAGCGCGAACAACACATAGAGCGCAGACCAGGTGGAAGCCTGGGCGCGTACCCCCAGGATCGGCTCAACCAGAAACGGGTACGACAGTAGACCCGCAAGCGATCCCGCGTTTGAGAGCGCGTAGAGGCGATAGGGGGATCCGCCGGGGAGCGAACTCACCGACCACTTCTGCAGAAGCGGCCCCGTTGTGGAGAGGACAAAAAACGGGACGCCGACGGAAACCGCAAGGAGCAGAACGATCTGTCCAACCGGATCGGCATCCCCCGCGGGCTTCCACGACGATCCAGGGATAATCGCGGCAGGCCAGCGGACGGCGAGGAGCGCAAGCAGCATTACCGAAAGCGCAACGAGAATCGCATGGACGGCGGCCTGTCTCCTGAGCGGGAGCCTGCCGACGACGATATGCGCGTACGCGTAGCCGCCGAGCAGGACGACCTGGAAGAAGACGAGGCAGGTCGTCCACACGGCGGGTGCGCCGCCGAACCAGGGAAGGAGCTCTTTCCCGACGATCAGTTCCACCTGAAAAAGGAGAAGCGCGCTTAGAAAGATCGTCAGCGCGAACGCAGATTTCATACGGCGCAATTCCCGTTCCCGGTGTGACACATCCCTGTTCCGGATGACCCCACGTCCGGAACCTGTCCCAATATATGCTTCCACAGCCACATGCGGAACGGGCGGAAAAAGAAATCCGATTGAGGCCTCCCGCGTCCCTGTGCGCCTGTTGTCCGGTTTCCTCCCTTAAACCTTACAGGCCGGCCGGGGTTCTAATACCAGATACACCTGATCGCCCGGAACGAATGTCATCAAACCCGCCGGAACCCACACACAGCCAGGAATGCCAAGGATGAACCGCATCAGGCGCCGTAGCCCGCGCGCGCGCGGGAAAACATTCATACTCACGGGCATACTCACGGGGATCGCGCTGATCACGGGCGTCGTGCTCCCGGGGTGCGGAAGCACGGCCCAGATGCCGAGCGCATGGAGAGTCCCCGGAGTGACGATCGACAGCGCAGCCCGGCAGTGGAAGTCGGCGTTTGTTCCGATCAAGGACACCCACCTCTTCGTCGGCATGCAAAATGACTCGGCATATTTCTATCTCCGGATACTCGCGCCGGAGGAGGAGTTTCAGCGGCGCATCTCGGGCCCCGGTCTGACGGTCTGGTTCGAGCCGGACGACGGAAAGAAAGTCGGGGTACTCTACCCTATGGGAACCGGGATACATGATCTTGAAATTCTCGGCGCGGACAAGAACGACCGGACGCTCTTTTCCCCCATCGAAGTGCCCGGCGTGAGCGTGAGGCTCGGAAGCTCGGAGGGTTCATCGATGTACGAGCTGAAGATACCCCTCCTGTCGTCGAAGGACCATCCGTACGCGGCAGGCGCGGCACCGGGTTCGACGGTCAGGATCGAAATCCAGACAGAGAAAGAGGTCGCCGGCGCCCGGGAGGGGGGCATGGGAGAAGGG
>Ga0075030_100000148_pt1 | contig 54097 bp, 36 predicted proteins | sample LitLauG_LLR_2012_FD_71393 | JGI IMG/M metagenome (GOLD analysis project Ga0075030, IMG submission 71393) | Freshwater sediment microbial communities from Pennsylvania, USA - Little Laurel Run_MetaG_LLR_2012 | ecosystem: Environmental > Aquatic > Freshwater > Creek > Sediment | place: USA... | reverse complement strand
AGCAAAATTTACGAACGCGAAAATAGGAGTCTTCTGCGATGGATTACAGCGGGTCGATTGTGCTGTGTATTTTCAGCGGGTTCCTCGATTCTGCATTATTGGGGTGCCGAAACTGCTGGGCGGTTGGAGGGAGCCTATCCCGTGTTCCAGCCATCGCGGATACCAATGGAAAACGTTGCCGGTCAGGCTGCCGATGTAAATATCGCCGCTGCGCGCCACGTTGATCCAATGCCCGGGGCTCTCCATCGCCCCAAGGATCTTTCCTGTCGTCAGATCGATGTGCATGATGCGGCCCGCCAGCGTATCGTAGGTCAGGTTCTCGATGTTGTCGCGGTGGGTGATGATCCACATGTCGTCGTTGGGAAGGATCATCATGCCCTGCGTGCAGCCGAGGTGGTTCCACTGCTTCACGAACTTTCCATTGGCATCGAAGATCTGGATGCGATTGTTCTCCCGGTCGCTTACATACACCAGACCCTTCGAATCGACCTGGACGGAGTGAGGCACCTGAAACTCGCCGGGGCCTCTGCCGGGCTTTCCCCAGGCGAGCAGGAACTTGCCCTCCCGCGAGAACTTCACCACGCGGGAGTTGCCGTAGCCATCGCTCACATAAAAATCGCCGTTGGCGGCGAAGGCGATGTCGGTCGGCCGATCGAACGTCTTTTCGTCTGTGCCGGGGGTGTTCCTGGCGCCCAGCGTCAACAACAACTCACCGGTCTTCGTGTATTTCATGACCTGGTGGCGTCCGATATCGGTCACAAAGACATTGTCGGTCCTGTCGATTCGCAGGCCGTGAGGGGTAACGAAATCGCCGCGTCCCCAGGAGCGCAGATACTTTCCCTTCGGGTCGAATACGATGAGCGGATCGGCCTTTTTCCCGCGCTGGAAGACGTAGACGTTGCCGGCGGAATCGGTGGCAACCGCGGACACGCGGCCGAATTTCCAGCCGTCCGGCATCGTGTCCGCGGGCTCCTCCCCGAATTTGATGTTGACGCTATATTTGAGCAGGCCGCCTTCGTGCGGGTACCAGCCCGGCTCCGCGGCGATTGCCGCCAAAGCGCACAGAAAAAGCGCGGACGTCCGAATCCTCATGTCGATCCCTCCCCGGTTGTCAGGTGGCAGTGATGATATCGCGGGCTCTGCACTGCGTCAATGGACTATTACCGTTTCGAACTGAGGAACGGCTCGAGGATCGGAACGAACGGCTGTTCCTCGCGATCGCGCACCCCGATCTCGGCCGCGGACCGCGCATATTCCTGGCGCAGCCGGCCGACCGGCAGTTCCTGTCCCAGGGGGTTCACGCCGTTGAAGACCGCGACCTGGCGCGGCGCGATCGCCGCGATCACGTCGGGCAGGTCGAAATATTTCAGTGCCGACGGAATGAACTGGTCGGCGATGCCTTGATGGATCCGTTCGTTCACCACTAATTCGTAGGACGCCAGCATGCCGTCGAGAGCCAGGCTCCGGATGCGATCGTCGAAGAGCGCGGCCAATAGCGCCGGAATCGCCGCGGCGGCGCGTCCCGTGACGGCGATCCGGGATGCGTCCACATCGTTGCGCGCCGCCAGCAGATCCACGCCGCGAACCAGATCGGACGCGCGCATCCCCGCCATTGTCTTGCCAATGATGAGAGCAGTGAGAGTGTTCTCGTAGTCTCCGAAGGCACGCACGAAGTAGTCGCGCCGGTCAAGCGGAGGCTGTGTCTCGCCGAAGCCTCGCAAGTCCGGCGCCAGCACGATGTAGCCCTTGGCCGCTAGTTGCGCTGCTTCGGCCGCCGCGGCGGACTTGCCGCCGGCATCGGCAAACACGACCGCGGGTTTCCGCGCCTCGCCGCTCTTCGGCACGAAGACGAGCGCCGGAATCGAAATGCCCGGCTCGCTCTCGTAAGTCAGTTTCTCGACCCGGTACTCCGGCCGCTCCACTTGCCCAAAGCGCGTGATGCGCACCGGTCCGGATGCGGCTTCGTAGTGGGTCAACTCGCGCGCGTGCTGGCGGACGCTTTCGGGCGAGGGTTTGCGATTCGCGCGCAGTTGCGCGGCCAGCTTGCGATTCAGCGAAAACACGTCGGCCGCTTCCGCAAATTCGGTCTGCACCTGTCCGGTCCGCGTGCACTGCAGCTCCTCGTAGGTGGCGAGCGTGAGCGGCGCTTCGGGTTCGGAATTTTCGGCGCCCTGCAGCCAGCGGGTGAACCAGCGGTACCCAGCTTCGCGGCGCGGCTTGCTGTAGCCATGGCCGTCATCGGCTTCGAACATGGCGATGTTCGCGCCGAGCCCGAGCTTGGCGTACACCTGCTGGGCCTCCGCGAAGGAGGCGCGCGCGCCGCCGATCGGGAAGAAGTCGCGGATGGCGGTCAGCATGAGGAATGGCTTGCCGCCGAAAGCGTAGAGGTAATCCGGATAGTCCAGGCCGTCCTTCAGCCACAGTGGAAAGACCTGCTCGGCGTCCTGCGGCCCGATGCTCTCCAGCATCCGTCTCCACGACGTGATGTAGCACGAGGGCGCGGCTACCTGAATGCGATCGTCCAGGCCCGATAGGTACGCGGTGTGCGTGCCGCCGCCCGAATTACCGGTGCAGCCAACGCGTTTGGCGTCCACTTCCGGCCGCGAAAGCAGGTAGTCCAGAGCGCGGATGCCATCCCAAATGGTGTACTGCGCGATGTGCGTCCCGGTGAGCAGGCATTGCATTCCGAGGACGGTGTGCTCCACGGTGGAGCCGCCCGACATCTTCGAATCGTGCAGGTCTTCGTCGTACATCTGGATGCGCTCTCCCTGCCCGAGGGGGTCCCAGGCCAGGGCGGCGAATCCACGCCGCGCCAACCCGGCCAGGCAGCGCTGCCACGCCTGATGCGCCTTGGCGCCGCGTTCGTGGCCCAGCGGAAACAGGATGGCCGGATAGGGCGCGCTCCCGCTTTTCGGCAGGTACAGGTTCGCCGTGACGAAGAAGTTGGGACGGCTCTCGAAGACGATCTTCTCGATGCGGTAATCGCCGCGATCGAGCGTGCCCACGGTACGCGCGTTCAGCGGAGTGCGTTCCGGAAGGCCGCCCAGGTAGCTCAACATGTGCTCGCGCCAATACCGTTGGCGCGCTTTCAGATCGTCCATCGTGGATATGCGCGCTATGGCTCGCCCGCGCGCGTCGATCAGGGCGAACGCCTTTTCCTTGAGATAGGCGGGCAGCATACCGTGAACGTCGTGGAGGACCGATGGATCGGAGAGGAAGTTCCACTCGTCCCTGGGTTGCGCACACGCGGCCGCCGCGGCCAACAGAATCAAGAGAAATTTGCTTGTCATTTGACGTTCTCGTGCGGATCCAACTGCCTCTGGCTGGCGACCTCGACCACCGCCACGATATCGCCGAGGCTGTCCGATACCGGCGCCAGCACCGATACCCAGCCGGGCTTTTGCGCGACCGTCACGCGCCGCCCCGTCTCCAGCACGGTCTTCATTTCCGGAATCATGTTCTGGAAGAGCGCTCCCCACGGCCAGAATTGGCTCAATTCGTTGGCGTTCCGGATCACGACGCGAATCTTATCGGGATGGCCGGGAATGGGCATCCAGAGGTTGGCATCGGCGGGGAAGGAGACCAGGCGTGAAACGCGGATCAGCGTTTTCTTTACCGAGTCGAAAGCATCGTAATTCACTTCGTAGTTGTCGCCCCCAAGAAACCGGTCCCGGAGATCGTCGCGAAACATGTAGTCCATGGCGCGCGCGGTGACGATGTTCCGGCAGAAATCGCCATCCACCATGACGCTGGCCACGCGCGCGGCATCGTCCAGTTCGCGGGTGAAGCGATCGTCCTCGGCGAGCGCGCCAGCGGCCGCCAGCAACACGATGAGCATGGGTTTCATTTCATCTCCTCAGCCAGTTGCATCACAAACTCATGCACGTTCTCCCAGGAGCCGGCGCCGGTCTTCGCGAGCATCTTTCGAGTCTGCGCGGTCGCCTGGTCGATCGCACCGTTGCTCCACTCGGACGGAGGCCGATCCGCCAAAGGAGGCCTCGGATTCCACCAGTCCTGCGGGCGTGAGCCGTTGAACCGCCGCGCCGCTTCCGCGCGAAGCTCCGCGGCCGGCCGCCGGCTTTTCATGCCATCGAGCAGTGCCAGATCCTGCACCGCATTGCGCTGGATCTTGAGGCGGATACTCGGAATCGGCTCCTCGATGCCGAAGCGTTCGCCGGAATAGACCAGCGCCGTGCCGCCGCCATCGAAGTGAAACCAGGGGTCGGGGCCAGCGCTAACGGTGAGCCAGTGCACGTAGCCATCGATTCCCCACAGCCACGCCTGCAACGGGAACTCCGTGATTTTGGCCGAGACTTGCGTGACGCCGGGCGGCCCGGAATAGAACCACACCGTGTCGCCCCGCTGCGTCATGGCCCGCGCTACCTCGGGATACCAGCTCAGGATTCCGCCGCCGCAGATCCACATATTCACGACCCCCGCCAGGTCCTTCGATTGGCGTTCCATGTCCCAGCTCACGTCGGCGCGGAACACGAACTTCACCGGCGAGTCCGCGGGCACGGCTTTCCGCAGCAGGCGCCGGTACTCGCGGAAGTATCGGTTGTCGCCGGGGAAGCGCACCTCGTCGCCGTCCCACGGAAAGCCCATGTAGCGCTTCTTGTGATTGAAGAAGAGCTCCAGGCGGGTGCTGGTCCAATTCTTGTCGCGGAAATGGCGATCCATCTCGGAGACGACATTCACGAATTCCGCTTCGTAGCCGGGCTGGCCCCACCAAAGATACGATGCCGGCCACTCCGGGTTGATGGGCAGATACGCGAATGGAACCGGCCGCGCCCCGCGCCGCGTCCGGGCGAACGCCGTCCCGTCGAATAAGGGTCCATAATGGCGGTCGAACAAATCCCAGTTCGCGACATGCTTGCCGCGTCCCGAGCCCTCCAGCGCGGGCGCAAACTCCGGCCCCACTTTGCCCGCGTGTCCGTAGCCAAGCTGGTGGAACACCCCGCGATGCTCGTAGAAGATCCGATGGTAGGCGTGAATCAGTTGGAAGAATGCGTCGCTGCGGTAGAAGTCCTTGCCGATGCGCCGACGTTCCCGCTCGAAGAGATCGCCGATCCACGAACTGCCGTACGAATTGTGGTCGATGGCCACTACGTCGCGATCCGGAACCGTGGCGGCCAGTACGCGGATAGGGACCGTGACCTGGGCGCTGCCTTCCGCCGACGCCAGCCGAAACTGCAGCGGATAGTCGCCGGGGTGGGCGTTACCCGGAATCCAGACATCCACCCAGAAGGCCTGCGCTTTCTGGTCCGCGATGCGATTATCCGGCTCGGGCAGGCGTGAACGGTATGGCATGCGGACGGGAGCGAGCGCGTCCGGATAATAGGTCTTTTGCCTTTCGAGAGCGTGGTACCACTCGCGAAAAATGTCCACTTCCAGGCCGGATGGCGGAGTGAATTCCAGACTGTATTCGCCCGGCGCGCTCAGCTTTGCGATGACCTGGAGCGACACGTAACCAAGACGCGCTCCGGCAAGAGCCGAAGGGCGCGCGTGGCCGGACGCGGCACGGTCGGCAGCGACGATTTCGCCATCGGGCGCGGTGCGCAGGTACTCGGGCTGTACCTGCAGTTCGGCGGCCGGCGCGCAGGCGGCTGCGCACCAGAGAAGAAGAGCGCGTCTCATCACCTCACCTCCAGCGCGAACGCCAACCATGGCCCGATCGCGTTCCGCAGTACCATAATCTCATTCGAATCTCCCGAAGGGAACCGAATGCGCTCCACGCAGATGATCGAGATTCCTATCCCCGAAGAACTCTTTACGCCATGAGCGAACACAGCGATGACCGACGAGCGCTCGACATCCTGTGGCGGGAAATGATGGACTTGAATCCAAGCGCGGCCCACAGCCTGGAGTCGCATCAGCCTGGCCGCACGAACCTAATCGAATCTGGATTCTCTGTGGTCGAGACGGGGCCCCTCTTTTTTCAGTGACACGTTTTTTTATTTTTTATCTTTCTCATTCTGCAGCACTTAGCCGTCTGCCTGAGCGGAATCTACTTGACTGCCCGCTACTATGCGGTCGTGGAACGTTTAACCAAAGCCGATCGGGCCTGCGCCGTTGCCGCTGCAGCCGCTCACGATTTTAACGACGAGCTGACCATCATCGTCAATGGCGCCTCCAAGTCGCTCATCTGCCTCGAACCGGGTCACCCGGCCCGTCCCTACCTGCGCGAGATCGAAAGCGCCGTCCAGCGCTGCGTCTGGAAAGCATCGGGTCTCTTGACATACTCCGCCCGCAGCGGCGTGCGGCCCATCAGCGCCTCGATGGAGCGCATCGTGGCCCAGGGCGACTAATCGAGGCCCAGTCGCCGCGGCCGAATGAGGTTACCCTGAGAGCAGTGCGCATCCTCGGCATTGAATCCTCCTGCGACGAAACCGCTGCAGCGGTGGTCGAAGACGGCGCTGCGGTTCTCTCCTCCGTAGTGGCCTCGCAGATGACCACGCACAGCAAGTACGGAGGCGTGGTCCCCGAACTGGCTTCTCGTGAGCACCTCCGCGCCATCGTGCCGGTGGTGCGCGAGGCCCTGGAAAGGTCGGCCACCAAACTGCCCGATCTTGCCGCCATCGCGGTCACCGTGGGTCCCGGCCTGGTGGGTTCGCTCCTCGTCGGCCTCACCTATGCCAAGTCCTTGAGCTTCGCCACCGGCGTGCCGCTCATCGGCGTCAACCATATCGAAGGCCACATCCACGCCGTCGTCATGGAAGCCCGGCGTGACGGTCGCCCGGTCGAATATCCGGCGCTAGCGCTGGTGGTAAGCGGAGGGCACACGCACCTCTTCGAGGTCACCGAGGGTTTCCGCTACCGGTTGCTCGGCAAAACCCGCGACGACGCTGCCGGCGAAGCCTTCGACAAGGTTGCGAAACTCCTCGGATTCGGCTACCCCGGCGGCCCCGTGGTGGACCGCCTGGCGCCATTCGGTGACCCCGCTGCCGTGCGCTTCACCTTCGCGCGGATGAAGGGCAACGCGCTCGATTTCAGTTTCAGCGGCCTCAAGACCGCGGTGCTGCGCTGGGTGGAAGCCCACAACATGGGCGTCGAAATCGCCGCTCGCCGCGACCTGCTGCGGCAGCAGCCGCATCCCTCGAATGACGCCTGGCTCTCCGTCACCCCGCGGCGCACGCTGGACCTGCTGGCTTCCTTCCAACACGCCGTGATCGCGGAATTGCTCACCCGGGCGGCGCGGTCGGCCGAACAGATCGGCGCCAGGACGCTGATCGTCTCGGGCGGCGTCGCCTGTAACACGGGCTTGCGCGCAGCGGCGAAGTCGGCGGCCCTAGCCTATCCAGTTTACTTTCCCTCCTTCGGCCTTTCCACCGATAACGCCGCCATGATTGCCGCCGCCGCATTCCCGAAGTGGCAGCGCCGTGAGTTCGCCGGCCTGGAGATTGCGGCGCAAGCCAACCTCACGCTGGCCTGACGCCTACAACAGGATCAATCCCCGCCGCATGCCCACCGCCACCGCCTCGGCGCGCGTGGACGCATTCAACTTACCCAGGATCGACGCCACGTGGTATTTGGCCGTGTGCTCCGAAATGTTCAGCTTCCATGCAATAGTCTTATTGGCGGCGCCTTCCGCCAACAGGCGCAGCACATCCATTTCGCGCGCGGTCAACTCGGGAGTGCTGCCGCCGGCTGGAGCGGGAACCGGCGCGCCTGCCAGCAGCGTCTCCAATTCGCGCGGATCGAGCACCGCCATGCCGTTCGCCGCCGCCTCCACGGCGGCCAGGATCTCGGCGGCGCCGGCGTTGCGCGGCAACAGCGCGCGCACTCCCAGGCGCAGCGCCTCGCCTGTCCAGGCCGGCTGGTCCTGGTTGGTCAGCAGCACCATTACGCTGGCGCCGCCCTCGGCGGGCGCGGGCAAATCGTCTGCCGCAAAGTCGGCCAGCACCACGTCGGGCCGCAGCGCTTCGACCCCGGAGAGATCCGGGTCCGAGCCGGCCAGCGAAATGCCGGGGCTGGAAGCCAGCAGCGCCTCCAGCCCGGCCCGATTGACCGCGGACCGCGCCGCGATCAGCACCCGGATCACGCCGCCGCCTCCGCAGGCGCCGCTAACCGCACCGCCACTTCGCGCACCCGAGCCCGCCCGTTCACCGGCCAGTCGCGGACGAACTGCAGGCGCAACACCTCACGCCCGGAATCCAGCGCATCGTTCAAGTCGTCGAACGAGCCCAACAGGACGTCGCCCGCCTTCAGCGACGCCGCCGCGGCCGCGCCGTTCGGCTCCACTTCGAGCAGCAGAAGCCCCTGCGAGACCGGCCGCAGCACTACTCCCAGCGACGGCCGCGCGCCCCGGTGCAGAAAATCCAGCGCCGCGTTGCCGGGCACGGCCACGCCGAGCCCGTTGACGATCGCGGTATTGATGCCCACCACCCGGCCCTGCGCGTTGGCCAGCGGCCCGCCGGAGTTGCCTGGCGCAAGCTGAACCGCTGCGCGGATCCAGCGCTCGGTCCCCATCCCCGGCAGTTTGCCGATCGAGTGGATCACCCCGGTCGAAAGCGCGCCGGCAAAGCCCAGCGGGTTACCGATCGCGATCACCAGTTCGCCCGCGCGCAAGCTGTCGGAATCGCCAGGGGTCGCGCTTTCCAGACCCGTTGCGCCAATCCGCAGCGTGGCCAGGTCCCGGCGTGGATCGCGCGCGGCGACCTTCGCCCGAAAGCGCCGGCCGTCCCACAACTCCACTTCCGCCGCGCCCGAGCGCGCCACGTGAGCGTTGGTTACGATCAGGCCGTCGCCCGTCCAGACCACCCCGGAGCCTCCGCCTCTGCCGCGCCCCTCCGGAAATACCTGCACGGTGGAGCGCCTCAGGCGCTCCGCGATTTCACCGAATCCGCGCATGTCAATCCCTCCGGGGCCTCTCCCCAACCGCGATCGCGATCTTGCGCGGCGCCCCGCCGCTTAGCACCTCTGCCTCCACCTGCTGGCCCACGGCGTAGCCCTCCATCACCAGTTGGACCTCCTCGGTGTCGCTCACCGCCTTCCCCCCCAGCGCGACGAGGATATCGCCGATCAGCACGCCCGCCTTCGCCGAGGGTCCTTCCGGCTCCAGCGACAGCACGATCAGAGCCTTCTTGTGACGATCCACCAACTCGACCGGCTGCAGGCCCACCCCCAGGTAGCCCCGCGTCACGTGCCCGCGCTGCAAAATTTCGTCGACTACCCGGTCGATGGTAGCCGCGGGAATCGCCACCCCGGCGATGCGCGACAGAGCCGAGGTCGCGACTCCGATAATCTCACCACCGGTGTTAATCACCGCGCCGCCCGAAGAGCCCGGGTAGAGCGTGAGGTCGAGCCGGATATAGTGGTCCAGCCGTCCCCCCCGCCACGTGCGCCAAGCCCCGCTGACCGCGCTCACGATCCCCATGGTGGCGTTCACGCCCGAATCTTCCGAGCGCCCGATGCACAACGCCAGGTTCCCCGCCACCGGATCGCGGCTGGCGCGGCCATTCACCGCACCCGCCGCGTCTGTCCTTAACACCGCCAGGTCGGTCCCCGCGTCGCTACCGGCGAGCGTCGCCGAGGCGTTCTTGCCATCGGGCAGCGTGACCGTGATCTCCTCCTCGCGCCGCACCGTATGCTCCGCCGTAACAATCACACCCGGCCGCCAAAAGACCCCGCTTGAAGAAAACCGCGGCCGCGCATGCACCGCCACCACGGTACGTCCTGCCTGTTCTACCGCCGCCGCAAGTTCATTGGAAAGTGCGGCCAATTCGTTTGCCATCTGGAAAAGCCTCCCGTGTTTTCAGGATGCCTCAGGCGCACTTCCTCTCACATCGGCAAATCGGCCAGGCAGAACGGTCAGTGGCACAGGCCTCGGGCCTGTACTGTCTGGCTTTTTTCTTCAGTGTTGCCGTGCCGCGGTATTGCAGCAGGGCGAAGTTGAAATCACTTCCGGCAAATCCGGCTTCTGCTTCGGCGGTGTGGCATCCGCCATAAAATACCGCTGCGCCGACAACTGCTTGTAGATGCGGCCCGCGACTCCCGACGCGATAGGCCCGCTCACGTAGCCGCGGCTCCCGGTAAGCATCACCACCACCACCAGTTGATGCGTACCCACCTCGTTGAAGGAACCGAACCAGCCCATCTTGTTCGCCGACTGAAAATCCGTGCAGGTGCCGGTTTTTCCCAGGATGGGTTCGGCGGGGTCGTATCCCGCCAGGCGTGCCGTGCCGAAATCCACGGCGCCGCGCATCCCTGCCTTGATATCGTCAATGCCATTCGGGGCCAGTTTGAGAGGGTGCTTCACCTTCGGCGTGAACTGGTCGATCTCTGCCTGCGTGCGCGGATATTGCAGGTAGTAGAGCGTGCCGCCGTTGGCAATGGCGGAAAGCAGCGCCGCCAGTTCCAGCGGCGTCATCGAAATCCCCGTGCCGAAACTGGTCATCATGCCGACGCCGCCGTTCGCCGGCGGTTCGGCGGCCAGCGCGCCTGGTTGCTCGCCCGGGATATCCAGCCCCGCCGTTTGGCCGAAGCCGAGCATGTCCGCGTAGTAGTGGACCCGGTCGAATCCCAGGCGCGTGCCCAAAATATGGAAGTACTGATTGTTCGAGCGCGCCAGTGCCTGCGTCAGGTTGTAGCTGATGTAACGGCTGGTGTAGATGTTGGTGTTCTTGGAGACGATGTTCTCGGTGAGCGCGGCCAGGGCCGTGACCAGCTTGACCGTCGAGCACGGGATGAACCCGCTGGTCAGTGCCAGCTTCTGGTTCACCATGGTGAGGATACGACCGGTGCTCGGGTCCACCACCACCACGCTGCCCGGAATCGTCCCCAGCGCTTCCGCGGCCGCCCGGCGCACCGTCAGATCATCGCCGTCTACGTTGTCTCCGTTGGTGGGATCGACCGGCGGCGGCAATCTTCGGGCTGTCGGCTTCCGGACCGTCTTGCGGGCCGGTTTCTTGGCCTGTTGGGCAGCCAGCATTCCGGCGCTTTGGATCAAAGCCGCCACCAGCAACGGGGCCAGTAAGATTCTCTTCATGCGCTAAGACCGAACCAAGTCAAGGATTTACCCGGCTCCGTCATTATGCTGGATTCGCCAGCCTGCGTCAACCGGCACTGAGAGTACCGGAACTCCCGGTGGGTACCAGGGGACCACGGCGGCAGTTCTTCGCTCGCGCCAGGTGGGGCTCGAGTGGGATCTGTGGCAGGCAGCTGAGCTGCAGCCATGTTTTCGGGACAGAGGTTTGAGGCTGGGGAGGCCTGTTGATACTCTCTGGAAAGGAGAGCACGATGAAACCTGCCAAGAAGAGCACGCAGAAGTCTCCCAGGAGCACTACGGCGGCACGAAAGAACCCCACGGGATTCACGGACGAGGAACTAGGCGCGATGAAGGAGCGCCTCCAAGAGATGAAGGCTAACTCGCGCCGCGGGCCGCGGGCGGGCAGGGCGGACGAAGAGAGCGCCGTACTCGCAAAGATCGCCGCCCTACCGGAGCCGGATCGCGCCATGGCCGAGCGGCTCCATGCGATCGTCAAAGCCAACGCGCCCGCCCTCTCGCCGAAAACCTGGTATGGGATGCCCGCCTATGCCAAGGACGGCAATGTCGTCTGCTTCTTCCAAAGTGCTCAGAAGTTCAGAACGAGATACGCAACGCTCGGCTTCAGCGACAAAGCAAACCTCGACGAAGGCCACATGTGGCCGACTGCCTTCGCGCTCAAGGAGCTGACCGCGGCCGAAGAGGCAAAGATCGGCGCTCTCGTTAAGAAAGCGGTGAGCTGAGTATTGAGTCGCTGCTGGGGCCGCCTCGTGCCCGATGGTCGGTCGGGACGAACTGAGTGGGAAGAAGCGCATTGTCGGCCCGAATCGGCACGGCAGGGTGTGATCGGCTGCGTGGGTCGAGGTTCGGCTGCAGCGAGTTCGCGGAGGGACTGCCGGCGACGCTGTTATGCTCCGGAGAAGGCATGTGTGCCGTGAGTGATGGCGGCGCCCGCCCGAAGAGCCGCAGCGATCGTTACCACGTCGGCGATCTCCGCATCGGTTGCGCCGGCCTGCCGCGCTTTGCCCGAGTGGATCTCGATGCAGTAAGGGCATTGCGTGGTGAACGCGACGGCGAGCGCCATCAGTTCTTTGTACTTGACCGGAATCGCTCCATCGGCCATGGCGGCTTTGTCAAAGGCCCAAAAAGCCTGCATCGCGGCCGGGGCGTTCGCGTACATAATCTTGGGTTTTCCCCAGGTTGTGCTCATCGTACACGGCGTGCCTCGTAGTTTTGAGTAGTCCTAAGGCACCGCACATCGCGGAATGAGCAGCTCGTACAGGCCGCTGACGCAGGAGCAATGCGCGTCGGGAGAAGCGGAGGGAGTCAGACGCGCGACGGCACAGCGCAACGCGGGGTCTCGTGAACCGAGGGCGACGGCGGTCTGGAGTTTCCGCTTGGCCTCGCCGGGCTGGGAACGCTCGAACAGTAGTCCGTGAACCAGGTAGGGCCGGTCCCATTCCGGCCACTGCGATTCAATTTCCTTCAGGACCTGATCGGCGGCACTACTGCGGTTCATCAACCCCAGCACGATTGCCTGGGTGAGTAACAGATCCGGGTCGTTCCCCGCCGCCCTGGAAACCAGGTCGAGCGCCAGATCGTTACGGCCATGGCGCACCAACAAGAGGGCGGCCCGCAGGGCAATCTGCGGGCGGGAGATCGAAAGCTGCCTTCCCCGCTCCAGAACCTGCTCCGCTTCGGCGCCTTGCCCCGCCGCGTCCAGAATCTCGGCCTTCAACAGCAGGTAATCGCCGGACCGTTCCTTTTCCGGCACCTGTTCCAGCGTCTTCAGCGCCTCGGGCGGCCCTTCCAGGAAGAAGAGTGCGATCGCCAGGTCCAGGTTGGCGGCAGGTGTCGCGGCTGCGGCGCGCATGAGAAACTCGCGGGCCAACTGGTATTGCTCGAAACCCAACAGAAAGTTCCCGGCCTGCTGCCAGACTCGGCTCTCTGCATTCCTGGTGAGCAAGGCGCGAAATTCAAGCGTCGCGTCTTCGACTTTGCCCTCCGTCAGGAGCAGGCTGGCCAGGCGCAACTGCAACTCCGGATCGTCCGGGTGCGTGCGCGCGTCCTGCCGCAGCCGTTCGATCTCTCGCTGGCTCCGCTCGGCTGGGGAAAGGGTCGCGGATTCGATCATTCCCGGCTGTTTCCACGGTCCCCGCACTCGCGTCGTGCGGGTCTTCTGGAATTGAGTCAGGAACTGCTGTCCCTCCTCCTCGCGCCCCAATTCCATCAAAGCGCGGCCCAGGTGCATCAGGACCTCGGGATCGCGGGGCGCGAGGGAGACTGCCCGCCGCAGCACCTTCTCCGCGTCCGCGGCGCGGTCGAGAGCGATATAAGCCGACCCGAGTTGATCGAGCGCGTGGAAATCCCGCGGACTGATTTCGATTGCCTTCTGAAGGTCGGGAATGGCCTCGGCCGTGCGGCCGAGCCGGTTGAGCAGCCAGGCGCGATCGATGTAAGCCGGCGCCAGGCCGGGATCCAGGCGGAGTGCCTTAGACAATTGGTCGAGCGCCTCCCGCGGTTGGTCGCGCCAGGTAAGTTGGGCCAGATCGTAGTAGCCCAAGGGATCGCCGGGATGCTTTTGAATGTACCAGGCCAGCTCTTTCAATCCTTCCGCCAGGCGCGTGCCGGTGTATCCGTAGATCAGGGCGCGGTCGCGGCGGGCCGAATCGTCGGCGGGCTTGAGGCGAAGGTACTCGTCGTAGGCGATGGCGGCATCGCCGTAGTATTCTCCGCTTTGCGCGGCGTGCGCCAAGGCCAGCGGGATCTCGGCACGCTCCGGAGCCAGTTGCCTGGCCTTGGCCAGGAGGTAGATGGCGCGGGGGTAGTCGTGCAGCGCGGCATGCACCTCTCCGAGTTCTAACAGTGAGTCCACATGGTCCGGCCGAAGGGTGACGGCAACTTCCAGAGCATGCAGGGCGCGGTCGTAATGCCGGGCGCGAGCCGCGGCACGGCCGAGATTGAACAAGACGTCGAAATCGTCGGGGTGTTGCACCAGAACGCCGTTGAAGGCTGCCTCGGCCCGGTCGTAAGCGCCGATGCGCGCGCAGGTCAGCCCGTAGAGGAAGCCCAGACGCTGGTCAACCGCGGCTTCCTTCTGCACGCCGTCCAACGTGCTTAACGCGGCTGCCTGATTTCCCGCCCAGTGCAATGCCTCGGCGCGCAGCATGCGGGTGGCGGGCTGCGAATCGGTAACCCGCGACAGGTATTCGAGCGCTCGCGTTCCCTGGCGCCGGTCCGTGGCGATGCGAGCAAGCTGGAGATTGGCGTTGGGGTGTTGGGGGTTTAGTTTGAGGACGCGCTCGAAATACGAGCGGGCCTTCTCCGGATCACCGCACAACACATAATGGTTGCCCAGGTTGTTCAAGAGCGGCAGCGAGGGCGATCCTTGGGCCAGCGCCTGCTGATAGAAGCGCTCCGCCTGGCTGCACTGGTGCGCCTCATCCAACCGGGCTGCCTGCCGGAGAGCGCTCTCCTGCGATTCCGCCCGGTGCGCGATCCACAAGACCAGAAACCAGGCGGCGGCCACGTTTTTGGAAGCCATCGGTCGCCCGTATTATACAATGGGGGGCTTGACCGATTGTTTTGTGGGGCGGCTTGTGAGGCTGGCAGCCGGCGCCACCGCCGGCGTCCTCTGCGCCGTCCGCCTCGTGCTCTGGTTTTCTTCGTCGGGAGGCGCGCGCGCCGCGGCAAAACGTCCGCACTTCACGGACATCGCTCCGCGATCCAGAATCGAGTACGTCTCCAACAACCATTACACGGGCCGAAAGTATTTTCAGCAGCCCATGTGCGGTGGCGTTGGCATCCTCGACTTCGATAACGACGGCAAGATGGACATTTTCTTCAGCAACGGCGCCCAATTCCCGGAACTGAAGAAGACCGGCCCGTCGTTCTACAACTGCCTGCTGCGCAACAAGGGAGATGGAACGTTTGAAGACGTCACAGCCAAGGCCGGCATCGCCGGCGAGCATCTCGACTTCAGCTACGGCGTGGCGGTGGGCGACTACGACAACGATGGCTTTGCGGACATCTTCATCGCCAACACCGGAAAGAACGCGCTCTACCACAACAACGGGAACGGGACCTTCACCGATGTCACCGATGGCTCCGGGCTGGGAACCAAACCTCCCAAGACGCTCAGCGTCCAGGCCGCCTGGTTCGACTACGACAATGACGGGCTTCTCGATCTGGTCCTCTCCAACTACACCCTGTGGACTCCGGAGGAGGACCGGCGGTGCACGGTCCGCGGCGTGGAGTCCTACTGCCACCCGCAGATGTACCCGCCCGTGCCCCATCGGCTCTACCACAATCTCGGCAACGGCAAGTTTGAAGACGTGACCGAGAGGTCAGGGATTGGAAAGGCTGCCGGCAAGGGCATGGGGATCGGCATCGCCGATTTCAACAACGACGGCTGGATGGACGTTTTCATCGCCAACGATACCGAACGGAATTTCCTGTTCCTGAACCAGGGAAACGGCACTTTCAAGGAGGTGGGACTGGAATTTGGGGTGGCCTATAACGAGACGGGCGCGACCGTCTCGGCGATGGGCGCCGATGCCAAGGACTATGACAACGACGGTTTCGTCGACATCTTCTATAACAACCTGATGGGACAGACGTGGGGCCTGTTTCGGAACCAGCGGGGCCGGTCTTTCCGGTACGCTTCCCCAGCAGCGAAGATCGTCCAGTTGAGCGAGCACCTCTCGGGCTGGAGCAACGGGTTCATCGATTACGATAACGACGGTTGGAAGGACCTTTTCTCAGCCAACGGCGATGTCGATAACCTGACTCCCTCCTCGGCGCAGCACGACACCATGTTCGAGAACCAGGGCGGCAAGGAGTTCATCGACGTTTCAGCGGACATGGGCCAGGATTTCCTGCGAGTGGGCTATCAACGCGGCTCGGCGTTTGCGGATCTCAACAACGATGGCTTCCTGGACCTGGTAGTCACGTCGTTGAACCAGAAGCCGCGCATTCTTCTCAACTCCGCCGATAACGGCAATCATTGGCTACTGATGAAACTGGTGGGCCACAAAAGCAATCGGGACGCGATCGGCGCCAGGGTCAAGGTCACGACTCCGGCGGGCCGTACCCTCTACAACCACGTGACCGGTTCGGTCGGTTTCATGTCGACCAGCGACCTGCGGTTGCACTTCGGATTGGGGCCGGAGACCCGGGCCAAGGCAATCGAAATCCAGTGGCCCAGCGGCGCCCGGCAAAGCCTCAAGGATGTCGCCGCCGATCGGATCCTGAAAGTGGATGAGCCCTAAGATCCGGCAAGATCCAGTCAGAGCACTCCAACGGAGGGCAGCCGGGTGTATACTGGCTGCCACTTGGGTTCTAAAATGGAAATCCCGGCTCAATTCCCAAGACTCCCCCACTTCCCGGTTACCTTGCACTCTCGCGACATATTAGACAACACTTCGCTAAGGAGGAATATATGTGTCAGCGCTGCGTACCCGCATCCCTTCCGCTCGTGCTGCTATTGGTTTTCTCCGCGACGGCCGCTTATCCCCAAGGCGAGCGCGCCACGATCTCTGGAACCGTCACCGACTCCACCCAAGCCCTCGTCGAGGGCGCGGCCATCACCGTCCGCAACGTGGACACAAACGTCACCAATCATGCTACCTCGAACAGCGCGGGACTCTTCGTGGTCCCGGCGCTGCCCCCGGGAACCTATGAGTTGACCGCCGAGAAGCAGGGATTCCGTGCGTTCAAGGTCTCGGCAATCCCGCTCTCGGTGGGCCTCACGGCCTCGGTTGACGTACGGCTCGAGGTCGGCCAAGTCACGGAAGCGGTGCAGGTCACCGCAGCGGCTGTCCAGCTCGAGACGCAGACTTCCGGTATGGGTGAGACCGTCGGCACGCGCGCCGTCGCGGAGTTGCCCCTGCTCGGCCGCGATCCCCGCCAGTTGTCAGCTCTCGCCCCGGGCGTGGTCCCGACGCGGGGACAGGTGGGGGCCGGCGGTTCCACCATCGGCTCTGCGGGCAATTCGCGCATCGCCGGCGGACTGGCGATGCAGAATGCGATTCTGATGGATGGCGGCGACACTCGCGGATTCACCTCCGGAGGCCAGTCGTACACCTATCCGCTCGAATCCGTGGCGGAGTTCAAGATTCAGACCGCCACTTACTCGGCCGAGTTCGGCCGCGCTGGCGGCGGCGTCATCAACGTTGCGTCCAAATCCGGCACTAACGAGTTTCACGGCGTCGCCTACGTATTCCTGCAAAGCCAGGCACTGAACGCCAATTCCTGGTCGAACAACCGGAACCGCGTTCCGAAGGGCAAGTTCCAATACGACCTGTTCGGCGGCGCGCTGGGCGGCCGCATCAAGCGCGACCGCACTTTCTTTTTCATGAATTACGAGGGCCTGCGGCAGGGCAGCCCGAATAACTTCCTGGCCACCGTGCCGCTGCCGGCATGGAAGAAGGGAGATTTCAGCAATGCCCTCGACCCGCAAGGCAGGCTGGATGTCATTTACGATCCGCTGACCACGCGGGCCAATCCGAACCAGCTGGGCACATACATTCGCGACGCGTTTCCCGGCAATGTCATACCACCTGAACGGATCCATGCGATTTCCGCGAATGTGGTGAAGTATTACCCGGATCCGAACATCCCGGGCCAAACCTTCGGGCAGGTGAATAATTTCCTCAAGACAGGCAAGAACGTCAACAACATTGACGGATGGTTTACCCGCTTGGATCACTACTTCAGCCAGAAGCACCGGCTTTTCGGCCATTTCGGTGGAGCGCAGAACGAGAGCTATCCGCTGGGCCTGATCGACCAGGCATTTCCGGGCACTGCGGTAAGTTCCAATCCGGTCCGAAACGCCGGCATCACACTGGCGTCCAGCTTCACGCCGAATCTGCTGGGCGAATTTCGCATCACCTACACCCGCCTGCAAAATGCGACCGTGCCCACCAGCGCGGGTTTCAACATAGCCAGCTTGGGCTTCTCCCCCACCGTCGCGAACGCGGTTACCTTCCGACAGTTCCCCGAAATCGACGTGAATCAGTATTACACCAGCAGTGGTCTTACCGTCTCAACGTTCAATTCGCCGGAAGTCACTTGCCTGGGCACGGGTCAGGGTTGCGGCTCCAGCGCCAGTTTGAATCCGCAGGATAGCTGGCACGCCCAGTATCAGGTGACCTGGATTCACGGGCGCCATCAGCTCAAGGCGGGAGCCGATTTCCAGCGCATGAAGCTGAACGCCTTTCTTTCACGCAACTCGGGCGGCCAGTTTGTCTTCGACCGAACCTACACGGGGGGTCCCGATCCCTCGAAAACGGCGACCAATGCCGGAAATGGATTTGCCACTCTGCTGCTGGGAATACCGATCGCGGGCTCCATGGAGACGACACCGTTCATGTCGCTGTTCCAGCGCTACAACGCTGGTTACATCCAGGACGACTGGCGCATTACGAGCAAGTTGACCCTGAACCTCGGCTATCGCTACGAGTTCATCTCGCCGTATGGCGATAAGTTCAGCCAAATCGGCCGGTTCAATCCGACCGCGATTGAGCCAGTCACAAAGCTGAAGGGCGTGTTCCAGTGGGTTCCGGGCGGCGGATATCACAGCGATCCGAATTACAATACGCCGGGGCCGCGCGTGGGCCTGGCCTACCAGCTCAACGCAAAGACAGTCATTCGCGCGGCCGGCGCCATTGTCAACGCTGCAAACAACGGCCTGAATGCCGCCGCCACCGATTTCGGCACGGGCCTCTTCACGACGAACGGCGTAGTACTGGGCCCGCCCAACCCGATCCCGTTCACGCCGCCGGTAGGCGGGTCCTGGTCGAATCCGTTCGCGGCGGGTTTTGTCTTGCCGCAGGTGGGGGTCACCAATTTCGTCGGCCAGAATATTCGCGTGGATTTCGCCGATCACGCCACTTGCTACATTGCCAATTGGAATTTTTCCGTCCAGCGGCAGATCAATTCGAACCTGCTGGCGGAAGTTGCTTACGTTGGCAGCAAGGCGACCCACCTTTTCTGGAACCGCATGGATAATGCTGACGATCCGCTGCTGCTGCAGCAGTACGGCTCCCACATCGCCGATGTCGTCCCGAATCCGTTCTTCGGCGTCATCCAGGGAGGAATCGGCGCGTTCTCGACGATTTCGCGATCCCAATTACTCCGTCCGTTCCCGCAATACCAGCAGATCCTGGCAGTCCGCCGTCCCTACGGCGATTCCGAATACAACAGCATGACGGTGCGGGTGGAGAAGAGGCTCAGCAAGGGCTACACTTTCTCGCTCGCTTACACTCTCTCCAAGCTGATCGCCTCGACAGCCGAATCGAACACCTGGGTAGTAGGTCCATCCAATGCGCTTTACAACGTGAACTACAACCGCGGTATCGAGGCCAACGACACGCCGCACCGGCTCGTGATCGCGCACCTCTGGGAACTGCCCTTCGGCAAGGGTAAACCCTATCTGTCGAGAGGCGTCCTGGGGCGTGTCGCCGGTGGATGGCAATTCTCCGGAATCACCGTGATGCAGGCAGGCCGCCCGCTGCTCATCACGGCGCCGCAGAACACCGGCGTCCCGGATTTCAACTACACCAACGGCCGCGCCAACCGGCTGCACAGCGGCGTGCTGAGCAATCCCACCCCGCAGCACTGGTTCGACACCAGCGCCTTCGTGGCGGCGCCGGCCTTCACTGTTCCCACCGACAGCCTGAGCCAGCCCGATCTGCGTTCGCCGTGGACCAATGCCTGGAACTGGTCGTTCTTCAAGAACAACCCGATCAAGGACCGCTATAACATCCAGTTCCGCTCCGAGTTCTACAACATCTTCAACCATCCGCAGTTAGACTGCCGCAATGCCTGCACCGATTTGACCAGCACCACCTACGGCCAGATCACGGAAGGCGGCGGGAATCGCGCCATCCAGTTCGGGCTGCGGCTGCTTTTTTAGGAGGCTGTTATGCGCATCGAAAGACGAGATTTCCTCTTGCGCCTCGGCATTGGCACGGCCGGCGCGGGACTCTTATCCTTGGCCGCCGCGCAACAGAAAGCGCCCGCGGGGATCAAACTGGGGACCTTCTTAACGGATAAACCGACGGAAGACGACCTGGCGATGGTGCGTCACGCCGGCGTGCAGGCCGTCTCCATCTGGACCGTGATCGAGAACAATAACGCCGAATGGATGATCCGGACCCGGAAGATGATGGAGGCAAACGGAGTCGAGGTCTATAACATTGGCATTCTCGACCTGCATTGCGACCCGACGCTGGTGTTAAGCCTGCCGGGCGTGGAACAGAAAATCGAGCAATACCAAACGTACCTGAACAACCTGGGGCGCGCCGGCATCCACTACACGACCTACGCGCACATGTCGAACATCAAGAACCAGCCGGTACCGGGCTTCTACCAGACGTCGGCCGGGACGACACGGGGCAACGCCCCGACTCGCGAGTTTGACCTCGGGGTGGCCAAGACGCTGCCGTGCTCTTTCGATCAGGAGTACCAGGAAGAGCAGATCTGGAAATCGTTCACCAGGTTTGTCCGCGCAGTCATTCCGGTGGCGGAGAAAAACAACGTGCGGATCGGCCTTCACCCGGACGATCCGCCCGTGCAGTCGCTAGGATGCGTCGCCCGGGCCTTCCGGACGTACGCCGCGTATGAGCGCGCCTTCGAGATTGCTGCCAGCGACAACTTCGGCATATGCCTGTGTATCGGGACGTGGGCCGAAGGAGGCCGGCAGGGTTTTGGCAAGAGTCCGGCGGAGGCAGTCCGCGCCTTCGGCGCCAGGAAGAAGATTTTCAAAGTCCATTTCCGAAATGTGAGCTCGCCACTGCCGAAATTCCGTGAGACGTTTGTGGATAACGGCTACGTGGACATGTACGAGGTAATGAAGGCCTTGGCGGAAGTGAAGTTCGACGGCATCGTGATTCCGGACCACGTGCCCGGAGGCGGATATCCGGCGGCGAACAACGCTTACACGCTCGGCTACATGAAGGCCCTGCGGGATCGGGTTAACGCGGGATCGAGGCGTGCTTGACCCCGCGCCAGATCCTGACCGCTCCGGTTGAAGACACCGCCTATCTTTTGAAGCTGGCCCGCGAAGTGATCCGCACTGCCGAAAAACGCCGGCGACGTGAGGCTAGGACAGACTCCAAATAGCCGGTGGCACGGTTAACTCGAATGTTGTTGTAATGCTCCATGTAGCCCTCTGCGATCCAGCCGGCATATTTCGTTACACGCCCCCGTCAAACCGGCTGTCGGCCGTAAGCCCTTGCAGGATAAGGCCTTTGCGGACCCGTTCCTCCACAATCCCCTGGGCCACTGGTATTTACCGGAGCGAATTGCCCTTGACGCCGGGAAAGAAAGCGCTTACCATCAACGCAAAGTCGAGTTCAGGAGGCTAGAGGCATGAGTGTGCTTTGCTCTTATCGAACCGGACTGTCGGCGAAGATCGTAACCGGCGCCCTGATTCTATTTACCCTGCTGGCGGCTGTGTTGAGTGCGCAAGATTACCGCGGCCGAATTCAGGGAACTGTCCGCGATGCCAGCCAGGCGGTCATCGCGGGGGCGACTGTCACGTTGCTCAACGTCAATACCGGCGTCTCCACGGTTCGCCAAACCAACGAGACTGGCCATTATATTTTCGACCTGGTGGAGCCCGGCGCCTACAGCGTCAGCATGGAAAGCCCGGGTTTCTCCAAGTTTGTGCAAGGAAATGTGCCCTTGGCGGCCCGCGGAGACATCACGGTGGACGCCATGCTGAAAACGGGCGACGTCCGCGAAACCGTCACGGTCGCGGCCGAAGCGAGCCAAGTCCAGTTCACCACGAGCAAACTGGAGACCACCGTCGATACGAAACTTGCGGAGGAACTGCCACAGCTTTACCGCAGCCCGTTCGTGCTGGCGACGCTGGACCCGTCCGTGCTCAAAGACGATACCAATACCGAATACAATCCCTTCAACAGTTGGGGCCCGGGCCGCATGAGCGTGGGCGGCGGCGCCAACTTCTCCAACGACCTCCAGGTGGACGGCAGCCGCGTCGGCATCAGCGTCAAGACCGGCTATGTCCCGACGCCCGACATGGTCCAAGAAGTTAATGTTTCGCAGAACACGGTGGATGCCGAGTTCGGCCACGGCTCCGGTTCGGCCGTCTCCATCGTTACCAAAAGCGGAACCAACCAGGTCCATGGGAGCGCTTATTACTACGGCCGCTATCCGTGGGCTTCCGCCGTCTCCGACCGCCAGTTCCGCACCGTCAACCTCGACCGGCAACAGATGTACGGCGGCACGGTGGGCCACCGCATTCTGAAGAACCGGCTGTTCAACTTCGTGTCCTACGAAGGGTGGAAATGGGCGCAGGCTGCGGCTCCCTACACGGCTACCCTGCCGACCGATCTCGAACGCACGGGGAATTTCTCCCAGTCGATCAACGCCGCCAAGGCGCTGAACGTCATCTACGATCCCTGGACTACCCAGACCTCCGCCGACGGCAGCACCATCACGCGCACACCCTTCGCCGGCAACATCATCCCCGCCACTCGGCAGGACCCCGTCGCAGCCAAGTACATGGGGGCGATCTGGAAGCCCAATTTGCCGGGCCAAGGCTACGATCACCTGAATAACTATGTCACCGCCTTGCCGGTCAACTATCCGTACAAGAATTTCGCCGACCGCGTGGACTTTCATGTGAATGACAAGCTCACGCTGGGCTTCCGGGCGCAGATCTTCCGGACCCCCGTGTCGGTCGGCAATCCGACGGGCTCGCCGCTGTTCAATAACGATCGCGGAAGCCAGCGCGACGGCAATACCTATTCAGGCACCGTGACCTACACGCTGAACGCCAGAACGGTAATCAGCGGGAGCTACGACTATCACGACTTCACCGATGCGTCGAGTTTCGCCACGCAGAACCCAGCCTGGAACTTTGCCTCGGTGTTCCCGAATACTAATTTTTACCAGTCCTTGTACACGGATCCGACCATTCCCAAGCTGAACGTGCGCATGTCCATCAGCGGGGATGGCGGGCGCTGGGTCAACATGGGACCGGGCGGCGGATACTGGCATCAGGTACCCAGCGGCAACGGTCTCGACGCCAAGATCGCGCGCCAGCAGGGACGCCACTATTTGAAAGCCGGCTTCGAGTCGCTCGGCACGCACGCGCCGAGTCTGCTCCAGCAATCCAATCCGGGTTTCGGGTTTAACGGAGATATCACCAATTCCACCTACGTCAACCCCAATCTTGCGGTGGCAGGCAATCCCTACGCTTCGTTCCTGTTGGGCGCCGTGGTGCCCATCGGCGCTAGCGCCAGCGGTTGGGACAGCAACGAAACCTCCATGCCGAGCCTGGTTACGCCGAACACGTCTACCCGTTTCTACGGCGGGTATATCAACGACGATTTCAAGGTCAGCAAGGATCTGACTTTGAATCTGGGCCTGCGCTACGAGTTCGAGCAGCCCTATTCGGAGGCGCAGAACCGCCTCACCGCTCCGCTCGATCTCACCAAGCCCATCCCCGAGCTACAGAACGTGCAAATGCCTGCCGCGCTGAAGCAGTTCTACCCCGGTTCCTGGACCCTGAACGGGGCGTTTCAGTTCACCAGCAGCAGCCATCCGGGAGCCTGGAATTCGGGCTCGGGGACGCTGTCGCCGCGCTTGGGGATGGCTTATCGCCTGAACGATAAGACCTCCGTACGGGCTGGATACGGCCGTTACGTCACCCCGTGGAACATGGATTCGGCCGCCTCGGACCAGTTCAGCGCTCCTTTTACCGGGTTTTCCAACTATACGGATGCCGCGCCCACGGTTCTAGGCGTGCCCCAAATGCAGTTGTCGAATCCGTTCACTTCGGCTTTCCCGGTGGTCCCCTCCTACGGGAAATCCTACGGGACCTATACCGGGCTGGGAGGCGGCCTGACCTACTTCAACCCTGACCGTCCCCGCGCCTATAGCAACCGCGTGAATCTCTCGGTTCAGCGGCAGTTGCCTCAGAATATCATTCTGGACGTGACTTACTTCCTCAACCTGTCCAGTCATATCAGCGTCGTCAATTACGACATCAATCAGGTCGATCCGCGGATCGCTTTGCAGTACGGAGCCGCCACCAATGTGCAGGTGGCCAATCCGTTCTACCATCTGTCGATCCCCAACCAATCCCCGGGCGTCCTGTGGAACCAGGCGTCGGTGTCTGTCCTGACGCTGGCCCGGCCGTATCCGCAGTACTCGGGGGCCTTGACGGTGATTGACGGCGTCAACGGCGGCGACATGATCTATCACTCGCTACAGATCAAAGCGGTGAAGTCTTTCAGCAACGGCTACACGATGTTGGTCGCTTACAACTACCACGTCCAGGCCAATCAGGTGTTCTACGATAACGTGGATAACTACCTGAAGAAATTTACTTCCGAGGATTCGGGCACACCCCGCCACCGCCTGACAGCCTCCGGCACCTGGATGGTTCCCGTCGGCAAAGGCCGCAAGTTCATGACCGCAGCTCCCCGCTTGCTCGACGCCTTGATCGGCGGCTGGAACCTGGCCGGTACCAGCACTTTCCACTCCGGCACCCTGCTGAACTTCGGCGGCATGGTGGTGAACGGCGACCCACACATCTCCAACCCGGGGCCCGGCGGCTGGTTCAATACCTCGGCGTTCAGCATATTGCCCGCCTACACCCGGCGCGTTAACCCGTGGTACTACTCGGACATCAGAGGGCCGAAGTACTTCAACATTGACGGCACGTTGAATAAGGACTTCCCGGTTACCGAGAAGCTCAAGTTCCAGTTGCACATGGACGCCTTCAACGCGCTCAATAACATGAACTACAACAATCCGAACATGACTGTGACCAGCAGTCAGTTCGGAAAATCCACGGATATTTATTCGCAGGATTTCGGCCGCCGCCTGCAACTCGGGCTGCGCCTGGAATTCTAGCCTTACCGAGGGGCAGGCCGCCATTCCCGGCGGCCTGCCTCTTCCTAAGTGGAGGATGCTGAATACACCACAGCGCTGGGGACTACACATTCTGACGGCGGCTGCGGCCGTTGTCCTGGCCGGCGCCCAAACCAGCATCGTCGTCGACTATCCCGCGGACCACTCGATTTTTCCGCCTGAAATCACCCCGCCCACCTTCTTGTGGCGCGATCCCGCCGAAGCCGCCACCCTTTGGCTGATCGATGTCTCCTTCGCCGATGGCTTGCCCGCCATCCACGTGCGATCGAAAGGGGAGCGGATGACCATCGGGGAAATCGACCCCCGATGCGTAGCCCCCACGAACCAACTTCCGGCACTGACTCCCAACCAGGCGGCGGCCCGGACGTGGACTCCCGAAGCCGCGTCCTGGGCGGAAATCAAACGCCGTTCCGCGGGGCACGCGGCCACCGTCACCATCACCGGCGTGCGCGAGGCCGACCCGGGCCGCGCGCTGTCCCGCGGCCGCGTCACCATCGAGACGTCCAAGGACCCGGTGGGCGCGCCCATCTTTTACCGTGACGTGCCCCTGATGCCTTCGGAGGTGGCCAGGGGCGTGATCAAACCGCTGGCACCCGCGGCCATCCCGCTGATTGCCTGGAGGCTGCGCAACATCGGCAAGCCCCAAAGCCGCCTCATGATGGAGGGGCTGCACACCTGCGCCAACTGCCATTCCTTTTCCCGCGACGGCAAGACCCTGGGCATGGATATGGACGGCCCGCAAAACGACAAAGGCATGTACGCGCTGGTGCCCATTTCCCGCCAGATGTCCATCCGCAACGAAGACGTGATCGAGTGGAGTTCGTTCCGCGGCAAGCTGGGCGGCAAAATCCGCGTCGGTTTCATGTCCCAGGTTTCGCCCGACGGGCAGTACGTGGTGACCATGGTCAACGGGTCGGAGGCCGGCAGGCAATCGGCGGCGGCGGCCTCGGCTTCCGGCGCTAATGGCCAGCCCAAGCTCGACAAAGACCTGGAAGGCAACTACTACGTGGCCAACTTCAAGAGCTACGGATTCCTTCAGGTATTCTTTCCCACCCGCGGCATTCTGGCCTGGTACAGCCGGGAAACCGGCCGCCTGCAACCGCTGCCCGGCGCCGACGACCCGCGCTACGTGCAGACCAACGCCGTCTGGAGTCCGGACGGCAAATACCTCGTCTTTGCCCGCGCGGAGGCCCGTGCGCCCTATCCGGAAGACGGACGCCTGGCGGAGTTTGCCAACGATCCGAACGAGACCCAGATCCGCTACGATCTCTACCGCATTCCGTTCAACGGCGGCAAGGGCGGCGTGGCGGAGCCGATTGCCGGCGCCTCCGGCAACGGCATGAGCAATACGTTTCCGAAAGTGTCGCCCGACGGCCGGTGGATCGTCTTCGTCGAAGCGCGCAACGGCCTGTTGATGCGCCCCGACAGCCGGCTTTTTATTGTGCCGGCGCAGGGAGGCAAGGCACGGCCGATGCGGTGCAACACGCCGCTCATGAACTCCTGGCACAGCTTCTCGCCGAATGGCCGGTGGCTGGTCTTTTCTTCGAAAAGCTGGTCCCCCTACACGCGGATGTTCCTTACCCACCTCGATAAGGAAGGCCGCGACAGCCCGCCCATCCTCATCGACAACACTACCGCCGCCAACCGCGCGGTCAACATCCCGGAGTTCCTGAACATCGCGCCGGACGGCCTCGACAAGATCGATACGCCGGCCACCGATTTCTACCGCTTCTCCGACACCGCCTGGGAACTGTCCAAAGCTGGGCGGACCGAGGAGGCCATCGCCGCGTGGAACCAAGCCCTGGTACTCAGCCCAGATAACGACAAAGCGAACAATAACGTCGGGCTGTTACTGACCGGCGCCGGGCGGTTTGAGGAAGCCATTCCACATTTCGAAAAGACCCTGAAGGTCAATCCCGAGTATCCCGCCGCCCATAGCAATCTCGGGGTTGCGCTCGCCGGGACCGGAAAACTGGAGGCGGCGATCGCCGAGTTCCAGAAGGCCCTGGCAGTCGATCCGGATTCCGCCGAAGCGCAAGGCAACCTGGCGCGCGCCCTGGCCCGCAAAGGCCAAACCCACCTGACCCAGGGACGCGAACTAGCGCGCAAGGGCAGTTTTGCCGATGCCATCGTGCAGTTCCATCAAGCGCTGGAAGCCACACCGGATTCGCCCGAGGTCCACAACGGCCTGGGAGTGGCACTAGCACAAACGGGCCGGCCGGAGGAAGCCGTCGCACATTTCCAAAAGGCCGTGGCCGCGAACCCGGATTACGCCGAGGCGTACTTCAACTTGGGTGATACGCTCTATTATCTGGAACACAAAGCGCCGGAGGCGCTGGCGGCCTGGCGCGCGGTGCTCCGCATCGATCCCAACCACGTGCCCGTTCTGAGCCAGACAGCCTGGGTGCTGGCGACCTGGCCCGAGCCACTTCTCCGCGATGGCACACAGGCGGTAGAATTAGCTCAGCGGGCCGTCCGGCTGTCTGGCGGACGGGAACCGGCGATCCTGGATACGCTGGCCGCGGCCTATGCCGAGGCCGGCCGTTTTTCCGACGCCGTGCAATTCGCGAAGCAGGCTTTGTCCCTGGCTCAACAACTGAACGATCGGCGGCTGGTGGAGGCCGTCGAGGCAAGAATGGCGCTCTACGCCGTCAACACTCCTTTCCGCGACACCCGGCAGGCCTCTCCCGGGGGATCGGCGCTCAGTGGACACTGAGACGATGAGAAAGCATCCGGAGGCAATCTTCTGTCACCCGATAACCTGGTGCCCTTTCACTGGCCGGCCGCCTGGACCGCCCCAGCGCTATTGAGGTTGTTAGCGGGCAGCCCAATCAACTGTCTGCTATTCGATACCGTGAGCGGCGCGGAGCCAATCGTCGCCCAGGCTCGCAGTGCCGGCCTGACGGTGTTGGAATGGAGCGCGTTGACGGCGTCGCCGCCAGCCTCCGTGATCACCGGCCTGTCGTGGCCGCGCATTAAGCTGTCCTCGACGGGCAGACCGAACGACGTGACCGCGGGTCCTACGGGTGCACCCTGGATCGATTCCAATTCCTGGGTCGCCAGGCTGGCGGCGGTGCGTGCGCCGGGCAAGCCGGTGTGGCTGGGCTTCGAGGCGGGCAAGAGCGATCCGGCGCCCACGGAGTCTGCGTATCAGATCGCGATTGCCGACTCCGCGGCTACTGGCGCGCGCTGGATGATCAGCCTCGATGACTGGCTCAGCAAGGGCCTCGCGTCCGGCGACCCCGGTGCTTTGAAGACCTGGCGCAGCATTTTAACTACCCTCACTTTCTTCGAAAGGCACCGGGACTGGACCGCCTGGGAGCCCTGGGGATCGATCGGCATTCTCTCGACCTTCTCCGGCAAGAACGAGTTTCTGGGGCAGGAAGTGCTGAACCTGGCGGCCCGGCGGAACCTGCTGTATCGTGTTCTGGACCGGTCCGTACCCGCGAGCCTGAAGCTGCAGGGCCTGCGCGGCGTATTGTATGTGGACAGCGATCCGCCGTCCGCCGGGCTGAAGGCGCAGCTCGAGTTGTTTGCGCAGGCCGGCGGTCTGCTGATCGTGCCTCGCGCGCTGGCTTCGCTGTGGACTGGCGGAAAGCAAGTCGCGTGTCCGGTGGGCGGGTACGACCTCAGTTCCTTGGGGAAGGGCTCGCTAGCGGTGGCGACGCGGGACTGGGACGATCCCTATTTCCTCGCTGCCGACGTGCACAGCCTGGTGAGCCGGAGCAACGACCCGGTCCGGTTATTCAATGCGCGCTCATTGTGGGAACACTATTCCGTCGCCGCGGACGGCCGTCGGGCGCTGCTCCAGTTGGTGGGCTTCACTAGCCGTCCCAACGAGTCGGTGAGCCTGGCGCTGGGCAGGCCCTGGCGTTCGGCGGCTATGCATACGATAGGCTCCGCCGCCCCCACAATGCTGGAACTGGTGAAAGTAGAGGGCCGGCTGGAGCTTCAGCTTCCGGCATTCTCTTACTACGCGGCCCTAGAGGTTCAGTCATGAGAAAGACACAAGCCACACGGCCTGCGTTAGGCAGGCCAGGAGACCCACCCCGCCTGAGCCGGCGATCCATATTCTGGCGGGCTGCCGCCGCCAGCGGGCTGGGAGCGATTTTCAAGATGACCGAGGGCTCGGTCGCGGCCCAGGCGCAAGGGGGCCGCGGCGGCGGCGGAATGGGTATGGGATTCGGCGGCAGCCGGGGAATGCCGGTGCGTTACGGGCCGATCAACAAGTACTCCACGCCGAGCGATCTCCGGATCACCGACATGCGGGCGGTGACGGTCGCTGCCAATTACGACTACAACATCATCCGCCTGGACACCAACCAGGGTGTTTATGGCTTGGGAGAGGTGCGGGACGCGGGCAGCAAGGTGACCGCGCTCATGCTGAAGCCGTTTGTGGTGGGCGCCAATCCCCTGGATATCACCGCGATCCTCCGCCGCATCCGCCACTACGCCTGGCACGGCCGGCAGGGTGGGGGTTACTCCGCCGTGGATCTGGCGCTGCACGACATCGTGGGCAAAGTGTTCGGCGCGCCCGTCTGGCGCCTGCTGGGCGACAAGAAGCGCGACCGGATCCGCATGTATTGCGACACGACCGAGTCTGAAGACCCGAAGGTGTACGCACAGCGCATGCTGGACCGCAAGAAGGCGGGCTACACCTTCTTCAAAATGGACCTGCGCACACAGCCGATGATCGGGAAGATTCCGGGAGCGGTGGATTCCCGCGGCGTGGCGACGGAAAAGGGTCTGAAGCTGCTTTGCGAATTCATCGCGGCGGTGCGCGATGTCACCGGCTACGAGCCGCCGCTGGCAGCCGATCATTTCGGCAACCTGGATGTAGATGATTCGATCCGCTACGCCCGTGCCTTCGAACCATACCACCTGGCGTGGGCCGAAGACATCCTCCAGGTGGGCACGCTGAACACCGGCGACGCGCCCCTGAACTGGCGAGCCTACAAACGGATCAAAGACTCAACGGTCACGCCGCTGGCCATGGGCGAAAGCCTTTTCGGATTGGAGGAAGGCTTCAAGGCGTTCCTGGATAACGATGCGATCAGCATCATCCACCCGGACCCCGGGACCTCCGGCCAGTGCCGGGAGACCAAGCGAATCGGCGACTACGCCAACGAGCGCGGCGTTCCGGTCGCGGTCCACATGGCCGGCTCGCCATTGGGTACCATGGGCGCGGTGCATACCGCGTGCACGTTCGACAACTTCCTGGCGATGGAATGTCATGCCGTGGACTTCATGTCCTGGTGGCAGGAGTTGGTGGCCGGCGTTCCGAAGCCAATCATTAACAACGGGTACATCACCGTGCCGGACACGCCCGGGCTCGGCATCGAACTCAACGAGCCGGTGGTGAAGGAACATCTTCGCTATCCCGGCTACTTCGAGCCAACCACCGATTGGGACAAAGTAACGGTCATGCCGCAGGGCAGCTTCGGATGGCCGCACTTCAACCAGTTCGGCCAGTGGGTTACCGATAACAGCGACCGATAGGGGCTGCCCTACAGGGAGAATGATTTATGCGCAAATTCAAAAGACTGACCGTGGCTCTTTTCGCCGTCTCGACCTGCCTGGTCGCGGCGGATCCGATCTTCCTGCGCCGCCAGGTTTCGGACGTCCAGTCGAAGCCGGACGACCTCACGGCGAACGCCAAACAGGCATCCTACAAGCCGCTGTTCGGAATCGGCGACCGGGATGCCGATCAGCTCCAGGGGGTGGCCCGATACGGCGAATTGACGGTCGCGCCCGGCGGAACCTCCGCCATGGTCAGCTACCCCGCCGAGGAGCAGCTGTACTTCATCGAAGAGGGCCGCGGTACGTTGTTGTACGGTGACGAGAAAGCGCCCGTAAAGAAGAACGATTTCATGTACCTGCCCGTCGGCGTCCGGCATGGCGTGGCGAACTCATCGGAGGCGCCCGTCAAGGTGATCGTGATGGGGTACAAGATTCCAGTCGGCGTCAAGGTCGAGCCGACGCCTAAGCTGAACCTCGCGACCGCCGATGACGTACAGCTTCAAGTGTTGGGCTCGCACGGACCGACCACGCAGTTCAAGCTGCTGATGGGGCTTACCTCCAGCACGCGTGACAAGCTTTCCTCGGCATACGTGATGGACAGCCTCTTTATCATGGATTTCGCACCGGGGGGGACCAATATCCCGCACAATCACCGCTCTGAGGAAGAGATCTACCTCCTGCTAAGAGGCAGCGGGGACATGGTTGCCGGCCTGGACGCGGACCGCAAGGAGGTGCGGCACGCCGTCACGGCAGGCGCGACCTTTTTCTTCAAGCCGGGCACGCAAGTCGGATACTATAGCCACGCCAAGGAAGGGCAGGAGCATGACCTCATCCTGGCGGTGCGGTCGCGGATGCCGGGCTCCCGGAGCACACAATGACCAACCCGCGAACGACTGGCTTTGGCATCACGCGCCGCAGCCTTCTGGGGGCGGCGGGAGTGGCCGCTTTGGGGGCCGTCGAAGCGCCCGCCGCTCGCGTGGCGCTGGCCCGCTGCCAATCCTACGGCGCGGAACTGTTGCCGGCCCTCTCGAAGATGTTCGACCAACTTGGGGGGCTGGGGCGGCTGGCGAACGGTAAGACTGTCGCCGTCAAGATCAACCTCACCGGCAACCCCGACGCGCGATTGGGTTATCTTCCGATCGGGCGCACTACCTGGACACACCCCGAGGTGATTGCCTGCACCGTCCACCTGTTGGGCCGCGCAGGAGCCCGGCGGATCCGGCTGCTCGAAAGCCCCTGGAAATCGGCCGAACCGGTCGAGGAGTATATGACCACCGCCGGATGGGATCCGCGAATCTTCACGAGCGCCGCGGCGCGAGTGGAGTTCGAGAACACCAATTTCCTCGGTTTCGGCAAGAAGTATATCCGGTTTCCCGTGCCCAACGGAGGCCACCTGTTCCCGGCGTTCGATCTCAACCACTCCTACGCGGACTGCGACGTCTTCGTCTCGATCGGGAAGATGAAGGAACATCTGACCGCCGGCATTACGCTTTCCATGAAAAACTGCTTCGGGATGACGCCGTGCACGATCTATGGCGATGGGGCACCCCAGGACGAGCCCGGCCTGGTGCCGCTCGGCGGGCGATTCCCGATCCATATGGGCTCGCGCCAGCCCTCCTCGTGTTCGCCGCCGGAGGTCGACCCGAAGAGCCCGCGGCAGGGCGGCTACCGGGTGCCCCGGTGCGTGGCGGACCTGGTGGCGGCGCGGCCGGTGCACCTCGCCATCATCGACGGCATCGAATCCCAAACGGGCGGCGAGGGCATCGGCCGCAATACCAGGCACGTGACGCCTCATCTGCTAGTGGCCGGGACGAACACCGTATGCGTCGACGCCGTGGGCGCGGCGGTCATGGGTTTCGACCCGATGGCGGACCGCGGAACCGCGCCTTTTGAGACCTGCGACAGCACCCTGCGATTGGCCGAGGAACACGGCGTGGGAACCCGCGACCTGAAGCGGATCGAAGTGGTGGGCGCGCGTATTGCAGACGTGGTCTTCGACTACCGTAAGGCGGGAGTACCGATTCCGAGAACGCCTCCAGGCCACGATGCGCCCACGCCGCCGCGCAAGGGTTAGTTTAGTTAGGATAACCGCATGGATACAAGAACCCGACCCACGCGTCGCGAGTGCCTTGCGCGCCTATCTTTGGGGCTGGGCTGCATGCCGGCACTGGCGGCCCCTCCTCCCGGCCGCATCAAAATCACCGGCTTTGAGATCCACAAGGTCAGCCTGCGCTGGCGCGACATGTTGTTTGTCGAAGTCAAGACCGACGCCGGTTTGACGGGCCTCGGGGAGGGCACTCTCGAAGGCCGCGTGGAGGCCGTGGAGAACGAGCTCCGCTGGCTCGAAGAAAGCTACCTGGGACGGGACCCGAGCGGCATCGAGGAACACTGGAACCGCAGCTACTATCTGCTCTCTCGCTGGCGCAACGGTCCGCCCGCCATGACGGCGCTCTCGGCCCTCGATATCGCTCTCTGGGATATCGAGGGAAAGCGTCTCAACCTGCCGGTCCACCGCCTGCTCCAAGGCCCGCTACAACCGCGGCTGCGCGTCTACTATACGCACTGGCACGCTTCCCTGGAAGGCGCCAAACGGACACCGGAACACTTCGCGGAATGGGCCCGGCAGACTCGCGCCAAGGGTTGGACCGCGGTGAAGTGGTCCATCCCCTCGGGTGGCTCCGAAAAGGAGCGGGCCACGCGGACCATGCGCGAACTCGAAGCCGTGCGCGGGGCCGTGGGTGACTCCTTGGATCTCGCTCTGGAAGCCAGTGAAACGTTTACGGTCCGCTCGGCGGTCGAATTTGCCCAGGCTATCGCCGCTTACAAGCCGCTGTGGATTGAAGAGCCGACCTTTCGCGAATCGGCGCGGGGCTTGGGCGAGGTCGCGGCCAAGTCTCCCGTGCCCATCGCCACCGGCGAGGGTCTCTTCACGCGGTACGAATTCGGTGAACTGCTCGACCGGAAGGGCGCCGCCATCATCCAGCCCGATGTGATGCACGCCGGCGGGATCACGGAGATACGAAAGATCGCCAACCTGGCGGAGACCTACGGGGCCGAGGTCGCGCCCCACCAGTGCAGCGGTCCGATTGGCCATGTCGCCTCGTTGAACGCCATGTCGGTCTGCAGGAATTTTCTGGTGCAGGAGTGGGAATCGGCCGACGACGATCTCTACGTCGAGTTAACGGACGGCAAGTACCCCGTGCAAAAGGGCGGAACCGTAGCGCTCCCCGAGGGCCCTGGGTTAGGTCTGACGGTCAACTTCGCGGAGTTCAAGAAGCGCTGCCCGTTCAAGCGCAGCTATATTCTTTCGCACCTGCCGATCTAGGACCAGAAGCGTCGCGCCTTTCCTGACTTGCGAGGTGCGTCATCGGCGTGGCCCCGTGCCAGTGTTTCTCGCCGGGCGGGAACCACAGCACGTGAGCTTTCGACAGCTTGGGGGTTGGCTGTTCGCGCCACCAGGCGCGATTCATACAGCTTGGCGAATCAACCGCAGCCCCGGACCTTCCGGATCGTTCTTCACCACACATGCGTTGTCGAACACCATTGTCGCTCGGGTCTCGTTGTTGTAAACCGGCCACTCGGGAAGTCCGCGGTGTTCCGGTTTGCCATTACGGGCCATGCTGGCCCAGGCCTCTCCCATCCTGAAGGACAGAGCCATCGCCTCCGGGCCCCCGCCGGAGTAGTTCGTGCAGAGGCTAGCGTTGTCGAATACGAAAGCGATCTCGCTGCTATGAAACGTGCCGATTCTGCCGCCTAGGGCAGGGGTGCGCCAGGCATACAAGTACACATAAGCCGGCCCGGCGCCCTGCGCGGCTTTCCGCTCGGCCTGCGTGATCGCGTTTTGGCGCATGCCGGCGGCCGAAATCGCCGCCCACAGGCCGAATGCAGATTCTTTCGGGTACTCCTTCCGGTAAGACGCAATCAGGTCGCCGGCCTTGTCCTTGTACCGCTCGGTGACTCGTTTCAGCAGGTCGGCATCGGTGAGGGTATCGCGTTCCGGGTTGTCCGTGCCGTTTACCATCTCGTTCAGACAGGTGCCGATCAGCATCGGGACGTTCGCCGAAATACCCGGGGCGCCGGGATCGAACGGATGCGCCGGGATGATGCGGCCGTCCAGGATCGGCCCCCATCCGCCAATGCCCGCTCCGGAGCCCGCGGGCGCGCCCCCGCGAAGCCTCCGCTGGGCGGCAACCTGTACGCCGCAGAGCGTACTGGTGGGCACGGTCCGGAGTTTGTCGAGCTGCGATGGCGAGATCCCGAGTTCTTCCAGGACGGCCGCCGCCAGTTTCGCGGCGGTTTCCGCCGATCCGGAACGCAGGCCCGAGCCGCTCTGCACCACGGCGCGATGGAACAGGCCCTTGGCGGCAGGCATCGCCATCAGCGTGCTCACCTTGCCGCCGCCGCCGGACTGGCCGTAGATCAGCACGTTGCCGGGGTCGCCGCCGAAACTGGCGATGTTGTCGCGGACCCATTCCAGCACGGCCACGATATCGAGCATGCCCACGTTGCCCGACGAGGCGTAACGCTCGCCGCCAGCCTCGGCGAGGTTCAGATACCCGAACAGGTTCAGGCGGTGGTTGTGCGTCACAACCACCACGTCGTGATGTCTTGCCAGGTTCTCGCCATCGTACGAAAGGAGATCATTGCCACTGCCACCGGTGTAGCCGCCGCCATGCATGTAAACCATGACCGGGCGCTTGCGGGCCGCGGACGGGGAGGGCGTCCAGACGTTCAGACGCAGGCAATCTTCGCCCCGGATCCAGCCGTTGGTCCGGTAGAGCAGAAAAGCGTCCTCGTCGGTATTGCGGCGATCCTTGTCGTCTTCGATAGGGCCGCTATTGCCCTGCGGGCAAGCGTGTCCATAGCTCAGGCAATTGCGTACGCCGGACCACGGCGCCGGCTTTACCGGCGGCAGGAACCGGTTCTCGCCCGTGGTGGAAGCACCGTAGGGGATTCCGCGGAAAACGGCAACGCCGCGGCTGGAAAAGCCACGGACTTTGCCTGACGCCGTCTCCACCACCGGATTGTTCGCCATCGCCGTGCTCGCGGGCTTCTTATCTTGCGCCGTGGCCGTTCCTGCGAGCGACGCAACGCCCGCTACCCCCAGCGCGGTTTGGAAGATCTCGCGGCGGTTCATTTTGTCCAAACAATCGATATAGTCCACGTTCCCTCGCTCCTTATAAGAGTCCTCCGGACGGAAGATCGCGCAGCATCACGCGTTCGTCCTTGTCCGGGTCGTTGACGATTTTGCTTTCGTTCACATCGAACATCATAGTGGCGCGCTGTTCGGGCGTGTAGGCAGGCCAGGGCAGGCCTTTCTGAGCCGGACTCCCGGTCCTGGCGAATGCGGCCCACGCGCCGCTTAGTTGTTTCGACAGTTGCTCGGACTCCGGGTAAAGCGTCAGCCGCATTTCGAGCGGAAGATCGGACGTGTGGAAAGCACGCAGTTTGCCGCCGCTCAGGGGAGTGTTCCACTGGAAGTAATAGACAAACACCTGGGACTTGCCCTCCGTGGCCTTCAGCTCCGCCTGCCTGGCCGCGTTCCGGCGCGCGCCGCGGTCCGTCGAGATGCGGTAGTACAAATCGGAGGGGCTCTCCTTGGGGTGATCGCGGCGATACAAGGCAAGGAGAGGCTCGACCTTGTCAGCCGGCATCCCATTCTTCACCAGGGCTGCCTGCAAGCCCGCCTCGTCCAGATCCTGGAACTGAGGACCACTGAACAGAGTCGATTCGTCCTTGCAGTTCCCCACCAGCAAGGGTAAGCCTGCCGATTCCGCCGGCGCGGTAGGTTCCCAAGGCTGCCTCAGTATGGAATGGCCATCGATCACGGGACCGCCGAGGCCCCTCCCCGTTCCGGAATTGGCCTTAAAGAGATCCGCCGCGGGGAGTGTTTGCAGATCCTCCGGATTGGTCACGCCCAGCTTTTCAATGAGAGCCTTGGCCGCTTTGGTCGCAGCTTCCGGGTCGCCGGTACGGAGCAGAGAACCACTCTGCACGATACTCCTGTGGAATAAGCCCTTGGCGCCGGGCATGCCCATCAGGGTGCTGATCTTTCCGCCGCCGCCGGACTCGCCGAATATGGTCACATTTCCGGGATCGCCGCCGAAACTCGCGATGTTCTCGCGAACCCAGCCGAGCGCCGCGATCAGGTCGAGCTGCCCAACGTTGCCCACGGCAAACCTACTGCTCAGGCCGCCCAGGTAGGAATAGCCGAAAACGTTAAGCCGGTGGTTGATGCCCACCAGCACCACATCCTGCTCGCGCACGTGCCGGTCCGAGAACAGCGTCAGCAGGCCCGACTGACTGCCGAAGCCGCCGCCGTGGATGTAAACCATGACGGGCCGCTTGCCTCCCAATCCCCGGGTCAGAACGTTGAGCACCAGACAGTTTTCGCTCATCGGCTCCTTGGCCAGTTCCAGCCTGTCCGCCCGGCCGCCCGCGAAGTAGTCGCCCAATTGCGGACTCGTGAAAACGTTGCCGCCCTGCTGGACGCACTGAGGTCCGTTCACCGTGGCATCCCGCACCCCGGTCCACTTCTCGGGCTTCGAGGGAGGCATGAATCGTCCGGCGCCTTCCGTTGGACCGCCATACGGGATTCCGCGGAAGATGTAGACGCCATCTGCGCCAGCACCTCGGACTTTGCCGTACACGGTTTCGGCGACAGGCGGCCTGGCCGCCGCTCGCGCAATACGGACAGCTGGCGCCGCGGACAGCGCGCCGATCAGGAACGATCTTCGGCTTCTTCCAAACATGGGAGACGCTCCGGTTCTTATCCATGTTACTCCTCGCGAACGACCTCACCGTCGCCTTAAGCTTTTCCTCAGTAACGCTCCCAGGCCACTCTCCAGTGCTCATCCGCGCGGGTGGACTTCACAATGAGTTTGCCGGCCCGAAAACTCGTAGAAGCGCGGCAGGTCTTTGCCCACAAAGGTCCGCACCAGCGCGCCCTCCACGTGAAAGGTGAAGGTATGAGAGCGCTCGTCCACGCTGTATTGTGCGCCTCGTAGCCGCCCTGCGAATATTGGTCCCCGCGCGGCAGAGGCCGGTGCGTGCGCGGCGGTTCGAGCCAGGCGGGTTGCCACGCTCCAGCGAAGCGGTCCGGACGTCCCCATCCTGGCCTCTGGCAGCGCCAACCAGCAGTGACACTACGCAAATCGCAAGCAGGTGTTTCATGTTTGGCTTCCCGTCACCTCACCATCTCAAGGTATCGGAGAGTGCCGTCCGGGCGCTTTCCCGATCCTGCCGATTCTTTGCCTGATCCTGCTGGGAGATCGAGTTCTGTGCACACCAACAGGATTTCGGCGCTACGATGGCGGAGCGCACAGCAGAGCAGCGGGATCCGAGGCGAGAGGTGGATGCGTTGCTGACCGCGCTGGCCCGCAGGACTGCCGCGCATCCAGCATCGGCGGGGGGGCATCCAACAGCCATATCTAGTGCTTTTCCGCCACACGGCCCTGAGCCAGCGCCGTCACCGGCCCTACCCCCTGCGCTTGTCGCAACCAGCGCGTTTGCGGATATTGCGTCGCACACATCGCTTCGATCTGCCGATCGTACTCCCCATCTGCTCGTCGGTTTCCCGCATCGTCGCCACCACCCCACCGATCGCTGGCTGCACCGCGTCCGGCCATTCCTCCGCCGCATCCGCGCCCGCACCACCCGCAGATCCTGGTGCCTGGCGTCGCTGCGCACATACACTCCGTGCAGCCACTCCACAATCGTGCAGCCCAGCTCCGACAACAGCCGCGCATCCACCCGGTCGTTCTTCTGGTTGTTCTCCGAGATCCGCTGCAGCCTGCGCGGGTTGGCCACAATCACTTCCTGCCCCATCCACTCCAGCAACTGTGCCACCCAGCACGTGTGCGTCCCCGTCTACAGCACCATCAACTGCCGCAGTCCTTCCCACAGCCTTCCCACAGCTCCAGCATCGCCGGCGCGCTGGTGCTACACTCCCTACATCACCACCACACAATACGCGCTGCTGCGATCGCCCAGGTCGAAGCCAATCACCGGGGGGGGTGGAACCGGCCTTCTCACCCTATCTCCTAAGTAACATCGACCGAGCGGCCGCCAGCTGTCACATCTCCGAACCAGGCCGCGCTCAGCGTCACACGCTTGAAGCAAACCCACGTCACTAACGTGAGCAAGCTGAGCAACGACGTCTGGCGCTCGGCCAAATATTAAGATATATTCGATCCAGCGAGAATCTAACCAGGTATTCGAAGTTTCTGCAAGCGTCGGGAGGTTACCCGAGACCAAGCCTGCGGTGAGGCCGTCTGTGCCCCACCCGACACCTCGAAAGGGAGTTCATATGAAACCTAGAGTCCCAAGTTTGTTAGTCTGGACCGGCGTCGTGGCCTGCACATGGATAGGGCCTGCCGCCGCACAGCTCATCATGGGCAGTCTTACCGGGTTGGTTACCGACCCGACCGGCGCCGCAGTCCCATCCGTCACCGTCACGGCAAAGAATACGGATACGGGAGTCGTCGCGGAATCCCGTAGTTCGGCCACGGGCAATTTTGTGATTGCGAATCTTCAGCCCGGAACGTATTCACTCGAAGTGACCGCGTCCGGCTTCAAGACCTGGGTCAGACCGGGCATCGTGGTTTTCGCCGGCGATAACCTGCGCGTCGATGCCGGGCTGCAAGTCGGCGCCCAGCAGGATCGTGTCGAGGTCACGGCCGAAGCGCCGGTGCTCAAAACCGAGTCCACCGAAGTCTCGAGCACCATGGAGCGGAAACTGGTCAGCGATATGCCGCTCACCATTGGGAGCGGCACGCGAACCGTGTTCAACCTCCAGATGATGATGCCCCAGTCGGTCAGCACCAACGGCGAGTCGGGCGGCGACGATATGCGCATGGGCGGCGGCCAGCACAACAACTTCAACGTGAGCGTCGATGGCCTCACGGTCGAAATGGGCTGGCGCAATTCGCAGAGCTATATGCGGCACAGCACGCCCTCCATTGAAGCCATCGAGGAGTTCAACATTCAGACCGCGGCCTTCAAGGCGGAGGACAGCCGCGTAAGCGGCGGCCTGATCACGGTGGTGACCAAGTCCGGCACGAACCAGTTCCATGGCAATGCCTTCGATATTTATCAGTCCGAGCTGTTCAATGCCAACAGCTGGCTGAACAACAAGAACGGCACCAAGCGCGCAGTTTTCCATCGAAACGATTTCGGCGCAACCGCGGGCGGACCCGTGTATCTGCCGAAAATATTCAACGGAAAGAACCGGACCTATTTCTTCTTTGCCTACGAGGGCTACCGCTATCCCTCCACTTTCGGACTCACTCAGTTCACCATTCCCACGGCCGCCCAGGTCAACGGCGATTTCTCAGGCTGGACCAAGTCCAACGGAGCCGTGATCCCCATATACGACCCGCACTCTACCTCGACCGATGGGGCCACGCGCAGCCCCTTCCCCAATAACCAGATTCCGGCCAGCCAGATCAGCCCGATATCGAAAAAGATCGCCAGCTATTATCCCCCGACCAACGTGGCTGGCCTGGTCCGCAACTTCAACCAGACCGCTACCGGACCGCGGAAAGCCATCGAGAACAAATACACCGTCAAATTCGACCAGGCGTTCGGCACGAAGAACCGCCTGTCGTTCATGTTCATCAGGCATGCCGACTATGTCAAGCAGAATTCCGACACCAACCCCACGGACCCGAACTCGATCGGCGCCCAGTTGCCTTACCCGCTGGTCGGATTCACCGGCCAAGCCGGCATCGACGGCAATCCCACGCAGGGGCCCTACCTGTTCCGTGTGACCGACACCCACATGTTCTCGCCCACTCTGCTCAATACCCTCATCTTCGGCGTCAGCCGCATGATTCACTACGAACACATGGTCAGCGCCTACCAGGGCACGGACTGGCTCAGCACGCTGGGGGGCATCAAAAACAACCCCAATGCGAGCAGGTATTTCCCCGCGATTTCTTTCGCCACCGACAACTACAGCGGTTGGGACAGCACCAAGAACTGGAACGAGTGGCACGACAACGGCTCGCTCAACGAAAGCGTAACGTGGATCCATGGTTCCCACAGCTTCAAATTCGGGTATGTCTACGAGCGCCTGCAGGTGACCCAAAGCGCTCTCAATACCCAGGGAGGCACTTTTGGGTTCAGCCGCCTCGAGACGGCTGTCCCGGGCGACAACAGCGGCAACTCCGGAAACGCTTTCGCCAGTTTTCTTTTGGGAGCGACCGATTCCGGCTCGTTCCAGACCGGTCTTAAACCCGTGTACATCTACCCGTATCACGCCTTCTTCGCGCAGGACGATTGGAAGATCACTCCGCGGTTGACCGCCAATTTCGGTATGCGTTTTGAAGCGAACCTGGCGGTGCGGGAGCGATACGATGCCCTATCCTTCTTCGACCCCACCCTTCCGAACCCCGGCGCCGACAACATTCCAGGCGCCATGCGCTTCGTGGGTAACGGATCTGGGCGGACCGGCGCTCACACGTTCTACAACACGGGCTGGGGCCATGGACCGCGCGCCGGCCTTGCCTACAAGGTGTCCGCGAAGACCGTGATCCGCGCCGGATTCGGAATCTTCTATAATCCCGTGAAGTTCGGGATGTTCAACAGCACGAACAACGGGTTCGTGTCGGTCAACTCGTGGGCCAGCCCCAACAATGGCGTCACGCCGGCGTTCTATTGGGATAACGGCTGGCCCGCCTGGACACCTTCGCCGAACCTTACGCCCTCGTTGAACGTGGGCGGCGGCGCCGGATGCGGCGTCACCGCGAATATCTGCCCCGCGGTCTGGAATCAGGTGAAGGATTTGGCGATTCTGCCCAGCAACATGAGCTGGAATTTCGCTATCTCCCGTGAACTGCCGAAAAGCCTCGTGCTGGACTTGACTTACACCGGGAACAAGGGCACGCACCTTGAAAGCGGGCAGGTCAACGTCATGCAGATCGACCCGAAGTACGCTTACCTAGGCAATTTGCTGAACGCCACCATCACCGATCCGCAGGTCGTGGCGCTCGGGTTCAAGCCGCCATTCCCCGATTTTGTGGCGGTGCTGGGCAAGTACGCTACGCTCGGACAATCCCTGCGCATGTTTCCGCAGTACTCCGGGCTTTACTCGGGCGGCCAGGGCAACCACAGCGGTAACTCGACGTATGAGGCCATGCTGGTCAAGATCACCAAACGGTTTGCCGGGGGACTTTCCCTGGTGGGCAGCTATACGTGGTCCAAGCTGCTCACCGATGCCGACGATACCGAGCCTTGGATTGGCATGACCCTTGGGGCCAATCGCGGCACCAGCCTGCTGGGAGCGCAGAACCAATATAACCGGAGCCTGGAGAAATCCTACTCGGTTCTCGATACCCCGCACGTCGTCAAAGTGACCACGAGCTACGATCTTCCGTTCGGCGAAGGCAGGGCCATGCTGGCCCACGGAGCCGTGGGACGGATCGTCGGCAACTGGACGATGAGCGGTTACATCTTCGGGCAGAGCGGGTACCCCATGGCGGTAATCGATACAGCCTACACTAATAACCTGTACGGCGGAATCCCGAGGCCGAATGTGTTGGCCAGCAACTGGGCGCTGCCGTACTCAGGGACGTTCGATCCCTCCGTCGAAAATTTTCTCAACCCGGCCGCTTTTTCCCGCAGAACCAATCCGGCCATCGATCCTTTCGGCAACGCGCCAGTATTCAACGGCGCCACCCGATTTTTCCCGCTGTACTCGGCGAACGTCTCAATGGCGCGCCGCATTCGCGTGCACGAAAAGGCCAATCTGGATTTCCGCTGGGAGGTCTATAACATTCTGAACCATCACCGCTGGAGCAACCCGGCCAGCATCGATCTTGCCAACAGCCAGTTCGGCAAGATCACCAACGCCAGCGGCAGCCGCAGCATGCAGGGCACGCTGAAGCTGGTCTGGTAAATTCGGGACGGTTGCTACCAGCTATACGCCAGAAACGGCTGGATGCGCCGGTTCTGATAATCGATCCGGTAGGCGTAACGCACGCCCATGCGCAAGGGTTCGGGAAAGTGAAGCAGGTTCAGGTCGAAGACCGCCTCGATGCCGGCCGAGCGGTATTGCCGGTTCACCACCTTGCCATAGTCGTAAAAGGCATCGGCGGAGATCCGCTTCAGGTATAGCAGTTGTCCCAGCGCCCAATCGGGATAGAAGAGCGGGGCGCGATAGGTACCCGAGAACTTAGTCAGGTCCGCGCCCGTGAACGGCGTGTAGCCGCGCGGAAACTGGATTTGGCTGGAGAAATAGTAAGTGCCGTGCTGCCGCTCGTATCCGCCTTCCAGAACCAGACTCTGGTGTTTGAGTAGTCCGGGGACTGCGAAGCGGCCGTCGGCGGAGAGGAAGTTGGCGGTGTAGGGGCGGGCCACCGGCGTCTGGCGGTAGGTGAAACGCAGACGTTGCGCCCAGACGGGTACCAGGTCGCGCGCGCTGCTCTGACGGATGCGCGTGAAGGCGAAGCCGTAGCTCAGCGGGACCAGTCCGCCGCCCTGCAGATCGATCGATTGGATGCCCGCGCCGAAGGTGACGGACGTGTTGTAGTAACCGCGCGACAGGTTCAACGGGATGTGGAAGCCGGCGCTGGCCGTGCGCTCCGTGAAGTTCTCCTCATGATCCACGAACTGGAGGCGGCGGTTGCGGTCGGTAAAGTTGAAGTCGAGCACCGGAAAGAAGCGGTTGTAACTCACGCCCGTGGCGAAGCCGGGTGTGTGCTCGTTGGAGTTGTAGATCGCCGACGCATAGAAATCCATGAGGCCCATCTTGTCGTTCGACATCAGGCCGAAGCCGACGTCCGGCGGCGGCGAGGTGAAGCCCCAGGAATGGAAATCGAACAGGTGCACGGAGGGCCGGTAGCGCTCCACGGGGTACCGCGTGTTGGGCACCTCGGCGCTGTAGTCGTGGACTTGGCCGTGATATCCCAGTCCAGCGTACGGAGTGGTCCCGACACGCTGCCAGGTGGTCGGGTCCAGCGGTAACTCGGCCAGGTTGAAGCCTTGCGCCGTGTAGTCGCTGTAGAGCAACTTGGCGCCGTCTGGCGAGATGCTGGGAAAGTTGGCGCCGAACTTGGAAGAGGTCACGCGGTAGCGCCGCCCGCCGGCGGTCTCGACGGCATAGATATTGACCGCGCCATCCAGCGACGACTTATACAAGATGTACCTACCGAAAACGACCGGGTTGCCGATCTCCTCATCGCCGTGCGTAATGGCCTCGCGGAAGTTGCCGGACTCGAGATCGGCCACCACCAGCGCTCTTCCTTGCCCGCTCTGGGTCACCATCGCGATACGGCGGCCGTCTTCGCTCCAGGCCGGCGTATAAATCATGTCGTTGCCGGGCGAGGCCAAGCGCCGCATTTCGGCGCCCGATGCGGCGTCCAGCACCACCAGCGAGCATTGGCGATCGGGAAGGAACTCGACCACCGCAACGCGCGCGCCATCGGGGGAAAGCACCGGGTTCATGAAGCGCGTGCGGTGCGTTAGCGTGCGGACGCGGCCAGTGGCCATGTCGCGGATCATGATTTCCGAATAGCCGCGCCGCCAGCGCACGTCCGGAACGTAGGCGTCCCACACCATGCGCCCGTTCACCACCGAGGTGCGGTTGGTGGTGATCACCGCGGGCCCCATACGAAAGAGCTTCTCCTCGCGCCCGTCGGGGTGGATCCGCACCATCTCGACGGGGAACGTGTCGAGCCCGGCCTTCTGCGCCAATACGCTGCCATCGGCCTCGTAGACCGGTTGATAGTAACCCGTGGCCACGAGTTTGGGCGCGGTGTTGACAATGCGCGGCTGGCTGAATTCCATCCTCTCCGCCTCGGTGTTCCACAACTCGCCTAGCTCGGACATGGTGTCCAGGTAGTTGGTGGCGGCGCTTCGGCCGGTCTCCTTTTTCATGGCGCGCGACAGGGCGAATGGGTTCCACGCGTTGTCGGCCGTGCGCTTCATGACCTGGCTCCAGGTGTCCGCGCCCGTGGTGCGGTCCACGTGGCTCACCAGGAAAGCGCCCAACTCGCCGGGGCCGGCCACCGCGTCCTTGAACGATCCATGGATGGCTTTCATGTAGGAGTAGTGCTGGCCCGACATCAGCAGCGCGCGCGTAGTGGCTTCCGAAGAAGCGAACTGGCCGATCCCGCCGCGCAACATGAGGGTCTGGGCGACGCGCGAGTCGCCCATGATCCACCAGTCGGGCAGGGTCCATCCCAACACCGTGGCCAGGCCGGCCTCGCCGAACATGGTGCTCGCCAGCTTGCCGAACCCGTGGTTCATCTTCGCGAGCTGGGCCAAGTGCCGTCCCTCTTCGACAGCCAGGACGGTGAGCCAGTCGTTGGTCCCCCAGAATCCCTGGGACGGCATGGAGTTGAACGTGGCCATGCGCGGAAAAAGCGAAACGGAGCCGCCTACATAGCGGGTCACGCCCTGGTTGGGAAGAAGCACCGTAACCCGGTTGAAGCTGGCACCGAGTGTGTCCGTGAGGGGTCCGTAGAGCGTTTCGAGCGTGTTCGCGGCACGCTGGGCGTCGGCCTCGATCTCCTTCGGGAAGACGATTTCAAAATGCGGCGTCCGGATCTTGCGCCACTGAATTTCTGGCGGATACTGGGCGTGGAGCGCCGCTACCAGGCAGGCTGCCAGCAGGATTGTCCGTCTCATTGACCGTTCCTACCAGTCTGGAAGCGGAACCGGAGTGGTGTTGGACGCAAGGTGGCGGAGGGAGAGGAGAATGGAAAAGGCGGCCGCCGGCCCCTGCTCTGGATCTACAACCTGCGAGCCACGTCGACAGCGGTTCAATGACCGCGGCGTCTCATACTGCTTACATACAGACGCGTCAGGACTCGCAGCCAGTCAGCCGAGGAAGCCGAAAGCCGCCTATGCTGTGGATCGGTTCTATGCACTTCCTCCTTGTTGAGTGGCTCCCCGGTTAAGGGGATCGTAGCCTCCCTTCCAAAGGAAAGAAAGGCCTGGAAACGACCCGCTTGGCCGTCTCTAGTCTCACTATGCTCCCGGGGGAGGGCTTTGTCAACCCGGCAAATTTGCGGCCAGATCCGAAGTGCCCTCGGGCCGAACTGTGTGGAAATCCGCTGCGGCCTTTTTCGCCGATGGCTTGCGCCAGACCTCACGGAACAGTCCGATCAACAGAAGGAGGATGGCCGCGGGGGGCACGAAGATCAATACAGGGAAGGCTTGCAGGAAGTAGAGGACCGGCAGCATCACCAGCACAGCGAGGATTCGGAGCCAGCGAGTCTGCGCCGCAAAACCTACTGTCAGCGAGGCCGGCAACAGCAACACGGCATCGGGAAGATATGCGTGATGGCTGGTGAGCAGGCCGCCAACCAAGGCAGCGGCGAGCGCGATCTGCAGGGAGGCGGCGTTGCGCGCGATGTACCACACCATGGCCGCTACCAGCACGGAAAGCGCGGCTTCCGCGGCGCCCCCTCCGGCCGCTCCGTACAACATTCCGTGGAGGTTTGGCATGAGCCACGGATGGGGATTGATGCGCGAGTCGAGCGCCACGGTCAGGAACTGCGACGGCCAGTGGACGCCACCCAACCCGAAGGAGATGGCGGCCAGCACGCATCCTCCGGCCAACATGCCATAGCCGGCATGCCAGAGACGCCGGCCGAGGAGCAGCACTGGCAGCAGCAAGAACAGGTGAAACTTGGCGGCGCAAAGAGACAGAACCAGGCCGGCTGCGAAATCGCGCCCGCGCCCCAGCAGGGCGGCGGCAATACCCACCCAGAGCAATAGCAGGATGGTGTCCTGCCCCTGTGTGAGGGCTGCGCTGATGGGCAGCGACCAGCACACTACGGTGATCGCTGCCAGTTTCGGCGCGGGCCATAGCCACAGGAAACAGGCTAGGGCCAGCAAGCTGAAGATTCCCCACGCCAGCACCGCCGTGGGCAGCGGCAGGCGGGCAAATGGCCACATCATGGCGGCAACAAATGGCGGGCGCAGCGAGGCGATGGCAGGTTGACTGACGCACCCTGCGACATCCCGGATCAAGCGCTGATTGGCTCCGGGCGAATAAAGATCCGGCGTTCCCAGGAGTCGTGCGCTGGCGTAGAGCGGCGGGAAGTCGTGGAAGCAGATCACGCCAGGGTCAAGGTGGGCCAAGGTCCATAGGCGTGCCGCAAGACCGATCACGGCCACCAGGCCGAGAAGCCATCGGGTGTAGGCCTTAGAACGGGGGTTCACAAGGGCTGATCTCGCCCTATGATACCGGCAATGGAAAGCGGGGGACAGATTCCGTTGGTTCGGGAACCGCTGCTATCGGAAGGGAGCGAGGATTCCGTTGTAACGCGGCAATTCAATTGCTCACTATCCGTCAGAGGTGAGAGATCTTCGATGATTGTCGCTGGTGGGCTCGGGATTTTGGTGTTGGTTTGCTTGCTTTTGTCGATGCTGGACAATCCGCCCGCGATCGGACGGTAGGGTCACCATAGGCCTGAATGACACAGGGGTGGTGAAATATTGACACCCTGTGACCCAGGCCTCCGATTTCGCTTCACCCTCGTACCTGCCCACACCCCCGGACCCCATGGCCGTACTACCTCCCCGACGACCCGAATCCCCCCGCGCCTCGCGTAGAGTCGGCCAAGTCGCCTTCTGACCATTGCACCGCCTCATAGCGGGACACGACCATCTGCGCAATGCGGTCACCCACGTGGACCGTATAAGGCTCGCGCCCCAGGTTCATCAGGATTACGCGAATTTCGCCGCGGAAGCCCGGGTCGATGGTGCCAGGCGCGTTGGGGAGGGTGATGGCGTGTTTCAGCGCCAGGCCGCTGCGCGGGCGAACCTGGGCTTCGTATCCGGGCGGGAGCTCGATGGTCAGGCCCGTGGAAACCAGCCGCGGCACGCCGGGTACCAGCGTCACGTCCTCCACCGCGTGCAGGTCCATGCCGGCATCCTCCTGGGGCCCGTGGGCGTACGATGGCACGATGGCGCCCGGGTGGGTTCGCTGAATTCGGATCTGCATCCGGCTATCATAGCGTCTTGACCCCTGCCAAACGCGTCATCACCGTTGCGCCCATGCCGCCCGAGAAGAGCGCCTATGCCCTGGCTCGCTACAGCCGGTCGCCCGATTCCATCCGCGATTCCATCGAATGGGTGCGCACTCACGATTCCCAGAAGTTCCTGGAGAGCTTCTACTTCCAGTACGGCCACGCCTCCATCGCGGACCTGGGCCACACCGTGATCTGCTACGAGGGCATCTCGGAGTTAGCCGCCACCGAAATCGAAGAGGAGCCGCTTTGGGATGGCCAGGCAAAGTCGTCGCGCTACCAGGACTTCGCCAGCTCCGGTTTCGTGACCCCGCCCGAGTTTGCCGGACCCCTCACCGACGCCTACCGGAATGCGGGCGAGGCGCTGCTGGCGGCCTACGTCGTGGTCAAAGAACTGGCCTTCGCCTGCCTGTGTGAGCGCCTGCCCCGGCCGGTCCAGATGAAGCCGGACGCATACCAGCGCAACCTGGCAGCCCGCGCCTTCGACGTGGCGCGATACCTGCTCTTCTGGGGCGTTCCGACCAACGTCGGCCAGGTAAGCAGCATCCGCACCCTCGAAAAGCAGATCCGGCGGCTGAAGGCCTCCGAGTACGCCGAGTTGCGCAGCCTGGGCGACGAAATCGCCCAGGCCTGCGCAGCCGAACCGGACTGCCGCTGGGACCGGAACGCCGCTGCCGAGCCCCTGGCCCCTACCCTGGCGCGACACGCCGAGCCGGACGAGCATGCGGCTCGTTCGCGCGCGGACCTCCGGCAGTGGGCCGCCCAGAACCTCCCGGCGCCCGCCGGCATGGCCCCCGGCCGCGTGGACCTGCTACGGCCCACCCATGTGCCCGCCGATATCGCCGCCACCCTGCTTTACTCCGAGACCAACCGCCCGTTTCGAGAGCTGTACGAACTGGCATGCGGTTGGAGCGCACGCCAGCGCGCCGAGGTGATCGACGTGGCGCTCGGATCTCGCGCGCGGCGCGACGAAATCCTTGCCGGCTTCCGCGGCGGCCTCTACGCCTATGACTTCATCATTGACGTAGGAGCCTATCGCGACCTGCACCGCCACCGCCGCTGCCAGAAATTCCGGCAGGCCTATTCGGGCGACCTCGGCTTCGACACGCCCAAGCTGGTCGCCGAGTCCGGCGCCGCTGAGGCGTACGATAAGGCCATGCGCTCCGCCTTCGAAACCATGCGCCGGTTACCTGCGCCGGGCGCCCAATACTTGTTGCCCTTCGGGGCGCGGTCGCGATTTCTGTTCAAGATGGATTTTGCCGAGGCCGAATACATCTCCCGCCTGCGCAGCGGCATCAAGGGCCACTTCAGCTACCGCGAAATCGCCTGGGAGATGAAATGCAAGATGGAGCAGGTCGAGCCGGAGTTGGGCAGACTCATCCAGGCCACGCCGCCCTGGGTCGAAGACCCCCTCCACCGGTAGTCGAGTGACACGGGTCTCCTGACCTGTGTTGATCTCGCGCTGAGACCCGCCATCGCGCCGGGAGAGCACCGGCTCGCTGCCGGGTTGAGCCGAACGCAGGTAGATATCATCGTGACAGGGGATCGCGATGGCTCAGCCCGCGGAAACGCATTTTCTTTGGCGGCCGCAACTCCGGGATCCTGGCGACGAGATGGTGCTGGAGGCGGCGGTCAAAAAGCCGGGCGGATGCGCTTGTCACCTTCAACATGAGGGACTATGGAGAGGTGTCCAACCGTTTCGGAATCGAACCTCTGCTTCCGCGGACAGCAATTGGAAGGATCATGCAATGAAGGAGACTCGGAAATATCTTTTAAGGCTTCCACGCTCCCTTAAAGAAGCCGTAGAGCGGCTCAGCCGGGAAGACCAGACCAGCATCAATCAATTTGTCGCTACCGCCGTCACGGAAAAGGTGTCGGCGCTCCAGACAGCGATTGTTCGCAGACCGGAAAACGAGGGCCGATTTCGCCGCTTTCGATAAGATCATGCGGCTGCGCGGAGGGAGTGCGCCCCGTGAAGAGGACGAGATGCCGGTCCAAAGAAAATGAGATCTGGCTTTGCTGACGGTTTGCGCGTATCTCGTCAAGAACATCATAAAATGAGTGTGAAAGTAGAAATGATGTGAAGGAATCGCCCGACAACCAAATTTCGCTCGCCTCCGGACTTGCGTGTAATTTTGGATCGGCGCGCGCGTGACGTGACTATGGCAACCGCAGCGGCAGATGCGAAGGCGCAGTACTCGGCGATGTTGCTGGGCGCGACCGGCAACGTAGGCGGACGCATCGTGCAACTTCTGATCAAGAATCCCCTGTGTAAGAAGGTGGTAGTGGTGACGCGCCGCAAGACGGATGCCTTCCCCGCCCCTAAGGTCTCTGAGGTGGTTGTCAACATGGACCGACTCGAGGAGGAGGTTGCGCCATACGCCCGCGGAGTCGACGTCGCGCTCGCCGCGTTCGGCGTCGGCAAGGGCAGCGCCAAGATGCCCGAGGAGGAGGTGCGCAAGGTCGAAATCACCTACCCGCGGGCCTTTTGCCGCACCGCCAAGGCTGGAGGCGCTCGTGTGTGCGGGGTCATGACAGCCGTGGGCGCGGACCCCGACGCCAGGATGAAGTACGCGAAGATCATCGGCGAGAAGGAGAAAGCTGTCGAGTCCGTCAATTTCGACTTCCTTGGGGTGTACCGTCCCGCCGTCATTCTCGGCAACTCCAACACGCCGGGCGTCCTTGGCTACGTCATGCCACTGCTGCACTGGGCCATGCCGTCCAGGTACCACTCCATTCACAAGAACGACCTCGCGCGCGCGATGGTGGCGCGGTCAGAGCAGGCGTTCCTCGCGATCGCGCAAGGCAGCGCGCCCGAAAAGGCGACCGTGAAGATCTTGGAGTACAAGGAGATGGAGCCCTTATTCATCAACGGCGACAGCGACGAGTCTTGAGCAGCAGCAAGCTGTCTTGGTTGGACTGAAGCGCTGTGGTGGCCGGCATCGTCCTTGTAAGTGCCGCAATCCAGCATGTGCTGCGCGCGGCGGCGCGGTCCGCCCCCGCGTCCATTCTTCAGCGCGGGACTCACGTCCGGACGCGTCGACTGAATCGCTGGAGCGAGGCCAGATAACAGGACGCAAACCACATAGGGCGCCGCCGTCACGCCCAGCACGTTCCAGTTTCAATTCCGCGTGCATCGCAAAGTTCTGCTGCCCGTTGGAGAGCAGAAAAGTCAGTGATCGCACACCCCAGATTGCACACAAGACCCCGAATGCTCCGCCGAGCGACGCCAGCATCACACTTTCGAATTGACCCATTGCAACGGAGCGTAGGCTTCCCCGTACTCATTGCATGGTCGTGACCCCATCCTGGTGCAAGTCCAGCGTAATTACGGCAGGATCCGGCGTCTCATCGAAGTGAACCTGTCCGTTTTCCGAGTGACCCGCTGCTGAGGTTCGCCACCGCGCCAGTGCCGCCGACGTAACCACAACGCCCAGAGTAATGGCGAAGAGGGCGGAGTCGCCCAGAGCGGCCATCTCTCGATCCGCTGCCCATTGCGTGACGAAGAGGAACAACGCCAGGTACACGAGCGCCATGTTGAACCTCGTTTTGCCCGGCAGGTAAGAGCACGTGAACGGGATTTTGTGGAAATGAAACAGGCTTAGCTCGGCTACGAACGTCCCCAACGCCGCCAGAACCGCCAGGTGCTCGGCGGCGATGCGCCAAGGCCATAACCAGAAGAACAGTGCGGCACAAGCCAGCCAGGCCGGAGCTAGGGACAGGGCGTAGAGCAAGCGCCGGCTGGCCGCCAGGCAGCGGGTAATGTCCGCACCCGGCATCATGCGGAAAATCCAGTTCGCGCGTGCATCCAAAGGCATGGAAAAGACCACACGGGTTCCCACTATTGCCGCGCACATGGTCGGGGCGCTCGCCATCAGCAACGGCGCGTTTAGGCGGTACCAGTCGCCGAAGCTTGAGGCGCGCTCGTAAACTTCCGGAGTGTGCGAAATGTACAGAGCCAATCCAAGCCCGATACCCAGATAGAACGTGAGCATCACGCGATGAGACCGGCTGCGCAGCAAGGTGCGCACGCTGAAGTGCGCCACCGCCGTCTGGAGCGAATCGCCGAATGGCGGCAGCCAATGCAGGCCGCGCCGCCGCGGTAGAATGTCGGGCTGCTCCGCGATCCTACGCAGGGTGCGGAGATAGCAGATGAGGTAGGCTGCGGCCGCGCCGCCTGTTGCAATGCTGAGCCCTGCCCATGCGCGGTGTGCAAGAAACGCCAACTGGGGAAGCGCAAGTCCATTCAGTTGTTGAAACAGTCCGAAAAACCAATACGAAGGAACCCATCGAAGCGCACGCGCGTTAGCCAGAAGGTCCTGCAACTCCGTGAACGGCGGCTGCAAAAAATAGACCGTGACCATCAGGACGAAGAAGCCGGTTTGCAGCCACGACGAAATCCGCAGGAACGCCTGGCGTGGCAGCAACTGTGCCAGCCCTTGCACTGCGAGTACCAAGCAGAAAATGAACAGCCCCGCAGCAAACTGCGTGATCCAATAAGCTCCGAACGCCCGGACAACGTGCATTGCGCCCCCGCGGGACGCAAAGCCGAAGGGGAGGAGGAGGCCCGTAAGACTGTTCAATGTGGATACCGTGATGCTCAACGCGGTGGCCACAGCAGCGAGTTTGGCGAAGAGCAGCGTGCGGGCGCGAATCGGCAGAGGCGACAAGACCAGCACGTCGCGGCGGTCAGGGAATGTGGATTCCCAGCTCATCACGGCAAACAGGCCAACTGCCAACATCGTGGTCGCGATCAGAAAATGCTGCGCAGTCCACATCAGCATCATCCCGAGCAACCGATTTCGCTGGTCGGCGGTGCTGGCCAGACCGGCAATCGGCGTCAGCCACAAGCTGCAGAAGATCAGCAGTCCGGCGAACTGGCCCAAAAGCTTGCTCATGTCCCCGTCCGGCGCCAGCACCTCCAGATCGACCACACGGAACAGAAACTCGCGATAGAGCACGCGGAACTGAATCCTGGTCATGCCATTACCAGATCCGCGATCGCGCGAGACATCGCTGCCGTATCCTGCTCCACTGCGAGTTGTGAAAAGATTTCTTCCAGAGTCGGCAAGGCCATCAGGATCCGCAGCCGTTGGATGGAATCGTCGGCCACCACTTTGCCGCGATGCAGAATCACGACATGCGAGCAGACTCTCTCGACAATCTCCAGTTCATGCGAACTGAACAGCACCACTTTTCCCCGCGCCGCCAATTCCTGAATCAGGCTGCGCATCACCAGCACCGAAGCAACATCGAGTCCCGAAAACGGCTCGTCGAGCAGAATCAAATCCGGATTGTGCAGCAGCGCCGCCGAGAGCAGCACCTTCTGCCGCATGCCTTTCGAATACGATGAAATCGGAACGTGCTGGTCGTCGCCGAGCGAAAACAACCGGAGCAAGCCGTCGATGCGTTCGGCGGTAGGTTTCATCGGAAGGCCGCGAAGTTGGCCAACCATTACGAGGTATTCCAACCCGGTCAGGTGCTGGTAGAGATACGGTTCTTCGGGTACATAGCCCATGCGCTGCTTGTAGGCGGTCAGATCGTTTTGGATGCGCTCTCCGTCAAACATGATCTCGCCGGACGTCCGGTTGATCAGGCCGGTGATTAGTTTCATCGTGGTGGATTTGCCCGAACCGTTCGGTCCCAGGTAACCCGTTGCTTCCCCGCGGCGGGCCTGAAAGCTCACGCCGTCCACCGCCACGATTCCGGTGAACCGCTTGGTAACGTTACGCAATTCGAGCATGCCTGCCACCTTCTCTTTCCTGGCGCTTTGAAAGGAACTGTTTCGATTGGCCGCCATGAGCTCTTCGAAAGTCGATGGGCGGACACTCCATTGGCCCAGTTAGACTCCGCGCATCCTGTGAAAGTTCCCGAAGGCGGTGGATGCCGAGTCGAGCAGAAGGCGCCGGCATCTAATGACAACACCTGCCGTCGCTAAGGATCGGTCAGGAAATAACACTTCAACTGATGGCAGATCCTCGTATCAGGGCATGGCTTTAGACGTGCCGTAACCGCAGTTATTATTCTCGGCCATAGCCACTGGGCAACCCTGCCAGCGGCTAAAGCCCTCCTTCCTCGCGGCCGATCTGAGGCCGGCTCAAGCCATGCCCTGATACGAACGCTGAAATGGTACTCCCTGACGATCCCTGACGTACGCAGGCCCGGAACATTTTCATCCTTCGTTGCGGCACGAAGGACTATGTCCTATTCGTGCCGCAGAGCCGCCAGCGGATCAATTCGGGACGCTCGCCTTGCCGGCGCATAGCCAGCGAGAATCGCAGCGCTTAGGAGGACGACACCGGCCAGCGCCAGGGTTCCCGGATCATTGGGCTGGGTCTCGAACAGAAACGATTTGACAAGCTGGGACGCGCTTAACGCGGCAGGCACGCTGATCGCGAGTCCCACCGCCGCCAGTAGTAGAACGCGGCGCAGAACCATCCAAACCACGGCGCCGCGTTGCGCGCCTAGAGCCATACGGATTCCAATCTCGCCGGTCTGCCGCGCGACGCTGTAGAACATCGTCCCGTAGAGTCCCACGCACGCGGTCAGGAGAGCGAGAACCGCGAAACCCGTGCATAGGTTCGCGAACGTGATTTCCTGGCTGATCGTGCGATCGATTTCCGCAGCCTGTGTGACCACGTTGGTGACGGGTATGCGTGAATCCACCTCCTGCACGATCTCACGCACACTCTTGACATAC
>Ga0075030_100000146_pt1 | contig 54210 bp, 60 predicted proteins | sample LitLauG_LLR_2012_FD_71393 | JGI IMG/M metagenome (GOLD analysis project Ga0075030, IMG submission 71393) | Freshwater sediment microbial communities from Pennsylvania, USA - Little Laurel Run_MetaG_LLR_2012 | ecosystem: Environmental > Aquatic > Freshwater > Creek > Sediment | place: USA... | reverse complement strand
GTCCGAGCGCCGACAAGCGTCGACGCTCCAATTCCTCTGGGCTTCCGGTCGGTCGCATAGAGCACCTCCGACCAGAAGTATAGGACATTTATTTTGCAGGAACCATTAGCTGCGCAGTGCAAGCGGGCCGGCGGGGAGCCACGGGAAAGCTTGAGCCCCTGGGAGCTTGGTGGTCAGCATATTTCCGTCGCGCGTGACTGCGGCGCTGGTCGAACATTGGGTCTCTAGGTTTGTGGATAGTTGCACTCAAGTGCATACCGATGCTACTCAACGAAATTTCAACCCGGAGCACAACACCGTGGGCGCCGAGCAACATCCACTGCCCGCGGCTACGGGGCGGTAATCCTGGGCCCGCAATTTTGCAGAACGAGTGCCGGCGCGGGCTCTTGCAAACCTTGGGGACGCCAGTACCATTTGTGTGTGAAAAGTGTCGGCGCCCGGAATGAACTGGCACCTATGTGCCCGAAAGGGCACGGGAATTTAGAACTAAGAGATCGCCTGATTGAGGCCTCCTTCGATCGGGTGGGTCGGTCCGGATTGGGTCGAAGCCCTGAAAGCCGCGATCCAGCAACTGAGTGAGGACGTCCGCAAAGGCAGCAGTCGCACGGCGCTGGAATTCGTCGAGAAGCGCCGCTCTTCCGGTACTGAGATCTCCGTTCACGTACATCGACTGCCGTGGACTTTCCAACGCCCGAGCGAAGGAGTCGTTCGGTTCCACGAAAGCCTCGCGCCGTCCAGCGAGGAGCATCGGTTCCGGGGAGACGTCGCCAGCGCGCGCCGGTACGCCGCTGTCGCTGACCGGTCCGAGGAACCGGTAGCCGCGGCGCTGCACCGTCTCGATGCAGCGAGGGTGCCTGGGGTCATCCCCGAGAGTCTTGCGCAGCTTTAACACCTGGTGCTTCAACACCTCCGGTTGCACATAGCGGGCAGGCCATAGCGCGTCCAGCAATTCTTCATGCTGCACCAGTTGTCCGGCGCGCTCAACCAGATAGGAAAGAACGTCGAATGCCTTCGGCGTCACCGGCACACGAGTCTCATCCGCCGAATTGACTCGGCGCCATAGGCACTGGTTGGCGCGGTCGAGGCGGAATTCCAGAAATTGCAGCGACCCCCTCGTGGGGCGATCGCGACACCAAGCAATACTGTCGCGCTTCATGCTTCCTTCCCTGTGGCTAGACCTGTGGTCATGCAACATCGTCGTGGGCAGAGCAGCGGGCACCGAAGCGGCGCTTCGACCGTCCTTTCATCGACAGAGTCGCCTGTGCCGATGGAGCGATGGTGCACCTTTGGCCGTGCCTCGTATTTCCCCTGCTAGGGGGACACTTACGCGAACAAGCGGCAGGCAATATCCGTCTGTCGGAGCGTGCGTCTTGCGCGCCGGTATCGCGATAGGCCGGAGCGGGCCGGGATAGGGCAAATGGCAATCGATGGACTGATGACGATTCGCAGCAGCTTCGGACATCGCGTGACCTTGGACAGGTTCAAAGCTGTGGTCCGAGCCAACGGGTTGCGAGTCGTTGCGGACGTCGATCACGCACGTGCGGCGTCCGCAACCGGCAATATTTCCGACTCAGCGACGGTCCTGATGATTGGGGATGGCAGGCGGCAGGTCGCGCTGATGCAGGCGGTTCGATTGATCGCCCTCGAGCTTCCCTTCAGGGTACTCATCTGGGAGAGCGACGGCGCGGCGTGGCTGTCATATGCCGATTTTCGGTGGCTCGCAAGGCGCTACGGAGTCGGTGTCGAGCACGAGTATCTCGTCACCGAACTGACCGTGATGTACGATGGAATCGTCAGGAAAGCAGCGTCGCCTCCGTAGTGAGGGGGTGTAGACTTCGCCGCTGCTGACGACGCCGCTCTCGGCAATGGCGAATCTCGAATCGTCTCAGCGCCGCCGCTTCGGTCCATTCGAGTTGCAGGCCGATACGCGCCGGCTGCTGAAGGACGGCGCAACGGTTTCCCTGCGCCCACGCGCGTTCGATCTGCTGGTCGCGCTCGTCGAGCGCACCGGACAGCTCGTCACCAAGGACGAATTGCTCCGCCTCGTCTGGCCAAGATTGGTCGTAGAGGAAGCTGCCTTGCACGTGCAAGTGTCGGCTCTGCGCAAAGTCCTCGGCGCCGACGCCATCACCACGGTCTCGGGTCGTGGATACCAGTTCACTCTTCCGGTAACGCGCCACGATCCCGAGCCGCGTCGCGCCTCGAAACCCGCACACAACCTTCCGTATCAGCTGTCGAGCTTCGTCGGTCGCGAACACGAGATCGCTCAGCTGGTGGAGCTTTTGCAGACCAATCGACTGATCACGCTGACCGGTGCCGGAGGCGCGGGAAAGACGCGCCTGGCGATCGAAGTAGCGCGCCGTGTGCTGGACGCGTTTTCTGACGGAGTTTGGCTTGTGGAGCTCGCTGCGCTCCCGGATCCGGTTCTCGTACTGCCCATGGTGGCGCAAGCGCTCGGACTGAAGGAGCAGCCGACTCGGTCCATGATCGAAACGTTGAACGCGCACGTTGCCTCGAAAAAGCTGCTACTGGTGCTCGACAACGCAGAGCATTTACTCGAGGGGTGCGCAGAACTTGCGGATCTAGTTCTACGGCGCAGTCCGAATGTCGCGATGCTGGTGACCAGTCGCGAGCGACTGGGTATGGAAGGTGAGCTGACCTATCGGGTTCCGTCGCTGACCGTACCCGGTCCGGGCGACAACGTGGCGCCCAAGGGCCTACGGGCCTATGAAGGCGTGCGCCTCTTCGTCGAACGTGCGAGGCTAGCGCGTCCTGACTTCGACTTGACGGCGGACAACGGTCCGTCCGTCGCGTCAATCTGTGCTCGCCTCGATGGCATACCGTTGGCGCTCGAGCTTGCGGCGTCGCGAGTGCACACAATGTCGATTGAGGAGCTGAGCCGAGGGCTCGATCAACGCTTCGCGGTACTCACCGACGGTTCCCGCACCGCCCTTCCGCGTCAACGCACTTTGCGCTCGATGGTCGATTGGAGCTACGACTTATTGAGCGAGGTGGAGCAGGCGATGTTCCGTCGATTGTGCGTCTTCGCGGGCGGCTGGAGAGCCGATGCCGCGGAGCACGTCTGCGCAGGACACGGAATCGACGCCTTCGCAACGCTCGACCTGCTGACCTCGTTGGCGGACAAGAATCTGATTATCGCCGACCAACACGCGGGCGCTACGCGATATCGCATGCTGGAGACGATCCGTCAATATGCGGTCGATCGTCTGCGAGAAGCCGGTGAAGAGGCACGCTGGCGGAATCGGCACCTCGCTTGGGTGTTGGCGCTTGCCGAAGCTTCGTACGAGCCGTTGATCGGTCCGCAGCAAGGTCTCTGGTTCGATCGCATGGCCGCGGAGCTCGACAACTTTCGGCTTGCACTGCAATGGGGAACCGATCAAAAGCTATCAGACGCATTTCGGTTGGTCCCCAGGCTCTCCCTTTGGTGGGTCCGACGGGCTCCCCTCTCCGAAGCCCGTCAGCGCTTTCGTCACTTGCTCGACGCGATTCCGGGGGATGTCACCCGCGACCGGGCGCGCGTGCTCGCCGCCATCGGAAATATTGCCCTCGACCAGGGTGATCTCGAGGAAGCGGAGCGACTGTTTCGTGACTGCGACACCATGTTCCAGGCAATGGGTGAGCCCATGGGCGCGTTATCCATGCAGACCAACGTTGGAGTAACGCTCCTCGAACGCCGCCTGTACGCGGCCGCGGAACAGGCGCTGATCAAGACCGTCGAGATCGCGCGCGGCCTCGGGAGTGATTACCCCCTCGCGGTCAATCTGAGCAATCTCGCCATGTCGATTCACGAGCAGGGCCGTGCCGAGGAGGCCGTCACCCTGTTTGAAGAGTCGCTGACGCTATTTCGCAGGCTCGGCGACAGTCTTCTCACCAGTCAGGCCCTGAACTACATCGGTCGAGCGGAATTGCACCAAGGCCACGTGCAATCCGCCGAAAAAAGATTTCAAGAAAGCCTCGCGATGGCCCGCGAGCTGAAGGACCCTCTGCTAACGATACTGGGACTTGAACGCTTCGCCGAGCTGGCGATCGCAACGCGCACTCCCATCGGCGCACCGATCATGTGGGGAGCCGCCGCACGTCTGCGCGAAGAGATCGGCGCTCTCCTGCCCTTTAACGAGGCGGATCAGTTCAAGGGGGTCGTTGCGGCTGCCCGGGCAACCTTGGGAGACGAGGCATTCAATAGCGCATGGCACGAGGGTCATTCGATGAAGCTCGAAGAAGTTATTCGATATGCAGTGGAACGCTGCGGAGTGCGACGGCCGGTCGTGTCGAAAGATAGCGAAGCGATTAGGAAAGTTTAGGAACGGAAAAGGACTTCTCCGGAGCGACTCCCGACAATCGCGATAAGCCGGATGCCTCAGTTCGCGCAAGCAGCGCAAGCCGTACATGGCGTCGACGGGCTGTTTCCTGATGGTCGCGGAGGGCGAAGATGGATCGTGTGCTCGGAACTGAACTGCCTCGGGCGTCCTATGACACGCCGATTGAGGTTGGTGTAAGCCTGTCGCCGCGCGAGCGTACCATCGTGCGGCTGATGGGCAGCGGGCTGACGAACAAGATGATCGCCCGTCAATTGAGTATCACGCCTGAGACCGTCAAAACACACGTAAAGCGGATGTTTTGGAAGCTGGAGGTCCAGACGCGCGCGCAAGCCGTGTATCGAGCGTCCACAAACGGGCTCATTTGAGCTTTTGCGCGAGCGGCCGACATTCTGGTTACATTTCGGCGCCGGAGGAGTCGCTCCACAAATCTGCCTTTGAACCAGCCGCCCTCGGGCTCAGGCGGGTAGCCTTGGAAAGGACGCGTCGGAACGGTGAGGGGACGTCATGAACGCAGCCAATAACCGGTCGCTCCGAAGGCGTCGGGCGTTCGTGCTTCAGGAGGAAGATGGCGCTGAATGGGTTTCCCCCAAGTTCACGGACACTCTAAGCGCGCGGAACGCCCTGCTAAGCCAGCGCAGTGTGCCCGGAACGCGTGGCGGGTTTGACTTTCACTTTGACCTCAACACGGGATCCGAGCCGATTGATGATACTGACCAGGCGATCCACGGTGAAACGTGCCAGTTCAGCATTGCGGATACGTGAGAAGTCGGCCGCCGCGATCCCCGTACGGGAGTGCGCTGCCCGCACCGTCAGTTCGTCGCGGTCCAGGGACTGGATGATCTCCGCCACGCAAACTTCGTAGAGGCGCAAAAGCCGACAAACCTTGGGGACGACATGCCGTTTCGCCAGCTCGAGGAACAAATGGCGACGGTACTTCCAGAAGCATCGACAGGATTATCTACGTTGCCGAAAAGCGGTCGTTGCGCCGCACGGCCGTCTGGCAGTAGGTTGACCGAAATGGTCACAGAGTGCCTTCGTAATTGCTGTTTCGGATCCGCGATGTGTTGACGATGTCTATACGTCATCGTAAGAGGCGCATATCTATTGAGCATGCATCTGGAGGCATTCGTGCGAGACGTCGCCGTCAACCTGCGGCCACGTCCGGAACAGCGGGACCTGATCGACCGGGCCGCGAAGTTACTCGGCAAGAACCGCTCTGACTTCATGCTTGAGGCTGCCTGCGCCCGGGCGCAAGCCGTCATGCTGGATCAGGTGTTTTTCAGCGTAGATGGCGAAAGATTCCGGCAGTTCACCAAGCTGCTCGACGAGCCGCCTGCCCCGCATCCGGGTCTCGAGCGTCCCATGGCTGTGAAGGCACCGTGGGGCAGGACGTCCGCGAAGACCTGATGCAGACCGGCGCGCCGGAGCCCTTGTCGGCCTCGCCTCGTTTATCTGGCCTCGCTCATAGACGCCAAGAAGCTTCAATTCGTCGGCGACCGCGTCTTCGCATTCGTTGAGACCAGGCGGGCGAGGGATTTTTCGGGGGGTCCCCTCGCCGCGCTCGCAGCGGAAGCTACGCTGCCTTGCGATGCGTGTAGTACTCCGCGACCTTTGGATGACCCGCCACGCGCTCGAAGTGCTTGAGCAGCAGGGGCGCGACGCGGTCGACGAGATCCTTCGGAATGTGGTCCAGCACTCCGGCACGCAACCAGCGGATCCACATGAAGACTTTCAGGTCCGCCACCGTGAGGCGCTTGTCGGCGAAATACTCTCCACCGGCTGCCTTCAGTCTCGCCTGAAACTGCTCCAGGTAACGCGTGATGCGGCCGGTAGCGAGTTCTTCGCGCGCCTTCTTCTTGGCGTCCTCGGGCAGGTCGATGGTCTGCGCTATGCGGGTGCCGATATCTTCGGCTGCGTCCATGATCTCGTCGCAGAGCAACGCCTGCAGATCATCCTTCGGATACAGGCCTGTCAGCTTGCCGACGTAGCGATTGATGCTGTTCGACTGCGACACGACCTTGCCGTCGACTTCCAGCGTGGGCATCGCAAGGAACGGCGTCTTGTCGCGGAAGGCGGGCCAGTCCTTGCCCGCGATGCGCTGATCTTCAAACGGGATGCCACCGATGTGCAGCGCCAGACGGGCGGGCTCGCCCCGCCCACCGTCGAAATCGAAATAGGTCAGCTTCAGCTTGGCCATCGTGAGTTCCTCGGGGTTGTGCTTGCCACTTACAAGCGTTACTTGCAAACCGCAAGCAAGTATAGCCATATGCTTGCACGTTGCAAGTGGATAGTCTAGGCTCATGAAATGAAAAGGAAATCGCCACCGCGCCGATCGAACTGCCCGGTCGCATGCGCGCTCGACTTGCTCGGCGACAGGTGGACGCTCATCGTGCTGCGCGACCTCATCATGGCGCGCAAGCGCTACTACCAGGAACTCCTTGAGGGCGACGAAGGAATCGCAACGAACATCCTTGCGAGCCGGCTGAAACTGCTCGAAGCCGCGGGACTCGTCACGCGGCGGCCGGATCCGGCCCAGGCGCGGCGCGTGATCTACGCACCGACGGAGAAAGCGCTCGATTTGTTGCCGGTTCTGATCGAACTGATCCGCTGGAGCATTAAATACAACGCTGGATCGGCCGCGCCAGCCCATTTCCTGCGTCGCCTCTCCGAAGATCGTGAGGGATTCATCGCCGACTTGCGCGCGGCTCACGCAAGCCCGTAGCGACGGGTCGCCAGGTACCAGCGGAGTTCGCCTGCGAGGCCTTTGCCCGCGCCGTCCTCGGAGAGCGCTCGATCACGTGGGCCGCTGGGAACCGGAAGACTCAGCGCGTTTCCGCACGATCTCGATGCCAGGTGCGGACCTGAAGACTGCATGCGCCGTGGCGGAACGGATTCGCCGAGAAATGGAACCGTGCTCCGTCGAAGGCATCGATCGCGGACCGGGACGAGGGTGACGACGACGAAGGCGGCGTAAAAGCCGCCGGAACGCCGTGCTAAGCCAGCGCAGCGTGCCCCGGACGCATGGCGGACCTGACCTTCACTTTGACCTCAACACGCGAGCCGAGCCGATTGATGATCCCGACCAGGCGATCCACGGTGAAACGTGCCAGGTCCGCATTGCGAATACGTGAGAAGTCGGCCGCCGCGATCCCTGTACGGGAGTGTGCGGCCCGCACCGTCAGTTCGTCACGGTCCAGCGATTTGATGATCTCGGCCGCCAGCAGCGCTTTGAGTTGCTTCACGTCGGCACCTTCCTGACCGAGGTCGCGGAGGACATTGCCGCTGCCGCGAACCAATTGCAAAGGGTCGTTCTTCATCGCAGCATCTCCTTCAACCGTTTCACCCGCGCAGTAAGGAGATCGATCTCGCGCTTCGGCGTCTTGATTCCGTGAGTCGACTTCTCACTTCGCACTTCGCTTTCGCATGTTGTCATATCTGACAACAGAAATCAAGAGCCTTGCTTGAAACGCGACATAAGGCTAGGGAAGAAAAATGACGGGGAGGAGTATCCCCGTGGACTGATTATTCAAGGCAGCAGGACAAGGGATGTGACCAGGTCCGATAGGACGAATTCGCAAGCCGCGTTCAGAGACACCTCATTGCATTTGCCTGCACTTTCAGAAAGATTGGCGTGCGCGATGCCGAAACATTTGTTTCGCGGCTTCGAAGATCGCTGGTCGCCCAGTCGTCCAGCGGTGAAATGAGATGAGAAACACGAAAAATTCCTAGTGGTGCGAAACTCGACAATCCTCGGGGACGCCAAACAATCAATAACTTAGTAAGTTAGCATCGACGCAACCCGATCCGGGCTCTTGATGCTTGATGAGAGGGGAGTTTGAGCCGCCCTGGCTATTTCGCAAGGGCATCGAGCATCGGCAGGTAGCTCACGAAAGTTGTCGCCAGCTTGGTGGCTTCCGCGCCGGTCATGTTCTCGTGATTCAGCAGGAGGGAATTGGTGCCTTGCAACGCCGCCGCGATTCTGGTCCGGATGTCGGGCGGGGTATCGACCGGGATGATTCCTACGTAGATCGTATCCGGCTTCGTCCAGGGTCTGTCGGCGCTTGCGCCGCGGCGCAGCGTCCCGCAGGCCAGGGTTCCGTCCGATCGTGAAAATTTGCCGTAGCCGGGCAATTCGATTTCCAGGTTGTCGAGCTCCTCGGTGCGCAAGTGAAGCTGGCCCGTGAACTCACCGGATCCGGGGTCGAGCGGGTTTTCACCTCGCGTGACGAGTTCGATCGCGTTCCCGTCCGATTTGGATTCGCCGACGGCGACGATCCAGACCTTGGACGGATTGTTTGCCTTGTCGAACACGACGAACAGCACGTCCGCGAATTGCTTGCGAGCTCCGCGATAGATGCTGTAGGACTCCGTGATCACGAGCACCTTCGGGTTCCACTGGTTGCTGCCCGGTGGAGCGAGGATCTCGCGCACCTTGTTCTCGCATCTGCGCCGGATGTCCGCAATGCTGGTCGAATACTGGAAATTGAGCTCGAACAGGCGACCCTTCACGCGGCTGATGAATCCCGCGGTGGACTGTGTCGTGAATTGCATTCCGCGTTCGACCAGATCCGCCCATTCCTTCTGGGTGAATCTGTCCAGCAGCGTCTTGAACTTCGGCATGGCCTTTTCCAGAGCATTCCGAATGGACAGGTAGTCGACCACGCTCCGCAGGAAGCGCAAGCTCGGCCGCAATAGATTGAGCCGCATCGGAATCTCGTCGGTCGCTTCCAGCGTGTCCCAACGCTGTTCCTTGGCACGCCGGGAGGCGCGCCGGCCCAGATCCTGGCGGTAGGACGCGGAGAGCTCCGTCGTCGAGCTTTCAGGGATGATTGTCGGACGCTTTTTGAAGCGAAAGCTTCCAGCCATATGCCGCTCCGCCTGCTAGAAGTAGGGCTGTTGCGCCCGGAGCAGTTCCTCGACGCCGGCACGGATCGTGTTGCCTATGGTCGCGCCCATCCAGTAGCCGATGGTCGCTCCCTGCTCGGCAGGGTGCGCGTTCAAGGACAAGGCGAGGTCGCATACCAGCGCCGCCTTGGTCGTGAGCGCGTCGTACCATTCGTCGACCGCGATGGGCACATCCGTGAAGACGTTGGGGTCGAAGTTCATCGCCGTCAGGATGCCGAAGAGCGCGTTGGGATCGTCCTCGATGGCCTTGACCGGGTCCGTCGCCATCCCGCACACCGACAGGAACTGCACGACGGTGAATATGCTGCGAACGACCAGGCGAAATTCCATTTGCACCGGCTCGTCGGAACCTGGTTCGGCCATCTGTGCGGTGCCGGCATCGATTCGCTCGATCAGCTTTTTCAGCTTCGGGTTCATGAGGGCTGGCAGCGACACCTTGCCGACAATGCGTTCGGTCACCGGGCGAATGAACCACTCGTAGATGACGGCGGTGGTGACCAGTGCGGCGGATTCCGGGTCACCCAGCAGCTCCGCCGAGGTCTTGACCATCAGCGTCAGGCACGTCACGTAGTCTTGGCGCCACTTGGAGAAGGCGGCAGCCAGCCCGTCCTGCCAGCCCGTATTGACCCCGGCATCGAATTCGGCACGGTAGTTTTCGTCGTACATCAAGTCGGACAGAATCCGGCCCGCCGGCGTCTGGCGCAGGCGGGTCAGCGCCTGGATCAGTGTCGTCGGCAGAATGCCGAACCGGGTGTCGGGGGCCCGATAAAGCGGTAGATCCGGCAGCGCGACCGTGGTGTCCACGATCGCGCCTGTGCTCGGATCCCAGCTGTACCGGTGAAACGCCGGCGCCAAGGGATCGGCGGCGAGACTGGCCTCCGTGACAGCGTCAAATACGGTCTGGCTGTCCATTCAGGCCTTCACGCGGATCGCCGATCAAGAGACCTGCGCCGGACCGGCCGTCTCGGAAGGAGGCGCCCCCTCCAGCACTTTCACCACCACCTGGGTGTTCCCGGCCGCGATGCCCCCGCCGATCGACGCGTTCAGCGCCGAGGTGCTCGTCACGCCCGCGACTTGCGCCTGCCGCAGCGAAGTCGCGTCGGCGAGCGCCTGTTCGTTCAGGTCGTCCTCGGCGGCCGTGCTGGCCTGAACCACCTCGAGATGCGTGCCCTCGGTTGGGAGCAACTCGGACCAGGTTGCGATGCAAATGTAGGTATCGGACGCGACGGGACAGGCGTCCCCCGCAGGTGCGATCGGGGTCTCGACGGGATCGCCAAAGTATTGCTGCCGATAGTTGGCGAATTCCTGTGCCAGTCCCGCCGCAGCGGTTTCCATCGAAGGCACGTCGGGCCACAGCTGGAGGTAGTTCGACAGCAGCTCGACCGCCATTTGTTCCATCGACGGTTTGATGGGCAGGTACACGCGGGCCGCCACCGCGTTGACGAAATTGGTCAGCGGATAGGTGTTGTCCGGAAGGACATCGGCCCACCAGCCGGGGTACAAGGTCACGCCGGCCTTGTCCCAGTCGAAAATCGTGCGCCACAGATCGAACTGCCAGCACCGTTGCCGATCCTCGTCCGGCAGATACTGGGTCAGCAATTGGCGGAAGCACTCCTGCAGAGGATCAACGGCCGACAGGACGGCGTCTTTCGCGGTCTGCGCGTCGCTCTCGGCGGCGGCGATCGCCTGCGCCGTGAGAGTCGCCACCTGGGCGTTGTAGTCGGCAAGTGCCTGCAGGTACGCAGCCATCGCCTGGGAGATGAAGTTGCTGGCGGGAACGAAGTTCACGGCAGTTGATGCGGTGACCTGACCGCCACCTGGCCAACCCAGGTGCACCGGCACGTTCAATGTTCCGTCCGGAGATGACCAGGGCAGGCCATCCACGTAGGCGTTCACGGGGCCACCGGTACCGTTTGCCTGAATGTCCAGGCTGTTGCTGATGAAATTTACGTCGCCGTCCCAAACGTAGGGCGCGCCGCCTGGAGGGGCGGCGGGCGGTGTGGCCGTCAACGTGATCGTGGTTCTCTGCCCGAAGGGCCAGGTCGCTCCGACCGTCTTGGCGTTCGTATCCACAACGACCGGACTCGTCAATGCCACAGGAGGCTGGGGCTTGCTGGGCAGCGTGATGGAGGCAACCGCGTCATCGATGACCTTCTGGTAGGCGGCCTGGGCGCGGGCCAGGGCGGGCGCGCCCGGGTACTGCAGGCAAGGCGCCCACGCCAGGCGGACGCCGTAGCGCTCGTGGCAGAAGTCGACGTCCTGGTAGATCTTGAAGTAGCGCAGGTCCAGCGGCGTGTAGCGGTTCGGGTTGCGTAGCGTTCGCTTGTTGGACGCCTGGAAGGTGGTTTCGGTCGCGACCCGAAGCGTCGTCTTGTGAAGCGTCCGATACTTGGAAGAGACCTTCTGGCTGGAGGTCTTTGACAGCTTGGTCGCGAACTTCTGGCTCGCGGTGTCGGCGTCCGTGACGGTGTTCTGCGCGGAAGCGCCAACGTTGATCGGAACGCCGTCGACCGGGATCGAGACATCGGCCTTCAGTCCGACGTCGGTACGCGCGGTGGTATTGCGCTGTTGGTCGAAGCCTTCCTCCATCCCGGTCGTCAAGGTCGATTCGAACTGCAGATCCACCTGGCTCTCGGTCTCGTTCTGCTGTTCGAAGGTCATTTCCTTCTTCGAGAAGGTCTGCTGCTCGATCACGACCTCTTCTCCCGGGGCGAGGCTCAGGGACAGCAGTTCCTCTCCCAGTACGGATCCCTTGGGAGTGATGCGAACCCGATCCAGGAACAGGGCGCCGAACGCCTGGTTCAGCTGCGACTCGAAGTCGGCGAGCGGATTGTTAAGTACCGTCGTGAATACCTGAGCCTTACCCCCGCCCCCCGGCTTCCTGACGGCCACGGCCGCCGCTCCCTTGTGCTTGGCGTAGAACTCGTCGGGTGGTTGCACCCACAAGGGGACGAAACAATTGGAGTAGACGAAGCGATCGGTGCCGTTGGCTTCGAACGGCAATATCGTTGTGTCGAAGTTCGCCCCTACGAGTTGCTGGCGAGGATTGGGCATCGTGGTCTCCTTCTTGGGGCAAAGCAAGGGCGTGCAGGTGCAGCCCGCAATCACGGCAGCGCGCAACTGTTGTGCTTGTTAGGACGGAAAAAACCCGCCCAAGGCGTCACGGGCCGGGTGATAGGCCTTGTGATCGACGCCGTTGCCGTTCGCCCGAAAGCGGTTGAAACACCGCTTCCGTCGTCACTGATCGCTTGCCCGCGTTACCGTAGCTCTCCGGGCGCGCGGCCGTGACCATCGTCCGGCCCATGTGACTGCCGACCGCGAGCTTGAACAAGAGCGCATCCGACACCGACGGAACGCCCCTGCTAATGCCGTCCACCTCGCCAACCCATTGATTTTCTGCGATCTGATTCCTGGGTGAGCCGAGAAAGTCAGGGCCAGGAGTTCGGGCACAGCCACGGCCACCTCGAGAAACAAGTCTCCAGGCGGAACATTTCGGCGCAGTAGAGCGCTTCCCGCCAGCATCGCCTTCGAGTGTTCTCGCGAGAGGCCTTGCACTCGGAGGCACAGGGTGTACTTGGCGACCCCACGCCCGCGGGAAAACCGAGGTAGTGACCCACGCCGGCCGGTTACTTGATATGCCTTGGGGACGCCACCGCGCATCCGACTGTCGTGAGAATCATCACCGAAGGCGACGGGCGGACGTCACCTGCGCACTTCGAACCGCGCGTCCTCGATTCGTTCATTCGCATCGCGACGCGCTTCGACGAAATCTTCGAAGCCTACAAGGACTGACGCAGCGGCGTTCGCATTAGAGCGCGGGCGCTACCCTGCACGGGAAAAGCGGCGAAAAGCTGCACCGGCACATTGACACTTTCCACCGTTGCCAACGCCTTGGAAGACGTGTTGGCTCCATTGGAACTACATCCGGCCGGCCGGCCCGGAGTTCCATAGATCGTCGGTTGGATGGCGCGAGGGACGGGGCGCTGCGGCAACGACGTAGGTCCTGGCGTGGGCGGACGGCCTCCGCCTCAACGGCTCGCCCTTCGCGGTGAGATCGGCACCGTACGCACGCGCTCCGACCCGGTGCGTACCGGATTGATGTTCCGCCACTGTCGCAGTCGAGCGCATCTTCCCGGCCCGCACCTGGCCCGGCAAAGGCCGCGTTGCTGGGCGCGGAGGCTCGCGGCGGTCAGCCAGGCTGAACGACTGCCAATTTCGCCTCTTCAGTGGCACGGCCGGCGCGGGCTTGGAGCGCGGTCTCCCGGCGCCAAGGCGTTTTGCTTCACGAGTTGGACGGCATGTCGACATCTGACTGCCTTACTGTGGCCCGCATTCGCACTGAGTGAGACCATCGAGTGTGATTCCATCGACGCACGCTTACATTACTCCTGCTTATCGACACGTACGCATTCAAACCACCTTCAATTTCACCACACAGCCCCGCCGCCCAATCTGGCGCCGATGGGGATGGATTCTCACTTCATGCGCGGTCCGCTGATTGCTCGACATCCGCCATCAACACAAACCCCGCCGAAGCGGGGTCTGTGTATCTACAAGTCAACCGCACGTGGCGGAACGTTCAAGATTCCAATACAGCCACGTGATTCCATCGTCGATGCCATACGCGGCGGTCGAGGAGCCGCTCAATGCACCGCGAGCCTTTTCGCTGCCGCTACAGCTTTCTTCGGCAGCGTGAGTTCCAGCACGCCGTCGCTGTACTTGGCTTGGGCGGTCGCTTCATCGACCTCCTGGGCGAGCGAGAACGCGCGCTGGATCATGCCGTAGTAGCGCTCGGCGCGAAGCACCGTCTCGCTGTTGCCGGCGTCTTTTTCGTGCTTCACTTCCGCGGTTATCCCGACTTCGTTGCCGTTGATCGTTATGGTGATCTCTTCCTTCTTGACGCCGGGCAATTCGGCTGACACCAGATACGCCTTGTCGTTCTCGGTCACGTCCATGCGGATTACGTCCCTGCGGAACTGGCTCGGCGCGGGCGAACGCGTCTCAGGATTCGGCAGCCACGCGGGGACGCCACGGAACCAGTTCTCGAGTGCATCCTCGAGCGGATTGAAGCGGGTGATGTTTAGCATCTTGTTCTCCTATGAAAATTCACACCAAACGGCGGTGAATGACCGAGCGTCCGTTGCCCATTGAGTGGCACATGGGGGCGCCATCGCGAACATCAAGTTGCGAGCCTAAATATTTCTTGATGCAGGCCGGGGCATCCACCCAGCCCATGATCGTCCGCTTTGAGCGCTGCACTACGGCCCGTCCGGGCCGTCAAATAGTCGCGGGCGCGGTGGCCCACAAAGTAGAGGTCGCTCCAAGTAGTCGTGCAGCTTGTGGCGCGTCTGCTTGGCGCTCTTTACCGCTGCGAAGTGGCGTCGCATCGACCACCAAACCGAAGTCAGGCGGTACGCGCGAGTTGCCGTTGCCGGCGATGCCCTTGTTCGCGGGTGATTTGTGGAACACCGCTGGTGCCGCAAACTGCACGAGAGAGGAGGCTACTCCTAAAGTGTCCTGCGAGTCTGTGCGGTAGCCCACGTCAGCGCTGGCCTGAGGCGGTTAACTACCGGCCAACGCATCGTCAGGCTTCGCCGGTTCTCCGGCGAAGCCGAGCACCGACCAGGCTAAGCAAGCGCCGGCGCAGCGATCTTATGGAACGTGGAGTTGGAAACGTCATACGTTTCGACCTGCGGCGTTCCCTCAACGAACTTCGACAGAGCCTTTGTCACCTCTGCGTAGGAGCCGCGGTTGTATGCATCCGCGCTTTCCTTGGTGTCCCAGAGACTCAGCCCGAATGCTTCCTTGCCGGCCGCATTGACGAAAGTGATTTCGTCCAGGAAGCCCTTCTGCTTGCGGAGCATCGGAATGATGTCCGACTCGAATCGCTGCGTGAATTCAGCCCTGCTGTTGGGCTTCAAATGAAGCGACACTCGACGTGCATACATATTGTTTTCCTTGGTTGCAATGGCTAAGGAGGCATTTCAGACCATCGCGTTCAGCTCGGACAATCAGAAGACCCCTACAGTCCATGCGGCACGGTAGGCGACTTAACTTCATTCGTCAAGTACGCGCTATAATTTACATTACAATTAACTAACATGGTGAAGCAACGGAGACTTCGAGTGGATGTTTGTTTGGTCATCAAGGATCGGCTGGAGCAACTGGGATTTGAGCAAAAAGACCTGGCTGCGGCAGCTCAAGTCACAGAATCCTACGTTTCGCAGCTCCTGACGCGGAAGAAACTACCCCCTGCGCCTGATCGAACGGACATCTACGAGAAAATCGGAGCGTTTCTCGAGCTCCCGAGCGGAAAGCTGGCGAAACTGGCTGACGCGCAGCGAAGAGATGCGCTGAAGCGCGGCTTCGAGGAGCCACCTGCGCCGCTCTTCGCAGAGGTCCGAGAGTTAATCCTGCGCAAATGCGCACCGGAGAAACAGCAGCAGGTGCGGGCGATCTTCGAAAGGCAGCCCTTCGGCGAGCTCGAACGTCTGGTTACACAAAAGCTCCTGGATTTGATCAAGGGAGTCGCGCGAGAGGAGCTCGGAAGTGAAAATTGGCTACGCTCGGTAGCCCGACTCAGCGGCCGAAGCTACAAGCAGACGCGAGTCATGATCCTGGAATTCCTGGACACGGATGTATTTCACCTTTCAAGGGAAAGCTGTGTTTCCTTCCTCGAACCGCTGCTCGAATCCTGGGATGTCGACCTCTCGAGTTTCGGTATTGGATTTGCGCTGAATCACCGACTCGCCCCGGGGGCCCCGAGGAGATTCGAGTTCGTTGAAAGAGAACCGGGCTTTCTTTCGAACGACGAACCAGGGCTCACTGAGTTCCTTCAAGATGCTTCGCTCAGCGGTGGGGTGACCCGGGACGAGATTGAATTCCTGAAAAGACTGAGGTTCAAGGGAAAGCGGCCCAGCCCCCTCTACTATTACCGAGAGCTGCAGAACCTCAGGGACCCGCTGCATTTTCGAGCTTTGGAGCGATAGGCATCGCCGGAACCCATCGACCAGGACTTTGGAAACGCCGAAGCCCGCGCCAGCAAATGGCGATCAGCCAAGCCCGCCGCTGATGTAGTGCTCGAGCTGCTGAATGATAAGTTTCTGCTCGGAAATGATGTCCTTGACCAGGTCGCCTATGGAAATGAGGCCGATGAGATTGCCCTGGTCAATGACGGGCAAGTGCCGCAGTCGATGCTCTGTCATCAGTGCCATGCATTCCTCGCTCGTCTGGCTGGGAAGCACATACATGACCGACGTCGTCATGATGTCTCGCACTGCGGTGTCTTTCGATGCACGCGACATCAGGGCGATTTTTCGTGCGTAATCGCGTTCGGTGATCATTCCGACCACTTTCCCGCCATCCATGACAACGAGTGCCCCGATGCTTTTGTCTGCCATCAGCTTGACGGCGTCGAACACCGAATCGGACGGCGTGATCGTATAGACCGTGTGGTCAGGCTTCGAATCGAGAATGTGAGCCAGGATTGTCATCGCGCTTGGTGCCAGCAAGACACCCCTCCGTGTGCAGGGGCGAGACTAAGTCCGATTCGGCGCTGCGGCAAGCGTCTCAAGGTTGCCACCCCGAACGCTACACCCGCGGGGCGTCGTCTTGCGCTGCGGAATTGCCAAGGGTGCGGCTTCGCCGGACCACCGGTGGCTTGATGTTCTGTTTGATGGAGTCACTCCAGGTCAGCGGGCGAAAAGGCGGGCGCGCAGGCCTGTCGCCCTCACCCCAGCCCTCTCCCGCAAGCGGGAGAGGGAGTCGGCCGTGCCGTGCAAGTGCTCTCTCTCCATGCAGGCAACGACCGGCCGTCCCGGGCGATTGCACTTGCCCGCATTACCGGTAGCTCTCCGGGCGCGTGGCCGTGACCATTGCCCGGCCCATGTGACTGCCGAGCGTGAGCTTGAAGAAGAGTGCATCCGGCAGCGGCGGAACGCCCTTGCCGGCACCATCCACCTCGAACGCGTAATCGGTCCCGTTGCCCGGCCTCAGTGAAACGCCCAGGTCCACGCCATCGATTTCCCCTTTGAACGTGTATCCGGCCGGGTCCGAGCCTGTGAACGAGCCCGGGGGAATCGTGACCCGGTACTGAGCCAGTTGCAGCGTGACGGGTTCCGTCAGGGGATCGAAATGACCCTGACTGGCGTCGGTCGAGAAGGTCCCCTGGACCTGGAAGTGATTCAGGGGGGTTCCTCCGGCGGGCGCTGCCGCCGCAACTCCCAGCGCGACGTTCACGGTCAGCCGCGGCAACGGCACGACGACGTGTGTGACGGTGGTCGAAAAGTACCCTGGGCCGACCGTGATCTGGTCCAGCAGCAGCGTGCCGGCCGTCGTCGGAAGGGGCAGTCCCGGCTTGCAAGTTCCCGGGAACCCCACGCATCCCAGCTGGTAGTCGCTGAAGAAGGTATCGGTCTTCAACTCGTACTTCGTGACGTTCGGATTGGAACTGCTCGGAACCAGGACCGCGCCCGGGTAGAGCGCTTGCCCGCCGGGGAACCCGGGTTGACCTCGGGGAATGCTGAAGGATCCGAAACCGATTCCGCCGTTCGTGTTGTCGACGCTGACGTAGATCCGGGCTCCCGACAGAAACGTCCCGGAGCCCACCTTGTTGAAGGCGGCATCCAGGATCTCGAAGGTCGCCGTGCCCGCCGTGATCACCCAACCCGACGCCCCGGTGACCGAAAACGGGACGACGCTGCGCAGGTTTCCCTTGAATTCGAGAAACAGGTATGAATTGGAGAACGGCGTGCCGTTCAGGCTGCCGGATATATTGCCGCCCATCAACTCCTCGTCGTAGGTGACCAGGTAGATGGAGGGCGGTGGGATCGGGATCGGTATCGGTCCGGGTACGGGTATCGGCGTCGGCACCGGTGTCGGTGCGGCCGCGGTGGACGCACACATCAGCAATGCCAGGCCCAGTCCGGCGATCCAACGGATCCTCGACTCATCAGCGAACGACTTGCGCACCAACTCAATCATGGCCATGGGAGCGCCTCCTCCAGCGCGCCTCGTGCGGGTCCATACCCGCTCCGCACATGGGACTCGAGGCGCCCACATCTTGGCAGGTCGTTACTTTCGGACAAGTGACGTTAGGCATGCCATCGCGCGCCCACGGGATGATTCTTAGGACCCACCCTAACGGCCGCGGGCGGCCTTCCTGCACCTGAATCGTTTACGTCATCGGGCAGCGATTCGGCGAAGGAAATCGTCTTAAGGTAGAAGCCCTCAAGGTCACCATCGGCATTGAACCGTAGTGAAGCCCTGTGCGAATCAGCCGAACGTGAAGCTGTATGCCTCCACACCCGCGTCGAGGAACTCGATCTCGAACTGCCACTGCCGGTCAGCGATACGCTCAGGCTGCCGGACCGGCTGATACATCCCGGTGTTCGACGGCCTGGTCTGTCCGTTGCGCCAGACGGATGCCTGGCCTCGGAGGGCCGCGGGTCTTGTCGCAGTACATGGCGATGTCAGACCGCCTGATCAGTTCGACGAAGTCGCAGCCGTCCAGCGGGTAGACGGCCAGGCCGACGCTCGCCGTCAATCTGATCTCGGTGTCATCGACAAGAAATGGAGTTTCAAGGCGTGCGCAGATTTTTCCCGCCGCTGCGATCGCGCTTTCCCGATTTTCCAGTTCCGGCAAAAGGATCACGAATTCGTCGCCGCCGTACCGGCTGACGGTGTCGGTGACACGGACACAGGCTGAGAGGCGCGCGCCGACCTGCTGCAGCAGGTTGTCGCCGGCCGCATGTCCAAGCGTGTCGTTGATGCTCTTGAACCCGTCGAGGTCCAGAAAGAGCAGGGCCACCTGGCTGCGCTGACGCTTTGCGCGGGCCGCGGCCTGCCGGATCCGGTCCGACAGCAGGCGGCGATTCGGAAGACCGGTCAGCTCGTCGTGGTAGGCGAACTTCGCTGCGCGCGCCGCCGAATCGGTTCGCCGTCGCAAGTCCTGCTTTAATTTCGCTTCCCGTCCCTTAAGACTCGCGATGCGTTGCGTTGCAGCCTCGAGCTTCTTCGTAATGCGGGTCAGATCGCGCGAAAGAACTTCGGCAGATGGCACCGCTTTTGATTTTCGAGGCTGCGCCGAACCCGCGGTCGTGTCGAATCCGCCGATGTCGATCGGAGGCCTCGCGCGCGAGGTCTTCCCGAGCGAAGCGCGCCTGAATCCGTTCAGGACCTGTGTCGGCATCCGTTTATCGCGCCAGCGCCATGGGCGGTGGCCTCGAACTGCGCCAAGGAAATCCAACGGCTGAAAGTTGTACAAGGGTACGGACAAACCGGCACTCGTGTCCGTGCGGTATCGCACGGAAGCGAGACCGACCACCACAGAAACAACCGGTGCGTGTGCGATACCGAACAGACCGCACGAGCGGACGCGTCTATTTTCCGCTGAGTCGCGCCGGCGGCGCTTCAACGATCCAATCCACTAACCAAGGATGGTCATATGGCCTTCAACGGTGAGATCGAGGTCGCGACGCGATGTTCCGACCCCGAAAATCCCGCCACGCTCCTGGACGACTCCGTCATCAACGCTCCCGAGTTCGATTGGGAGCACGGCGTCGCGACGCCGCACTTGGAGCCGGGCGGCCGGGGCGTCGCCGAGGCGCTCAACGAATGCATTGACGACTCCGCCATCAACCCTCCCGCGCCCGACCTGAAGCAGGGTGTCTCGACGCCGCACCTCGAACCTGGGTGCCCGGGCATCATCGAGATGCTCAACGTTTCACTGGCCACCGAACTGGTTTGCGTGCTGCGATACAAGCGCCACTACTTCACCGCGGGGAAGTTGGAAACACAAAAGATCGCCGATGAATTTCTGGGATACGCGAACGAGGAGTCGGCCCACGCGGACCGGCTGGCGCACCGCATCGTGCAGCTCGGCGGCCAACCCGACTTTTCGCCGGACTCGCTGTCACGCCGCAGTCGCGTCGCCTACGACGATTCTCCAGACCTGGCAGGAATGCTCCAAGCCAACCTGATCGCTGAAAGCGCGGTCATCGAAAGCTACCTTCAAATCGTCAAGCTGATCGGCGACCGGGACTCGACCACCCGGGATCTGGTCGAGGACATTCTGATCGATGAGCAGGAGCACGTCGAGGAGCTCAAGGATTGGTCGGCACAATGAGCACCACGGCCTAGTCTGGATCGGTCCCACTACGCTGCCGACTGCCTCCCCTATACAATTTCTATGCAGTCCGGTTCTGATCGAACCCTCGGCGTGGAAGGGGGCAAGTCCTGACCATACTTGTGATGTCTGACCCCGATGCCGGTTTCTCGGACCGGTCACGTCAGCGGCAAATGGCGCTCCAGAGGTGGGAAAACGAAGGCGGCGCCGTCCCACGAGGTCTGCGCACGGACCTGACGCCAGGCGGCCCGCAGTGTCCGGGCTCCCCGTTGTCCGATGCCGAACTGCTGCAGCTGCAGATTCGCGTAATCGCGCTCGAAAATCTCGTCATCGCGTTGCTTGCGCAAGCCTCTGAGACGGCGCTGGACCTTGCTCGCGCCATGGCGGCCTACATCTCCCCGAGGCCAGGCTTCACCCCTCATCGCCAGACGATCCATGCGGCAGCCGAGATGATCAGTCTTGTTGGGCGGGCCCGGAAATTCCGGACCATTCCGCCTGAATGAAGGGTGCCGGTGAAGCGCACGTCGCCCCGCACAGCAATCGCGATGAGCCTCTCCACCATCGTCGTCGCCGCGAACGCGCAGCTCCTGCGCGGATTGAAGCTAAAGCGCGAGACCGTCTGATTCAGCGGTCAAGTTGGGTCCAGTGACGTGCGTCGTCGCGGTATGGCGGCGCCCTGCGCCTCGGCCAGGCGCCGGTGCAGTAGCCTGTCGCAATGGACTCCCTCATCGCCGCCGCCGCGCGCGCCCTGGTCGCCGGCGACGCGCTCGGTGCCCTCAAGCGCGTCGCCCTGCGCGACGACCCGCCGGTGCTCGCCCTGCGCGGCATCGCCATGGCCCAGCTCGGCGAGCACCCGCGCGCCCGCGAGCTCCTGCGGCGCGCCGCCCGCAGCTTCGGCGCCCACGAGGAACTGGCGCGCGCGCGCTGTGTCGTCGCAGAGGCGGAGGTGGCCCTGGCCATGCGCGACCTGCGCGGCTCGCCGCGCGCGCTGGCGGCGGCGTCGGACACGCTCGAGGCGCGCGCCGACCGGGCCAACGCGCTGCAGGCGCGCCTGATCGCGGTGCGCCGCCTGCTGCTGCTCGGCCGCCTCGACGAGGCCGCATCCGCCCTGGCCCGCCTCGACGCGCGCGGCCTGCCGCCCTCGCTGCTGGCGGTGGCGGAGCTGGCCGCGGCCGAGCTGGCGCTGCGCTCGCTGCGCACCGCACCGGCGCAGGCGGCGCTTGCCCGCGCGCACGAGGCGGCCGAACGCGCGCGCGTGCCCGCGCTCCTGGCCGAGGTGGCCGAGGCGCGCGCTGCGCTCGATCGCCCGGCGGCCCGGCGTGTCCACGCCGGCCGCGAGCAGCCGTTGCGCCTGGACGAGGTCGAAGCGCTCTTCGCCTCGGGCGCACTGGTGGTCGACGCCTGCCGTCGCGGCCTGCGCGCCGGCCCCACCTGGCGGCCGCTGGCGCGCCGTCCGGTGCTGTTCGCGTTGGCGCGCGCGCTCGCCGAGGCGTGGCCCGGCGACGTCGATCGGGATGCGCTGATCGCGCGCGCGTTCGGCGCGCGCCGCCCCAACGAGTCGCACCGGGCGCGCCTGCGCGTCGAGATCGGCCGTCTGCGCACGCTTGCCGCGCCGCTGGCGAGCATCGAGGCGAGCGCACGCGGCTTCGGCCTCACGCCGCGCGGCGAGCGCGCCGTCGTCGTCCTCGCGCCACCCATCGACGGCGACCAGGCGTCGCTCCTGGCGCTGCTCGCCGACGGCGCCGCCTGGTCCACCTCGGGCCTCGCGCTCGCCCTCGGCGCCAGCCAGCGCACGGTCCAGCGCGCCCTCGTCGAGTTGGAGGCGGCCGCAAGGGTGCGCTCGATCGGGCGTGCGCGCGCGCAACGCTGGCTGTCGCCGCCGCTGACCGGATTCACGACGAACTTGTTACTCCCCGCCGCGCTGCCGCTCGGGTAGATTGGTCTTGCGGCGCCGTTCCGAAGCGCGCCGCAAGGAGCCAGGCGATGACCCGTACCGGAGCCAGGAAAGAGAAGATCAGGTCGCAAGCACCGGCGCGCGCGGCCCAGATCGTGCGTGAGTATGGCCCGTTCGCCGGCGCCGACCGCATCCACGGCGTCACCTACGACGGCGAGCGCGTCTGGGCCGCCACCGGATCCAAGCTGGTCGCCTTCGATCCCGGCAGCGGCGAACTCGCGCGCACGCTCGAGCGCGCCAGCGACGCCGGTACCGCCTTCGACGGCACGCACCTGTACCAGATCGCCGAAGCGCGCATCGACAAGATCGATCCGGCCACCGGCGCCGTGGTGGCGTCGCTCCCGGCGCCCGGCCGCGGCGGCGACTCGGGCCTCGCGTGGGCCGAGGGCAGCCTGTGGGTGGGGCAGTACCGCGATCGCAAGATCCACCAGATCGATCCCGAGACGGGCGCCATCCTGCGCACCATCGAGAGCAATCGCTTCGTCACCGGGGTCACGTGGGTCGACGGCGAGCTGTGGCACGGCACCTGGGAAGGCGACGAGAGCGATATTCGCCGGATCGACCCGGACAGCGGCGCCGTGCTCGAGCGGCTCCAGATGCCGCACGGCACCGCCGTCAGCGGGCTCGAGTCCGACGGGACGGACCTGTTCTATTGCGGCGGCGGATCGAGCGGAAAGGTCCGCGCGGTGCGACGTCCGAAAGGAGAGAGACCATGAACGGAGAGAAAGCCATGACCGGGCACAAGACCGCAACACGTAAGGAGTGGCTGGCGGCGCGGCTCGAGCTGCTCGAGGCCGAGAAGGAGCTGACGCGGCGCGGCGACGAGCTGGCGCGCCGGCGCCAGGAGTTGCCCTGGGTTCGGATCGACAAGGACTATCGATTCGAGACCGACGAGGGCAGCGCCTCGCTGGCGGACCTCTTCCGGGGGCGCTCTCAGCTTCTCATCTACCACTTCATGTTCGGGCCCGACTACACGGCAGGATGTCCGTCCTGCTCGGCGATCGCGGACGGGTTCGACGGCTTCGTCGTCCACCTGGCCAACCACGACGTCACGCTTTCAGGGGTGTCGCGGGCACCTCTGGCGAAGCTGCAAGCGTACAAGCGGCGGATGGGATGGACGTTTCCCTGGGCGTCCTCCCTCGGCGGGGACTTCAACTTCGACTTCAACGTCTCGCTCACCGAGCGGCAACAGCGCGAGGGGTCCGTCGAATACAACTATCGACGCGAGGCGGCGTGGGCGGAACGCGGGATCGGCGACTCGATGACGAAACGCGGCGAAGGGCCTGTCGCCGAGCACGCGGCAATGACCGGAACCGACGTGGCCACCTACACGCGCGAGAGGCCGGGCATGAGCGCGTTCACGCTCGAGGACGGCGTGGTCTACCACACCTATTCCACCTATGCGCGCGGACTGGATGGCATCTGGGGCATGTACCAGTGGCTCGACCGCGCCCCCAAGGGGCGTAACGAGACGGGCACCTGGTGGCGCCGCCACGACGAGTACGGCAAGCGATGAGCCAGGCCGCGGGTGTCGTTGGCGCCACCGGAGGACGGAAGGTCCCACGCATGGTTTGCGAGCGAGCTTCCCGGCGAGCCTTCTTCGGCGTCTCGGCGCTGCTCTGCGCCGTCAGCGCGGCGGCGACGATCGTTTGGTGCACGTCCATGTCGGCGATGGGCGGGATGCCGATGCCCGGCGGCTGGACGATGTCGATGGCCTGGATGCGTATGCCCGGACAGACCTGGACCGGGGCCGCGGCGGCGTTCCTCGGCATGTGGGGCGCGATGATGGTGGCGATGATGCTGCCATCCCTGGTCCCGATGTTGTGGCGCTACCGCCAGGCCGTCGGCAGCACAGCCGGGACGCGCCTGGGCCGGCTGACCGCGCTGGTGAGCGTGGGGTACTTCTCCGTGTGGGCCGTGTTCGGAATGGCCGCGTTTGCGCTGGGCGTCGCGCTGACGGCGCTCGAGATGCAGCTGCCGTCGCTGGCGCGCTCCGTTCCGATCGCGGTTGGCGCCGTCGTGCTGATGGCCGGCGCGCTCCAGTTCACCGCATGGAAGGCACATCTCCTTGCCTGCTGCCGACAGGCAGCGGGGAGCGGGCGTCCGTTGCCGGCGGACGCCGGCACGGCCTGGCGCCACGGCCTGCGCCTGGGGCTGCACTGCAGCTGCTGCTGTGCCGGTCCGACGGCGATCCTCCTGGTCATCGGGGTCATGGACCTGCGCGCGATGGCCGTCGTGACGGCAGCCATGACTGTCGAACGTCTCGCACCGGCCGGTGAGCGCGTCGCGCGAGCCACCGGGGCCGTCGCCGTCGGGGCAGGGTTGTTTCTGATCGCGCGAGCAGCCGTGCTCGGATGAGGTACCCGCGTCGGCTCACCCGTTCCCCGGTTCGTGCCGGGGACCCTACGTCTCTCCGGCTTACCAAGATCAGGGGCGATACCGCGTGCCGCCCGTCGCGGCGATTCGATGTATTGGAGGCACGGGGAGCTAAGATCGCCCGGCTGTCGGCAAAAGCTACAAGGAGGTTCAGGTGATACCCAATCGACGCTCCTTTCTCGCTCTCACGGCCGTGTCCGCAGCAGTTTGCTCGACGGGCCTGCCGGTCAGACCGGCCAATGCCGCAACGGCGGAAGATCTCAACCGCGGTGCGGCGCAAGCCCTGCAAGCGTTGTATGGCCACACCGAGGCGGCGGCCAAGATCGGCAAGATCGCCAAGGCGACACTGGTGTTCCCGACCATCATCAGGGCGGGGCTGATATTCGGGGCCGGTTACGGCGAAGGCGTGTTGATGGAGGGCAGCAAGGCCACCGATTACTACAACTCGGTCAGCGGATCCTGGGGCCTGCAATTCGGTGGGGAAACATATGGGTACGTGGTGTTTCTGATGACGGACAAGGCTTTGTCCTATCTGCAGAATTCGAAAGGCTGGGAGATCGGGGTGGGGCCGACGGTGGTCGTGGGCGACGAGGGCATCGTCAGGAATCTGACTTCGACGACGCTGCGGGCCGATGCCTATGCCTTCATCTTCAACCAGAAGGGGGTGATGGCGAGCCTGAGCATCGAAGGCACGAAGATCTCCCACATCAAGCGCTGACCGAGCCGGCGCCGGCCTTGCCAGGCGCGGTCGCGTCAGCCGCCCGACCGGTTCCCGACCGTCGTCCTGGACTTGGCGTCCCAAATCGCCTCGGCCAGCAGTCGCTCGCGATTTGCCGGTTCGCAATCGATCAGGTGTGTCACCTGGGACCGGGAAATGTCTCGATAGCGTCGTCGATCCGGGCGATGGGTGACCACGCGCCAGCCGCCATCGAGCAGCCAGATCCACAGCTCATCGCTCAGGCCTGCCTGAACGGTCAGCCTCACGCCACTTTCGGCCTGCACGATGCTGACCCCTATTGCCGGCTTGGCGCCGCGTCGCGCCAATTGGCGCGGGCGCCACTCGCCCGACAGTAACCGAACCCGGTCGCGGATCGATCGCAAAGCAAACATGTAAGGAGTCTGGCATTGCCGCCACGGTTGCGCAGCCGCGCGCTTGTGCACTCTCCTGTGTGCGGCAGCGCACCGACAGACTGCGGTTCTACCCGCATAAAGGTTCACTGGCGCCCGATCCATGATCCGAATCGAATTGCAGGCGGAGCTGTGCTACGAAGTCGACGACCGTGGCGCCGACTTCGTGTTCAATGTTCACGCCGCTCACACGCAGCGCCAGATCATCTCGGCTGAACAGCTCGTCCTGAGCCAGCCCGTCGTTCCGCACATGCATACCGATCCGAACACCGGCAACCGTTATATGCGTGTACGTGCCGCCCCTGGCGTACTCAAGCTGTCGTACGCGGCCACGGTCGAACTCACACACCACTGCGCCGAACCGGCGCAGCTCGCCGAGGTGCCCGTGAGCCGCCTTCCGTTCGAGGTGATCGGCTACATCTATCCCAGCCGCTATTGCCAGTCCGACCGGCTGGTAAAACTTGCGATCAACGAGTTCGGCAACCTCTGCCAGGGGCACAGTCGCGTGCAGGCGATCCGCGAGTGGGTCAATCGCCGTGTCACGTTCACCCCGAATACTTCGAACTCGAACACGTCCGCGGTCGACACGCTGGTCGAGCAGGTCGGCGTCTGTCGCGACTTCGCGCACCTGATGATCGCGCTATGTCGCGCGGTCAGCATTCCCGCGCGCTTCGTGACCGGTACCGACTATGGCGCCGACCCGGCCATGGGTCCACCGGACTTCCACGCCTACGTCGAGGCTTACCTGGGCGATCGCTGGTACATCTTCGATCCGTCCGGCACGGCGATTCCGATGGGCTTTGTGCGTTTCGGCACCGGGCGCGATGCGGCCGATGTGGCGTTTGCGACGATCTTCGGCTGCGTCAAGTCGCAAGCGCCGGTGATCCGCGCCTCGGCCTTCGAGGAACCGCGGCGCGGCATCGTGCGGCCGTTTCACTGCCGCGAAGCCCTTTCGACGGACGGCGGTGTCGAGATCGTTCCACTCGAGCTGCCTGCTCCGTCCGGCCGCGGTCGGGACACCGAGCGAGCGCTTCACGGGGAGCACGCCTAGCGGGGATCAGTTACGCGACGAGGGTTTTCGAGATCGCGAAAAGCCGTTCTGCCGGTGCCGCTTGATCCGTTTTGGTGGGAACATTTGAACGCGGGTTCCGGGGGAGGGGATATCCGCATGACGCGCGACCGCCATGGCAGAGACTGAGGGCGGGCCGGGCGTGCCCGAGTCGAAGCGGGCACGGCCCTGGTACACCGTGCTCTATCTCCAGGTGCTGCTGGCCATCGCCCTGGGCGTACTGCTGGGGTACTTCTACCCGAAGACCGGGACGGCGATGAAGCCGCTGGGCGATGCGTTCATCGCCCTGATCAAGATGATGATCGCGCCGGTGATCTTCTGCACGGTCGTCCACGGCATCGCCTCGATGACCAACCTGGCCAAGGTCGGTCGGGTCGGGCTCAAGGCCCTGGTCTATTTCGAGGTGGTCTCCACGGCCGCGCTTGCGATCGGGCTGGTGGTTGGCGAGATCTTCAAGCCGGGCCAGGGCTTCAACATCGATGCGAGCACGCTCGACCCGCATGCCGTGGCCGGGTACGTGACCCGCGCCAAGGAGGAGGGCATCGTCGCCCACCTGCTGGCCATCATTCCGAACACCTTCGTCGACGCGTTCGCCAAGGGCGATCTGCTGCAGGTCCTTCTGATCTCGATACTGACCGGCATTGCCGTAACGCGCCTGGGCGAACTGGGCCAGCGCGTCAACGGCGCCGTCGACGCCGCCGGCAAGGTCTTCTTTCGCATCATCGGCCTGGTCGTCCGGGTCGCGCCCATCGGAGCGTTTGGCGCGATGGCATTCACCATCGGCGCCTACGGCCTTCGGTCGCTGAGCAATCTGGCCGAGCTCATCCTCACGTTCTACCTCACCAGCATCCTGTTCGTGCTGATCATTCTGGGAGGCATCGCGCGGGCGATGGGGTTCTCGATCCTGCGGTTCATCGGATACATCAAGGACGAGTTGCTGATCGTGCTGGGTACGAGTTCATCGGAGACCGTGTTGCCGCGGATGATTCAGAAAATGCAGCGCCTCGGCGCGTCCTCATCGGTGGTCGGCCTGGTGATTCCGCTCGGATACAGCTTCAATCTGGACGGGACCAACATCTACATGACGCTGGCCACGCTGTTCCTGGCGCAGGCCACCAACACGCCGCTGAGCTTCGGCCAGGAGATGACGGTGCTGCTGGTGGCGATGCTCACTTCGAAGGGCGCCTCCGGCGTCACCGGAGCGGGCTTCGTGACGCTGGCGGCGACGCTGACGATCATTCCCGACATCCCGATCCAGGCGCTGGCAATCCTGGTCGGGATCGATAAGTTCATGAGCGAGTGCCGTGCGCTGACGAATCTGATCGGCAACGGGCTTGCGACCGTCGTCATCAGTCGCTGGGAAGGCGAGCTGCATCGGGATGATCTCAATGCTGCGATGGCTCATCCGGTCGACCTGGGCGAGGCGCTCGAGCGCGAGGCGCTCTGACGGCGCGGACGCAACGCCGGCTGCCCCGCGATGCCCTTGGGAGCGACATCATGTCCAAGCCCGTCATTCCGCGCGGCACCGCGCTCCTCGAAGATCCGACTCTGAACAAGGGAACGGCCTTTACGCTGGACGAGCGCGCGGCGTTCGCCCTGGATGGCCTGCTTCCCCCGGTCGTGGAGACGCTGGAACAGCAAAGCCGCCGCTGCTACATGGCCTTCGGCAAGAAGCAGGACGATCTCGAGCGGCATATCTATCTGCGGGCGCTGCAGGACACCGATGAGACGCTGTTCTATCGGCTGCTGCTCGATCACGTCGAGGAGATGCTGCCCATCGTCTACACGCCGGTCGTTGCCAGGGCGTGCGCCGAGTTTTCCCACATTTACCGGCGTCCGCGGGGCTTGTTCATCGCTTATCCGCTGAGGGACAGAATCCGCGAGTTGCTGGCGAACCGGCCGCGTCGGGAGGTCGACGTGATCGTCGTCACCGACGGCGAACGCATCCTGGGCATCGGCGATCAGGGCGTCGGCGGCATGGGCATCCCGATCGGAAAGCTTTCGCTGTACTCGTTGATCGGCGGCATCCACCCGACCCGCACGCTGCCCATCGTGCTCGACGTCGGCACCCAAAACACCGAGCGGCTGCAGGACCCCGAATACCTCGGCTGGCGCCACGAGCGCGTCACCGGGCAGGGCTACTTCGATTTCATCGACCAGTTCGTGACGGCCGCCAAGACGGAGATGCCGAACACGCTCCTGCAGTGGGAGGATTTCGCGACGCCGCATGCGCGCCCGATTCTGGACCGCTATCGCGACGAGCTGCTGACCTTCAACGACGACATCCAGGGAACGGCCGCGGTCGCCCTCGGCGCGATCAGCGCGGCCATCAAGGTCGCGGGAACTGCGATGCGGGATCAGCAGGTCGTTTTCCTGGGAAGCGGATCGGCGGCAACGGGCGTTGCGGATTACCTGTGCGCGGCGATGGTTGCCCAGGGGCTTGCCGATGATGACGCGCGGCGGCGCTTCTGGATCATCGACCGCGGGGGATTGCTTCATGCCGGTCGGGCCGACCTTGCTCCGGAACGGCGCCGTTACGCGCAGCCGCAAGAGCGCATCGCCGCTTGGCGGTTGCAGCGGCCGGGAAACGTCACGCTGGGCGATGTGATCGCGAACGTCAAAGCCACCGTCCTGATCGGACTGTCCACCGCGGGAGGCGCCTTTACCGAAGCGATCGTGCGCGAGATGGCACGCAAGGTCGATCGTCCCATCATATTTCCCTTGTCGAATCCGACGGAAAAGTCGGAAGCCGTCCCGGCCGATCTGATCCGATGGACCGAGGGACGCGCATTGATCGCGACGGGCTCGCCGTTCCCGCCGGTCGAGTTGGGCGATCGACGCATACCCATCGCCCAGTGCAACAACGTGTTCATCTTCCCAGCGGTCGGCCTGGGCGTCATCGCGAGCGGTGCCCGCCGCGTCAGCGATCAGATGCTGCTGGCTGCGGCACGCGCGCTGGGCGAACAAACGCCCGCGCTAAGCGGCCGGGATGCGCCATTGCTTCCGGCCATCCACGATCTGCGCCGGATTGCGGTCGAATTGGCCGTCGCGGTCGGGGCCGAAGCGCAGCGCCAGGGTCTGGCGCCCGCCTCGACCGTGGACAACCTGCGCCGCAAGGTCGTTGCCCGCCAGTGGGAACCGACTTACGAGGCCTTTGCGTCCTAGGGACTGGCGCGACGACGCGGCGCCATCACAGAACTTCGAACCGGCCCCCGGGCGTTTCAGCCATGTTGGGTCACTGGCGCCGGGCAAACGACACCGTGTACGCGCCGGCACGCACGACCGGCAGCGGATCGTCCGAGAGCTCGATGCCGTCGGTAAGTGAGGTAGGCATGAACAGCAGCTTCTTCTGTGCCGCCAGGCTGTCCGCCACGGGCTTGTCCACCGTCAGCACGCCCAGTTCCACCACTTTGCGGGTGTCGGGCCAGGGTTGGCTCGGATCCTTGGTTTGATCGCCCGGCTCGGCGAGCTGCGCCCTAAGGTGGAACACGACCGGCCTTTGTGCGATCCGCTTGGGCAGGTCGTCCACCAGGAAGTTGGGCGGCTTCTTGGCGGCGTCCTCTGGCGTGAGGTGCACCACCTTCTCGGGCACCATCATGTACCGCACCGTCTGCTTGTGCCCGTCCTTGGTGACCAAGACGAACGCGTCGATGCCGTAGTACTCCTCGTCGGCAAAACTGTCGGGCGTTGCGACGGTGCCGAACGCCTTCGGTGCGCTGGGGTGGCTGGCCATGAACTTGTCGAACTTGGTCGGCTTGGGCGCAGTCGGTGGGCTGTCGGCGATGGCCAGCAGCAGGTCCCGGAAATCCTCGCCGGTGCCCACCGGGAAGAACTTCAGCGAGACGATCACCATGTCGGTGTCGCCGCCCGGCAGGTGATACTTGATCGCCATGCCATGAGGATTGGCGTCGCCGGAGCCGTCCGGGATGTTGGGAACGCCGCCGCTGTCGGAAAAGCGCACCGTCACCGGGATCGTGCTCCCGTTGAACAGCGCCGCACGGCTGAGCTGCGCCGCCCCGGGCGATGCCTTGAAATGACCCTCGACCACGACGCCCTTGGCGTGGTTGGCGCGGAATCCCGGATGCACGCCATACACCTTGTTCAGCGCATCCACGACCTGCGTCGTTATCGGCACATCGGCGGCGTCAACCGAAGCGGAAATGAAGAGCGCCCATACCGAAACCAGGATCTTCCCAAGGTGCTTCGTTCCCATTTCCATCCCTCCCGAATTGTCGTTGGTCTGCAGCCCCACTCGCCGGCCCAGGCCAAGTTTGGCCGATGTCCAGAGCGGTTGATGCGTTCCCGCATCTGTCATGGGGGCAATTCCGGTCCTTTCTCGAGGTGCGCGGCGTTACGCGTGGCGTCATTGCGCGAGGGTGAGGTAAATTCCGGGGGTTGAAAGCAAGAAAAAGTGAGTGGGTATCGCGAAGAGGCCATACGGGGGTCGCGATAATCGGTACGGGGGCTTGGCGAGTCCAAGACGATTCACGACAGGTTCGGAGGAGGCCGAATGCGCTCCGCGAGAATCCCTTGAGGGCGATCAAGGTACCGGGCATCGTCTGGCGACTCGGGGCATTCCTGCTGGCGATTGCCATTGCGGTCGTCATCGCGACCGGGTGGTCGCGATGGGAGGGAAGGGCCAGCCACCAGGTGACCGACGATGCGTACCTGCAGGCGGACATCGTTCCGATCAGCTCGAAAGTGGCCGGCTATGTTCGGGACGTGCCGGTGCAGGATTACGAGCGGGTCCGTTCCGGGCAATTGCTGGCGCAGCTCGAAGATCAGGACTACCGGGCGGCGGTGGCGCAAAGCACCGGCAATGTGGCCGCCGCCAGGGCGCAGGTTCAGGTGCTTACGGCGCAACGGTTGCTTCAAACGGCCAACGTCAACGCGGCGCGTGCCGTCGTGGAGGCCACCTCGGCGGCGGTCGACCAGTCCGGCAAGGACGTCGTCAGGCAGCACACCTTGCTCGACAGCGGATCGGGATCGGTCGACAGCACCGAGCACGCGGAAACGAGGCGGGCGGAACTGCAGGCTCAGCTGGCGCAGAACCGCGCCCAGGTCGACGCCGCCGCACGCCAGCTCGAGGTATTGACCGCGCAACTTGCGCAAGCGCAGGCCACGCTCGCAGCGCAGGAAGCCAACCTGAAACTGGCGACGATCAACCTCGAATACACGCGCATCGTGGCGCCGCGCGACGGCGTGATCGCGCAACGCCAGGTCCGGCCTGGCCAGTATCTGGGAGTCGGCGGACAGGTGACGGTCCTGACGCCTCTTCCGAATGTGTGGGTGACCGCGAATTATCGCGAAACGCAGCTGACCCACGTCGAGGTCGGGCAGGCGGCCACGATCACGATCGACACCTTTCCAGGCCACAAGCTCAAGGGCCACGTCCTCGCCCTTGCGCCGGCGTCGGGCTCGCAATTCACCTTGCTGCCGCCGGACAATGCGACGGGAAATTTCACCAAGGTGGTGCAGCGCATTCCGGTGAAGATCGCGATCGACGATGCGGACGGACTCGCCGATCGACTCCGGCCGGGCATGTCGGTCATCGCTACGATCGATACCCGGCGGGGCGGGGCCGGGGAGGCCCGGTGAGCGCCGCCGCGCCGGCCACCGACCCCGCGGTCCCGCCCGCCGCAGCTTCGCCTTCGCAAGCCGGCCCCAGTCAGCTTCCGGTGCAGGCGACCGGGCTGCCCTGGCTCGGGTTGACCGCCGTACTGATGGGAACCTTCATATCGACGCTGAGCGGAAGATTCTCGACATTCGCCCTGTCCGATATCCGGGGCGCGATGCATGCCGGCTTCGACGAGGGAGCGTGGATCACGACCGCGCAGACGGTCGCGCAGATGCTGGTTGCGCCATTTGCAGTGTGGGCCGGCAGCATCCACGGGGCGCGCCAGATCCTGATCGCGTCGAGCCTTGCGTTTGCGGTCGTATCCCTGGTCACGCCGTTTGCGCCGAACCTGCAGAGCCTGCTCACGCTTCAGTTCATCGGCGGCCTGGCTTCCGGGTGCTTCATACCCTTGACTTTGAGTTTCATTCTCCGTGTGACTCCCATGAATCTGTGGGCCTACGCGGTGGCCGTATACGCGCTGAACCTGGAGCTCTCGCTGAACATATCGGCCTCCCTGGAAGGGTGGTATGCCGATCACTGGTCGTGGCACTGGATCTTCTGGCAGAACGTTCCGCTCGCGCTGATCATGGCGGTGTGCGTTCATTTCGGAACGCAGCGGTTGCCGCCGCTGCCGACACCGATTCGTGGCGACCTGTTCGGCGTGGCCAGTTGCAGCGTCGGCCTGGCGCTCATCTACGCCGCACTCGACCAGGGCAACCGCCTGGACTGGCTGAACTCGGGGCTGGTGTGCGGATTGCTGATCGCCGGTGGCCTGCTGTTGGGCGCGTTCCTGCTGCATGAGCTGGTGACGCCGAATCCGTGGATCGATCTGAAGGCGTTCATCAACGGGCCACTGCCATTCCTGCTCCTGTTGATCGCGCTGCTCAGGCTGACCATCCTGTCGACGGCCATTCTGATTCCACAGTATCTGGGCGCCGTGCGCGGCTTCCGGTCGTTCGAGGTAGGCCACACCCTGATCTGGATCGCGATCCCGCAACTCGTGCTGTGTCCGATTTCCGCTTTCATGTTGAGTCGGACCGACCCGCGCATCGCCCCGTCGGTCGGACTGATCTGCATCGCCGGTGCGTGCTTGATGGTCGCCACGGGCCTGACGCCGTCGTGGGGCGCCGAGGAGTTTCTGCCGTCCCAGTTATTGCAGGCGGTCGGACAGAGTCTGGCGCTTTCCGGCATCGTCTTTTATTGCGTGTTGCACATCCGGCCGGAACTCATCCTGACGTTCGGCGCGATGCTTCAAATCGCGCGCCTGATGGGCGGGGAGATCGGTCAGGCATTCATCAGCACCCTGACTCGGGTGCGTGAGCAGCATGCGTCGAACCTGATCGGACTGCACTTGCAGGCCGGAGCCGGCGATGTCGTCCAGCGCGTCCAGGGGTACGCTGCGGCGACCTCCCGGTCCGGGATACCGAACGGCAACTCGGGGATCGCGCTGCTGGACCGGGTGGTGAGGGGATTGGCAACCACCCAAGGCGTCATCGACGCCTTTGTCGCGATTGCCGCGATCGTCGCATTCGGACTGTTGATCCTGGCACTGCTCAATCCGCCGCCGCGCGGCCCAGCATCACACCGGCCGTTGTTCGCTCGACTGCGCGGAAAGCCGTCATGACCCGGCCGGCCCGCCTGACCTGCACGGCGAGCCTGGCCGCGGCCCTGGCTGCGTGCGCGGTCGGCCCGCAGTACAAGGCTCCGGTACCGCCGAAGAACGCAACCGCGCCCCTGGTGGCGCCCGGATCTGCGGTAGCGACCGCCGACGAAGCACCCGATGCCTGGTGGAGGCTCTACGAGGATGCGAAGCTCGATGCGCTGATCAAAGAGGCCTTCGCCGCCAATGCCGACCTGAAGGTCGCGCAGGCCAACCTGGCGGGCGCGCGAGCGATCTACCTGGCAGCGCGCTCCGCGCGGCTGCCAAGCACCCGCCTGGCCGTGGGCGTGAATTACGGGCGTGATGCGACCACCGATGAGATTCTCGAACTCAGCGGTCGGCGCCCGGTGACACTGTGGATCTACGACGCGCTGATCGACGTGAACTACGAGGTCGATCTGTTCGGTCATGTGCAACGCTCCATCGAGGCCGCGAGTGCCGCCAGCGAGGCGAGCGAGGCCCAGCGCGACGCCGTGCGAGTGACGGTGGCCGCGGAAACCGCCCGCGCGTACGCTCAAATCTGCGCTTTCGGCGAACAGCTCGCCGTAGCCCGGCATTCGCTGGAACTGGTCAGCCGCGAAAGCGAAATCACGGCGCGGCGCCGCGCGGCCGGTGCCGGCTCCGAATTCGACGTGGTGCGCGCCGAAGCCCTGGTCGAGCAGGTGCGGGCGACGATTCCGCCGTTGGAAGGCCAGCGCCGAGCCGCCCAGTTCGAACTGGCCGCCTTGCTGGGACGCGCGCCGACCGATCTTCCGATCGAGCTTGAAGGCTGCGACGCGGTGCCGCGTTTGAAGCAACTGCTGCCGGCGGGCGACGGAGCGGCCCTGCTGCGACGCCGCCCGGACATCCGTGCCGCCGATCGGCGACTCGCGGTGGCCGTGGCGCAGATCGGCGTGACGACGGCAGATCTGTATCCGCGCTTTTCACTGAGCGCCTTGTACGGCAGCATCGCCTCGCCGTGGCCGCAGGTCGATACCGTCAACGGCCTGACCTGGGCGATTCGCCCGTCGGTCGACTGGACCTTCCCGATACAGTCGGGTCTGCGTGCCCGTGTGATGCAGGCCAAAGCCGGGGCGGCAGCCGCTCTTGCGAGCTTCGATTCGGTCGTATTGACGGCCCTGAAGGAAACGGCGCAAACGCTGTCCAGTTACAGCGCGGAGGCGGACCACCATGCGGCGCTTGCGGTCGCCCAGTCCAAGGCGCGGCGCGCATTCGAACTGGCGCACGGTCAGTTTGTTGCCGGAGCCGTGAGCAATCTCGATCTGCTGACCACCGAACAGGCGCTCGTCGCCGCCGACGCCGCGGTCGCGGGGTCCGACCTGGCGATGGTTCAGTACCAGATCACGGCTTTCAAGGCCCTTGGCGGCGGGTGGCGCAGCGGCGATCCCGGCGATACAGCGCCGTAGACGCGCACACGGACGCTCGAAGAACGATTTGGACGATTCGATCCGCAGATGACCTTGATATAAAAGATGCCAACTGCTTCAGTAAAAACGTCTTCGATGCGAGCTCAACCATTGACTCAACTGAAACGTAAGAGCTCTCAATTAACTAGTTTCCGCGCAGAAACTGGTAATAGCTGGAGCCGGCTAGCTTGACGAGGACCCGAGGCCCGAGTAGCGTCCCCTGACAGATCGGACGCGATCGATATTTCACTAACGAGATTATTTGAATTGCTGATCCATATTCCGTTCACATCTCCAAATGCACAGGAGAATCTCCATGCAACCAACTCCGGCTGAAGATCTAGACATCAGAGAAGCCAGTGTGAATTCGCTTGACCTGGACCTTGCCGAGCTCGACGACACAGAACTTGCCAGCGTCGCCGGCGGGCCGCACATTGTCAATGACTAGGCGCTTAATCTAACTTCGATACTTCGATCTTGAGTCAATCGAACAGGAGAGTCTTCCATGCAACTTACACAGATAGAGGACCCGGGCACCAGTGATAGCAGTGTGAACGCCGTTGACCTCGATGTTCTCGAACTCGAGGACCAGGAGCTCGCCAGCGTCGCCGGCGGCCCGTGGATTGTCAATTACTAGGCGATTAATCTAACTTCGATACTTCGAGCTTGAGTCAATCGAACAGGAGAGTCTTCCATGCAACCCGCACAGATAGAGAACCTGGACGCCAGCGATAGCAGCGCGACTGCCGTTGAAGTCGATGTTGTCGAACTCGAAGACCAGGAGCTCTCCAGCGTCGCTGGCGGCCCGCACGTTGTCAATAACTAGGCGGGTCATCTTAACTTCGGAGCGGAGCCTCAGCGGGCTCCGCTTCTTCTGTCCGAGCCAATCGTTCTCAGACTGGATGAAGACCACCCGTTGCAGGATCGATCGCCAGCACGCGCGTAGCGGTGGCAATGGTCTCCTTTCGATGGGCGATAAGAAGTCGCGTTATGTGCATCTGCCGCACCGCGTCGCTCACCAGGCGCTCACTTTCGGCGTCGAGGTGGCTGGTAGCCTCGTCCAAAAAGAGAACCCGAGGATTGTGATAGATCGCCCGGGCAATGAACAGCCGTTGTCTCTGACCACCTGAAATATCGGCCGCCGCCTCTGCCAGCATCGAGTAATAGCCCATAGGCATAGCCTCAATGTCCGCTGCGATGTTCGCTTTGCGCGCGGCTTCGCGGACGCGATCCATGTCGACGGGTGCATCGAAGAACGCAAGATTGTCGGCCACGGTTCCCTGAAACAGGATGTCGTCCTGCATTACTACGCCGATGACGCGGGCATAGTCCACGGACGAAATCGTTGCAAGATCACGACCGTTCAGCTGCACTTCTCCGCGGGTTGGTCGCAACAACCCTGTCATGATCCCCATCAAAGTGGTCTTGCCGCTTCCCGAAGGACCAGTGATTGCAAGCGACTCTCCCGGATCAATCGTTAGGTTCACGCCCCTTAGGATCCAGGGAGAGTCGTTGCCATAACGAAACCAGACATCCTTCACTTCGATACGTACGCTCTGCTCCGGCTGGAGCTTGAAGGGTACGAGCGTCGTGTTCGTATCCGCCGAATCTTCCTCGGACAGCACCTCCTCGATCCGCTCGGCGTGTGTCTGGAGGCGTCGCAGCTCCATGACGTAGCTCACGCAGCTGTTGAAGCGCATGACGAAGATCGCCTGGAAGATCGCGAACATCATCATCGTGCCCAGCGTGATTCTCTCCTGAATCACTAGATACGTTCCCATCGAGATGAGTACGACGTTGCTCAAGGCTCCGGCGACCTGCGCGGCCTGTGCCGAAAACATCGTCAGGCGCGCGTTCTCCAGGCCGAGGTTCATAACGTCGATGAACCTGTTCCGCCAGACCGTCATGCGCACATCTTCCTTGCCGAACAGGCGAATCGCTCGGCCGGCGCGTGCATTTTCCAGGAACATGGAGTCGGCCTTGGCCACGGCTCCCAGGTAGCGTCGGGAATTCTGGATCGCGGCTTGCTTCAGCCCTGAGGTAATTCCAACGTTGAAAATCCCGAAGCCAACAACGGCGATGCCCATCCACGGCACTACCACGATCATTACGGCGACCATGGCCACGGACATGAACGCGTCGAGTAGTGCCTGAAGGAGTTGTGCGGTCACCAGGGTCTGGATGGTATCGACGGAGCGGCTTCTGTTCAGGATATCGCCGGTATGGTGTTTGGTAAAAAATGTTGCCGGCTTGGCGTGGAGCGCCCGAACGAACCGGTCGCGAAGGTCAAACCCCACTCGCGCCCCGAACACCGCGAGCGCCCATGCTCGGATGGACGAAATCGCGCAGAGCAGCAACGCAACCAAACCAAAACCTCCCCCCAGTAACCAGACGAGTCGCCCGTCGGCGGCCTGGATCGCGTTGTCCACCGACAACTGCATTTGCAGCGGCAGAACCAGCACCAGAATTTCCATCAGTGCGGAGAGCAGGAGGATCGCCGTCAGGTCGGCTCGCCAGCGCGAAAGTGGACGAACAAGTTCCAGTACGGAAGCCCTCCGCTGAGCACCAACGATCCGTCTCCAGCGCTCCGAGGGGGTGATTTCAAGCGCCACTCCGGTAAACGACTTGTTAGCTTCGGTCCATGGCACCTCCATCGCTCCCACAGCCGGGTCCATGATCGCGATCCCCTTGCGGGTGATCCTCTCGAGCACGACAAAGTGATGCATATCCCAGTGCAAGATCGCGGGTTTGCTAATGCGGTTCAGACCCTCCAAACCGATCCGTACCCCGCGCGAGGACAGTTGCATTCTCTCGGCGATCTTCTTGATTTCGAGCAACGTCTCGCCGCGCCCGCTGTGGACAGCCATTTGGCGCACGTCAGAAAGGGTGAATTCGCCGCGATGATATCCACTGATCGCAGCAAGACACGCCAGGCCGCATTCGTTCAGTTCTGTGGCTGCAACGAAAGGGACACGGCGTGAGCCGAAAACGCTCAACTGAAGCACTAGCGCGCACCTTTCAGTTCGTCGCGCGAAATCCCACCACGACCATGCCCCGCACTTTCGTTAAAGGCACGAAAGAGCGGGTCGAGCAGCCACTCGATCACGCGCCTTCGTTCGATCGGCACAAGTGCATCGACGAGCATGCCGGGTTTCAGGGGAAGAACCTTTCCATCCAGCCCCCGCGGCTCTCCGACCAAGGACGCAACAGCGAGAAAGGCCGGTTCCCGGATTGCGTATACGGCGGGAATCTCCGTCGGCATTGATGGGGTATTACTGACCTTGTCGATCCGTGCCTCGAAGTCTCCGAATTTTTCCTGCGGGTACGCCTGGAACACGACCTTTACCTGCATTCCGGGCTTCACGGAAGCGGCGGCGCGCGGCGGAATGATCAGGCGGATGATAAGAGGCTCACCTTGCGGCATAAGCGTGAACAGCACCTGCCCAGAGACTACTGATTGGCCGCGCGCGATCAGTTCCGACGAGATCAGACCGTCTTCCGGTGCGCGAATGAGGCGCTCTGCGTCGACATCGGCCTGCAACATCTGCCGGGTAAGTGCGCCGCTGCTTCCCTTCCGATTCTCAACCAGGCCGCGAAGCTTTGATTCCACGACGCGCCGATCCGCCTCCGCCGCCTGAATGTCGCGCTCGACCCTGCTGAGTGCGCCACGGGCGCTCGCGAGGCGGCCCTGCTGCGCCAGCACTTCGTCGGACGCCTTGGCGGCTTGTATCTTGGTGGCGTAGCCGCTGTCGCCAAGCGTAGCAATCAAGTCGCTCTGCGAACGCAAACTGGCAAGGAGCTTCTCGCCGGAGCTGATGTCCGCAAGTAACGTCGCCCGCTCCGAGCGCAACCCGGTGATCAGTCGCTCCGTGCGAGCATTACTGGCGTCGGCCTCTTCCTTTGCAGCTTGAATTTCACGTTCGATCGTTTCTTTTTCTGCGCTGAGCATTTCCTTCAGCGCCACTTGCCGGCTGCTGCCGTTTGCGCCGATTACGTCGCTGTCCAGGACGGCGAGCACGTCTCCCACCGTAACCTGAGCGCCCTCTCCGGCAGTAATCAATCGGATCTGACCGTCCGCCGGCGCACTCAGGCGCACCAGCCCACCGGCTACATCCGTGTACGAGGCAATGCGGTAGATTGGCGCGTACTCGACCACAACGGTAAACACGATCAGCCCCGCCACAACGGCAAACGCAATCGCCGTAAAGACGGTGATCCCGCGCCAGTACGTGTCGAGCGGCTCCCCGATCTGAGTCCCGGATGCAGCGTCGATCGCAACCCGCCGAAATAGCGCAGGCCGCTTTTTCTCAGCCCCTGTTCTCTCTTCCCGTTCCAAGGCTTGTCGCGCTAAGGGCTTAGACAAACTCAGACGACTCTTTCCCCGCGCTTTCCAAGTGCGGGCCGGCAGCGTTTTGCTCCCCGAGTTCCCTAGAATGCATAATAACGGTACCGGGTCCGGCTATCCAATTGCCCATAGGTCGGCCTGCCTGGACGCCCTGTGAGCGCCACGCAGGCGGTATTTGTGGCGTGCGCTTTCGAGGGATGGCAGCCGACGGTAGCTGCACCGGCCGTCGAGTTCACCTTAGCGGCAAAGTCCTTTGCGAACGCGTCCTGCCGGGCGCCGTAGACGGGCACACCGACGCGCGAAGCACGTTGCAGCGTGCTTCGCGCGCCGGCTGCCGATGCGATCACCTTACCGGTCCCGCTCGCGCGACCTTCGGTTCCTGCTCCGTAGCGCGAAGAGCGACGGGGCCGACTCGCGTCTTTGCATAGTTTGCTTCGACGCGATCGCGAGCGAAATCCAGGCCGGCAGCAATGACGCCGACCACGGTGACTGCGAACATGGCGACAACGACACAAGCGAAGAAGATGTCGTTCTTTCCTGCATGGAACTTTTTCATGATGATCCTCTTGGGTTGACAACACTCAAACAAAAAGCCCGGAGGCGTTCAACGCGATCCGGGCTTTTGCGTGAGTCAGGTCCAGTTAACTGTCTGGACCTCCGCCCGGATCATCTTTCGGCGCCATGACGCCGGACAGCGCCGACCACAGACTGGCCGACTGGAGTCCCGCAGGCATGCGCGTCGAGCGCAGCCACGAGCCAGCCGCCGCGAACTCGGTTCGCAGCGAAAGCACGTGACGGTTGCGCAGGTTGAGCATCTCTGAACCTCCTAAACGATCGACGGCATCATCGATCAGTTGTGAGAATAATCAATGTCGACTAAATGCGCAAGAGTTTCCCGGTGAGATCTGTCGTCAGAAATCGACACATCTTTGCGGCAGTTGAATACGAGGTCCAGTGTCGTGAATCGCGCTGCGATTCCGTCTGACCCGCCGGCTCGGACCGGGGCGCTACTTTCTCCCGTCGCCTTCCTTGCGGACCAGGGGAACGAACAGGATCCCGCGGGCACTTCCGAGGCCGGTGAGGATCGGAGTGAGCACCCCGTTGTCGAGATTCAGCGTGCCGACCAGCCCGGCGGTGTCCGAGGCCGAATAAGCGGTTCCGGGTTCGAACCCGAAGGGACGGGCGTCGATCCGGTAAATGGCGTCGCCCGCCAGATCGGTGACGATCATGTACGACCGCTCAGCCGGAGCAAAGGCGGTGTCATCGACCGTGGTCGCGCCGGCGGCTGCCGTGGTGACCATGATGCGCCCGACCTTGCGATCGCCTTCGAGCGGATGTCGAATGAAGACCAGTTCGGTGTCGGCCTGGCTGTCCAGAACGACGTTGCCGCGCGGGTCCGCGGTAAGCGAGTCGGGATCGGTCAGATTCAGCGTCACCGTGGTCCCGGTGGGCAGGTCGGTGGCGCTGGCGTTGCCCATGAGGATCGGCTCGACGTCGACCATGTTGCCGGCGAGCGTGGCGCGCACCAGGGCCGGAAAGTTGTTCACCCCATTGGCGTCCAGATTCGGGTTCGACGCCGTCATCAGCACCTGGCCGTCGACCACGACGATGTCGTCGTACCCACCCCCGTGCACGGTCGGCGCGAAGGCGTACATCTGCTGGCTGCCCGACTCCAGGTCGATCACGACCAGATTGGGATTGGCGTCCTCGTTTTGCAGACTCCACAGGCTCGACTCGCCGACGATCCGAAGACCGTCGTTGTGACCGGGCACCTGGAAGGTCCGCTGGACGGTTCCTTTCAGGGAGTATTGGACGATCGTGCTGGATTTGCCGTCCGTGCCGTCCTTGGCGACGTGGTTTCCGAACCCCACCAGGATGCTGTCTTTCCAGAGCACGATCGAGTCGGGCTGTGAATAGCCGTTCATGCTGCGAGCGAATACGGCCAGCGAATACGGCGCCTGTACGACGGGCGCGGCGTCGGCCACACTGGGAAAGGCCGCCCACGCCGCGCAACCCAGCAGGCCGGCTGACGCCAGTTGGCGAACTCGAAGCTTCATCGACGGTATCTGTGTCATGGCGGCGTCCCCCTCCGGTTGCACGCGTGAAAGCCAGCGCATCGTGAGCGGGCGACATGACGGACTGATGAAGTTCATCGTTCGGCCTGCAGATCCCAAGCTTCGCTGGCCGCCGCGCTCCAGCGACCGACGAACCCGCGCGGCCGGCGAGGGATTACTGCGTCGCGGTAGCGGGGCGTGGGTGCTTCAGAGGTTTAAGCACCCGATCACATCCTTCAATGGCGCTCGCCGGGGCAGTGAAGGAGGTTGTGGCGACGGCGCTGACGCGTGCAGGGAGAGTCCGCCGGTACATGTGAACTGAGGCAGGCCGCGGCGGCCCACCCCGTCATCCGGTCGGACCCGGTTCAGCGGTAATGTCCGTGGCGCTCCAGCACTTCGATCTTGTAGCCGTCGGGATCCTGGACGAAGAAGAACCGCGCCAGCAGCTCGCCGTCGCGCTTGAACTCCTTCACCTCGGCCGGCTGGTAGCCGAGCTTTGCGACGCGCTCGCGCTCGGCCGAGGCGTCGGCCACCACCACCGCGATGTGCCCGTAGCCGGTGCCGTGCGTGTAAGCCTCTTGCCGTCCCTTGTTGAGAGTCAGCTCGATCTCGAAGTCGTTCTCCGCGTTGCGCAGGTAGGACAGCGCGAAGTCCGGGAAGTCGAGCCGGTGGGATTCCTCCATGCCCAGCACGTCGCGATAAAAGTGCTGCGAGCGATCGAGGTCCAGGACGCGGATCATCGTATGGATCACTTTGGACATGGCGCGCTCACCGTTGTCGGAAAACCGCGGAAATTATGCGACAGACGGGCGGACGGCGTCTGATACGCCGATTGCCGCCGTGTCGGTGCCGGTGGCGGGGCACCGCGGCGATATCGGGTCCGGTGGGCGCCAGCCGACCGGACCCGTTCGTCACGCCGCTCAGCGGCGGAAGCCGCCCGGGGCCAGCGTGAAGTATTCCGGCTTCAGGTCCGCCAGCGGGCCGCGCAACTTGTCGAGCTCGGCGGCGGGGCCGTGCACTTCGAGGCGCGTGATCTTGGAGATCGCCAGCGCCTGCTTCAGCGGTGCGTCGACGTTCTTCAGGTGCGCCAGTATCGCGGCCGCATCCTTGTAGCCCTCGCGGCAATGCGCCGCCTGGCCGTCGAACGAGAACGCGTAGTAAAGGACGCCCTTCTCCTGGCGCGTAAGTTCGACGAACTTCGGCCCCAGGGCCTTGAACTCGTCGAGCTTGCCCGGGTTGACTTCGAAGTAGGGCACGAGACTGCAGCAGGTATCCGGCTTTCCCGCTGCCGCAAAGGCCTCGGTCGAGGCTCCGGCCAGCGCGAGAGCGCCACCGACGCCGGCCGCCTTCACGAAGTTGCGGCGGCCATCGACGGAGCAATCAGCGACTTTTTGTTTGCGACCCATCTTCTCCCCCTTTTCCGGTTGAACGTTTCGAGCGGCGAGCAGAATACCCTAGTTGGGGCTGCGTCCCGGCCCTTTGCCGATTCGTGATGAGGAAGGACACTGTCGCACTGCAACAAGGGCTTGCGGGTACGACCGCCGGGCCGGCCTACAGATAGGGCAGCATCAAGCGTGCCGCGCTGTCGCGCAGCAGGGCCACAAGCGGGCGCTTGTCGAGCGCGGCCCTGGTGATGGGGGCTACCTGTCGGCTGGTGATCATGGCGTCGAGATCCCGCGCGAGATCGGGCTGGTAGACCTCGATGTCCAACTCGAAATTCAACCGAAAGCTTCGAATATCCCAGTTGGCGCTGCCAATCAGGCACCAGATGCCGTCGATCGTCATCAGCTTCGAGTGATCGAACGGGCGCGGATGTGTCCAGACGCGTCCGCCGGCGGCAAGGAAGGGCTCGATCTGGACGCGGGCCGCCCAATCGACGGTCGGATGATTGCTGTGTTCCGGCAGGATCACGTCGACCTGTACCCCTCGCAAGCACGCCACTCCGAGCGCCGTGATGATGCGATCGTCGGGCAGGAAGTACGGGGTCATCACGCGGATCGAGGTCCGCGCGCAACCAATGGCGGCCAGAATCAGGACTTCGATCTTCTCCAGATCCTGGTCGGGACCCGAGGTCACGACCCGCGCCACCGCATCGCCGGCCGGCTCAGCGACCGGAAACCACCGGTCTCCCGCGAGTTGCTCGTGTGTGGTGAACAGCCAATCGTCCGCAAACGCATCGGTCAGCTGTGCGACGACCGGACCCCGAACCTCGAAATGGGTATCGAGCACGGTCCAGGACGACGGGTGATGCGTCAGGTTCTCCGCGCCGATGTTCAGCCCGCCGCTGAAAGCGATGCGGCCGTCGACGGCGAGAAGCTTGCGGTGGTTGCGCAGGTTCAGAAACGGCATGCGCCAGGGCAGCGGCGAATGCAGGAAGCGGGCGACCGGCACCCCGGCGCGTCGCAGCCGGTGATAGGCGGGCGACAGGAAGTAACCCCCACCGATGCCGTCGATCAGCACCCGCACGTCGAGGCCCCGCCTGGTTGCGCCGATCAAGGCGTCGATGAAAGCCGTACCGGTGGCGTCGGCTCGAAAAATGTAGCTGGCCATTGCGATGGTGCTGCGCGCGCCTTCGATCGCCGCGATCATTCTCGGGTAGGCGGTGTCGCCGTTGCGCAGCATGGACACGGCGTTGCCCGCCGGTGCCGGTCGCCGGGAGATCTGCTCGCTGGCGCGTTCGAGCGGTTCGAGGTGGTCGTCGCGCCCGCTTGCGCGCGGCGGCTGGGCCATCGGGGCAGCCGGCCGAAGGCCGCGCAGGTTCCTGGCGCGGCGCTTGACGCGGTTGATGCCCAGAAGCAGATAGAGCGCAGCGCCGAGAATCGGCGCGAGCCAGGCGAGCCCGATCCACGCCATGGCCGAACCGGCATCGCGCTTGTGCAAAAGGACGTGAACCGTGACGCCGGCCGCCAGCGCGATATGCAGCAGGGAGATGACGGCCGGACTGGCCGCATTCGTCAGACCGGACATGCAGGCCCCCTCGCTTGCATTGCGGCACGATCGGGTCGAGCGCGATCCCGTCGCGCGCTAGCGCGAGCTTAGCCGGTCATTCTGCCGCGCGATAGTTCACGCGGCCGCAGGCCTAGTACCTCGTCCATTCCCAGCTGTTGACATACCAGTCTTCCAGGCTCTTTGCGGCAAACTCGACGCGCAGGCTGCTCTGGGCGGAGGCGCTGCCCCACACGTAGGTCCACTGGAGCGTCCCCTTCGACGATGTGTTCGCCACGTTGCCGGCATCGCTCTTCAGCGCAGTGCGGGTCGGCTTGCCGAGCAGCTTCTGCACTTCGTCGGCCGACATGCCCTGCTTCAGGTCGGCCGCCATCCGTTCGCCCTGAGCCAGAGTCAACGTCTCTTCGGTGCGGGTCGATTCGGCATTGACGGTGGACCCGAAGGGCAACGAGATCGCCACGACGGCCAGGTAGGTCAGGCAATGAAGGCGCTTCATGTGCGATGTCTCCTTCAGCGGACAGCGTCGGTCGCGGGGCTGTCGTCGGTCACAAGCCCGGACGGGCTGCCGATTTCAACCTGATCGTGGGTGTCGAAGTAGAAGACCGTCTGGCGGTGATCGCCGGCGCCGATCGTGACCGGCTTCTTCTGTACGCGGGCACCCTGGGACGCTTCGACCTGGTACCGGCCGGCAGGAAGATCGACCAGCAGCCACGGTCCGTCCATGACCGTATCAAGAACCAGCTTCGACTGGTCATCGCTGATGCGAACGCGCACGTCGGCCAGAAAGGCCCCCGAGCCCTTGGCCGCGGTCAAGACGGCGAGGGCATAGCGCTTCTTCTCATCGTTCAGGGTGGCCACTTCCTCGGTCCCCACGCCACCGCTGACGAACGGGACACCCAGGTCGGTGGTTCCGCGCACCAGTGCGGCGGCGGGCTGCAGTGACCAGGCCAGGGCAAGCAATATCGCGATGCGTTTCATTTTCGGTTCACTCCGTGGGGCCGGATCAACGCCTGATCCGGGAAATCCTCGATTCATCGATACTTAGGGTAAGCGCGTCGCAGGACCAGGTCTGTGCGTTGTCGTACGCAAATCGATCGCGGCGCGCACTGCGGGGCCCACTGTGTGACAGCGCACAGACCGGCCGCAAACGCTCGTTTAGATTGAGCGCAGTTTCTTCAGTACGGTACCGCGCCGTCTCCCGGCCCAGGTCGGCCTTTCAGGAGCAAGTCATGATCGTGAACAAGGACCAGGTCAAGGGTCGTATCAGGCAGGCGGAAGGCAAGGCCATTGAAGTCGCCGGCAAGATGGCGGGCAACGAGAAGACGGAATTGAAGGGAAAGGTTCAAAGGGCGCTCGGCGAGGCTCAGGCAAAGTTTGGCGACGTCAAGCAGAACATCAAGGAATCGAAGAAGGGCGCCTGACGTGAGCGTGTCGTCGCGCCGAAGGCGCGCCCATTTCATCGGCAGCGCGTTCCGATCGCAGGCCTGCGGTCGAAGCGCTCCGCCGCCAACCTCAACCGAAGGACAAACGTCATGCTGTATACGGTTGCTGTCGTCTTGCTGATCCTGTGGGCCTTGGGGCTCGTCACCTCGTACACGATGGGTGGCTTCATACATGTGCTTCTGGTGATCGCCATCGTGATGGTTCTGCTGAGAGTCATCAACGGGCGCGCGGTCGTGTGACCCCCGAGTGTCGCCGCAGGTCTTGCGGGTGGCGGATGCGCCGGCTATGTGTCCGAGCGCACAGACCAGGCCGTCCAGGGCGGCGATGATGATGGTCGGGATGCCGCCCGCTCGCTGGACGGGCAGCGGCCCTTGAAGTCACACGGAGAACACGGATGAAGCGTATCGATTATCTGTTCAACCCGGTCGCCGCTCGGGTCCTGGCGGCGGGAGTGCTCGCCGCGACGATCTCGCTGGTTGCAGGGCCGGTCGTCGCGACCGAATCCACAGGCGCCAGTCAAGTCGAAGTGCGCATTCACGACATGCACGCCAAGCTGGCCATCACGCCCGGGCAGGAAGACCAGTGGAAGCAGGTCGCCCAGGTGATGCGGGACAACGAATCGAGGCTGGAGCCGCTGGTCGAGGGCAGAAAGAAGAATGCCAACACGATGACCGCCATCGACGATCTGAAATCCTATGCCGCGATCACGGACGCGCATTCGGAGGGGATCAAGAATTTCACAGTGGCCTTTGAAACGCTGTATGACAGCATGTCCGAGGCCCAGAAAAAGGAAGCCGATGCACTGTTTCGCAAGGGCTCCCGGAAGATGCCGAAGGGCAAGTGATGTCATGAAGACGACGACAGTGCGGTCCAGGATCTTTTCACCACGTCGCGGCAAGGCGCTGGTTGCGCTGATTGCCTCGGCGGTGGTGTGCGGCGCAGCCGGTATCAGCATGATGCCGGCGCATGCCGACGGCAACGACAAGCGCGATGAACATCGCGATGAACATCACGACAACGGTGACCACAAGGACCAGAAGCATGACGATCGGGGCCGGCACGGACATGAGCAGCAGCCCCGTTATTACCCGCAGCCGGTCTATGCGCCGCCCGTCGTTTACTATCCTCAGCAGCAATCACCCGGCATCAGCATCTTTCTTCCGCTCGATATTCAAATTCGCTAGGCACACAGTCCGCGACCGGAATGAAGGCTTGCCGGTCTGGACCGCGGTGACCAGCACAGGTCGCGCGCTGCTGCGCGCGGTGCGCAGGGCGATCTCCTGGCTGCGGGACCATTCCGGCAGCCGTGCGCGACCGGGGTTCGAGGTCCGCACCCGAGTTCCCGCAGCGGGCGAGGGTGACCGGGCAAGGCCGCCTGGCCGCTTTACCGAGGGTCGCTTCGGAAACGCGACGGGCCGCACGTACATGCTTTATGAGCCGGCGTTTCGCAAGCCCGGGCCGGCGCCCATGCTGGTGCTGTTGCACGGCTGTCATCAGGACGCAAAGGACTTTGCGGTAGGCACCCGGATGAACGAAGCGGCTGAAGAAGCCGGAATGGTCGTGCTCTATCCCGAGCAGTCCCGGTTGGCCAATGCGCTGCGCTGCTGGAACTGGTACACGTCCAGGTATCGGTCGGCCAATGAGGGCGAAGCCGCGCTGATCGTGGCCATGACGCGACGGGTCATGCTCGATCATGACATCGATCCGGCGCGAATCTACATTGCCGGGATGTCGGCCGGCGGTGCAATGGCGGCCTTGCTGGCCCGGGACCATCCCGGGCTGTATGCGGCGCTCGGTGTCCACTCCGGCGTTCCTGCCGCACTCGCTCACGACGTGTTCTCGGCCATGCGCCTGATGTTCAGGGGACCTGCGGATGGTGCAGCCGGTGCTGACCTGCCTGCGGGCGGCGCCGGCCATTCCGTGCCCAGCATCGTGTTTCACGGCGACGAGGACATGACGGTTCACCCGTCCAACGGGCAAGCCATACACAGCGCCCCCAGCGGCGATCAGGCCGGCGGGCTAACCAACGGCTCTCTGGAGGCGACCACCTACCCCGGCGCCGGTCAGCACGGCGTCACCCGATCGGTCGATTACGACCAGGGCGGGGTGACAAAACGCGAACTGTGGATCGTTCACGGAGCCGGCCATGCCTGGGCAGGCGGCAGCGATGAGGGAAGTCACACCGATGCCGATGGCCCCGACGCATCGCGCGAGATGCTTCGCTTTTTCCTGCAGCATCGTCAGGCGGGCTGGGTATGAGCTTTCAGGACGTTGTTTCCGTTGTTGGGCGCCGACGCGGAGCGGAGCAGAACTCCCCTCTCCCACGCAAGCGGGAGAGGGAGTCGGCCCGTCACGGCCCGCCAACGACGAGCATCCAGGGTCCCTGCTCGCGAGCCGGGATCGGGCCAGCGACCCTGGCGGCACGCCGCTGCCAGCTGCTGGCGAGCACCCGGGCCTCGGCGATCTGGGATCGCGTTGCTCGATCACCCAGCTTCTCCAAATTCTTGTCCGCCTCCGGTACGCCATTGGACGCCGCCAGGATCAACCATTCGATCGCCTGGACCGACTCCCGCGGCACGCCCCGGCCACTTTCGTAGCTCAACGCCAGGTTCAGCTGCGCTTCGCCGTCCCCGCGGTCGGCGGCCATGCGGTACCAGCTCACAGCCTGCTCGGGGTCCTGCTCGACGCCTCGTCCCTTCAGGTACATGTATCCGAGGTTGAACTGCGCGACGGCAAGCCCCTGCTCAGCCGCTTTGCGGTACCAGGCTGCGGCCTCGCCAAAGTCCTGCGCTACACCTCGCCCCGCGGCGTACATGAGACCAAGGTCATACTGCGCCTGCGCGAAACCCTGGTCGGCCGCCTTCCGGTACCAAGCCGCCGCCATCCCATCGTCTCGGGCAGCCCCGTCTTCGTCTTTGTAGAGGCTTCCGAGGCTGGTCTGGGCCCGGGCATCACCCTGCTCGGCAGCCTCGCGAATCCGCCTTGCGGCCTCGCCATCGCTCCGGCCGGCTTCGTACTGCACACCGGCGTCTCTTTGCTTCGGAGCATCCGACAAATCGCCGGACGCTGGCCCGGTGCCGGTGCCGCCCCGAGTCAGGCAGCAGAACGCTGCAAAAGTGGCGAAAAGGAATCCGAGCACAATCTTCATGTATCTGCCCCGCGCGGGTCGGGCGGCTGCCGGCCGCGGCGGCGTCAGGGCGCTCAGTAAGTCGTCCAATCCCAGCTGTTGACGTACCACTGGTCCGGCGCTTTCGAGAGGAATTCAATGCGCAGGTTGCCTTGCGTTCCGGTCCACGAATACGACCATTGCAGGGTTCCCAGGGAGGTTGCGTTGGGGTAGCCGCCCCCGCTTTTCAAGGCCGTCCGTCGCGGTTTGCCGAGCATTTTCTGCACTTCCTCGGCGGACATTCCCTGCTTGAGGTCGACGGCCACCCGCTCGGCCTGGGCCAGACTCACCACTGCAACGGGCTGCAGCGCCTGTGCGCCGGCGGGCGAGACCCACAGGAACGACGGCAACGCGACCAATGCAAGCACCAGCGCAATCCGCTTCATTTGATTCTCCCTCATGGATACGACGGGACAGCGTCTGACGGTACGGGTGACCCGGCTTCGCGTCTGTGCGCTGGCGCACGCACTGCCGCCGATTCAAGGAAGCTTTGTCCCTGCGTACGCCAGCGAACGGACCGGACGCACGCATCTGACTAACCTTGAGTCTCGATCAACGCCCCCCAAGAGAGAGGCAACCATGTCGCTGCTTGCATGGGTTTTTCTCGGACTCGTCGCCGGATTCATCGCCAGCAAGATCGTCAACCGGACCGGCGGCGGTGTCGTGTTGGACATCGTGGTCGGCATCATCGGCGCAGTTATCGGGGGCTCGCTTTTCACCACCCTCGGGATGCAAGGTGTCAGCGGGTTCAATCCTTACAGCGTGCTGGTGGCCGTGGTGGGCGCCGGGCTTCTGCTCATCGGGTACCACGCCGTTCTCCGCAGCGCTCGCTAGCCGGGGCCAGCGATGACCAGAAAGCCCGTGCCCGCCATCCGGCAACGACCGGCGCCCAATCACCTGCTCGAGGTGCTGCCGCGCGGTCAATCGCAGCGGATGCTGGACCAATGCGACGCCGTCGAACTCAAAGTCGGCGAAATCCTGTACCAACCGGACGCACGTATCCGCCACGTGTACTTTCCGGTCGACAGCTTCATCTCGCTGATGATCCCGGTCGATCGCACCAGCAACCTCGAAGTCGTCTTGATCGGCAACGAGGGGATGCTGGGATCGCCTTTGGTGCTGGGCGTGGACATATCGCCGCTGCGGGCGATCGTTCAGGGCAAGGGCCTCGCTTGGCGGATGAGCGCCGCGGCGTTCAGCCGCGAGCTTGGCCGAAGCACGGCACTGCGTCACCAGCTGCACCGTTACCTGCAGGTGCGTATGTCCCAGTTGGCGCAGGCCGCCGCCTGCACCCGGTTCCACCTGGTCGAGCAACGGCTTGCACGTTGCCTGCTCATGACGCAGGACCGTGCGCATTCGGATGAATTCCATGCGACTCACGAGGTCCTTGCCTACATGCTCGGAGTTCGGCGCGTCGGCGTCACGAAGGCGGCCAGCGTGCTGCAGACGCGCCGGCTGATCCGTTATCACCGAGGGGCAATCTCGATCCTCGACCGCGCCGGCATGGAAGCTGCCGCGTGCGGTTGCTACCGGGCCGATCGGAAGATGTACGACGCCCTGTTGGCCGCCCCGGCTTGAGCAGTCACTGGACTCGGCGCCGATAAGGTGACGGTCGCGCCCCCGGCGCCGCGCCTTGTGGTGTGTACGCCACCGAACCGACGGCCGAGGCAATGCTGGATACCCTGAGTGGAACGTAGGAGAAAAAGCCATGAAGATGCAGACGCTCATCGTGCCGGTTCTGGGGGCCGCGGCCGCTTTGGCGTCCGGATGTGCCTCGGACACGCGCGACCGCGGCAACGATTACCAATGCGGCTACGCAGGTTGGAACGAAGGCCGGCACGGCGCCATCGCCGGTGGCCAGGGTCGGGCCGGGTGCGGCGCCGAGTATGCGGCTGCCGCTGCGGCCGACCAAATCATCACGAAGGGAACGCCATGAACTGGGACATGATCGAAGGCAATTGGAAGCAGTTCCAAGGACATGTGAAAGACAAATGGGGCAGACTGACGGACGATCATCTCCTCCGGATTGCCGGAAAGCGCGACCAGCTGTCGGGGCAACTCCAGGAAATCTACGGCATCACCAAGGATCAGGCGGAGCGGCAGGTCAGGCTCTTCGAGCAGATTCACAAGGACTTCGAACCGAAAAGCCAGACTTAGCAACCCTCAGCCGTGGCCGCAGGCTTGCCAGCGTCTCCAGCGATAAGGCCTGAAATGGTGGGGCACCCTTCTCTCAGTACCGCGGTGATCGGCCGCTACTGGCATTCGCTCTTCGCTCTGGTCGTCGCGGTCCTGAGCGGGTGCGCAGCGCTGCCCCCGGGCTCCGGCTTTCCGAAAAGCGCGTCCTCGGCGCTCGCTCATCCCGAGGAAACCCGGCTCGGTCGCCAGTTCGACAATGCCGGAAGCGACCATGGTGGCAACTCCGGATTTCGCATCATCCCGGTGGGTGCCGACGGCTTCCTGGTCCGCATGCAGATGATCAACGCAGCGGAACGAACCATCGACCTTCAATACTTCATCTTCCACGGGGACGATACCGGCCGGTTGTTGACCGGTGCCGTGCTGCACGCGGCCGATCGCGGCGTGCGCGTGCGGATACTGGTCGATGACGGAGAAACGGATCCGGGAGATGAACAGCTCACGGCGCTCGAAGCGCATCCATCCGTCGAACTCAGGATATTCAACCCGTTTGCCTATCGCGGCCATTCGACCCTGCTTCGCGCCGTTGAATTCACCACCAACGCCTCGCGGCTCGACTACCGGATGCACAACAAACTGCTCGTGGTCGACAACGCCATAGCGCTGATCGGCGGACGCAACATCGGGGACCAATACTTTCAGATCGATCCGGATTCTCAATTCGCCGACGACGACGTGTTCGCCGCGGGGCCCATTGCGAGGCGATTGTCCGCGACCTTCGATGAATTCTGGAACAGCGCCCTGTCGATTCCGGCCGAAGCCCTCGCCGGCGGAAAATCGTCGCGTGCCGCCTTGAACGAGCACCGCGAAGAGCTGAAGGAAGAGCGCCAGCAATCGAAGGACGATGGCGTCGACTATGTGAAGCGCATCGCGAGCGGCCAGCCGTTCGATCAGATCGTCTCCGGCAGCCTGCCCCTGATCTGGGCGCACGCGCAGCTGGTGTGCGACAGCCCCGACAAGAAGAAGGTGGAAAAAGGCGATATGGTGGGCCGGCTGATGCACCGCAGCGTGGCCCAGGCGGTCGCCTCGGTGCACTCCGAGTTGCTGATGGTCACGCCCTACCTGATACCCGGGAAGGAGGGAATGCAGCTCTTCAAGGACCTGCGCCAGCGCAACGTGCGGGTTCGCGTCCTGACCAACTCGCTGGAATCGTCCACGGGGCTGCCGGCGCAATCCGGATACATGCCCTATCGGCGGCCTTTGCTCGAAGAGGGCGTGGAGCTGTATGAGATCCGTTCGCTGCTGGGCAACGCCAGGGGCAGCGGCCAGACGGCCGCCATATCCCGCTACGGCAACTATTCCCTGCACGCGAAGCTGTTCGTATTCGACCGCCAGCGACTGTTCATCGGCTCGATGAACTTCGATCAGCGATCGATGCACCTGAACACCGAGATCGGTTTGATCATCGACAGTCCCGAGCTGGCTCAGCAGGTCGCGACGCGCTTCGAGGCGATGGTGCAGCCGGCCAATTCCTACGCGCTGCAACTGCGCGCGAGCGATACGGGGGGAGCCCCCACCCTGGTGTGGCACACCCAGGAGGGTTCGGAGATCGTCGATTACGACCGCGAGCCCGCTCGCAGCGGCTGGCAGCGATTCGAAGCCGATCTGCTGTCCCACGTGCCGCTGGACAGGGAACTGTGAGAATCGGAACGGCCAGCCGCCTGCTTCTGATGCTGGGCCTCTCGTGGATCCCGGTCGCGCACGCTGAAACGCCGATCGCGGTGCAGGTGGAAGTCGATTTCCTGCTCGGGTACATCGAGGGGTCCGGATGCCGGTTCTATCGCAACGGCACCTGGTACGAGGCGAAGGCGGCGCAGGCGCACTTGCGCGACAAATACAGCTACCTGGCGGCAAGGGGCCTGATCAACAACGCGGACGACTTCATAGTGAAGGCGGCCACGAAAAGCAGCTTTACCGGTCAACCGTACGAAGTGAAATGCGGGGGCGGGGCAACCGTGACGAGCAACCAGTGGTTGCGCGCCGAACTCGCGCGTTTCCGCGAGTTCAACAAGCGGCCGACCTCGAGCCGGTCGGACCCGGGGCGTTACCTCGTAGACTACGGGCGGACTTGTTCAAATCCTGCTGGTCGTACTGGTGGCGGACGGTGCGGGTTGCTCCAAGCGTGAGGGGAGGAAACGAAATGAACCCAGTGAAGATCGCGGCAATCGTTCTGATCGTGGCCGGAGGACTCGGATTGGCGTACGGCAGCTTCAGCTTCACCAAGGAAACGCATAAGGCCACGCTGGGATCGCTCGAGCTGTCGGTCAAGGACAAGGAGACCGTAAACGTCCCGGTTTGGGCGGGCGTGGGAGCGATCGTGCTCGGCGGCGTGCTTCTGTTTGCCGGAGGCAGGAAGGGGTAGCTGTCAACTTGCTTGACCTGTATGGAGAGAGAGCGCTTGCACGGCACGGCCGACTCCCTCTCCCGCTTGCGGGAGAGGGCTGGGGTGAGGGCGGCAGGCCTTGCGCGCCCTCACCCCC